>ENA-ORDC01002375-ORDC01002375.1-marine-metagenome-genome-assembly--contig:-NODE-2375-length-11475-cov-2.436568_pt1 | contig 11475 bp, 14 predicted proteins | sample MGYA00237783_ERZ508515 | MGnify/ENA primary metagenome ERZ508515 (study PRJEB26186, sample SAMN06268792) | marine metagenome | isolation source: Eden Landing Ponds, San Francisco, CA, USA | place...
ACAAGATGCGCCCGGAGGACCGGTCGGCGATGCACGAAGCGCTGGAGCAGCAGTCCGTCAGTATCAGCAAGGCGGGGATAAACGCCACCCTCAAATCGCGGTGCTCGCTTCTGGGCGCCGCGAACCCGAAGTACGGCCGCTTCGACCAGTACGAGCCGATGGGCGAGCAGATCGACCTTGAGCCCGCGCTCATCTCGCGGTTCGACATCATCTTCACCGTCACCGACCAGCCCGATCCGGAGAAGGACCGCGAGCTGGCCGACCACATCCTCGAGGCCAACTACGCCGGCCAGCTCAACACCCAGCGCGAGCAGATGTCCGCACCGGACGTCACGCTCGATCAAGTCGAGCAGGCCCAGGAGACCGTCGAGCCGACGATCGATCCGGAGCTCCTCCGCAAGTACGTCGCGTACTCCCAGCAGAACTGCTACCCCAGGATGAGCGACGAGGCCCGCGAGGCGATCCAGGAGTTCTACGTCGATCTGCGCTCGAAGGGCGCCGACGAGGACGCGCCGGTGCCGGTCACCGCACGGAAGCTGGAGGCGCTCGTCCGGCTCGCAGAGGCGAGCGCGCGGGTCCGGCTCGCCGACGAGGTCGCGGTCGAGGACGCAGAACGCGTCATTTCGATCGTCCGCTCCTCGCTGCAGGACATCGGCGTCGACCCGGAGACCGGGCAGTTCGACGCCGACGTCATCGAGACGGGGACCTCCAAGAGCCAGCGCGACCGCATCAAGAACCTCAAGGCGCTCATCGACGACCTCGCCGACGAGTACGAGGAGGGCGTCCCCGTCGACGCCGTCTACGACCGCGCCGACGAGATCGGCATCGGTGCCGAGAAGGCCGAACGCGAACTCGAGAAGCTCAAGCAGAAGGGCGAGGTGTACGAGCCCAAGACCGACCACGTCCGCACCACCTGAATGGACCGCATCTCCGCCCTCCGCAACGTCGAGGACGCCCTCAGCGAGTTCGAACAGGGCGAGACCGATCTCGCGAGCATGGAACAGCAGGTCCAGGCGGTCCTCCGGACGTATGCGACGGAGTTCGAAGACGACCGCACCGCCGTCTACCGGGTCGATCCGGTCGACGACCGGGCGGTCGTCATCGTCGCAGGCTCGCCCGGCGAGGCCAGGGAGCGGGCCGCCGAGCGGGTCGAGGCAGACTGTGAGCACGCCGAACTCGAGCGCGTCGGCCAGGACTGACCCGCGGGGCGGCGGGGTCGGGGGTGCGCCCGGGTCGCTCGGCCGCCGGAACTGCACGAGCGTCCATCGCTGGCCGATACTGTTTAGTCCGACCTGCCCCCAGCCTGTGTATCTCCCAGATGGCTCTCCCGGACCTCCCAGACGGCGATCAACCAGCGACAGTGCTCGTGCTCGCACCGGGCTTCGGCGACGCCGGTGCCGCGGGCTGTTCCGGCCTCTTCGCAGAGAGCGGCGCCGAGAACCTGCTCTACGTCACCTGGTCCGGCGATCCGTCGGATCGGCTGGCACACGTCCGTGACCACACTTCGGGCGTCGGGAAGGCGCGGGCCGTGGTCGTTGGCGACCTGAGCGGCCCGCCCTCGGGGCCCTTCGACGCCGTCGAGACCGTCAACGCCCCGACAGATCTCACCGGCGTCGGCATCGCAGTCACCGAATTGCTCTCCCGGACGGAGGGCACGAGCGCCGTCTGTTTCGATTCGGTCACCGCACTGCTCCAGTACGTCGATCTCGACACTGCCTTCGAGTTCCTGCACGTCTTCGCCGGCAGACTGCACCAGCATCACGCAGTCGGGCACTTCCACATGGATCCAGGCGCACACGATCCACAGGTCGTGGCACAGGTCTCCTCACTCGTCGACGGGAAGCTCGAACTCGCAGACGACGGTTCGGTCACGGACGCGGCCGCTTCACTCCGCAAGTGGAATCGTTGAATTTTAGCTCTCGCAGCCGAATACGTCGGCCGTGTTGCTCGTCGTCACCTACTCGCGAGCCGCCCGACAGACCCTCCGGAACGTCTGCAACGCACACGAGGGATCGGTCGTCCGGCGATTCGGTCGCGCCACGCTCTTCGAGGAGACGGGATTGGGCGCGTTCCTCGCTCTCCGGCTGCGCGAAAAACACGGTGGCGACGTCCAGATCGAACGGACGATGCCGTTCAACGAGTTCGAGGCCGTCGAAGCGGACGTCCGCGAAGCGGCCAGTGAGTACGAGGGACGTGACACCCCGAGTACACCGTACGCGAAGTTCGCAGCCGGGACCGATCATCCTGCTCCCGACGAGCTTCGAGCGCGGAGCCTCGGCGGGACGTCGGAGGGCTGACCGTGCCCATCCTCGACGGAGAGCGTGGCCGAGCGTTCGATCTCAGAGCGCGACCCGTCTGTGCTGGGGCGGTCGCAGCTGCCGTCCGGAACGAGCCAGCGCCGATCGACGTCCGCTGTGCTACCCCCGGCCCGCTCTATGAGCGCGTGGGGATCCTCGAACCCGATCGCAGCTACGCCGTCCAGGCCGCACTCGCAGCGGTCGCTCGCCAGCGCGGATTGCGATCCTCCCAGTCCGACGAACTCGCGGCTGTGAGGGACGAGATCGCCGCTCTCGATCCACCTCCGGTCTCGCTCGCCGACGAGCGCCGAGCGGTCGCCGCGACCGACGACGCGGCCGCACTCGAAGAACGCGTCGCAACGCTGCGCGGCCAACTCGAGAGGGCCCGTGATCGCGGTGACGATCCCACGGAGTTGGCCGAGGCCCGCCAGCGAGCCGTCGCCGACCTCGCGGAGAGTCGGACCGAGCGCATCGCTGCCGAACAGTCGCTCGCACGCGCCCGGTCCGACGCCCGCGAGGCCCGTGACGCGCGTGAGGAACGGCTCCGTCTCCAGGATCGCGAACGGAACCTCGAACGCGACGCTCGGCACGAACTCGCAGGTGCGCTCAGGCAACCCTTCGAGCGGGCCCTGCAGGCACTACCAGGCGACGCGAGTGCGGGCACCTCGCCAGGGAGCGTCGACGGCCCGGACGCGCTCGGCGCCCTGGCGGTCTGTCGCATCGCCAGGATCCATGCACCGGTCGTCGTCGCGGGAGACTGGTTCGACGACGCGACTGCCGCCGCCGCGGCGCTCGACGCGCCTGTCGTGCTCGTCGACGGCTGAGGAACCCGCCGGTCGAGCGGCGCTACCGCATCTGGACGAAGCGAACGCCGCCGTGGGACTCGCGATCCACCGTGCCGTCCTCGTGTCTGGTGTAGCGGTAGAGCGTCTGCCGATCCGTCCCGATCGGCGCGAGGATGCGGCCGCCGACCCGGGTCTGTTCCGGGATCGAATCGGGTAGCTCTGCAGCCGCGCAGGTGACGTACGCCGCGTCGAAGGGCGCGTGTTCGGGCCAGCCGTCCCGGCCGTCGCCGACGCGGACAGCGATCTCGTACCCGAGTCGATCGAGCGTCTCCCGGGCTCGCTCGGCGAGGACGTCGCTGTACTCGACGCTGTAGACGGTACCGGCCTCGCCCACCAGTTCCGCGGTCACGGCGGCGTGGTAGCCACAGCCGGTGCCGATCTCGAGAACGTCGTCGCCGGTGTCGATCTCGAGGAGTTCGGCCATAATCCCGACCATGTGGGGCGCGCTGATCGTCTGGCCGTCGCCGATCGGCAGTGGTCGGTCGGCGTAGGCCTCGTCGCGACGGCCGTCGGGGACGAACTCGTGGCGTGGGACTGCCCGCAGGGCGTCGGCGACCGTGGGGTCGGAGATGCGACCGTGGGAAACCAGGCGGTCGACCATCGTCTCGCGGCGTGAGTCGAAATCGTCGTCGCCGGGGTCGGAGCGGAACAGGCCCATGTGCTCGTGAGAAGTCGAAGCTGATCGGCGCTACCAGGCAGACCAGGCGTCCGAGGTCTCGTCGCGGGCGTAGACGCGCTTGATGTCCTTCGCGATCGCTTCGTCGCCGTCGAAGTCGAGTTTCTCGTACTCGTACCCGGTGGCGTCGTCGCGGATCGCGATCCCCTCGACGCTGAACTCCTCCTCGCCGAAGGAATCGCTCTCGCCGACGACGAACTCGTAATCGCCCGGGACGTGGACGGTCGTGCTGTAGGTTTCTTCGCGGCCACCGTCACTGGGGTGGACGGTCACCTTCACCGCGACGTTGCCGACCGCGCGGGTCCAGATCGTCGTCGCTTCCTCGGCGCTGGTCTCCTCGACGCGGCGATCCTGGCCGATCTCGACGCTCGTGACCCGAACGGAGAAGATCCCATCCTCGGTCTCGAGGAGGAACTCGTCGCCCTCCGCGATGGTCTCCTCGGGATCGACGTCGGTCCTGGCGGTGAAGGAGTCGCCTGACTGCGAGACGACGACGTCGCGCTCGACAGTGTCCTCGCTCGGGAGCTCCTCCTTGTGAACGTGATCGCACTCCGTGCAGCGGACGGTCGCGTGCCCGCCCGGCGACAGCACCTCGTGGACGGTCTCCTGCTCCTGAGAGCAGGCCGGGCAGACCAGCGCGACGCGCTCGATAGAATCGCTCATACAGCGTGCTATCGGCCAGAGCGGGAAAAGCCGTCGGACTGGCCCGCTCGGTGGGGCCGTGGCGCGACCGCGGTGCACAGCTACCCGATCCGATGGCGCCATCCGCACACGGAGGGCTTTTTGACGGCTGGCTCGACCGTCCGGATATGGAACTCCGGGGCGAACGCGAGTGCACGGACTGTGGCGCCCGCTGGTCGTACTACGACACCGGTGCGATCGTCTGCCCGGAGTGTTCGAGTCCGGACACCGTCGCCGTCGACGACGAGACCGCGGTCCACACCGACTCGGCCGTCGAGTTCGATCTCACGCCGATGCGTGGGAACGTCGACGAGATCTCACGGGAGGATCTCGGCGAGCAGACGGCCGAGGTCTGCCGAGAGTACGTTCGCCAGCGTGGGTTCGTCAGCGGCGGCGACCTCTTGCCGATCGACGACACCTATCTCGCGGCGCGCGAACTTGCAGGCGTCGCTGACGCCGTTCGCCGTGCCCACTCCCTCACGGACGACGAGGAGTGGTACTTCCTCGAACTCCTGCGCGGCGCGGACGCCGGCGAGCGCGTCGATCCCGACGACGTTCCCGAGTCGATGTGGCCCGTTCGCGGACTGGCGTACGCCAACGCAGTCCGGGACTATCGACGCGACGTTCGGCAGTGGCTCGACGCGACCGACGACGTACCCGGCCCCGAGTACGCAGGGAACGTACTCGGCCAGATCGAGGACCACGTGCGGCGAATGCGAGCGCTGCAGGGCGACGTGCCGCCGGAGCAAGCAGAGGCACTGGTTGGAGCGGCGCGGGATCTCGGCGCGTATCTGCGGGCCGAGGACGCTGACGGACTCGCGAACGCGCGCGAACGGCTGGACGGGCTGGAAACCCACTGAGAACCGAATCGACCGAGCACTCCGGAGCGATTACTCGATCCGAAGCGTCTCCCCGAGCGTCCCGACCGTCGGGTTTCCGAGCGTGTGGCTTGCGAGAATCTGACTGTTGCCCTCCTCGGGATCGGTCCACACGAGTACGATCTCCGTCGATGCTGCCATCGAGTTCCCAGTCCCCTCCGTCGGGACGACCAGCGCCGTTCCCGTCGCCACGTTGTTGCCACCCGGTGCAGCCGCCGAGCTTCCACTGACCCGTGCTGAGAGGGTTCCCGACTGGACGGTGTCGCCGCCGCCATGCTCGAAGACGACCGCCGTCACGCTGCCGTCGGCGTCCGTTCGCTCGCTCGAATCCCACTGCACCGACGGGGCGGATGGACCCTCGCTGGACCCGTCGTCGAAGACCTTCCACTCGCCGTTCTCGGTGCGGAGTTCCAGCCGGCTCGACGGGAGCGTCTGTCGTTCGGAGGATCCATCCGGAACGGCGCTGATCGTCACCTCCACCGTCGCCCTGTCGTCGGATTGCTCCACGACCTCGACGCTCTCGACGCGGACGTCTAGCGCCTGAAACCGGTCTGCGGCCGACTGGGTCAGCGGATCGATCTCGGCATCGCTGTGGATGTAGGCGTTCGCGCCCCCGACGTTGCCGTCGAGGAACTCTTCGTAGAGATCGCGTACCGTGGCAGCGGGACCATCGCCACCGCCGCCGTTCGAATCACCAGAGCCGGGGAGCAAGCCAGAACAGCCGGCGAGTCCGCCAGCAACCCCGACCGCTCCGGCAAGGAAACTTCGTCGTTGCACGATTCGATGGCCTCGCGGATCCCAGGTAAGGATTGTCGTTCGCCTGCCAACGCTGGGATCGTCGATTGCGAGCGACGATCCGGCAACAGCCCCGCCGTTCGGAACCGATACCCACCGTCCTCCTGAATCCCAGACAGATGACCGAGTACACCGCTGCCGTCGTCGGCACGGGCCCCGATCCCGCTGCGCCGACCACGGAGGGCTTCGCGATGGGGTACCGCCACGCCGAAGCGATCGTCGCGAACGACCAGTGCGAACTGGTCGCCTGCGCCGACGTCGTGCCGGAGAACGCCGCCGCGTTCGCGCGGGAGTTCGACCTCCCCGAGTCGGCGGCGTTCGAGGACTACGAGACGATGCTCGCCGAGGCTGAACCCGACCTCGTGACCGTCGCCGTGCCGCCGTCGATCCACGAGGACATCGTCGTCGGCTGTGCAGAGTCGGGGATTCCACTCGGCGTCCACTGCGAGAAGCCGATCGCGGACACGATCGGTGCCGCCCGCCGGATGGTAGACGCCTGCCAGGACGCCGACGTCCAGCTTACGTTCAACCGACAGCGCCGCTTCGGCAAGCCGTTCACCGAGGCGAAGCGGCTACTGGACGACGGGGCCATTGGCGACCTCCAGCGCGTCGAGATCTGCTGGGGCGACTTCATGGACACCGGCGCCCACACCATCGATCTCGCGGGCAAGTTCGCCGACGAGGCCACCCCCGAGTGGGTGATCGCGAACCTCGACTACCGCGAGGAGGACAAACGCTTCGGCGTCCACCAGGAGAACCAGATGTGGGCGCAGTGGCGCTACGATTCGGGCGTCTACGGCGTCATGTCCACCGGCGCCGGGGACGACTTCCTCGATTCCGCGATGGCGCTCCGCGGGGAGACCGGCTCGGTTCACGTCGACGTGGATGGCGGCCCGATGCTCGAACTGCGGCAGGGCGAGGAGCGCGAGGCGATCGACGTCGACGGCGAGAACATGCACGCGACCGGCGACGAAGGGGAGGATCGCTACGGCAGCTACTTCCACGACCGGGCGATCGACGACGTCGTCGCGGGACTCGACGGCGATCACCCGAGCGAACTCCGCGGCGAACTCGGCCTCCAGACCGCCGAGGTGATCTTCGGCGGCTACGAGTCCGTCCGCAAACGCTGTCGCGTGGAGTTGCCCGCCGACGTCGAGGACAACGCGTTTCTCGACCTCGTCGAATCTGGGAAGCTTTCACCCGCGGGGAGCGACGAGTAAGGCTCCTCCGCGCGAGGTTCCACTATCCTCGAAGCGCCACGCCGACGTCCGCGGCGACCTCGCGAACGTAGTCGGCAGCCAGTTCGTACTCGTCCGGATCGTCGAGGTGTTCGAGCAGGAGCGGCAGGTCGTCGTCGAGCGTATCGAGCGCCGAGAGGAGCGAGTGGTAATCGAGCGTGCCGGTGCCGGGGCGCACCTCGTCGACGTGGGTCGTCAGCTCGTCCCGGAGGACGACGTCCTTCAGGTGGACGCAGGCGATCTCCTCACCGAGCTCGTCGACGAACCGCTCGACGAAATCGGCGTTCCGCGCGACGCGTTCGGGACTCGACAGCATGTTCACCGGGTCGAAGTGCACGGCGAAGGCGTCCCGATCGACCGCCTCGAGGAGCCGGTGGTGACTCTCGATATCGTGCGGGAAGATCCAGGGCATCGGTTCGAGCGCGTAGCTGGCCGTGTCCGGTTCTGCACGATCGAGTATCTTCCGCACGGAGGCGACGATCCGGTCGAACGTCTCCTCGCTGAAGTTCTCGGGATGGGGTGCTGCCCAGCTGTCGCCCCTGGAGCCGGCGACGGTGACACAGCAGTTCGCGCCGAGCCGATCGGCGAGTTCGAGGTGGCGTGCGCAGGCATCGATGGCGGCCTCCCGCTCGTCTGTGTCGTCGGCGATCGGATTCTGCTCCCAGGCGCCGACCTCCGCGATGGTGATTCCCGCTCGACCCGCCGAGTCGGCGTAGGCATCGATCGTCCCCGGATCGGCATCGGGACCGACCGGTGCCGTCGCTGTCGTGTAGCCCCGTGTCTCGAGGGCGTCGATCCAGGCGGCGGGCGAATCGAACACTTCGTCTACCGGGCCACCGAGGTGCATGGCCGATCCTGCACGGGCGACACCAAGAATGCTTTACTCCCGGAACGCACCTCCCCGGGGCCAGCGTCGCGAGACCAGTCGCCACCACGTCGAGAAGCAGAGCGAAACCGCCGCTGAGTATCGCGCCGTGTGGATCCTACTCGACCTGCAGTTCGGTACCCGGACTGCCGGTCGTCGCGTTCCCGAGTTCGTGCAGTACGAGCGTACTGGAGTCGTCGCTCGACGGCGATTCCCAGTTCAGCGTCACTGGCGTCCCAGTCTCGAGGCCAGTGCCATCGCCGGTAAACGGAACGACGAGGGTGTCCCCCGCAGCGATCTGCGCACCCGAGTCCGATTCGATCGTCGATCCGTCGACCTGCACTCGAAGCGTCGTGAGATCGACAGTGTCGCCGCCAGCGTGCGTGAACGTGACCGCGGTTACCTCACCGGCATCGTTCGTTCTGTCGCTCGATTCCCACTGGACCTGCGGCATCGCTGTCCCAGACTGCTCCGCTCGAAGGTCCTCGTAGATCCGCCACTCGCCGTTCTCCGTGCGGAGTTCGTACGGAAGCGTCCGCGTTCTCGTGGTGGAGTCGATCTGGAGGCTGAACGTGACGGATACGGTCGCCCTGTCGTCGTGTCGTGACTGGACGGTTGCCGACTCGACGGTAGCGTTCGCCGACTGGAAGCTCTCGACGTTGGACTCGTCGACTGAGGGAACCGAAGCGTTCGCGTGAATGTAGCTGTTCGCCGTGTCGAGGTCCCCGTCGACGAGCGCCCGGAAGAATGCTTTCGCAACTGCCGCAGGTCCTGACGGTTCCCCGCCGGAGTCACCAGTGATCCCTGAACACCCAGCCATCGCAGCAGCGATTCCCGTCGTTCCGACGAGGAACTGTCGGCGATCCATACGATCGATGTTCGATTCGTGGAATATAGCAATTGTGAAAACGGTGGTCGCTCGAAAACCGGTCTACTCCGCTGCTTCCACCCGGAACTCCCCACCACAGTCCCGGCAGCGATACCGCTCGGGCTGTTCGACGAGCTTCGAGCGTCGATATCTGGCGATCCGGGACTCGCAGTCCTCGCAGATCACCCACCACTCGGGATCGGTGAATCGCTCGCAGTTGATCGGCGCGTCGAGATCGTCGGCGAGATCTTCGAACGCGGCGCCGTGGGTCGCGTCGCCGTCCTCGGCGAGCAGATGTACGTGGATCAGCTCGTGGCGAACCGTCGCCGCGGCCGCCTCCCAGCCGTGTTCGGTGAAATGCGCTCTCGTAATGACGACCGACTCGGGGTTCCCGTCGCGGTGCTTGACCGCGCCAGCTCGCCGCTTGGCGCGCTTGCTCACCGACCACTCGAGGTCGCTCACGTCGACGGAGAGGTCGTGCTGGTCGACGACCTCGCGGGCGTACAGCTTGGCGGCAGCCAGAAACTCCTCGTCGCTGGCGGCGTCGTCGACGGCGTATCGGTCGAGGAGATCGTCGTCGGGCACGGTGGGAGCTGCTGCGGTGATCTGCTTTCGTAAGTCGCTCAGGGAAGCTCGACGTCCACGTCGGCGTGCAGTCCGGCCGCCTTCACGGTGTTGTAGAGGAGCATCGCGCGGGTCATCGGTCCGACGCCGCCGGGAACGGGCGTGATCGCCTCCGCCTTCGGTTCGACGGAGTCGAAGTCCACGTCACCGACGAGCTCGTAGCCCTTCTCGGTGTCCGCGTCGACGGAGTTGATCCCGACGTCGATGACGGTCGTCCCCTCGCTGACCATCTCGCCGTCGATGAACTCGGGCACGCCGGCGGCGGCGATCAGGATGTCCGCGCCGCGGGTCTTCTCGGCGAGATTCTGGGTGCGGGAGTGACAGATCGTCGTCGTCGCGTTCCCGCCGGGTTGTTTCTGGATCAGGAGGTTCGCCATCGGCTTGCCGACGATGTCGGATCGGCCCACGACGACGGCGTCCTTCCCCTCGGGGTCGATCCCGGCGTCCTCGAGGAGCTTCTGGACGCCGTGGGGCGTGCAGGGCTTGAAGCGGGCCTCGCCGGCGACGAGCCGGCCGACGTTCTCGGGGTGGAACCCGTCGACGTCCTTCTCGGGGTCGATCAGCTGGAGTACGTGGGACTTGTCGACGTGATCGGGGAGGGGAAGCTGGACGAGGATGCCGTTCACGTCGGGGTCGGCATTGAGCTCCTCGATCGTGTCGTAGAGGTCCTCGGCAGGATCCTCGGCGTCGAGCGTCACGTCACGGGCGTCGATGCCGACCTCTTCACAGTCGGATTGCTTCATCGAGACGTAGGTCTCGCTCGCGGGGTCCTCGCTCATCAGGACCGTCGCGAGACAGGGCTGCACGTCCTGGTCGGCGAGCCGGTCGATCTCCGCGGAGAGGTCGTCCCGAATCGCCTGGGCGACGGCGTTGCCGTCGATGATCTCGGCCATGTGGGAAGGCGAGCAGTCCGCGGCCTTCAACGCTCGGGTTCGCGCGGGATTCGCGAGTTCCTGCCAGTCTCCACAACGGTCACAGCGACCGCTTCATATCCACCACCACCGTTTCGACTGGCTCGGCGCCGTCGGGTCGGAGATTCTTCGTGTGGGTCCCCGTCCGCTCGAATCCCATCCGCTCGTAGAAGTCCGCGGCGTTCCGGGAAGACTCGACGTAGAGTGATTCGAGACCCGCCTCGACAGCCCGATCGGCGAGGGCTTCGAACAGGGATCGTCCGACTCCCTGCCCTGCGTGCCCGGGATGCACGTAGAGTCGAGCGAGTTCTCCGCCGGGGGCGTCGAGTTCGGCGACCACGCGGGCGACGACCGGCTGTTTCGCGACCCCGAGGACGACCTCGTCAGACAGGCGCTCCGGGAGTGGTCCCATGGCGGGGATTGAACTCACGCCAGAGCACCCCGTCTCCCGCCTCGCCGACCTGGGCGCGCTCGCCGAGGCGGAGGGCTTCGAGTCGGTCTTCGTCAGCCAGCACTACAACAACCGCGACGGCTTCGCGGCGCTGTCGGCCATCGCGGGGGCCACGGAATCCGTCGCCCTCGGGCCGGCGGCGGCGAATCCCTACGAGACCCACCCCGTCGCGCTGGCCTCTCGCGTGGCGACCCTCGACGAGTACAGCGGCGGCCGGGCGGTCTTCGGCCTCGGGCCGGGCGACCGCTTGACGCTGTCGAACCTGGGCGTCGAGCGCGAGGCACCGCTACGGCGGGTTCTCGAGACTATGCAGGTCTCTCGGCGCCTGTTCGACGGCGAACGCGTC
>ENA-ORDC01002376-ORDC01002376.1-marine-metagenome-genome-assembly--contig:-NODE-2376-length-11455-cov-3.467833_pt1 | contig 11455 bp, 4 predicted proteins | sample MGYA00237783_ERZ508515 | MGnify/ENA primary metagenome ERZ508515 (study PRJEB26186, sample SAMN06268792) | marine metagenome | isolation source: Eden Landing Ponds, San Francisco, CA, USA | place...
CGGCGATGGCGACGATGTCGCCGGCGAGCGCCTCGTCGATCTCCTCGCGGTGGTTGGCGTGCATCAGCAGCATGCGCCCCACGCGCTCGCGCTTGTCCTTGACCGAGTTCATCACCTGCGTGCCCTTCTTCACCGCGCCCGAATAGACGCGGACGAAGGTCAGGGTGCCGACGAACGGGTCGGTCATGATCTTGAAGGCGAGCGCCGACATCGGCTCGTCGTCGCCGGCCTTGCGGGAGAGCTCCTCCTCGGTGCCCGGCTTGACGCCCTTGATCGCCGGCACGTCGGTGGGCGACGGCAGGTAGTCGACGACCGCGTCCAGCAGCGGCTGCACGCCCTTGTTCTTGAACGCCGAGCCGCACAGCACCGGCACGAAGGCCAAGCCGCAGGCGCCCTTGCGGATCAGCGCCTTGAGCTGCGCGGCGTCGGGCTCGGTGCCGTCGAGGTAGGCCTCCATGGCCGCCTCGTCCTGCTCGACCGCCAGCTCGACCAGCTCCTGACGCGCCTGCTCGGCGTCGTCCTGCAGGTCGGCGGGGATCTCCTGGTAGTCCCACTTCGCGCCGAGGGTCTCCTCCTGCCAGACGATCGCCTGCATGTTGATCAGGTCGATCACGCCCTTGTGCTCGGCCTCGGTGCCGTAGGGCAGCTGCAGGACGGCCGGCGTCGCGCCCAGGCGGTCGCGCATCATCTGGACGCAGCGCGAGAAGTTCGCGCCCATGCGGTCCATCTTGTTGACGAAGCAGATGCGCGGAACCTTGTAGCGGTCGGCCTGGCGCCAGACCGTCTCGGACTGCGGCTCCACGCCGCCGACCGAGTCGAACACCGCGACGGCGCCGTCCAGCACGCGCAGCGCGCGCTCGACCTCAATGGTGAAGTCGACGTGCCCCGGGGTGTCGATGATGTTGATGCGATGGTCGTTCCAGAAGCAGGTCGTCGCGGCCGACGTGATGGTGATGCCGCGCTCCTGTTCCTGCTCCATCCAGTCCATCGTCGCGGCGCCCTCGTGCACCTCGCCGATCTTGTGCGACCGGCCGGTGTAGTACAGGACGCGCTCGGTCGTCGTCGTCTTACCGGCATCGATGTGGGCCATGATGCCGATATTGCGATAACGCTCGAGCGGGGTCTGACGGGACGGCATGGTCTCTCTCTTTCGCGTACGTACGGGTCGGTCGGTCGCTTACCAGCGATAGTGCGAGAACGCGCGGTTGGCCTCGGCCATCTTGTGCGTGTCTTCGCGCTTCTTGACGGACGAGCCGCGGCTGTTCGAGGCGTCCATGAACTCGTTCGCCAGACGCTCGGTCATGGTGTGCTCGGAGCGCGCCCGCGCCGCCGTGATCAGCCAGCGGATCGCCAGCGCCTGACCGCGGTTCTGCTTGACCTCGACCGGCACCTGATAGGTCGCGCCGCCGACACGCCGCGAGCGCACCTCGATCTCCGGGGTGACGTTTTCCAGCGCGTCGTGGAAGGTCTTCAGTGGGTCGCCGCCGGTGCGGCTCTTGATGCGCTCGAACGCGCCGTACATCAGACCTTCGGCGGTCGACTTCTTGCCGTTGTACATCAGGTAGTTGACGAACTTCGTCACCACGACGTCGCCGAACAGCGGGTCGGGCAGGATCTCGCGTTTTTCTGCGCGGTGGCGGCGGGACATATCCTCGCTCCTTACTTCGGCCGCTTGGCGCCGTACTTGGACCGGCGCTGCTTGCGGTTCTTGACGCCCTGGGTGTCGAGCGTGCCGCGGACGATGTGGTAGCGCACGCCGGGCAGGTCCTTCACGCGGCCGCCGCGAATCAGCACCACCGAGTGTTCCTGCAGGTTGTGACCCTCACCCGGGATGTAGCTCGTGACCTCGTAGGCGTTGGTCAGCCGAACGCGCGCGACCTTGCGCAGCGCCGAGTTCGGCTTCTTCGGGGTCGTGGTGTAGACCCGGGTGCAGACCCCGCGCTTCTGCGGACAGGCCTCGAGGGCCGGCACCTTGTTCGGCGCCGTGCGGACCTCCCGGCCCTGCCGGACAAGCTGGTTGATCGTCGGCATGTGTCCTCAAAATCCTTGTCGTTACCAAGCAAACGTCCGCCGGGTGCCGTCCCCTCACGGGGCGGTCCCTGCGGACACGCGCACATCCGCCGTTCGCGTTGGCTATGTGTCTGTTGCGTCGCGCGGAGCTGCGTCTAGGCCGAAACCGGCTGCCCGGAAAGGCCTACCACCAGCCCCCGTTAAGGTTGGCGCATCCTATTGAGAGGCCCCACGTGCGTCAAGCGGTCAAACTCCGCTTTTTCTCGGCCTTTCAGGCGGCTCCGCGCGGGGTCGCGGTCGGGGAGCGACCTTGCCGGCAACGCCGCCGTGTTGACATTTTATTGCGCTCGAGCGGGCGCCGGCCCAGCGGTTCGAAAAGGCAAGCGGTGGGCAGCCGACAATCGGCCGAAAAAAAGACCCGCCGGCGCGGTGCCGGCGGGTTTCGCGAGTCGGGCCCGGACCGGCGGCTGCGCCGGCCCGGGCGAATCGCAGGTCTACTGTGCGGCGGACTGCTCCTCGCCGCCGTCGGGCGCCTCGCTGGCCGCGAGCTCCTGCTGCTTGCGCTCGCGCTCCTCGACCAGCTCGCGGTCGCGCTCGCCGGCCAGCTTCCGGTACTTGTTCATCTGCGCACCGGTGCCCGCCGGGATCAGGCGACCGACGATGACGTTCTCCTTCAGCCCCTGCAGGTAGTCCGACTTGCCGTTCACCGCGGCCTCGGTCAGCACCCGCGTGGTCTCCTGGAAGGACGCCGCGGAGATGAACGAGCGGGTCTGCAGCGACGCCTTGGTGATGCCCTGCAGCACCGGCTTGGCGTGCGCCGGCACCATCGACTGCTCGGACATCTTCTGGTTGGTCTCCTCGAACTCCTCGCGGTCGATGTGCTCGCCGATCAGGTAGGTCGTATCGCCTGGCTCGGTGATCTCGACCTTCTGCAGCATCTGGCGGATCACCACCTCGATGTGCTTGTCGTTGATCTTCACGCCCTGCAGGCGATAGACGCTCTGGATCTCGTCGGTGAGGTACTCGGCCAGCGCCTCGACGCCCAGGATGTCCAGGATGTCGTGCGGCACCGGGTTGCCGTCGAGCAGCATGTCGCCCTTCTCGACCCAATCGCCCTCACGCACGGTGATGTGCTTGCCCTTGGGGATCAGGTACTCGCGGGACGACTCGCTCTCGTCCTCCGGCACCACGATGATGCGGCGCTTGGTCTTGTAGTCCTTGCCGAACTCGACCCGGCCGGGCATCTCCGAGATGATCGCGTAGTCCTTCGGCTTGCGCGCCTCGAACAGCTCGGCGACGCGCGGCAGACCGCCGGTGATGTCGCGGGTCTTGGAGGACTCGCGCGGGATGCGGGCGAGCACGTCGCCGGCCTTCACCGGGGAGGCGTTGTCCACCGACAGGATGGCGTCGACGCTCATGTAGTAGCGCGCCTCCTGACCGTTGGCCAACTGGATCACCTCGCCGTTCTCGTCGCGCAGGGTGATCCGCGGCCGCAGCTCGTTGCCGCGCGGCTGCTGCTTCCAGTCGATCACCACGCGGTTGGTGATGCCGGTAGTCTCGTCGGTGACCTCGCGCATCGACACACCGTCGACCAGGTCGACGTAGTGGGCCACGCCCTCGCGCTCGGTGATGATCGGCTGGGTGTAGGGGTCCCACTCGGCCAGGCGCTGGCTCTTCTTCACCTCGGCGCCGTCCGAGGCAAGCACCTTGGCGCCGTAGGGCACCTTGTGGGTGGCACGCTCGCGGCCCTGATCGTCGGTGACGACCAGCTCCAGGTTGCGGCCCATGACCACCAGCTGGCCCTCGGAGTTCTCCACGACGTTCTTGTTGCGGATCGTCATGGTGCCGTCGACCGAAGCCTCCACGCTCGACTGCTCGCCACCGCGCTGGGCGGCGCCGCCGATGTGGAAGGTGCGCATGGTCAGCTGGGTGCCCGGCTCGCCGATCGACTGCGCCGCGATGACGCCGACGGCCTCGCCGATGTTGACCTCGGTGCCGCGGGCCAGGTCGCGGCCGTAGCACTGGGCGCAGATGCCGCCGCGCGACTGGCAGGTGAGCACCGAGCGGATGCGCACGCTGTCCAGGCCGGCGGTCTCGATCCGGTCGACCAGCTCCTCGGTGATCATCTGACCCTCGGCCACGACGATGTCGCCGCTCACCGGGTCCTTCACGTCCTCCAGCGCGGTGCGGCCGAGCACGCGGTCGGACAGCGGCGCGATCACCTCGCCGCCCTCGACCACGGCGGAGACGTTCAGGCCGTTCTTGGTGCCGCAGTCGTACTCGACGATGATCGCGTCCTGCGCGACGTCGACCAGACGCCGGGTCAGGTAGCCCGAGTTCGCCGTCTTCAGGGCGGTGTCGGCCAGGCCCTTACGGGCGCCGTGGGTCGAGTTGAAGTACTCGAGCACGGTCAGGCCTTCCTTGAAGTTCGAGATGATCGGCGTCTCGATGATCTCACCGGACGGCTTGGCCATCAGACCGCGCATACCGGCCAGCTGGCGGATCTGCGCCGCCGAGCCGCGGGCGCCGGAGTGCGCCATCATGTAGACCGAGTTGATCGAGCCGCCGGTCTTCTTGGAGATCTCCTTCATCATCTCGTCGGCGACGGAGTCGGTGCAGCTCGACCAAACGTCGACCACCTTGTTGTACTTCTCGCCGCGGGTGATCAGGCCGTCCTGGTACTGCTGCTCGAACTCCTTGACCTCGTTCTCGGCCTCCGAGACCAGCTTGTGCTTGGCGTCCGGGATGATCAGGTCGTCCTTGCCGAACGAGATGCCGGCCTTGGTCGACCAGGCGAAGCCCAGCGCCATCACCTTGTCGGCGAAGATCACCGTGTCCTTCTGACCGCAGTGGCGGTAGACGATGTCGATGACCTCGGTGATCTCCTTCTTGGTCAGCAGGCGGTTGACCAGGCTGAACGGCACGTTCTGGTGGCGCGGCAGCACCTCGGCCAGCAGCATCCGGCCCGGTGTGGTCTCCACCGTCTGGGTCACCGGGGTGCCCTCGGAGTCCACCGTGTCGTAGCGCGCCTTGACCTTAGACTGCAGCGTCACCGCGCCCTGCGTCAGGGCATGGTCGATCTCGCCCATGTCGCGGAACGCCATGCCCTCGCCGGGCGCGCCCTCGTTCTCCTGCGTCAGGTAGTACAGGCCGAGCACGATGTCCTGGCTGGGCTGGATGATCGGCTTGCCGTTGGCGGGCGAGAGGATGTTGTTGGTCGACATCATCAGCACGCGCGCCTCCAACTGGGCCTCCAGCGAGAGGGGCACGTGGACCGCCATCTGGTCGCCGTCGAAGTCCGCGTTGAAGGCGGTGCAGACCAGCGGGTGCAGCTGGATCGCCTTGCCCTCGATCAGCACCGGCTCGAACGCCTGGATACCCAGGCGGTGCAGCGTCGGCGCGCGGTTCAGCAGCACCGGGTGCTCGCGGATCACCTCTTCCAGGATGTCCCAGACCTCGGGGCGCTCCTTCTCCACCATGCGCTTGCCGGCCTTGATCGTGGAGGCGTACCCGTAGAGCTCGAGCTTGTGGTAGATGAACGGCTTGAACAGCTCCAGCGCCATCTTCTTCGGGATGCCGCACTGGTGCAGCTTCAATTCCGGTCCCACCACGATGACCGAGCGTCCGGAGTAGTCCACGCGCTTGCCCAGCAGGTTCTGCCGGAAGCGGCCCTGCTTGCCCTTCAGCATGTCGGACAGCGACTTCAGCGGCCGCTTGTTGGCGCCGGTGATCACCCGGCCGCGGCGGCCGTTGTCGAACAGCGCGTCGACCGCCTCCTGCAACATGCGCTTCTCGTTGCGCACGATGATGTCGGGCGCGCGCAACTCGATCAGCCGCTTCAGACGGTTGTTGCGGTTGATCACGCGGCGGTACAGGTCGTTCAAGTCGGAGGTCGCGAAGCGGCCGCCGTCGAGCGGCACCAGCGGACGCAGCTCGGGCGGGATCACCGGCACCACGTCCAGGATCATCCACTCCGGCTTGGCGCCGGACTCGGCGAACGCCTCGACGATCTTCAGGCGCTTGACCAGCTTCTTGCGCTTGGCCTCGGAGCTGGTCTCCTTGAGATCGGCGCGCAGGTCGGTGCGCATCTCCTCCAGGTCGAGGTTCTGCAGCATCGCCTTGATCGCCTCGGCGCCGATCATCGCCGTGAAGGCGTCGTCGCCGTACTCGTCCTGGGCGTTGAAGAACTCGTCCTCGTTGAGCAGCTGGCCCTGCTTGAGCGGCGTCAGGCCGGGCTCGACGACGACGTAGCTCTCGAAGTACAGGACCTTCTCCAGGTCCTTCAGCGTCATGTCGACCAGCAGGCCGACGCGGCTGGGCAGCGACTTCAGGAACCAGATGTGCGCCACCGGGCTGGCCAGCTCGATGTGGCCCATGCGCTCGCGCCGCACCTTGGCCAGCGTGACCTCGGTGCCGCACTTCTCGCAGATGATGCCGCGGTACTTCATGCGCTTGTACTTGCCGCACAAGCACTCGTAGTCCTTCACCGGGCCGAAGATGCGGGCGCAGAACAGGCCGTCGCGCTCCGGCTTGAAGGTCCGGTAGTTGATGGTCTCCGGCTTCTTGATCTCGCCGTACGACCAGGAGCGGATGCGCTCCGGGCTGGCAATCGAAATGCGCAGCTCGTCGAAGCTCTGCGGACCGCTGGCCTGGCCGAATACGTTCATCAACTCGTTCATCAAGATACTCCCGCTTTAGCGCGTCTCGCGCCGAACCGCCTCGCCGCTGTGCGGGAGGCGGTGCCGGCGGCGGGACCGGTCCGCGCACTCCGGTCCACCGCCGACGTTGGATTCCGCTGTCGCCTTCGCCGGCTCCGCAGTCCCGTCCGTCCTAGATGTCGCTCTGCTTCATCTCGACGTTGAGGCCCAGCGACCGCAGCTCCTTCATCAACACGTTGAAGGACTCCGGAATGCCGGCCTCGAAGTTGTCATCGCCCTTGACGATCGACTCGTACACCTTGGTGCGGCCGGAGACGTCGTCCGACTTCACCGTCAGCATCTCCTGCAGCGTGTAGGCGGCGCCGTAGGCTTCCAGCGCCCAAACCTCCATCTCGCCGAAGCGCTGACCGCCGAACTGCGCCTTGCCGCCCAGCGGCTGCTGGGTGACCAAGCTGTAGGGGCCGATCGAGCGGGCGTGGATCTTGTCGTCCACCAGGTGGTGCAGCTTCAGCATGTAGATGTAGCCCACCGTGACCGGCCGGGCGAACGGCTCGCCGCTGCGGCCGTCGATCAGCGTGACCTGGCCCGACTTGTCGAGCCCGGCGGCCTCCAGCAGCTGCACGATCTCGTCCTCGCGGGCGCCGTCGAATACCGGCGTCGCCATCGGCACGCCGTCCTTCAGGCTGTCCGCCATGTCGATCACGCCGTCGTCGTCGAGCGGCTCGATCTCGGCGTCGTAGGTGGTCTCGCCGTAGACCTCCTTGAGCTTGCCGCGCAGCTCCTTCACGCCGTTCTTCCGGGCGCCGCCGATCATGTCGTTGATCTGCTTGCCCAGACCGGCGCAGGCCCAGCCCAGGTGGGTCTCCAGGATCTGGCCGACGTTCATGCGGCTGGGCACGCCCAGCGGGTTCAGCACGATGTCGACCGGGTCACCCTCCTCGGTGTGCGGCATGTCCTCGATCGGCACGATCTTGGAGATCACGCCCTTGTTGCCGTGCCGGCCGGCCATCTTGTCGCCCGGCTGCAGCTTGCGCTTCACCGCGACGAAGACCTTGACCATCTTCATCACGCCCGGCGGCAGCTCGTCGCCGCGCTGCAGCTTGTCGACCTTGTTTTCGAAGCGCTTGGTGAGCGCGTCGATGGCCTCGTCAAACTGCCGGTTCAGCTCCTCGATTTCGCCCTGGACCTTGTCGTCCTTCACGGCGATCTGGCGCCACTGGCCCGGCGTGTAGTCCGACAGCAGCTGCTCGGTGACGTCCTGGCCGGCCTTCATACCCTTCGGTCCGGAGGCCACGCTCTGGCCGATCAGCACGTCCTTCAGACGGCCGTAGAAGGAGCGCTCCAGGATCGCCTTCTCGTCGTCGCGGTCCTTGGCCAGGCGCTCGATCTCGGCGCGCTCGATCGCCAGCGCGCGCTCGTCCTTGTCGACGCCGCGGCGCGAGAACACCCGCACCTCGACGATCGTGCCGGTGACGCCCGGCGGCACCCGCAGCGAGGTGTCGCGCACGTCGGAGGCCTTCTCGCCGAAGATCGCGCGCAGCAACTTCTCTTCCGGCGTCATCGGGCTCTCGCCCTTCGGCGTCACCTTGCCGATCAGGATGTCGCCAGCGTTCACCTCGGCGCCGATGTAGACGATGCCGGCCTCGTCGAGGTTGCGCAGCGCGTCCTCGCCGACGTTCGGGATGTCGCGGGTGATCTCCTCCTGGCCCAGCTTGGTGTCGCGGGCCATCACCTCGAACTCCTCGATGTGGATCGAGGTGAACACGTCGTCGCGCACGATGCGCTCGGAGATCAGGATCGAGTCCTCGAAGTTGTAGCCCATCCACGGCATGAAGGCGCAGAGCACGTTGCGGCCCACCGCCAGCTCGCCGCGGTTGGTCGAGGGCCCGTCGGCGATGATGTCGCCGCGCGTCACCTCGTCGCCCACGCGCACCAGCGGCCGCTGGGTAATCGAGGTGTTCTGGTTCGAGCGCTGGAACTTGCGCAGGTTGTAGATGTCGACCGCCTGCTCGCCGCTCGAGGTCTCCTCGGTGACGCGGATGACGATGCGGGTGGCGTCGACCTGGTCGATCACGCCGCCGCGCTTGGCGCCGATCGCCACGCCGGAATCGCGGGCGACCACATCCTCCATGCCGGTGCCCACCAGCGGCGCCTCGGACTGCACCAGCGGCACCGCCTGGCGCATCATGTTGGAGCCCATCAGCGCGCGGTTGGCGTCGTCGTTCTCCAGGAACGGGATCAGCGCCGCGGCCACCGAGACGATCTGCTTCGGCGAGACGTCGATGTACTCGATCTCCTCCGGGCGGGCGAGCAGGTACTCGCCGCCGCGGCGGCAGGAGATCAGGTCGTCGGTGAGCTTGCCGTCACGGCCGAAGGTCGCGTTGGCCTGCGCCACTGTGTAGCGCACCTCGTCCATCGCCGAGAGGTAGATCACCTCGTCGGTCACCACGCCGTCCTTTACCTTGCGGTACGGGCTCTCGATGAAGCCGTACTGGTTCACCCGGGCGTAGGTCGCCAGCGAGTTGATCAGGCCGATGTTCGGCCCCTCCGGCGTCTCGATCGGGCAGATCCGGCCGTAGTGCGTCGGGTGCACGTCGCGCACCTCGAAGCCGGCGCGCTCGCGGGTCAGACCGCCCGGGCCCAGCGCCGACAGGCGGCGCTTGTGGGTGATCTCGGACAGCGGGTTGGTCTGGTCCATGAACTGCGACAGCTGCGACGAGCCGAAGAACTCGCGCACCGCCGCCGCCGCCGGCTTGGCGTTGATCAGATCGTGCGGCATCACGCTGTCGATCTCGACCGAGCTCATGCGCTCGCGGATCGCGCGCTCCATGCGCAGCAAGCCGACGCGGTACTGGTTCTCCATCAGCTCGCCGACCGAGCGCACCCGGCGGTTGCCCAGGTGGTCGATGTCGTCGATCTCGCCGCGGCCGTCCTTCAGCTCGCTGAGCTCCTTGACGATGGCGAGGATGTCCTCCTTGCGCAGCGTGCGCAGGGAATCCTCGGTCTCGAAGCCCATGCGCGCGTTCATCTTGACGCGGCCGACGGACGACAGGTCGTAGCGATCGCCGTCGAAGAACAGGCTGTTGAACATCTGCTCCGCCGTCTCCAGGGTCGGCGGCTCGCCCGGGCGCATCACCCGGTAGATGTCGATCAGCGCGTCCTCGCGGCTGGTGTTCTTGTCGATCATCAGCGTGTTGCGCAGGTAGGCGCCGACGGTGACGTGGTCGATCGCCAGCGTCGGCACCTGCTTGATGCCGGCCTGCTCGAACTGCTCCAGCATCGCCTCGGAGAGTTCCTCGCCGGCCTCGCAGATGATCTCGCCGGTCTCCTCGTTGATCAGGTCGCCGGCGACGTAGCGGCCGACCAGCTGATCGGAGGGCACGATGTGCTCCTCCAGCCCCTCGTCCTCGACCAGCTTGCGGGCCTTGCGCGGGGTCACCTTTTCGCCCGCCTCGACCAGCACGTTGCCGGTCTTGGCGTCGATCAGGTCGTGGTTCAGCTTGACGCCGCGCATTGCCTGCGGGTCGAACTTGGTGCGCCAGCCCTTCTTGTCCTTCTTGAAGTCGATCCGGTCGTAAAAGTACGCCAGGATCTCCTCCGGGCTCATGCCCTCGGCCTCGTGCGGCTCGAGCTCCTTGCCCTGCTCGGCGCGCTCGGCGCGCAGCTTCGCCGTCTCGGCGCTGTCCAGCGCCATCAGCAGAGTAGTCGCCGGCAGCTTGCGGCGCCGGTCCACGCGCACGTGCAGCAGGTCCTTGGCGTCGAACTCGAAGTCGAGCCAGGAGCCGCGGTACGGGATCACCCGCGCGGCGAACAGGTACTTGCCGGAGGAGTGCGTCTTGCCGCGGTCGTGGTCGAAGAACACGCCCGGGCTGCGGTGCATCTGCGAGACGATGACGCGCTCGGTGCCGTTGATGATGAAGGTGCCGTGCTCCGTCATCAGCGGCATGTCGCCCATGTAGACGTCCTGCTCCTTGATGTCGCGGATCGACTTGGAGCCGGTGTCTTCGTCGACGTCCCACACCACCAGGCGCAGCGTCACCTTGGCCGGCGACGCGTAAGTCATGCCGCGCTGCTGGCACTCCTCGACGTCGTACTTGGGCTCTTCCAGCTCGTAGCGCACGAACTGCAGCTCGGCCCGGTCGGAGAAGTCGCGGATCGGGAACACCGACTTGTAGACCGCCTGCAGGCCGGCCTCGCGGCGCTCTTCCGGCGTCGCCTCGCGCTGCAGGAACAGGTCGTAGGACTGCTTCTGAACCTCGATGAGGTTCGGCATCGTCGTGACCTCGGGGATCTTCCCGAAGCTCTTGCGGATCCGCTTGCGACCGGTGAACGTCTGCGCCATGTCTGGTCCTCGTGCTTCCATCCGTCCGGGGCGGCTCGGCTGCACCACCCGGGCCCGTTGGATCGTTTCAAAGCGCCTGCCGCGGCGCGCATCCGGCGACGGTCCCGCGCCCGCGCGGGCGCCGTCCCTGCCGATCTAGCGCGCGGCCGCGCGGCCTCGCCGTCGTCCCGCCGTGCGTCCCTCGTTCGGCCGCCGCCCGCCGGACCCGTTCGACGTACTCGCGGTACGACGGCGGTGCAGCCCCCACGATACGCCCCGTGAGGTCGTAGCCCTGCTCGCGGAGGTGATCGAGAATCGCCACCGCCTCCAGGATGCGCTTGTCGGGGGCGACCCTTCCGAGGACGAGCACTCCCCGTTCGCGCTCGGCCCATGGCCGCCCGTCGATGGGGTCGACTGGCGGGTGACAGACGGCCGGTTTTGTCCCGTAGCGTCGCGCCACGACGTC
>ENA-ORDC01002380-ORDC01002380.1-marine-metagenome-genome-assembly--contig:-NODE-2380-length-11435-cov-3.339408_pt1 | contig 11435 bp, 8 predicted proteins | sample MGYA00237783_ERZ508515 | MGnify/ENA primary metagenome ERZ508515 (study PRJEB26186, sample SAMN06268792) | marine metagenome | isolation source: Eden Landing Ponds, San Francisco, CA, USA | place...
TGAGTGCTGGCAGCAAAGATGTCGTTATTGATTGTGGAAAGAACACCGGCGATACCGAGTTTTCGCCACTGCAATGGATCAACGGGAGCCGATACGGCATCAACAGTATCGACTATTTAATCATCAGTCATCCACACGAGGACCATATTGAAGATCTCGACGTGATGAAGGAGCTTGAGCTAGCCCCCTCTATCTTTCTGCGTCCGAAGTCAGCAACCGAGTTGGTTGAAGCGGGGCTCGAAGAAGCACGAGAGAACGACGACGACGCCTATATTGAAGACGCAGAATACTACCTGAACAAGCTTGATGAGTACGATGGCGATGTCGAAACCTCTCCCTCTGACCCGACCTGGGCGTTGGACGATCCGAGGTTAGGACGGGCTAGAGCGGATGGCGGAGTGCCCACTGACGGTGTCACGTTCCACAGCTACGGGACTAGCGACGCCACCCTCGGGAGTGATCGCTTCGAGAAACTGAATAATTTGAGTCGTGTCACGGTCGTCAACTCGTATGGGTTCCAGTATGTGACGATGGGTGATTTACTGAACCAGGGGATTACTAAACTGAAAAACAACGCCAGCGCGTGGTCAGCCATCGAAGACTCAGAGGTACTGGTCGCTCCACATCACGGGCGAGAGAGTAGCTACAACGAGGAACTGGTCGACCACATCAACCCGGATCTCGTCGTGTTTTCCGACAAAGCAGACGAAGGGAACTCAGCCACAGACGCCTACCGAGAGCACGCATCTGGGGTGTCTGTTACGCACGAGGACACTGGGAACACGGAGACGCAGTACGTAGTTACAACTCGAAAACACGGGCGGATCCGCATCGAAGCCTCAGACCCGGACGACTGGGAGGTTTCCATATCCGGTCGTGACTACACAACCGAACAGGCAGCCTCCAAACGGTATTCGAATCTAACCTGAGGTACGTCGTGAATGTCTGTTGCACGAAGCTTCCGCGCTTTAGAGCTGTACGATGTACTAGCCAACTTAGTGCCCGGCGCAGTCGTACTACTGGCACTCAGTGCGATCTTCCGCGTCGAGACATATCTCCAATTTTCAACCGGGGCGATCGCCGCAGGGACGTTCCTCGTTTCTGCGCTCGTACTCGGCCATATTATTCAACTAATAGCCAGCGAACTAGACGGAACGCCGACATTATTTGGAGACGTGATTCAGGCAACACGCGATGGAGACACCGACGAACTCCCAATTGCGGTGACGCACGTCGAAGAGGCGATTTGGCCGCTGATGCAGCGGAAATTCTCGTTGCCAGCCGAGTTTAATGATTATGGGGTATTGTTCCGATTGCTATTGAGCTACATCGAAACGACCCCGGCGACCCGCGCTCTTCGGTTTCAAGCACTGCACTCGTTTCACCGGAGTATGTGGGCTGTCGGCTACGTCACTGCTGTTCTGACCCTCAGTAGTCTGCTATTGAAATGTACTGGGTGGATCGCTGTCCGGTCTTGGCTCGTTCTTGGCTTAACACTTACAGGGAGTCTCGCCGGGATATGGGTTTTCAAACGGCGAAAAAACAAAATGAACAAACGGTTCATCCAGTACGCGATTGCGGATTTCTATTCCGATCAAGTAAAAGAATTCAACAGGGGTGTAGAGCGAGGGTCATAATCACTTCTATTGAGATTCATCGGCGAACGTTAGATGTAGGATCGATATCTGAAAACTGAATTACTCCACTTTTCGCTATTACTATGTTCTGCTAAATGACTGAGTCAGGGGAAATAATAGGAGAGAATGTTTACTCCGGCAGCTCGAAGACGCCGTCAGGATATTCGGCTTCGAGATCGAATTCCCCATCTTCTGTGACGGTCACTTCGAGTCGTCCATACTGTCGGGTCGAGTAGATCTCAGTCTCAGAACCACAAATCCGATTGTACTTTTCAACGGCATCCTGTTCAGTTTTCTTCCCCACACTCACGATCACATAATCAGGATCAATTCGCCTGACTACGTCAGGGTTAAAACCATTCTCTCGTCCGTGATGAGCGGCTTTGAGAACGCGAACATCTGCCAACTCCGCCTCTGCATGGTTGAGAACCCGCTCCCAAGCGTCTGCACTTTCGAGATCGCCTGGTAGAAGAATCCCACCAGCCGGCGTGTTCACTTTCAGCACGTAACTCAGGTCATTGTAGTTCGCCGTCGACGTGTCATCGTGCTTTGCATTCAACTGCTGGATATACGCCGGCGATGGATGCAAAATATCGATGCCATCATCCTCCCACGTTGACGTCTTCGTGCCTTTCGTCGGTTGGATGTAGTGGTGATCCGTCTCCCCGTGCCGGATCTTTTCGTATCGCACCCAATCTGTCGGATCAAACCGCTCGGGCCAATCGTCTTGATCCGCACTCAACGTTTTCGCGTGAAACGTATCCCAGAACACTTCGATACCGATCTCATCGTCCAATCGAGCAAGGCCCGAAAGATGATCCATATCCGGATGAGTCGCCACGAACCGCCACACACCACGACCTCCGTTGTCGACATTGTTACGAACGTACTTGATCGGGTCGTTCAGATACCGTCTTGCGTACTCTTCTTTCGACTCTGGATGAGAGGATCCGAACAAATCCTTCAGCAATGCGGAAAGTCCAGCAACGTCTGATTCTCTATCCTTTCGTTCGTGGATGTCGACCACCGAAACACGTCCTTCAGGATGTCTCTCATCACCCGGGTGGTGAAGAACTGTACAATCCCCGTGCCCAACGTTCAAAAAGTGCGCCTCAAAATTCTGTTTCCGACCGATCATTTCACTCATAACTACATCTACGAGCGACGATTATCGTTCTGGTGGTCCCAGCGATAGACATAATTCTCACCCCCATAAATCCGGCCCCGCGTATCCTCGACGACCGAGCATCAAAAGGGCCAAGACCACCGAGATTGACGCATACGTAACGAAAATCAACTGTTGGGTGACGCCTGTCGAATCGTCATAAGCAAGGATTCCTTGCACAATTGCTGACGCCGCAAGAACACCCGTAGCGACAGTCAGAACCAAATTAATGAACGAGTTCTGATTACGCCATCGCTCCTCCCGTTTCGTCCGTTGAATATCGTGTGCGACAGAGAATCCTTCCGCAGTCAATCGGTTCACACCAAACTCGCTTGCCTCAAATGGTTGGAACAGATCTACAAGATCTTGGCTTCGAAGATAATCCAGCTCAAGAATCGCCTGGTTTTCGGTCAATCCAGTCTCCTCAAGAAACTGGGATTGAGTACCGAGTCTCTCATATCCTTCATACCCACTCTCAGAGATTTCTCTTGGGACACTAACGATATTTAATTCCGTTGTGACGTCGTTATTGTAGAGAAACTCAACAACACGAACCCATCCTCTCTCCACCCATTGTTCACCATCCACTGTGTGGTCCACAGACCTAACTCCCAATACGCTGGATTGAACGTTCCGCTATACAAAGCAATATTCCGTCACCTATCCCGCAACACCCACGGTTTCGCGTTAGCATCGTACGCGCTGCTCGCACCGCTGTGACGCCGTATGTCCGCGGTCAACACGCTGAGGTGCTTCACCTGTTGGACAAAGTTGCACAGCACGTTCGTCCAGCTCACGTCCGTCCAGGCGCCCTCGTTCTCGTAGAGTTGCGCAGTTTGCCCGCGTTCGATCCACTCCCGGGCTTTCGACCGCCCGGCCTGACAGTAAGGTGCGTCCGCGCCGCGGTGGGGACAGCCTCTCGGTTGTCCTCGGCGGCTAGTACCGAGAACATATGTACGCGGGCCGCACCACACTGCGTAATGACCGACCGACACTTCGAATCGGAAGCCGCACTCCGAGAGTTCGTCAAGGATGTCGCTGGCGAGTCCCGAGCTGACGCCGACGAATGGGGTACGTACGAAGCCGCCACCGCACTCTACGACGACTACGACCTCTGCCCGTGGAGCATTACCACCCATCTTGACTCCACCGTCCCGTACGATGACCTTTCAGGTCCCGGCCCGCGGGAGATGCTCGTTCACGAAGCCTGCCTGTGTCTCGAAGAGGTACTGACCGAGATCTACAACGCAAGTAACGAGTAGAACTGGCGTCGCACTACCCTTCTCGCAACACCCACGGCTTCGCGTCGGCGTCGTACTCGCTGATCGCGCCGCTGTGACTCCGTGTTTCCGCAGCCAACACGCCGATATGTTTCAGTTGCTGGACGAAGTTGAACAGCACGTTCGTCCGCACAATCTCTTTCCACACCGCTTCGTCCTCGTACATCCGGGACACTTGCCCGGTCTCGATCAACTCCCGGGCTTTCGACCGCCCGGCCCGCGTACAGAACGTGTTCAGGAACACGTTTGGGTACTCGTGGACAAGTCGACGAAGCAAATCCGGGAAGTGGATCCGTGGGCCTTCTTTCCGCAACGCATCCAGAAACAACCGGAACTCCGGGTGTCGCTCGTAACAGTTCCGCAGCAGGATCGCCAACGGCTCGTGCGTCTCGAACACCGTTGATCGCGCGACGTCCGCCTTGACGCCGTCAAGTTCCGCAAGCGTCGCCACGCCGTACCCGTGCAGCACCGTCGCCGCTAACTCGCCTTGTTCAGTCAACGAATAGCGGTCGCCTTCCTGCAGTAAGCCTAACGCCACCGCGCTCTGCCGGGCGCTATCACCCGCCCCGAACGCGTACTCTGCCGCCAAAACATCCACGAGTTCATCATCAGCAAGCGGCCCGTGCTGCTCTATCGCCACGACCGGTGCGAGGTAATTCAGGGGTTGCGCGAGCGACAACGCCGCAATATCGCCGCTAATGTCGCTATGCCGAAGTCGTACTGACAGTTGTCCTTCGATATCCACCACTTGTTCGTACGACTCAGCGGTCGGCGGCGACGCCCACGTCTCAATACCCGTATCAGTCGCCCCGATCACTCCAACCCCTTTCGCTTGCAACAGGTCAGCGTGTTGCTGCACCGTCTCCTCCGCAGCCGCCAAGTACGACACGTGCGCCCCTTGCTGGTACGTAAGTGCCTGCCCGATCCCGCGGAGCAGCCCCGTTGAGCCCTTCACTTCCACTGCAAAAACGCGATCCGCGTTCGTAAACCCGAGTACGTCCGGGTACCGCCCACCGATAGTGATCCGGTGCGACTCACAGCGCTCCAACACGTCCGCGTACGTCGCCTTGTGCGCGCCCGGCACGTGGACCAGCGGCTGATACGCACGCGCTTCCAACTCGTCAACAACCTGCTCGAACACCGCCGGTTCGTCCATCTCTACCAGGGTATCGAAGGCCGAGCGCTTGAACGTATGGCACGATTGAGGAAGGAAAGTCAGTGGCGATCACTCCACAGGTTGAACCGCTACCTGGGAATTCTCAATCGCAGTTGTGTACGTCTTTCATTATTCCAAACCTCGGTGCCTTTCGTCTAGGTGGCTCCAAAATAATATATACTGTCATATCCATTAACTATGTATGGGGAAAGGTAACAAAGATCGATATGGCAATCGTCACCGGGAAGATTCAGCGTACGGGATAGGCGAATCAAAGCCCGGAGACGTTGGAGACAGTAACGGAACGTTTCACGACAGAGCGGGGACGGATAACAACGTCATTGTTGACGGGACAGCACAAAGCTACGAGACTCACAAACGGAACCAACAAACCGCACAATCTGAGCCCTCAAAATCGACGGACCAGAAGCACCCGAAGCAGGAAACCCCGAATTCCAGCGGCCAGTACGCAGACCTCGACGGGGAAGTCGTGGAAGTAGAGGTGGATCGAATTAGTGGATCCGGGAACCCGATCGGGATGTATCGTGGTATGCACGTTCATATTCCGAATGGTGAGCCCGGAGCTACCTACGAAGTACAGTTGGACGCCAAATCTGGCTATTTCGTCGGCACACCTCGTCTTGACGAGTAAATCCGTCTTCGTTCCTTTTGATTTGACTTACTACTTTTTAGAGAGCATTCGTTCTTGAGATCGAAGATGGTCAGCCAAGCTTTCGTAGAGATTCGCACAACTCTGTCCCGGTGATCGATGCGGTGCGATTGTGCCCAGCGTGTCCCAGTTGCCGATTACTACGAGGCGTTTCCGCGCTCTCGTGAGGGCGACGTTCAGCCGTCTCGGACCTTCATCGGGAAACTCCAAGAACCCGCTGTATCCGTCGTCGTTACTCCGGACAAATGAGACAATAATCGCTTCCCGCTCACCACCTTGGAACGAGTCAACGGTGTCGATAGTAACGTCTCTCGGGTTGTCGATATCAAGGTTGTTCACGCGGTTGATGATCTCGCTGACCTGCCCGCTGTACGCCGAGATGACGCCGATATCTTCCGCAGCAACCCCGTTGTATGTTAATAGTTGCACCTGCTTGGCGACCGCTTCAGCTTCGTCTCGGTTGTAGTACGAATTTCCGTAGTTTTGTCGCCTCTCCTGTCCAGCGATATCGACGCCGATGAACGGTTTCAGATCAGAGACCGACCATCTTCTGTTTTGAATCGCCGTCTTGAGTTCTCCATCGTAGAACATCTCGTTCGGGAATTCAGCGATCGCTTCATTCATACGATACTGCTTCTGCAGCAGAACAGAGATATTGCGTCCGTAGCGTTCGAGAAGGTACTCGAACAGCGAGATATGCAGATCTTCCTCTTTTTGTGACTCGTCAGCACAGTACGGTGGCAGTTGCTTATGATCGCCTGCCAAGACGAGCTTTTCTGCACTGTTCAGCACGATCGCTGTTGCTGGTCGACTCGCCTGAGTCGCTTCATCAACCACGGCGACATCGAACGCATTCTGCGCAAATTGCGCAGCCCCACTTGTGGTGGCGGCGACGATATCTGCGCGACCTGGTGATTGAGCCATATAGTAATTCTGCACCACGCGATTTCGTGAATTGTTCCCGACTCGTGCGATGGTGAGATCTGAATCCTCGTCTTGCGCGATCGCGTGGAGCGTCCCCTCTTCAGGATCGTCAAGCGTACTGTCACCTACCAAGAGATTATCCACAGCCTGGTTTGAGTGGGCTGTCAGAAGGACTGACTCGTTGCGAGAAACAGCGTGTGCGACGTACGCTGTGAGCGTTCTCGTTTTTCCCGTCCCTGGAGGGCCGTGAATACACACGAGATCATCAGCCCCATCAGCCCAAATAAGCGCTAATCGCTGGTACTTATTGAGGTCAATTCCAGGATCCGGGGGCGCATACTTATTGACTGAATATGTTACCGGGCGGTGACCGGTCAAGAGATCTCGCTTCTCCTCGTTGGTGTTAACTTGGTCTATCGCATCCAACCGCCTCTCAAACGGAACTGGATTCAGGAGTTCGTGCACCCATATCTCCGTATCGTTACCGTCTAAGATTTTCTCAACAACTTGGTGGTTCTTAACAGAGTCCCGTACCGGCAGAATTGTGATCTGCGGATCGGTCACAGAGAGTACTTCCACCTCAATCGGGAAGTTGGAATCATCTGATTCCACATCGAGAATACACCGATTGCCGGGAAATATGCCCTCATCGTCCCGTAAATCAACGTCATCATTTTCGTCCTCGTCCTGTGCGAACTGATACTTGTACGCCTGCTCGCCGTCTTCAACCGTTGACCCAAAATGGATGTACGGTCCGGAGACTCGCTTACGCCTGATGGCCTCTTCAAGTTCTATCTCTTCGTACCGCTCCCAGTTTCGGTCCCGCTGCGCGTTTTGCTCCGAGCGGACGAAATCTTTCAATTCACGGAAAAAAGCGCTTTGATCATCACTACTCAAACGATCAGTAGGATTGACCCGTTCAGCAGGGAGGTCAGACTCATCAACGTCAAGTTCGATTTCACGATACTCGTCAAGCCAGAACCGCAACCGGTGGCCGATCTCGGTATCATTCAGCCTCTCACAATCAGTGAATCGCTCAGAACCATTAATACCAAACCCCGAGTCGTACCAACCGATCGACCTATTCTCTGGTCGGTACACGACATACTCATTCGTCGGAACCGGCCTGTCGCTCGCAAATAGTGGGATAGCGAACCCCTTTTTTTCAGGACCCTGAATCCCGAGTTCGTCCTTCGCTATCGACGCTGCAGCTTCAACATCAACTGGGTCGTACTCAGTCCCACGTACGTCGGTGTGAAGCAACCGTGCGCTACGCAGATTCCAATCATCGAAACTCTCTAACGTCATTAGAATGAACTACCTTTAGTACCGATTTTGCCGTTCTGGTGATATCGAACTCGTTGCATCAAGACCGGTAATCCCCTATTGAACAGAAGTGCCGGTGGTCTGTACAATCAGATCCAGTCATTCAAATATTATTACCAGCACTGAGACAGACCAGCATAACGTTTGTTATGTCATTAGCTGCAGTGAGTAAAAGCACCACAAGTTGCATCGTTTCACTAGGCACATTCCTGCCACGAGCACCCTTTCGATAGACCCGCCAAGAATCACATTAAACCAATCATCTCCGCTACGTATGCTGTGTGATCTGAACTTCTGCTTGAATTCGCTAACTCACACCCACGCAAGCGCCGCGTTATGCTCTGCCAAGTGCTCCGGATCTAGACTTTCCTCGGGAACCGAGATCCGTTCGCCGTCCTGGTCAATGATCGTCCGGTGTAACAGGTCGCTGTCCGTGTCGAAATCGGGATTCACGCGTAGCCGGTAGTCCTGGTCAATCGTGAACAGCTTCCGGTCAAACGCAGCGTGATGCGTTTTACTGAGCGCGAGCACGTTCGAAAGATCCGCCCTGTGGTCCGGATAGTCACGCCACGACAAGACGTGCGCCACGTCCAACAGCCGCGGGTGATCCACGCCGGACACCGGGCATGTCCGGTCATGGCGGGACAGCACCATCGCGCGGAATTCCGGATCCACCGCCCGGGCGTGCACCGCCGTTTCGTACGTCCCGGCACTATACTCTTTCTCACTCTCATCCGGGGACCACGCCGAGTCCGCCCACTCCGCCACCGCACGCTTAACGAACTGGCGTCCGTCCTCGGTGAGCGCATACTCGTCGCCCCGTTGCTTGACGAGCCCCATACTTCGCAGCCAATTCACCCGTTGTTTCGCCATATCGGTCTGTCCGCGGCTCCACCCCAACTCCGGATGCGTATTGAGTTGTTGCATACTCACCTCCGAGAGTGCCATCGGCCCCGCAGCCAACGCGTACAGCAGACTCCGGAGACCGACGTTCCGCTCACACATAATCTGCAGCAGCGTCGCCGTGTCATCGTCGGTGACGTACTCTTGGCCCGCATCACCGAGTTCCCAGTGCTCATTTGACTGGTGGAGGAATCCGACCTGCTGTAAATACCGCACTCGCCGCATAATCGAGTCCTGACTGGACACATTCCGGAACGATCCACGGTGCCACCCAACGAGTTCATCCGATGTCGGGTGATGCGCTTCAACGAACGACAGGATTGAGTCTAACGTGTCGACGTACTGTGCTCCCCCACCAAACATCGGAACGATACTGCGGAGTCGATCCGGAGGCATACAGCAGCAGTGTCAGAGCCGAGTGATGGTCCTTTCCCCTCAGTTCTTGTTAAGACAAGTGGTGCCTTTTTCGTCAAGTTCTGATGAATCCTATTTCTCAAAATCAGCATAGTAGGAAACAGACAATCGCTAGTGTTTCGAGATATGTTAGATCATTTCAAATATATCCGTAACCGGTTCCATATCTGTGATAGGGATTACTAGATACTCCAGCTATTCGAGTTTAGTTTGCTTTACCTCATCATCTCTTTTAGACGTAATCCCCTCCCGTAAGAGAGGCACCAAAGAATATTGCGATGGACCTTCTGGACCGCTCATAAAAGAAATCAATCCCCGGCCACGTCCTGCCTCTGTCATTTTGTATAGCTACTCTTCGTTGAGTTGATCATCAAACAGTCAGTAGGTTACGAATCAATCATAATCGGATTACGACCGTCGGCCTTCGCACACCATAGAGAATAATTAGAATGGTGACGTCGGGAAACGCGTCCTAGGCTACGACCAGCCGGCCTCTTGACGCATCACGTCGTCACGGAGTTCTTCTATTGCTTCCACGATGTCGTCGTCATCCATCATCTCCACACGTCGAACCGTCAGCTCTTCCCGGAGCAGCGTCGTCGTCCGGCTCACGATATTACTGTTAGACGGTGGGTCGTCGTACGTACCTTCTTCCTTGACATCGTTCAGTGTGTCGTGACAGAGGAGATCACCGCAAGCATGCGTAACGGGGACGTACCGTGCAAAGTCGTGGTCCAATATGTCGTTGGCGAGCTCTTGGAAACCGAGGACTTGCTTCGTTCTACTGTAGTCTCGATCATCAACTTCTCCTGATTCACCTTCCTCGTAGGTGAGCTCAGCGCCCCACCAGATTCGGTGAAGTGCGTTGGAGTAGGCGTCGGTCCCTGCTTTCAGGAACTTCTCCTCCATATTACCCGGGCTTTCCGGATTGAAAACGTGATCCCACCGGTAGTGAACGAACTCCGGGAACCGAACGACCACTTCAAGTACGAGCGGGCGACCGACCAGCTTCCGAAGCAGACGAAGGAGATTCGTCCCCACCCCCACGGCGTCGAACTCGGGACGCTCCTGAAGATGCTCTCGGCGACCGAGTCGTACTCCGTCTCCGGGTTCCTCCAAGAGGAGTTCACCCGCGTCGGCGCGAAGACCTCGGACAAGGTTCACGACGCCTTCCGCGACCGACACTTCGGCCGCGAGATGACGTGGCGGACGCCCGACGCGACCGAGGCGGCCGACCTCGTCGCCGTCGTCGAGGACGCCGTCGCCAACAAGGGCAAGGAGGCGACCGCGGCGTTCGCCGAGGAGTTGGTCGATATCGTCGTCGGCAAAGAGCGCATCGCCCACGGCGAACTCGTCGCAGTCGTCGAAAACGTCGCCGAGACGGTCGGCGAGGAGACCGACACCTCGTTCGGCGAGACGGTCCGCGAGAACGTCATCGAGGCGCTGTGGCCCGCTCTCACCGACGACCGCGAGGGCGACGTGTACGCCATCGTCGACGACGTGACGACCACGCAGAAAGACGACGCCGGCAAGCTGTCGATGGCGCGCTCCATCGCCACGCAGTTCGCCGAGACGACCGGCCCGGCCGACCGAGCCACCCGCGGCGACGTGGCCGAGTTCGTCTCGTGGGCCGCCGACCGAACGGAAGAGCGCGAGGACGAGACCTACGGCGAGACGGCCCAAGAGAACGTCGCCGACGCCATCTGGTCGCGGATGCGTACGGTCTCCGACGAGGTGCCGAAGGTCCGCGAGGTCGCCGACGACCGCGACGTGGCCCGCGACCTGCTCGACGCGATGCGCGAGACGGACATCCTCGCGCCGCCGACGGACTGTCTCTCACCCATCTCGGCGGAACTCGTCGAAGCCGGCCTGAAAAAGGAGTTCGACGCCGACTTCTACGCGGCGGCGACCCGCGACGCCGAGGTCCACGGCGGCGACCCGTTCATCGTCGAGGCCGGCA
>ENA-ORDC01002382-ORDC01002382.1-marine-metagenome-genome-assembly--contig:-NODE-2382-length-11433-cov-13.924533_pt1 | contig 11433 bp, 8 predicted proteins | sample MGYA00237783_ERZ508515 | MGnify/ENA primary metagenome ERZ508515 (study PRJEB26186, sample SAMN06268792) | marine metagenome | isolation source: Eden Landing Ponds, San Francisco, CA, USA | place...
GGGTCGTGCTCGAACCCGACTTCCTCGTCGACGTGACCGGGATCCGGTCGTGGGTGCAGTGCCCGCGGATGTACTACCTGAACAAGCTCTCGGGGATCCCGCTGAACTACCCCGTGGTGAAGGGGACGGTCGTCCACGAGGTGTTCGGCGACCTGCTGCGCGGGATGGAGCTGGAGGCGTCCGTCGCCGACCGCATCGAGGAGGCGGGCCTCGAACTCGGCCTGCTGGGGTACGAGCCCGAGGAGGTCGCCGACGAGGTCCGCCGGAACGCCGCCGCGATCGAGGGGTGGCTCTCGCAGGGAACCCTGACCGACGAGGACACGTGGCGGTCGGAGTTCACCCTCATCTCGCCGACGTTCGGCCTGAAGGGCCGGGCCGACGCGCTCCGGCGCGGGACCCCCGTCGAGCTGAAGACGGGGAAGAACACCAAGCGCGAGCCGCGCTTCCACGACAAGATCCAGGCGGCCTGCTACGCGCTCATGCTCGACGAGCGCGGCGTCGACCCCGACATCGGAACCCTCCTCTACACGAAGAACACCGCCTTGGACCGCAACGAGGAGTCGGGCGATCTGTCGCCCGCCAAGGAGTTCTCCGTGGGACGGGGCCTGTTGGAGTTCGTCGTCCGCGAGCGCAACGCCCTCGCGGCGATGGAGTGGCGCGCGCTCGACGACCCCGGCGAGCGCCCCACGGTCCCGACGGGGTACGAGGCGGACGCGAAGTGCGAGTACTGCTTCGAGCAGGACACCTGCATGGTCGTCTCCGGTCGCCTCGATCAGGAGTCGAAGGCGGGGTCGGTCGGGACGCCCGTCCCCGACGAGGAGCGCGACTACTTCGACCGGTTCTACGTCGCCTTAGAGGAGGAGCGCCGCGAGACCCACGCCGAGTACCGGAAGCTGTGGGAGCAGACCCCGGAGGAGCGCGCCGCGGACGACCGCGCCCTCATCGACCTCGAACCGGTCTCGCAGACCGAGATCGACGACGCCCGGTGGGAGCTTCGCGCCCGAAAGCCGGGTGACGCCGTCTCCAAGCTCCGCGAGGGCGACGTGGCGCTCGCGAGCGACGGCGACCCCGTCTCCGGCCACGGCGAACTGGGCCGGATCACCGCGCTCGACGGCGACGAGGTCGTCGTCGAGACCGACGAGCCGGTCGAGCTCCGGCGGCTCGACGTCTACCCCTCCGAGATCTCCGTCGACCGCTCGCTCACCGCGCTCCACGACGCGATATTGAAGGGGAGCGAGCGACGCAAGGAGGTGCTGTTCGGGCGGCGCGAGCCCGAGTTCCGGGCGGAGAGCGAGCGCCCGGCGGGAGCGCCCGGAAGCGACGATCCGGACGCCCCCGACGCCTACATCGACAACAACGCGGCCCAGAACGAGGCCGTCGGGCTCGCCGTCGACGCCGAGGACTGCGCGCTGATCCACGGCCCGCCGGGCACCGGGAAGACGTACACCATCGCGCGGACGATCCGGGCCTTGGTCGAGGAGGGGAACCGCGTGCTGCTCTCGGCGTTCACGAACCGCGCGGTCGACAACGCCCTCGAAGCGCTCCGGGATCAGGGCTTTGAAGATGTGCTCCGCGTCGGGACCGAGACCGGCGTCCGCGGCGACATGCAGGACGTGCGGCTCGTCCAGCGCGGCGACCCCAACGCCAAGGCCGCCGAGCTGCGGGACGCGCCGGTCGTCGCCGCCACCACCGCGGCCTGCGGCTCCCGCGTCCTCCGCGAGTGCGAGTTCGACGTGGCCGTGGTCGACGAGGCCTCCCAGCTCACGGAGCCGGGCACTCACGCCGCGATCAACCGCGCGGACCGGTTCGTGCTCGTGGGCGACCACGAGCAGCTCCCGCCGGTCGTTCGCGCCGAAAACGACCTCCAGACCTCCCTCTTTCAGCGTCTCATCGAGGAGTACCCCGACGCGAGCGTCATGCTCGACCGCCAGTACCGGATGAGCCAGCGGATCCAGGCGTTCGCGTCCGCGGAGTTCTACGACGGCGCGCTCCGCCCGGCGACCCCCGAGGTCGCGGGGCAGACCCTCCGTGATCTGGGCGTCGATCCCGCCGACCTCCCCGAGGGGCTCGCCGGGGGCGTGAGCTTCGTCGACCCGAACGGGAGCCGCGACGGCAACCGGAACGTCCGGGAGGCCGAGCGCGTCGCCGCGGTCGTCGACGCCTACGTCGCCGCCGGCGTCGACCCGGACGACATCGGCGTGATCGCCCCGTTCCGCGCGCAGGTCGCCGAGATCGGTCGGCGGACCTCGGTCACGGTCGACACGGTCGACCGCTTCCAGGGCTCCTCGAAGGGGGTGATCGTCGTCTCGCTGGTCGCGACCGGCGACCTCGACGGGCCGATCTTCGAGGACCACCGGCGGATGAACGTGGCGCTCACGCGGGCGAAAAAGCAGCTTACCCTCGTCGGCGACGCCGACGCGCTCGCGTCCGAGCCGTTCTACGCGCGGCTGCTCGACTGGGCGCGGCGGTGAGGCGGGCGGCGGTCCGATCGCTCCCGTCCGCCCCTACTCTCCGTCCGCGCCGGGGTCCGCCTCGGTGACGATCCCGGGCTCCTTGCTCGCGATGACGACCATCCGGTCGGTGAGGTCCTCGATCGTGTTCGCGAGCTCGTCCAACAGGATCGCCAGCTCCCGGTAGACGAGCGGCTGGTCGACCGCGTCGTCGGCGAACGCGGTCGCGATGGCGTCGTTGCGGAGCTCGTCGCACTCGCTTTCCAGACCGCGAATCGCCTCGATCCCCTCGGTGAGCGTCTCAGTCGCGTCGCCGCGCGCGAGTCCGCGGACGAACCCCTCGACGACATCGACGAGGACCGCGACCATCTCGACGATGCGGGTGGCCATCTCGCGCATGTCGCGGAACGGCTCGGCGTCGGGGTCGGGGCGCATCATGAGCGCCTCTTGGGCGATCCGCTCGGTGTGGTTCGCGACCACGTCGAGCTCCTTGTAGAAGTCGAGCAGCGCGGACTCGTTGAAGTTGATCCGGGTGTTCAACAGGCCGATGTCGTCCGGGCCGGCGTCGGTGATGGCCGCGGTGATCTCTCGGACCAGCTCGTCGCACTCGCTCTCGATCGCGGCGATGTCGTCGATCGTCTCGCGGTACGGCCCGTCGCTCGCGTACTCGTCGAGGGCGCGCGGGAGGAGGGCGACGCAGTCGTCGATCCGGTCGAGGTACGCGGCGGTCTGGGATTCGAGCCGTTCGCCGAAGTCGGCGTCGGTGGGCATGTCCCGATCCACGAACGTCGGGGCTAAAGAGGTTCCCTCGCGTTTCGTCGATCGTGAGGGTTCTTTCGGGCGGTCCCGCCCGCGTTGACGGGCGCGTGGTGCACCCGGCGTCGTCGGTCGCGTGGTGCGCCCGGCGTCGGTCGCGCAGTGGACCCGGCGTCGTCGGTCGCGTGGTGCACCCGGCGTCGGTCGCGCAGTGGACCCGGCGTCGTCGGTCGCGTCCTCCCTACAGCCCGTCGACGGCGTCGAGCGCCGCCTCGATGTCGGGGACGTCGAACCACTCCCGGCCGGTGTACGCGTTCGTCCCCGACGCGTACAGCTCGGAGACCGCGTCGACGACCGCCGGCGGTAGCGGATCGGGGTCGGGCTCGCAGAGCTCGCGCCAGTCGTCGATGTCGCGGTCGGCGACCGCCGCCTTCGCCTCCTTCACGGCCTCGACCCACGCGGGGTCGTTCGCCTTGTACCACTGGCGGACGACCTCCTTCGAGATCCCGCGCCCGCCGTAGGAGAAGCGGTTCTCGTCGAAGGTTCCGACCACGTCGGCGACGCGGAGCTCCCCGTCGACGTAGAGGCACTCGATCTTCCCGTCCTCGTGGACGAAGCCGGCCGCCTCGGCGCGCTCGGTGACGACCCGGTTCACGTCGAGCGCGAGCGATTCGAGCGCGTCGATTTCGGCGACGCCCGCGATCCGGTCGGCCTCGGCGCGAGTGAGGTACCGGTCCTGCTGCTCGTACTTCGTCGAGAACTCCACGACCGGCTCGGGGAGGTCGACCGGTTCGTCGGGCCAGTCGCCGTCGGGACCGGCGAGGTCGTCGAGCCCGAAGTCGGCGGGTTCCCGGCGGCGCCGGAGGCTGGACCCAACCGGGACTCGGTTCCGGAAGACGACCTCCAGCGGGACGAGGTAGTTCTCCCCGCCCGCGGCGTGGAACGCGTCGTAGTCGTAGCCCGCGTGGGGCCCCTCGTACGGGAGGTCCGGGACCTGCGTCAGGTCGATGGCCATCTCCGTCGGCGGGGCGCTCGCGTCGGCGAGCGCGACGATCTCACCCGTGTCAGCGTCTGTAACGCCGCGGTAGTGCGTCGGGACGCCCTCGTCGTCCAGCAGTTCGAAGTTGAACGCCCCCATCGCGCAGAGGCTCGCGCCCTTGCGCGGGATCGCGTCCGGCATCTGGCCCCAGTCGAACACCGAGTAGGCGTCCGTGAAGACGAACCGACCGCGGCCGAGCGAATCGGCGGTCGCGGCCTCGTCGACGCGGAACTCCTTGACGCTCGTCATACCGCATCCGCCGACCGCCTCCCCCATGAATCTTTCACTTACGTGGTCACCTCCATCTGTTTCTACCGAGAACGATCCACAGTTGTGGACAGGGTCGGCGGTGAGGATCGCCGGCGAGGGCACGGCGTCGCGGCCGAGCCAGCATCGAAAGGACCACGCGGCTCGCGGGCGCACCCCAGAACATGCACGATGCTCGCGAGGTCGTCGTCCTCCGGTACGGTCACCGGCCGGGCCGCGACGACCGCATGACGACGCACGTCGGGCTCACGGCCCGGGCGCTCGGCGCCGACCGGGTGATCTTCCCCGACAACGCCGGGCAGTCGGCGGAGACGGTGCGGGACATCACCGACCGGTTCGGCGGTCCCTTCGCGGTGGAGTTGCGCGACGACCAGAAGGCGATCGTCCGGAACTGGGACGGAGTCGTCGCCCATCTCACGATGTACGGCGAGCGGGTCCAGGACGTCGAGGAGGAGGTTCGGGAGTCGATCGGGCTCGGCGGGGCGGGAAGCGGTGGCGACGGCCCCGCGACCGTCGGCGACGGACCGGCGACGCCCCGCGACCTCCTCGTCGTCGTCGGCGGCGAGAAGGTGCCGTGGGCGCTGTACGAACGCGCCGACTTCAACGTGGGCGTGACGAACCAGCCGCACTCCGAGGTCGCGGGGCTCGCGGTCTTCCTCGACCGCCTGTTCGAGGGCGCGGAACTCGAACGGGAATGGGAGGGCGCCGACCGCCGGGTGGTACCGGAGTCGACCGGCAAGACGGTGATCGACGCGGAGGAGGAGCTCGCAGACGACGGCGAAGGTTCGGAACCCGCAGACGACGGCGAAGGTTCGGAACCCGCAGACGACGAGGGCACCGAATCCGGCGCGGGCGGCTCCGAAACCGACGACCGCGACTGAGTCCCCCTACTCGTCGCAGTCGCCGCGCTTCGACCCTCGCCTCGATCCCCGATTCGACCGTCGATCCGGCTCCTGATCGGCGACCTCCGGCGTGCCGCTCAGAATGCCGCGGAGTCCCGACATCGGCTCGCCGACGGTGATCCCGTGTTCCGTGATCTTGAACTCGCGGATCGTCCGCTCGAAGTCGCTCGTCCGCTTTTTGAGGACGCCGATCGCCTTCCGGAGCTCGCCCTCGACCTCGAGGTGACGGAGGAAGACGATGTTGTCGGCGAGGTAGCTGATGTTCTCCATCGTCGCGTGGAACTCCCCCGTGACGTTCCGCGTCTCGTCGATGAAGATCCCGGTCGCGCCCATGTTCTTGAGGTAGCGACCGAGCGCGTGCATCTGCTGGAGCATCATGTCCTCCTCGCCGCGCAGCGTCAGCCGGTACCCGGAGATCCCGTCGACCATCACGATGTCGGCGCCGCGCTCCTCCACCTCCTCGCGGACCATTCGCGCGAACTCCTGTGGCGACCGCTCTAACGCCTCCACCTCGTTCACCTGCAGGGTCCCGCGCTCCAGCATCTCGTCGACCGGGATGTTGACCGCCCGCGACCGGGTGAGGAACGTCTCCCGGTTCTCCTCGAACAGGTAGATGACGGAGCGTTCCCCCCGGCCCGCGGCCTCCTTCATGAACTGCGTACTCAGGGTCGTCTTCCCGACCCCGGTCGGCCCGCTCACGATGGTGACGGTGCCGCGCTCGATCCCGCCGTGGAGCAGCTCGTCGACCTCGGGGATCCCCGACGATATCTGTTCGAACTCGATGTCCTCGTCGCGCTGGCCGGGCTGGAGCGCCGGGTACACCTCGATGCCCGCGTCGGTGACCCGGTAGGCGTGATCGCCGCCCTGCGTCGCCGACCCGCGGAACTTCGGGACGCGGACGGTCTTCCCGTACTCCGCGGCGTCCAGCCGGATCGTCCCGTCCGTGATGAACTCGAGGTCGTCCGTCGGCAGCGACGGCGTGTTCTGGACGGTGAACAGCACCGTCGCCTCCCGGTCTTTCAGGAAACGCATGAATCCGACGACCTGCTTCCGGAACTGGTAGTCGTCGGACAGCAGGAAGCGGATCTGGGTCAGGGGGTCGACCACGACTCGGTCGGGGTCGACCGCGGTGACGCCCTCGACGATCTTCTCGGTCAGCGGCTCCCGCTCGACCTCGGCTGGCTCGAACACCTCGTACGACTCGTCTTCGACGAACACGTCCGCGCTCGGGCTCAGGTCGAGGAACTCGATCGCGTCGGTGTCGAAGCCGAGCGCCGCCGCGTTGGCCTTCAGGTCGCGGACGTCCTCTTCGAGGTTGATGAACAGCGCCGTCTCCCCCTCGTCGACACCCTGCTGGAGGAAGTGGAAGCTCAGGATCGTCTTTCCGCTGCCGGCCTGACCGCGGACCATGTAGCTCCGGTTCGGCACGAGCCCGCCCGACAGTATCTCGTCGAGCCCCGCGATACCCGTCGAGGCGCGATCGGCGAGTGGTGTCGACATACCGTTTACTCCGGACGGGGGGTAGTTAATCAATGGGTAGCTCTTAGTGGATACACGGTCTCCTTTTAGGAGACATGGCTCCAGGCCCCGCGGGGATCGCTTCCGACGCCCCCTTCGGCGGACCGCCGGACGTGGACGAGGAGGTCCGCGTCCTCCTTTTCATGCGGTCGGGGCGCGACCGCGAACTCGTGGCGGAAGCCCTCGGCGACCGCTTCCGCGTCGAGTCGACGACGGACGCGGCGGCGCTCGACTCGCGGTTCGACTGCTGCGTCTGCGACGACGAGGGGTTCGAGCGGGCCGCCGGCTCGATCGAGTCGCGACGGGAGCGCGCGGCGCCCGCATTCCTCCCGTTCGTCCTCCTCGCGGGCGGCGACACCGACCGGGAGACGACGCAGGAGGCGTGGGATCACGTCGACGACGTCATCGAACTCCCGGTGCGCAAGCGGGCGCTCCGCACCCGGATCGGTAACCTCGTCGAGCGACGGCGAACCACCCTCCGGCTCGCTGACCGCGAGCAGCGGCTGGCGGCCGCTGTCGAGGAGATCCGGCAGAAGGAGCGCGCGATGGACGAGGCCCCGGTGGGGATCGCCCTCGCGGAGCCGGGGACGGGGAATAACCCGCTGACCTACGTCAACGAGGAGTTCGAGCGGCTCACCGGCTACGGACCGGAGGTGCTCGGGAAGGACTGTCGGCTCCTCCAAGGGGAGGACACGGACCCCGCGACGACGGCGGCGATCCGCGAGGCGATCGACGACGAGCGGCCGGTCTCCGTCGACATCCTGAACTACCGCGCGAACGGCAAGAAGTTCTGGAATCAGCTCACCGTCGCGCCGATCCACGACGAGACCGGCGACGTGATCCGCTTCGTCGGCTTCCAGACGGACATCACCGACCGGAAGATCCGCGAGCGCCGGCTGGAGGTCATGAGTCGGGTGCTCAACCACAACCTCCGGAACAAGATGAACCTCATCGAGGGGTACACGGAGCTGCTGCGGAGCGATCCCGACGAGGAGCAGCGTCGGAAGTCGCTCGACGTGATCTCGGAGACGACCGACGACCTGATGCGGATCGCGGAGGCGGTGCGGAAGATCGACCACACGCTTTCGAAGACGGATCCGGGCGAGACCGCGGTCGAACTGCGCGACCGCCTGTCCGAGCTGCTGAGTCAGATGACCGATCAGTACCCGAACGCCACGTTCCACCTCTCGCTCCCCGACGGTGATTCCCTCGGTGTGAGCGTGCTCGGCCTCCAGACGGCGATCGAGGAGGGGGTAGAGAACGCGGTCAAGCACAACGACGACCCGGAGCCGACGGTCTGGATACGCGCCGAGCGCGGGGACGAGGGCTGGATCGAGATCGAGATCGAAGACGACGGCCCGGGGATCCCGGAACACGAGACCCACGTGCTCGAACGGGGCGAGACGTCGCTGAAGCACGCGGACCGACTCGGGATCTGGCTGATGTACTGGGTCGTGAGCAAGGCGGGCGGGCAGTTCTCGGTGGAGTCGTCCGAGACGGGCGGGACGCTCCTCCGGATGACGATCCCGGCCCGCTCCTGATCGCGTTCCCGGCCCGCTCCTGATCGCGTGCCCTCGACAGCGAACCCCCGGTAGCGAACCCCCGATCGCGCACCTCCGAGTTCACAGCGTCCGCTTCGACCGGAGCCGCGCGAGCCTGGTCCGCGCCTCCTGCCGGCTCGTCCCCCGCACGCGACCGGTCTCGGCGTCCGCCATCGAGACGAGAGAGAGCCGGTCGAGGAGGGGCGGCCAGTCGGCGGCACCTGCGGCGTCGCTGGCGAACGCGACCGCGTTTCCGAGCCCGTCGCGCTCGGCGGCCCCGAGCCGCGCGACCGCCTCGTCAGCGTCCCGACGCCCGCCGGCCACGTAGAGCCGGTCGCCGACGGCGGCCGGGAGCCACGCCGGTAGGAGCAGGAGCCAGAGCGCGACCCCGGCGGCCGCGTACGCCCACGACGGGATCCGGTCGCGCTCCGGTTCGTACCCGTGGATCCGGTTGACGCGGCGGTCCGCCGCCGTGCGCTCGCCGCGGCGCCCGACGAGCAGTGTCGCGAGGAGCGCCACCGTCTCGACGGCCCCGAGCGCCGGGAGCAGCGCCGTCGAGACGAGCGCCTCACGGGTCCGAAGCCGGACGAGCGCGTGCCGGAGCGCCGCGTCGCGGTCGGCCTTCGACAGCGAGAGCAGGCGGGTCGAGACGACGAGCCGCGAGCCGCGGTAGCCGTCGGCGACGGCGACGTTGGCGGCGTCCGCGCGGACGACCGTCACCTCGGGGGCGTCGACGCCGACCTCGTCCGCGAGGGTCGCGACGCGGTCGGCGACGAAGTCGGCGGGGCGGTCGTCGAGTTCGGCCTCGGGGAGCCGGGCGATCCGGCGGTCGACGACCACCGGACCGAGGAGGGCGGACCCGCCGAGACCGACGACGACCGCGGCGAGGAGCCCGCCGATCGCGCCCGGGCCGACGACGCCGAGGCCGGCGGGACCGAGGAGGGCGGCGACGGGGACCAGCGGGACGGCGGCGAGGAGGACGGGGACGGTGAGGAGGGCGAGCGCGCCGACGGCTCGGCGGACGCGCGTTCCGGCCGCCGGGGGAGCGTGGGGGCCCTGGTCAGACGCCGCCTCTGCCGTGTCGCCGTTCGATGCCATACGACCCTGTCGTGTCACAGCCGAGGTAAAGCTTTGCCGGAGCCCATCTTGAGTGGTACCTCACTGCCTTTCAGGCGGTGATACGGTCAGTACGGGAACGTTCGCGACACGGACGATTTTCTCGGTGACGCTCCCGAGGAAGTACCGTTCTAGGCCGGTTCGACCGTGCGTCCCCATCACGATGAGGTCGACATCACCATCTTCCGCGTAGTCCAAGATGGCTCGGGCAGGTGTTCCACTCAGAATCGATGCCTCCACGGATCGCAGGTCGGCGTCTTCGGCTCGGTCGATGACGTCATCGACGGCCCGTTGGCCCGCCTCCTCTAACGCCGTTAGCACCTCAGTACTACCGAAGTTTCCCGAAAGGGGGGTGAGATCGACGGCGTGGACGACATGCACCGCTGCACCGGTCGCCTCTGCGAACGTTATCCCGTGATCCGCGGCAACGGTCGCCGAGTCGCTCCCGTCCGTCGGCACGAGAACCGTCTCGAAGTCGGGGCCGAGCGGGACGCCCTCGTGGACAGTGAGGACCGGTACCGGCGAGGTGCGGAGCGTCCGCTCGGTTACGCTACCGAGGACGAGACGGTTCAACCCCGTTCGCCCGTGCGTCCCCATCACGATGAGATCGACATCGTGATCTCTCGCGTAGTCGGTGATCGCTTGGTGGACCGGGTCAGTGGTTTCTATGAGCTGAGTCGCCGTTGAAACTCCGACGTCCGCCGCCTGATCCCTAAGCGTCGCTAGCGTCTTCTCCCGACGTTGGGTTATCTCCTCAGTAACCTCTGATTCGACGTCGGTCGGGGACTCATCGAGCTCGACGACGCTAATCGCGTGGAGCGAGGCGTCGAAGCGTTGTGCAAGGTCGAGTGCTGTTTCAGCTGCTGTTCTCGCAGCGGCGCTCCCGTCTGTCGGAACCAGGATCTCGTCGTACATGCTTCTCTCATGGAGTTGAGGCATTATCAAGGTAGACCACCGTCTTCACCGGCTCGCGTTCGTCCCGTGCTCCCAAGACCGGCATCGACCCACGTCGAACGATCTCTCGACCGAAGTTTCCGATATCGCGTGTCGCGTCGTGCCAAACGGGCAGACCAACTCGACACGTTGGATCTCCTCCACGAGGAATCAGCGAACTAACACTACGGGAACCGACGCGCGTTTCGAGACCGTCTCGGCCACGTTCCCGACGAGAAACCGACGCGCCGCGCGGCTCCAATCCGCGCCGTGAGCACCGATCACAACCGTGTCGTAGTTCTCAGCGCGATCGATGATATTTCGCGCGGGGTGGCCGATGTCTACGATCGTGTCGATCTCCCGGTCACGCTCGGTCGCTATCTCACGGGCACGTTCGAAGACAGGTTCGGCACGCTCGGCGGCGGCTTCCTCCATATCGTCCGCGATGGCGAGCGCCGCTGCTTCTCCCATCATCGGCGATGGAACGCCGACAATGTGTAAAACGGAAACATCGGCGCCCGGAAAATTGTCGAATGCGTATTCGAGCGCCTGCCCGGCGTGCTCGGAGTCGTCCATCGGAACGAGAATTCGCGAGGCCATATCCCAAAGGGATCGTCCATCCACCTAAGTCTCTTCCTCAGACAACGCCCGGCTGATCCGCCACCGTGGTCCGTAGTTCTGGCTGGACGGCGCGGTTGGTCCGTATACGAACGAAGTCCTCGACACAATCTCTCTCCGACCGCAACGGAACGAGCGACAGGGGGCGCCGCGGCGCCGAAAAGGGGAGGACTTAGCGAGGCCGGACGACCGCAACCGCGGTCAGCGGCGACCGCTCCTTCCGGAGCTTTTAACCCGGTTCCTCCACCAGATCCACGTAATGGCTTTTGAGGATCTACTGAACGACCCCGTCA
>ENA-ORDC01002384-ORDC01002384.1-marine-metagenome-genome-assembly--contig:-NODE-2384-length-11426-cov-19.470967_pt1 | contig 11426 bp, 12 predicted proteins | sample MGYA00237783_ERZ508515 | MGnify/ENA primary metagenome ERZ508515 (study PRJEB26186, sample SAMN06268792) | marine metagenome | isolation source: Eden Landing Ponds, San Francisco, CA, USA | place...
AGCGTCTGCTCGCCGAGTTTGCGCAACGAGATTCGTCGCGGGACTGACGCACCGAGCTGGTCGCCCTTGGCGTGGGCGTACAGCGACATCATCATCACGACGAGCAGGCCGGTCATGATCGTCGGCGCGTTGGCCGAGTCCAGGATCGTCGGGTCCGCCAGCGCGAGCAGCCCGCCGTTGATCCCCGCGAGCGCGACCGCGAGCACGACCACACCGAACCCCGGAAGGGTGACGTTCGTGATATACTTGAACAGAAACCCCAGCGTGCCCGCGACCAGCGACGGGATGATCCCGGTCAGCACGCCGAGGTAGATCCCGTAGATGATCGCGATAGGAAGCGAGGTCGCCATACGACTCAGCCTCGGCCGCCCGGGGTTTAGCTTCTGCGACACCACTTTTTCCCGCTCGGGTATCCTCGGGCCTTCGTCCCTGTGGGTACCACTCGCGGCAAAAACATGGGGAAAAAAGGCCGCTCGCGCTCGGTAGAGCGCTCGCGGTGGTCCACGGAGTGCAGCGACGTGGACGTCGTCAGAGCGAAGCTCTGACGGAAAAACGCCTCGCGTTCGCTCGGCGTATGCTCGCCACTACGCCTGCTCGCTCAGCCACACGCAACCACTGTTTCCTCCGTCAGAGGGCGTCATAGAATAGTACTCACACCGTGGAAAGCCACCCGCATAAATTTAGGCCGTGCGAAAAATTGTTTGATGTCTGAAAGATATAAGAGGACGGAGTGCGAACAGAAAACTGTAATGAGCACCCAGAAGACCGTTCGTCAGGAGGCAGGGACCGTCGAGGAGAACCCGCTCCGACTCGACAGCGAAAAGGCCGAACAGATCATCGAAGCGCTGAACACCGACCTCGCGGACGCGTACGTGCTGTACCACCAGCTCCACAAACATCACTGGAACGTCGAGGGTGCGGAGTTCCGCGACATCCACGTCTTCCTGCAGGAAGCCTACGAGAACGTCGAGGCGGCCGCCGACGAGGTCGCCGAGCGTCTGCAGGCGATCGGTGGCGTCCCCCACGCCAGCATGGACGCCCTCTCGGAACACGCGACCGTCGAGCCCGAGGACGAGGACGTCTACGACATCCGGACCTCGCTCGAAAACGATCTGGAGATGTACGGCGACATCATCGAGAGCTACCGCGATCACATCGAACTCGCTGAAGGGCTGGGCGACCACACGACGGCGCACCTCCTTCGCGAACAGCTCGAAGTCATCGAAGAAGACGCCCACCACTTCGATCACTACCTCGAAGACGACACGCTCGTCACCGGCAACTGAGCGGCACGCAGTAAAAACCGCCCTTCTATTCGACGTTCGGCGCGGTTTCGTCGGTCCGACCCGGAAGCGCCAGTTCGATCTCCAGTTCCGGTTCGTCGACGCCCTCGAAGTCGATTTCGAGTTCGACCGGCTCGCCGAACGCGAACGGGAGTTTCCACTCGTCGGTCGTGATCGTCAGTTCGTCCTCGGTCTGCAGTTGCTCGCCGAGATCGATCAGGAACTGCCCGGCTTCGCTGGCGTCGAGCCGAAACGTCTCCTCGTAGTCTCGACCCTGCCGGATGAGCGTCCGCTCGTCGTCCCGATGCTCGACGTCGCCCGCCCCCGCATCGCTCATCGTCGCACCTCGATCGTCGTGTCGCTGGCGATCCACCCGTCGGTGTTGTCCGATTCGAGAAACACGGACCTCCCGGGCGTGCTCTCACAGACGGCGATCTCCGGTCGCTCGTCCGACGCTCCTTCCACATCGGTACCAGGGCGTGACTGCGTCCCAACTGTCATTGTCCCTTTTTAGGCTAGCCTAAAGAAAAAGGATGCGGTTCGAACGATGTCAGGTCGTCTCCGACTGTTGGCGTCTCGAGTGCGGTCGCTCGGCGAAGTCCTCCGTGTCGAGGAGGGTCGTCGCAAGCCGATCGGTGACGGTCTTGCTGAGGACGCCCACGAATTGGTGTGCCTCGGCCTCGGTGTCGTCTAGTTCCAGTACCTCTTCGAAAAACTGGACCAGGACCACGTAGGTTTCGTAGTACTCGCCAGCGCGCGCCCGGCCAGTAGGTGTGAGCGTCGCGCCTTCGTAGGGCTCGTAGGTGAGCAGTCCCCGGTCAGCCATCCGCTGGAGCATCTCCGTGACCGCCGCTGGCGAGCGGTCTAACCGCTCCGCGATCCGGCCCGGAGGCAGCGGCGGCGACCGCGCTCGTTCCTCGCGGTAGAGCGCGAGGAGATAGCGAGACTCGTCGCTCATCCCGCTGGCGCACCCGCGGGTACTCGGTCTCCGTCGCCCATACTTTTTAGGCCGGCCTAATACCATTTGAGTGTTCCGGGATTTTGGCGAGCCTAAATACTGGCACGTCAGCGGCGAGAACCCAAAGACGATCAGGATGTCACTCGCGATCCGCACTCACTCCTGCTCGGACAGCCACACCAGCAGCCCCTTCTGGGCGTGGAGCCGGTTCTCCGCCTGGTCCCAGACGATCGCGTTGTCGCTCTCGATGGACTCGTCGGTGACTTCTTCCCCGCGGTGGGCCGGCAGGCAGTGCATCAGTTTGCGGTCGCCGATCAGGTCGGTCGTCACCTGGAACCCCTCGAACTCCGCGAGTTTCTCCTCGCGGCGGTCCTCCTGGCCCATGCTGACGAACACGTCGGTATAGACGACGTCGGCGTCCTCGACCGCTGCTTCCGGGTCGTGGGTCGTCGCTGGAGCCTCGCCAACCGCGTCGGCTCGGGCCAGCACCTCGTCGTCTATCTCGTAGCCCTCGGGCGTCGCCACAGTGAGATCCAGCCCGACCATCGCCGCGCCGAGGACGAACGACTGGGCGACGTTGTTGCCGTCGCCGACCCACGCCACACGCACCTCCTCGAACCCGCCGAAGTGCTCGCGGATGGTCAGTAGATCCGCAAGCGTCTGGCAGGGATGGGCGTCGTCGGTGAGACCGTTGACGAACGGCACAGTCGCGTATTCGGCCAGTTCCTCGGCGTCGTCGTGATCGAACAGCCTGGCCATGACGACGTCGACGTACCGCGAGAGCGCGCGGGCGGTGTCTTTGACCGGCTCGCCGCTCCCGAGGTGGATGTCGTCGGGCCCCAGGAAGATAGCGTGGCCGCCGAGCTGGGTCATCCCGGTCTCGAAGGAGACCCGCGTCCGCGTACTCGGTTTCTCGAAGATCATCCCGAGGGTCTGGTTGTCGAACGGTTCGGGGCCGTCGCCGGCCGCCTGAGCGGCTTTGATGTCGGCCGCGCGGTCGAGCACGGTTTCGAGTTCGGCTGGCGTGAGATCGTCGACGTCGAGCAGGTGGCGTACCATTGTCAGTCCTCCAGTAGCGTCTCGGTGGCGTCACGCAGGACCGCCACCGAGTGGTCGTACTCCTCCAAGGGGAGGTGTTCGTTCGGCGCGTGGTCCAGATCCGAGTCGCCCGGGCCGTAGGTGACCATCGGGCAGTCCCAGACCTTCGCGTAGACGTTCATGTCGCTGGTGCCGGTCTTGCGGAGCAGTCGCGGGTCGCCCCCGCGCTTGCGGATCGCCGCCCGGAAGGCCCGGCCCGGTGCAGTTCGGGGGCTCATCATCACCGGTTCGACCTGGTCGTCCCAGTGCACAGTTCCGTTTTCGAGGTGGCCGTCGGTGATCTCGCGGATCTCCTCGGTGGTGTACTCGGGCGGGACCCGGAGCTGGAGTCGCATCGTCGTCTCGACGGAGAGGCCGTCTTCGGAGACCCCGCCGTCGATACTGGTCGGTTTGGGCGTCACGCGCTCGAAGACGGGGACCCAATCGTCCGGTTCGAACTCCTCTTCGACCCGGTTCCACCAGTTGATCGCGTCCTGGATCGCGTTGTCGTCCGGTCGTGAGGAGTGGCCCGACTCGGAGGTGGCGACGTAGTTGCCACCCAGCAGGCCACGGTAGCCCAGCGTGATCCCCTCCCAGCCCGAGGGTTCGCCGTTGATCACGGCGTCCGGTTCCGAGTCGCGGTCGTCGACGAGGTGGAGCGCCCCGCGGGAGTCGACCTCCTCGCCGACGACGCCGACGAAGGAGGCGCCGGTCTCGACGGCGACGACGGCCATCGCCGCCAGCGGCCCCTTGGCGTCGACGCTCCCCCGTCCCCACAGCACGTCTACCTCCTCGCTCGTATCCTCGTCGGTGGGTTCGCCACCGAAACGGGCGTCCTCCCGGGGCAGCCGTTCGACCCGGACCGGGATGTCGCCCGGGACCGTGTCGATGTGGCTCGTCAGCAGTGCCCCGTCGTCGGCGGGCGCGCGGACGTTGCCGACGTCGTCGACCCAGACCTCCCGGTCGTGGGCCGCGAAGAACTGGACGAGTACCTCGGCGGCGTCTTCTTCTTCCGGAGTTACCGAGGGCGTCTCGACGAGGTCCACGAGCAACTGTCGGGCCTCGTCGGTCGGAACGGTCGTGGTGGGGATCGTGGTGCTCATTACTCTGTCAGCAGGTCTTCGAGGGCGTCGACGACCTGATCTGCCTCCGATTCGGTGATCGTCAGCGGCGGGAGCAGCCTGATGACGGTGCGTCCCGCCGGCAGCGCCAGGATCTGGTGTTTCATCGCGAGGTTCTTCAAATATCGGTTCGCCCCGCGCTTGACCTCGACGCCGATCATCAGGCCCTCGCCGCGGACGTCACGCACCTCTTCGCCGAGGGTGGCCTCGAGCTCGTTCACGAGGTAGTCGCCCACCTCGCCTGCGTGGGCGGGAATCTCCTCCTCGACCATCGTCGAGACGGTCGCGCCCGCTGCGGCCGAGATCACGGGCCCGCCCGAGAACGTCGAGGCGTGGCTGCCGTAGTTCTCCGCAACCCAGTCTCTGACGAGGGTCGCGCCGACCGGGAAACCATTGCCCAGACCTTTCGCGGAGGTGAGCATGTCCGGGACGACGCCGGCCTGTTCGCAGGCCCACAGCGACCCCGTACGACCCATGCCGGTCTGGACCTCGTCGAAAACGAGGGCTGCACCGGCGTCTTCGGTGATCTCGCGGGCGGCCTGGAGGTAGTCGTGAGAAGCGGGGTTGATCCCGCCCTCGCCCTGGACCGGTTCGACGATGAAGGCGGCGGTGTCCTCGTCGACGGCCTCCGCCAGCGCCTCGGCGTTGTCGTAGGGGACGAACTCCACGTCGCCGATCAGCGGCTCGTAGGGCTTCTTGTACTTGTCTTTCCAGGTCGTCGCGAGTGCTCCCATCGTCCGCCCGTGGAACCCCTGCATCGTCGCGACGATCTTCGAGTTGCCGGTGGCGCTCCGGGCGAATTTGAGGGCCGCTTCGTTGGCCTCGGTGCCCGAGTTACAGAGCCAGGTGTTGTCGAGGTCGCCAGGCGCGGTCTCGGCCAACAGTTCGTACAGCGCCGTGCGCTGGGCGTTTGGGTACGAGGCCTGGACGTAGGTCAGTTTCTCGAACTGCTCGGTGACCGCCTCGTGCACAGCGGGGTGGCTGTGACCCAGCGGGACGCAGGCGTAGGACGCGCCCATGTCGAGGAATTGGGTGCCCGAGTCGTCGTAGACGAAACTCCCGTCGCCGCGTTCGATCTGGATCGGCTTTTCGTTGAAGACGAATCCGGTCACAGCGTCTCACCTCTGGTGAGGCCTGTGACGTCGAAATGCGCTCTACGTATTTCGGAACTCATGCATCTACCTCCTGTTCGTCGTCCGCGAGTGCACTCGCGTGGACGTGCGTGCCGCTTCCGTCGAGCGCCGCGGTGATCGGCGCGTCGGCGTTGGCGTCAGCGACCACTGCTTCAGGTGCGCCGCCGTCGAGCGCCTCTTCGACAGCCATGATCTTCCGGCCCATGAAGCCCTCCGCGGCGGCTTCGAGGGCGTCCCAGCCCTCGTCGGTCTCGACGCTCTCGATGAGGGTCGAGGAGTCGTCGGGATCTTCGTAGACGCCCTCGACGTCGGTCAGCAAGACCAGCGTCGCGTCGAGCGCGCCGGCGATGGCCGCAGCCGAGCGGTCGGCGTCGGTGTTGACCGGAATGATCTCGTCCTCGTCCTTTCCAGCCATAGGGGGAGCCGCCACGGGCGTGTAATCGTCGTCCAGCAGCGACTCCAGCAAGTCCGAATTGACCCGCTTGATCGTCCCGGAGTGGTCGCCGCGCTTGATCTTGCGCTTGCCGTCCTCGACCACGCGCACGGCGGACTTCCGGGGGCCGTACAGCAGTTTTCCGTCGACGCCGTTCAGCCCGACCGCGTCGACGCCCTGGGTCTGCAGGCCCGCGACCAGCTGTGTGTTGAGATGCCCGAAAGCCATCTCGAAGACCTCCATCGTGGCCTCGTCGGTGAACCGCCCGACGACGCCCGAGGGCGTCTCGACGTACTCCGGCTCGATTCCCAGGCGTTCCAGGGTGTCGTCGACCTTCGTGGAACCGCCGTGGACGACGACTACCTCCTCGCCTTGCTCAGTGAGACTTGCCACGTCAGCCAGCGCGCCCTCGGGATCGACCGCGCGAGCGCCGCCAACCTTCACTACCACAGTCATGGCGCCCCCACGGGGTGTAGACCCTGGAAGTCCAGACCTGCGGTCTCCTCGATTCCCAGTGCGACGTTGGCGGCGTGGACGGCCTGGCCGGCCGATCCTTTCATCATGTTGTCGATGGCCGAGAACACGACCAGGCGCTTGTTTCCGGGGTCGAGTTCGAAGCCGACCTCGGCCTTGTTCGTGCCCGCGATGGCCTTCGGCTCGGGGTAGCGATAGAAGCCACCGCCGCCCGCGACCATCTCGACGAACGGCTCGTCTTCGTAGGAGCCGCGATACGCTTTCCAGAGGTCCCCCTTCGACACCGGGCCGTCGGGGAAGACGTGACAGGTCGCGCTCGCGCCGCGGATCATATCGACCGCGTGCACGGTAAAGGAGACGTCGATACCGAGGAACTGCTCGATCTCGGCCTCGTGGCGGTGGCCCGTCGGCGCGTAGGGACGGACGACGCCGCTGCGCTCGGGATGGCTGGAGGCTGCGCCGCCACCCGCGCCACCTTCCGAGGAGCCGACTTTCACGTCGACGACGACCTGCTCGTCGCCGGAGAGGATGTCGGCCTCGAACAGCGGCAACAGACCCATGATCGTCGCCGTGGCGTTGCAGCCACCGGAGGCGATCAGGTCCGCGCCTTCGAGGTTCTCGCGGTTGAGTTCGGGCAGGGCGTACTCGCTCTTCTCCAAGAGTTCGGGGCGGCTATGGCCGTCGTACCACTCGTCGTACTGCGCCTCGGTATCGAGGCGGAAGTCAGCCGAGAGGTCGACGACGGTGTCGGCGGCGTCCTGGAAGGCGTCGATCTGCTCCATCGAGACGCCGTGGGGCGTCGCCGCGAACAGCACGTCGACCGATTCGAGGTCCTCGGGATCGGAGAAACGGAGGTCCAGCTCCCGGAGGTTCGGGTGGGAGTGACCCACGGTCTTGTTGGCCTTCGAGCGGCTGGTCGCCTGTTCGATCTCGAACTCGGGGTGGCCGGCCAGCAGGCGGAGCAGTTCCCCGCCCGTGAAGCCCGTGCCACCGACGACGCTTGCGGAATACGTCATGTTGCGTCCTCCTGTGCCTGCGTCTCGAGCCAGTCGACGACAGTCCCCGGGACGTCGACCTCGGTCACGTCGTTGAGGGCTTTGAATTCCACCGTGTGGTTGACCTCGTGGACGGTGTAGCCGGTCGGCTCACCGTTCTCGTCGACGCCAGTTTCCATGAGATCGATACCGAGAAGCCCCCCACCAACTGCTTCCGAGGCGCGTTCGACCAGGTCGAGCGCTTCGTCGTCCAGTTCGAACTCGGCGGTGTCGGCACCCTTCGCGGCGTTGGTCAGCCAGTGATCGGAGGACCGGACCATCGCGGCGACGGGTTCGCCGTCGGTCGCCAGCACGCGGATGTCGCGGCCGGGCTTGTCGACGAACTCCTGAACGTAGAAGATCTTGTGCTCGTAGTGACCCAGCGTCTCCTTGTGTTCGAGGACGGCTTCGGCCGCATCCCGGGTATCGAGTTTGGCCATCAGGCGGCCCCAGGAACCCACGACGGGCTTGAGGACGCAGGGATAGCCGAACTCCTCGACGATCTCGAGGGCGGCGTCCTTCGTAAAGGCGACTTCCGTGTTTGGCGTCGGGATATCCGCTTCTTCCAGTGCGAGACTGTTTTTCACCTTGTCCGCACAGATTTCAGCGGTCTCGGGCGAATTGACGATCGGCACGTCGTAGGCTTCGGCGAACTTCGTGGCGTAGAGACTGCGGGAGGTCGCGAGACACCGGTCGAGTACGAGATCCAGGCCCTCGAACTCGCTCGGCGGGTCAGAGAGGGAAAACTGCTGGCGGCGAACGTCGATCTTTTCGATCTCGTGGTCGCGCTCGCGGAGTTCGTTCAACAGGAGCTTCTCGTCCTTGCGGATGCGCGAGTAGAGAAGTCCGATCTTCATGGTGTCACCGTCCCGGGCGGGCCGCCCTCGAACATCGCTCACTCACCCCAGTCCTCTTGCAGTTCGGGTGCCGTGTCGAGGTCGGCAGGATCGGTCCCGAGGACCTCCAGTTCGGCACCGCAGGTCGAACAATCGACGATCTCTCCCACTTCGAGGTTCTCGTGCAAGGACACCTCGGCCCCGCACTCGACGCAGTCTGTCATGGTATCCCCACCTCACGCGCGTATCTACTTAAAGGCGTCGAACCTATCAGGAAAAAGTATTGATCAGAGTGCCGACTAACGGCTATTTAGGCCGAATTAGCCCAACTCCAACGAAACATTATACGTATTCTGGTATGTTAGGCCCCCGACGGGGGTCGTCGGTGTCGGGGTCGCCCGTGGAACGTCTCAGACATAGGATTCGACCTCCGAGTCGAGTTCGGCAGCGGCGGCCGCGAGTGCGTCCTGGCGTTCGGCCAGCGCGGTACCGTCCTCGTCCAGGCGTTGCTGGGCGGTGTCGAGCGCTTCGGTGACTGCCTCGGGGGCCGGCCCGCCACGGGAGTCGCGCATCGCGACGGACTGTACGGGATCGAGCGCGTCTTCGACGGCCTCACGGTCGACGAACTGCGAGAGTGGCTCTCCGACGATGTCCGCACAGACCGCATCCAGCGTCTCGTAGTCGGGAGCGTTCTCCTCCGGGCCGAGCGTCTCGGCCGCTTCTGCAACGACTTCGTGGGCCGTCCGGAACGGCATCCCCGCCATCGCCAGCAGATCCGCTACCCCTGTCGCCGTCGAGAACCCTTCGCCAGCGGCATCCCGGAGCGTCTCGACTGGCCACTCGGCCGTCGTAACCGCCCCGGCAGCGACTTCGACGCTCTCGGTGACGCTGTCGATGGCGTCCCAGGCGTGACGACCCGCCCGCTGCAGATCACGGTTGTACGCGCGGGGCTGGCCCTTCAGATTGGTCAGCAAGCCGTTCAATCCGGCGGTGGCGTCGCCGGAACGTCCACGGACCAGTTCCAGCGTGTCGGGATTTTTCTTCTGGGGCATGATCGATGACGTCGAGGAGTACTCGTCGGCCAACTCGACGTGGCCCTTGCTGGCCATGACGATGACGTCCTCGGCGAGTCCCGACAGCGTGGTCGCCAGGTTGGCGAGCGCTGCGGTGACCTCGACGAGGAAGTCACGCGTCGCCGAGGCGTCCATGGAGTTCTCGGCCACCCCGGCGAACCCGAGCAGTTCCGCGGTACGCTCGCGGTCGACGTCGAACGGCGTCCCCGCGAACGCCGCCGATCCGAGCGGGTTCTGATTCACACGGTCGTAGGCGTCCAGCAGGCGGGCGGTGTCGCGCTGGAGTGCCTGCTCGTAAGAGGCGATCCAGTGGCCGACCGTCGTCGGCTGGGCCGGCTGGAGGTGGGTGTAGCCGGGCATGACGATGCCGCGTGTCTCCAGGGCCATCTCGACGAAGCGCTGGCGGGCCTCGATCACGGTCGCGATCGTCGCCAGCAGGTCCGCGCGCATGCGATAGCGGATGCAGGCCGCGACCTCGTCGTTGCGCGAGCGGGCCGTGTGCATCTTGCCACCGGCTGGTCCGACGCGCTCGATGACCGCCGACTCGACGGCCTCGTGGACGTCCTCGCCGTCAGTGAGCGCGTCGTGGCCGTCGGCCTCGATCTCGTCGAGCGCCGCCAGAATCTCGCCCGTTACGTCGTCTTCGATGATACCCTGCTCTGCGAGCATCACGACGTGAGCGCGGTCGACGGCCAGATCGGCCGCGAAGATGCGCTCGTCGTCCGAAAGGGAAGAGAGGAACCCGCGGGCGGGACCGCCGCTGAAGCGGTCCCGGCGGACTACTGTTTCGTCCGAGGACTCACGACGTTCGCCCTCGCTGGGTTCCTCTGCCATCGTTCACTCCTCCTGGCCGCCGTCGGTCGCCGCCTGCTTGGCCTTCAGGTCCTCGGTGACCTTCTTGGCGAGGCGGGACTGGAAGCCGTGGTACTTCGCGACGCCGGTGGCGTCCTGCTGGGTGATCCCGCCCGTGACGTCCGACTCGTCGAAGGAGGCCGCCGATTCACTGTAGACGGCGTAGTCGGACTCGCGCGAGACCGGACGACAGTGCCCGCCTTCGAGTTTGACGGTGACGGTGCCGTTCACGCGAGTCTGGGTCTCGTCGATGAACCCTTCCAGGGCGTCGACGATCGGCGCGTCGATCAGGCCCTGGTAGCCCTTCTCGGACCACTGCTGGTCGATCTGCTCTTTGAACGCGCGCTCTTCCTGAGTCAGGACGAGCCCTTCGAGTGCTTCGTGTGCGGTGAGGAGAACGGTGGCGGCGGGATGCTCGTAGTTCTCGCGCACCTTGAGTCCGAGCATGCGGTCTTCCATCATGTCCGTACGGCCGACGCCGTGGGACCCGGCCTGGGAATTGAGCTGTTCGATGAGTTCGACCGCGCCCAGATCCTCGCCCTCCAGTGCGACCGGAACGCCGTCCTCGAACTCGATCTCGACGAGCTCTGCCTCTTTGCCGGAGGGGTTCTCGGTCCACTTGTAGATGTCGTCCTCGGGGATCGTACTCGGATCTTCGAGTTCCGAGCCCTCGATGGAGCGACTCCAGAGGTTCGTGTCGATGGAGTAGCGACCACCGTCGCCGCCTTCGACTGGGAGGCCCTGCTCTTTGGCGTACTCGTTCTCCCACTCGCGGGTGAGACCGAGTTCGCGCACGGGTGCGATGACGTCCAGCTCGGAGTCGCGCCAGATCGCCTCGAAGCGAAGCTGGTCGTTGCCTTTCCCTGTGCAGCCGTGGGCGACCGCCGAGCAGCCCTGCTCCTCGGCGACTTCGAGGATCGACTTGGCGATGACCGGGCGTGCGAGGGCGGTCCCGAGCGGGTAGCCCTGGTAGTCGGCGTTGGCCTTGACGGCGCGGAGGCAGAGGTCGGCGAAGTCCTCGCGGGCGTCGACGACGAACTGCTCGACGTCGAGGGCCTCGGCGGTCTCTTCGGCCTCTTCGAACTCGTAGTCGGGCTGGCCGACGTCGACGGTGACGCCGATGACCTCGTCGAAGCCGTACTCTTCTTTCAG
>ENA-ORDC01002385-ORDC01002385.1-marine-metagenome-genome-assembly--contig:-NODE-2385-length-11426-cov-9.160278_pt1 | contig 11426 bp, 7 predicted proteins | sample MGYA00237783_ERZ508515 | MGnify/ENA primary metagenome ERZ508515 (study PRJEB26186, sample SAMN06268792) | marine metagenome | isolation source: Eden Landing Ponds, San Francisco, CA, USA | place...
ATGGCCGAACGGTAAGGCGCACGCCTGGAAAGCGTGTTCCCTTTCGGGATTCAGGGTTCAAATCCCTGTCCTGGCGTTTTCTGTCGCGAGCAATACCGCGAGCGACGAATACGGAGTAGACTGGGATTTGAAGTATAGCAGTCGCAGCCCGCGAAGCGAGCGGATAGGACTGTCTTCGCGGAGTTCAAATACCGTTGCTCGCGGGTCGTTCCTCCCCGCTCGCTTTCGAGGTCCCTCCCTGCGGTCGGGACCTCGCTAGTCGTCACTTGCCATCGGCGTCCCATCAGGATACGTCGGCGCTGGACTCTCGCCCTCGTCGAAGGGATACCACGACTGTTTGGCATCGGTGAGACACGGATCTTCGTAGCTGGTCTCCTCGGGCTCGCCGATCTCGATCAGCGTCTCGTGGCCGGTCGCGTCGACCCACTCACGGAAGGTCTGACCACCGACGGCTTCGCCGTCTCCGTTTCGGTGCCCGTTCCGGGCACCGCTCTCCGCCCGCAGCGCCGCATAGGCCTCGACGAGGTTCTTGATCATCCCGGGAACCTCGTCGGCGGGGACGCGCTGGTGGACCCAGTCGATGAACGACGGCTCGGTGCCGATCCCGCCACCGACGCCCACGTCCATCGCCTCGACCATCTGGCCGTCCTTGCGGGCTCGCATCCCTTGCAGGCCGATGTCGGCAGTCATCGCTTGCCCGCAGTCGGCCGTACAGCCCGAGAAGTGAATCTTGAGTTCGGTCACGTCCGCGGGAACCTCGACGTTGGCGTTGAGCCAGCGCAGCATCTCGGCCATCCGCACTTTGGTCTCGGTCAGCGCAAGCGAGCAGAATTCGGTCCCGGTGCAGGCCATCGCACCGCGAGTGAATGGGGAGGGTTCAGGGGTGTGGTTTTCCAGCAGTTCCTCGTCCAGAAGGGCCGCCAGATCGCCCTCGGGGACGTCCATGATGAGGGGGTTCTGTCGACGGGTCAGGCGAATTTCGCCCGAACCGTATCTGTCGGCGATATCGGCGAGTTCGACGGTCTCGTCGGCGGTGAGGCGGCCGATGGGAACCGACAGGCCGACGTACTTCTTGCCGTCTTTCTGCTCGTGGACGCCGACGTGATCGTGGTCGCCCTGTCGACGGCCGTCCCCGGCGTTGTAGCTGTACTCGTCGCGGAGGTTTGTCCCCGCGCGCTGGAGTTCGAAGTCGGTCAGTTCGTCGAGGTCTTCCCGGATGGTATCGACGCCGTGCTCCTCGACGAAGAATCGGCCGCGGTTCTTCGAGCGGTTCTGTCGTCCGCCCTCGTCGTGGTAGTACTGGACGAACGTCCGCACCATCTCCGTGGCGTTGTCGGGCTCGACGAAGATGTCCAGCGACTGGGCCTTGCGAGGCTCGCGACTCCCGGTCCCGCCGCCGGCCCGGACGTTGAACCCACGGACTTCCTCCCCATCGATCAGCTTCCGGGCGGGTTCGAGGGCTACGTCGTTGATGCTGTCCTGGGCACAGCCCTGCCGACAGCCCGTCACCGAGATGTTGAACTTCCGGGGCATGTTCGACAGCGCGTCGTCGCCGCGGATGTCCTCCTGAATCTCGTCGAGCAGTTCGCGACTCTCGACGTACTCTTCGCCCTTGCCAGCGATGGGACAGCCCGAGATGTTTCGCATCGTGTCCCCGCCTGCCGACCGGGAGGAGACGCCGACGGCTTCGAGCTTCTCCCAGATGTCGGGGATGTCTTCGAGTTTGAGCCAGTGAAGCTGGATAGATTGCCGAGTCGTGAAGTCGACGAAGCCGTTGCCCCATTCGGGGTTCTCGACCGGGCCGGTCGCATATTCACGGGCGACCTCGCCGATGGCCCGGAGCTGCCCGGGTTCGAGCACCCCGCCGCAGTTAGTCAGGCGCATCATGAAGTAACTCTCCTGGCCCGAGCGCTGGTGGAACACGCCCCAGAATTTGAAGCGCGTGAACCACTCCTCGCGCTCGTCTTCCGGGATTGAATCCCAGCCACGCTCGGCGAACTCCTCTAGCTTCTCTCGGACCTCGTCGCCGTAGCACTCGTCTTTGATCCCCTCTTTTTTATGCGCCATCGCGACCACCCTCTATCTCAGACCCGGGATGTCCGGTTATCGAACCAATAACAGACTGAATGTCGTTCATATTTCGTATCTTCTTCGAATAGCTGTGAAATCTTAAGCCCAGTCGTTTACAAAGTGGCACATGTACTGTCAGTACGCGACGATCCGGAAGTGGGCGGCTCAGTTTCGTCTTGTGCTGGGGTAGGATTGGATATCTCCAGTTTCGACCAGTATGGCGGACGTTCGTCAACCCGGTCTGAGACAGTCTGAGAATCTGGAGCTGGACCATGGGGGAGACGGTGGTCTACTGTAGCGATGCACCGCTCCGATCACACGATTGCATGCGGTCGATGTGGAACAGACCTACCGTACTCACTATCAGTTCGTCCCGGTCACGGTCGCCTCAGTCGCAGTGGTGGACTGTGGGGCCGACTCGACGGCTACAGTCGTCGTCGACAGTCGAGCGAGGACGTCTTCGACACGCCGCGACCCCATCGCAAGCGTCGTGTCACAGGCTTCTGTGGCCGCTTCGACGGCGTAGCCGCCACAGGGCTCTCGGCGTCGTCCGTCCACGGTCGCGAGCGTTGCATCGACGGACGATTCGGGCGAGAGTGACGATAATGACCCTGCGGAGAGTACCGGGGTTCCTGGCGTCGTGACGAAGGCAGTGCGCGTCCGGGCCGCACGGAAGCCAGCGCGCATCGCGGCGACGGGGCCGCCCTCGGGGACGGGATCGACGACGATCCGGTGGTCGCTGTGGGCCGCGTCAGAGATGTCGAGGCGCTGGCCGTCCTGACAGACCACGACGGTGTCCATGTCGGTATCTTCCAGTCGGTCGGCAGTTGCGGCAACCGATTGTGGGTCAGCGACCACAGACGCGAGGACGATGGCTGTCCGCATTCAGTCGTCACCCGAGCTAGCTGCGGGCGTCTCCGGATTGCTGCCGACGAAGCCGTGCGTGTCGGCGTTCTTGGCGATGTGAGGCTGGAAGACCCAGGCCGCCAGCAGGACGATCGGGATCATCGACGCTGCCACGATCGAGTAGCCGGTGTGGAGGTCCGGAAGCATTGGTGCGGTGTACACCAGCGGATAGGCGATTCCGCCGACCGTGCCGACACCGCCGACGACGCCGGCGACCGACCCCGAGCTGTTGGGGAACATCGCCGGGACCTGCGCGAAGATCGATCCTTCGGCGAAGGCACAGGCCATTCCGACCATGAAGCCTGCGCCGACCGCGAGGAGGATCCGCCCACTCAATCCCGCCACCGTCATCACGAGCATCGTCACGACGACGAAACATAGCGTGACGAACGTCCACTGTTCGCGATATCGGCCCGTGAACACCGGGAGGATGTTCTTTTCCTTGCGAGCGAGCACGTCGCTGACGTAGCCGCCGATCGGTCGGAGCAAGCCTGCCGCGACCGAGAACGTCGCCGCGAAGTAGCTGGCGAACTCCAGATACGAACCGTCGAATCCACGCTCGTAGTAGGTCGGCAACCAGCCGTTCATCGAGAGTTCGAGCCCGAAGGTCATCACGTATCCCAGCGCGAGCACGACCGTCCCGTAGCGCGTCGCCGCGTACAGCCAGTCTTTGAAGCTGGCGCTCTCGGCGGTCGCCTGTCGCTTGGCCTCGCTTTTGGCGGCCTCACCGAGCAGGTAGTACGCGATCCCCAGCACGATCGAGACACAGCCCGTGTAGAAGAAGGCCGCTCGCCAGTTTGCCTCGAACAGCGGCCCACTCCATCCTTCGACGAAGATCGTCGGCAGGATGATTGCTCCGCCCGCTGCACCGGCATTTCCGATCCCGGCGTAGATTCCCTCGACGAGCCCGAGGTTCTCCTCTTCGAACCACTCCGAGACGTGCTGAATGCCGATCACGAAGGTGATCCCCGCCGTCGCGACGATCAGTCGCGTGATGAAAAAGACGGTGTAGCTCTGGGCGAAGGCACTCCAGATGGAGAACACGCCCACGTACACGAGGACGATCGCGAAGATCGTCGGCGCGCCGAACTTATCGGAGAGCCAGCCCGTCAAGATCCGGCCGAACGGTGCGAGCCAGATCGCCGCACTCGCCAGGATACCGATCTCCGCCAGCGAGAGTCCGAACTCCTCGGACATCGGCCCCGTGAAGTGAGCGAAGCTGAACCAGATCAGGAACGAGAAGTTGAACCCAATCGTGGCCAGGATCAACGTCCGCCACTTGGTCATCTTGATCAGTCCCATACTATCCCCTCCGACGACACGGACGAATCACAGCCAACCGAGTTATTTCTTTGAACTTCACGAACTTTATCCCTCATTTCGAACATCATCGAATACATTGATTCAGATTTGCATTACGAATGTTCTCCTATAGTCGTACCTATTTACAAACCCGCAATATTGAGGGTCAATCGTAACAAGCCGGAAGTGGCGTCGTCGCTGGCCGGCCTGTCCGGGCGCTTCTTTGAAACCTCGAAAAGTTGTCCAGCGCGGTGTTCGTTCGTCAACTACCGGCAAATAGGAAAAATTGCCATTTCGGCTGTCTCGGCAGCAGAAGTGTCGGACAAATTCTGTATTGTGGGGATATTTTCGTCAAACGAAAGCGGCTTGACTCGATAACTGGAAGAATATATTAATTCGTAGAGATGGATACCTGTAGGCAGCGCACGCGACTCGATTCTGTCGCCGGCTCCAGTGACTACTCCGGGTCGGTACCGTTTGGCCGGGTCGTAGCCGTCTGTCGGAGGTCCGAACACCGATGAGTCACTGGCAACCGACGACGTGTATGCGGTGTGCCGTGGGCTGTGGCCAGCTTCAGCGCGGTGTCGACGAGGGGTACGGTATCGACGAGGTACAGGGTGACCGTCGCCATCCCACGGCCAATGGGCTCTCCTGCGAACGGGGAATTCGAGAAACCAAAGATCCACAGGGGGAGTGGCTCACCGAGCCGCTGATCCGACGTGGCGACCAGCTCGTTCCGACGACGTGGGATACGGCGCTGGGAACCGCGGCTCTGGAGTTGCAATGTGCGAGAGCCGAGGATCCCGATTCCATCGCCGTCCTCGGGAGTGGCCAGCAGACCAACGAGGCCGCCTACGCGCTCGGGAAGGTCGCCCGTGGCGGGATCGGAACCCGGCACTTCGACGCCAACACGACCCTGTGTATGGCTTCGGCTGTCACTGCATACTACGACGCCTTCGGCAGTGACGCGCCCCCGTGTACGTATGACGATATCCCGGACGCCCAGAGCCACGTCGTCTGGGGCGCGAATCCGGCTGTCGCCCACCCGGTGCTGTACCGCTGGATTCTCGACAGCGCCAGCAAGCCCGACAGCCAACTCGTCGTGGTCGATCCTGTCGGCAGCGAGACCGTCGAAGACGCCGACCTGCACGTTCAGCCAGAACCGGGGACCGACCTCGTCCTGGCCCGGGCGGTTCTGGCCAGACTCGTCCAGACCGGCCGCGTGGACCGGGCGTTCGTCGAGAGTTACACCGAGGGGTTCGACCAGCTGGTTGACTCGTTGCCCGACGTGGAGACGGCCGCGGCCACTGCCGGCGTCTCGCCCGCGACCGTCAGTCGGCTGGCCGAGGCGTTCGACGCTCGAACGCTGTTGTACTGGGGAATGGGTGTCAACCAGAGCACGCACGGGACCGGGACCGCCGGAATGCTGATCAACCTCTGTCTGGCGAGCGGGAACATGGGGCCCGGCAGTGGCCCGTTCTCGCTGACCGGGCAGGCCAACTCCATGGGGACCCGCGTCTGTTCGTCGAAAGGGACCTGGCCCGGCCACCGGGACTTCACCGACGACGCCAGCCGCGACCTCGTCGCAGCGACCTGGGGCGTCCCGGTCGATCGGCTGCCCGATGACCCCGGCCCCGGCCCGGTCGGTATCGTCGACCGGATCAACCGGGGCCACGTCGACGTCTGCTGGACGGTGGCGACCAATCCCGTCGCGGGGATGCCCGACGCCTCCAACGTGAAGCATGCCCTCGACGATGTCTTCCTGATCGTCCAGGACGCCTTCCGGTCTGAGACCGTCGAGCACGCCGACGTGGTCCTGCCGGCGGCGACCTGGGGCGAGACCGAGGGGACCGTGATGAACATGGAACGGCGCGTCTCCAGGATCACTGCCGTGAGCGACGTCGTCGACGGTGTCCGGCCGGACCTCGACATCATCACCGATGTCGGCAACCGGGTCGCACCGGGGCTGTTCGAGGAGTCGTCGGTGGAACCCGAGACTGTCTTCGACGAGATTCGGGGCCTCACTGCCGGGACTCCGGCCGATATTTCCGGGATCACGTACGATCGACTCGAATCGGAGCGGGCAGTTCGGTGGCCGGCCCCCGACGAGCACGCCCAGGGCGGGTATCGCTACCACGAGGACGGGTCGTGGTCGTTCCCGACTGACTCCGGACTGGCACAATTCACGACAGCCACCTACGGTGGCGTCCCGGAGCCGACCGATCCTGCCTACCCGTTGCTTCTGACGACCGGGCGGCGTGCCGGTGCGTACAACACGGGCGTCCGGAACGACGATGACGGCACGGTCCCGGACGCCCGGATCCACCCCGAGACCGCCGGCCAGTACATCGAACTGCTAGATCGTGGCCGGACGGTCGTCGAATCGCGCCGCGGGTCGGTGACGGTCACGCTCTCGCCCGACGACAGCATCCCGCCCGGCGCTGTCTGGATGGATACCCACCATTCGGCCGTGAACGAACTGACGCTGCCCGCCGTCGACCCCGAGTCGAACGAGCCCAACTTCAAGCAGTGTGCAGTTCGGTTGGCCCTCCCCGACCAGTCCTCGCCAGTGACCCACGACGGCGTCATCCGCTCGGACTCGGTCGGCGACGACTGATACTGCCGGCAGTATGAGTCTGCCAAACCGCATTTTTCGCCCGGCTGCACTGCCAGTGTCCTGACTAATCGTCCGCTGGCGCGGGCGCAGTCGTCTCGGCGTCAGGCGCAGCCAGTCGCACCGCACACTGCTTGAAGTGTGGCTCTTTGGACTGGGGATCCCGATCGGACAGGGTCAGGTCGTTTGTCGCCGGGTGGTGGATCGGCAGCCAGACCAGCCCTTCGGGAACGCCCTCGTCGGGGTCGATCCGGGCGGTCGCAGCGCCGCGCCGGGAGACGATCCGGAGCCGGTCGTCACGGATCAGCGAGTCGTGTGCGGCGACGGTCTCTGGATTGATGCGCGCCACCAACTCACCCGCTTCGCCACCGCGCGAACGGACGCCGGTGTTGTAGCCGTCGGCCTCTCTCGCAGTGGTCAGCGTCAGCGGGAACTGTTCGTCTGTGGGCTCGGGCAACGACGCCTGGCGACCGGTCGAGAACTGTGCGTTGCCGAAGGGGGTCGCGAACGTCCACGTCTCGGTCTCGCCGTCCGTTTCGTGGTAGCGATAGCTCCCCGAACTGTCCGCGTCGGGCGCGGGCCACTGGACGGCCGTCTCCGCTTCGAGACGCTCGTAATCGATGCCCGAGCAGTCGGCGACGGTCCCCTCGGTCAGCGCCGCGAACTCCTCGAAGACGGCCGCGGGGTCGGGCGAACTGTCAGGGAAGAGGTCGGGGGCCAGTCTCGATCCGATGGTGGCGATGATCGAGAGATCGGTGCGGACGCCGCTTGGCACGTCCGTCGCCGCACGAACCCGAGAGATTGTCCGTTCCATGTTGGTCGTCGTCCCCTCGCTCTCACCCCACGTCGCGGCCGGGAGGACCACGTCGGCCAGTTCGGTCGTCTCGGTGTGGAAGGCCTCCTGCGCGACGACGAAGGCGTCATCGAGCGTTTCGCGGGCCGTCTCAGCCGCCGGCATCCCCGCCGCGGGGTTGGTCGCGACCGTCCAGACCACGTCGGGATCTGCGTCGAGGATTCCAACTGGTCCGGGTCCGGCGTCGTCAGGGAGTTGGTCGACGGAGATACCCCAGTGGTCAGCGACAGCCCGACGGTGGTCCGGGTCTTCGAAGGCACGCTGACCGGGCCAGGTCCCTTTCGACGAGCAGATCCGCGTCCCCATGGAGTTGGCCTGCCCGGTCAGCGAGAAGGGGCCGCCGCCTGGTCGGAGGTTCCCCGTGGCGAGCGTCAGGTCGATCAGCGCCCGGGCGGTCTCGGTGCCCTGAACGTGCTGGTTGATCCCCATGCCCCAGTACAGCAGGGCCTGCTGATCGAGCGCCTCGGCCAGGAGATCGACCGCTGCCATCTCGACGCCGGCTTCGGCGGCGGCCGTCTCGGCGTCGGGCAATGTCTCGACCGTGGCTTCGAAGCCGTCGGTCGCCTGCTTGACGAAGGCGGTGTCGACCCGGTCAGTCTCGACGATGCGAGCCAGTACCGCGCGGGCGAGCGCGAGGTCCTTGCCGGGGTCAGGAGCGACGTGATGGCTGGCGTTTTCGGCCGTTTCGGATCGCATCGGATCGACGACGAGCATCTCGATGTCGTCCTCTTCGGCCGCCATGTTGAGCCACCGGAACATCACCGGATGTGCGACGGCGGGATTGGCACCCCAGATCACGTGGCGGTCGGCGTCGGAGATGTCCGCGTACGTGCACGGCGGCGCATCGCTGCCGAAGGCCTGATAGTATGCCGTCACGGCCGAGGCCATACACAGGGTTGTGTTGGCGTCGTACAGCCGCGTTCCGAGGCCGCCGCGGGAGAGTTTCCCGAGGAGGTAGGCGGCCTCGTTGGTCTGCTGGCCACTCCCGAGAACGGCGACGCTGTCGGGGTCGTCGGCTGTCGTCTCGCGAAGCCGCGTCACGACTTCCGCCAGTGCCACGTCCCAGGTCGTCGCCCGCAACTCACCGTCTCGGCGGACCAGCGGGCGCGTGACCCACTCGCCGTCGGGATCGGCGCTCTCGCGGATGCCGCGCTGGCAGGCCAGCCCCTGGTTGACCGGGTGAGTCGCATCGCCCCGAACCGTATCGACTCCATACCCGACGTCGGCCCCGCGCTGAAGGTGGCCACAGCCGACGGCACACCGCATGCACGTCGTCGGGACCCAGTCACTCATCGATCGACCGCCTCTCTTCGGACAAAAATAGACAACCTCAAACGATATTTGGTCACTGTGGAGCCGAATTTTGGCTATGAACACAAAACAATACCCGTTTACAATCGGACAGTCGAACTCAAATTCGTGGAATTACTCAGTGATTCTCTGAATTCGTGGCAGTACTTGCCGGCCACAGCCCGCGTCTCATGCGCCGAGGGCGAAACCATAAATGGTTGCATAATCATCATGTATTAGCAAAACATACACGACTGTAGCAGACAGAGATGGGTGTCTCCGACAAACGAGACGTGCTGTACGTCCACCGCGAAGGTGGTACGTTGCTCGACGTAGACAGGCTGTCCGAAGCGATTGGCGGTGTGAGTGTGTCGCCTATCTTTCCGGAGGATATCTCTACGGAACTCGATCCCGAACGAGTGGCGTGTGTGGTGACGGATCCGAGCGTCCGGGCTGGGCCACTCGTCTCGGTTCTTACGGCCGTTCGGCGTGTCGCACCGACGTTGCCAGTTCTCTGTGCCGTGTCCGAGTCGGATATCGATGTCCCCGAAACTGACACCACCGCACCGAACATCGAGCGAGTCGTCCTCGAAGACGATGGGGTCGAACGACTGGCCCAGCGTATCGACGCGCGGGCCCGGACAGACGTCCAGTTCCCGCCTGTTCCAGCCGGTGACTATCGGCGGCTGTTTCGGAAAGCACCGGCTCCGATCGTCATCTACGACGCCGAGGGGATCCTCCGATTCGCCAACGAAGCGGCTGCGTCTCTCGCCGAGGTCGAGGATCCAGCCACGATCCAGGGGCGACCAGTCGCCGAATTCATCGCCGCTGACGCTTCCGGGGACGCACGCCAGCGGATGAAGCGTATCCTCGAGGATCGACAGCCGGCGGAGCCAGCCGTGATCGAACTGGAGACGACGACCGGGGGGCGGCGCGACGTCGAAGTCGCCGGCGTCCCGATCACCTACTGCGGAGAGCCGGGCGGACAGGCGGTGTTGAACGACGTGACCGAGCGCCGCCAGCGCGAACAGCGCCTTCAGACCGAGCGCGATCAATTCACCGCGCTATTCGAGGCGATCCCCCAGCCCGTCGTTCACGTCCGCTTCGAGGGCCGAAATTTCGTCGTTCAACGCGTCCACGTCCTGCTGGAGTTGGTCGCGCTCTTGACGGAGGTCACGGTTTCGGGATTCGAGGCTGTTCACCTGGGACCGCAGGTTCTCGTTCCGGTCTTCGAGTGTGTTGACCCGCCCCTGTAGGTCCTCGGCCCGCTGTTGGGCCGCCTGCAGGTCCTGTCGCGTCGAGGAGAGTTCCTCCTCGGTCGACTCCAGTTGCCCCTCAGTCTCTTCTAAGTTCTCCGAGACTTGGTTCACGTCGCTCCGCGTGGTGTCGAGGCTCTCGTTGAGTTCTCGCAGTCGTTCGCGGGCGGCCTGCAGGTTCTGCTCGGTCGACTGGAGGTCCTCGCGGAGCTGTTGGTTCTGCTGGCGGAGCTGACTGTTCTCGGCGTCGAGTTCCTCCACCGACTCTTGGTAGTAGAGCGTTGCACCCGCGGTGCCCGCGACGGACACGCAGATGAGGAGGGCGAGACCGAGGTTAATCGAGCGACCGATGAGGCTCATGGGAGACCACTCTCCCTCTGTGTACGCCCGTTGTACACTTGAAGCCGCCGGACGACCACCTCCGTGAGAAAGAGGAGGAGTGCGGCGGTCAGGAACGCCCAGTCCCACGTCTGTCGCACGTCGCGGACGCGCGTGGACTGCTGGCGGGCGAACTCGGCAATCTGGGCGGCCTGTCCGCGCTCGAACTGCCGGCCACCTGTCGCCCGCACCGCCTCCGTGAGCGCCGTCGAGGTGCCGAAGCCGGCGTACTCCGACTCGTAGTTGGCGGCGTACGTCGCGCCGACGACGCTGTGGAAGCCGACGTTCGTCGGCGTCTCCTGTGCGCGGTAGACGCCGTCGTCGACGGCGGTAAAGGAGAGGTCGGTGTCTCCCGGCGGACTGTCACCCCGATAGACGACCGTCGTCGGCTGGCCCACGCGGGTGTCGGAGACGTCCGTCACGCCCGACGCCTTGCGCTCCGGGTCGCCGATGGCGTAGTTGACCGATTTCGAGACGAGCAGGGAGTCGGGCTGTTGGAGCAGGCCGTCGAGTCCGCCGTTCGACCCATAGGTGGTGACCGTGGCGACCCGGCCCAACCCGTACCGCCACGAGGCGACGGCGGGCGTGCCGTCCGGGGCCGCGACGAGGAAGTCCGCTCCCGGGCGCATCGACACGTCGTTGACCTGCCCGGGGTTCGACTCCAGCGTCACGCCGCTGGTGATGAAGTGGCCGGAGTCGACGATGGTGAGCCCCTCGCCCTGGAACCGTCGGCTGCCGCCGCCGAAGAGGAGGCGGA
>ENA-ORDC01002387-ORDC01002387.1-marine-metagenome-genome-assembly--contig:-NODE-2387-length-11424-cov-2.936900_pt1 | contig 11424 bp, 11 predicted proteins | sample MGYA00237783_ERZ508515 | MGnify/ENA primary metagenome ERZ508515 (study PRJEB26186, sample SAMN06268792) | marine metagenome | isolation source: Eden Landing Ponds, San Francisco, CA, USA | place...
ACCGATGGCTCGTTTGATCTGCTCGCGCAGGCCGCTGGAACCGCCGTCACCGCCGATCGTCACCGCCACCGGCTCCACGCTCGTTTCGACGTCGGACCGCACGTCGCGGGAGAGGTACTCCAGGTCGTCATCGTGCATCACGAGGATGCCGACGTTGTCGTCGTCGTCGAGGATCTCCCGGACGGCCGCGTCGAGCTGTTCGTCTTTCTGGTCGTCGGGCACGTCCGCGAACCGGCGGACGCCCGCCAGGCGGAAGCCGGTCGTGAAGTCCGGACTGCCGACGACAGCGATTTCCTGGCTCATCGTACCACCAGTTCCTCCTGGATCTGCTCGGGCGAGAGGTCGGCTTCGCGGCCACGCGCGATCGCGCGGATGTTGTCGACCTCGCGCTCCTTGGCGAGCACGTACGACAGCACGGGGGTGACCGACAGGGGATACCTGTTGGACATCGTCCCGGCGTACTCCAGCAGCGCCGCGTCCAGCGCGTGCTCGAACTCGATGAGGCTCTCGGCGTCTTCGAGAACCCGCAGCGCCTCCGAGAGGTCGTCGCCGTAGGGACTCTCGCGAATGTGCTCGACCAGCCGACTCTCGTCGGCGACCAGCTGGCGGAGCTCGGCGGCGTCGAACAGCTTGCCGCCCTCGATGAAGTACTCGGCCGGGTCCATGTCCGTGTCCGTCCGCGCCAGCCGCAAGGCGTTGCGGACGTTCCGGAAGTCGATCTCCGACCGCAGGAACTCGATGTACAGCTGGGTCGGCCGGTTGGGTCTGCTGGGCAGTCCCTCGATGAGCGTCTCGTAGAACGTCCGGTCGACGGCGTTCTCCAGGGGCACCAGCAGGCCGGTCTCCTCGTAGTCGTCCAGCGCCGCGGCCAGCGCTTCCCCGAAGATCGTCTCTTCGAGTTCGGCGACGATGTCTTCGATGGACTCGGCGGCGACCAGCGCCTGGAGCTGCTGCTCGGAGAACTCACCGGCGTCGATGAGGTCGTCCTCGACCTCGGTCCCGGAAGCGCCCGAGTAGACGCCACGCAGCACCGTCTTCACGTTCCAGGCGTCGAACTTTCGCAGGTAGCGGGCGACGTAGTCGTACAGTCGCCCCTCGGACCACCGCAACAGGTCGTCGAAGTGCTTGGCGAGGTTCTCGTTCAAAGCGTACTCGATGAGGTCGACCCCGGAGTGTCGCGAGCCGAGCCGGTTCATCTCGGCCTGGTACTCGCTTTCCTCCATGAAGCGGGCGATCTCGCCGGGCCCCATCCGAACCAGCTTCCGGTAGTCGTCGTCGTCGAACAGCGCCGCGCGCCGGGAGCGGACCCGCGCGTTGACGTATTCGTAGTTGCTGGGTTCGTTGGCGGAGGCACTCATTGCTCTTCGAACAGACGCGTGCTGATCTCCCGGAGGTTGTCCTCCCAGATGTCTTCGAGCACCGAGTCGAAGGTGTTGTCGACGCGGACTCGCGAGGACTCGCTCTCGACGACGACGCCGCCGAGGCACTCGCGAGTACCGGCGTGTTCGTAGCCGTACTCCTCGGCGAGCTCTTCGAGCAGCTCCGCGTCGTCGTCGCGACCGTAGACGCGCACGTCGTCGTCCTCGTCGAACTCGACGCTCGCGGCGTCGAGCAGTTCCCAGGTCAACTCCTCGCGGCGCTCGCCCTCGAGGGCGGCCAGTTCCGACTCGACGGCCTCGCGAACGTCTTCGAGCACGTCGCGGCGGGCTTCGAGCCGCGCCTGCTTGGCTTCGAGCTTCGCGCTCGAGAGCTTCTGCTCGCGCTCCTGCTCGATGGTGGCCTCGACCTCCCGCTCGCGCTCTTCGCGGATCTCCTCGGCGTCGGCCTCGGCGTCCTCGATGATCTCCGCTGCCTGTGCCTCGGCGTCGGCCCGGATCTCCTCCGCACGCGCGCGGGCCTCGTCTCGAATGTCCTCTACGACTGTATCGAGGCTCATGTGTAGTGAAAGGGTGGGGGAGTGATTACTGCGCGATGAAGATCGTCACGAAGGCGATAATGATGAGCGTCTCCGGCAGTGCTGTGAAAATCAGCGCCGGGACGAACATGTCGTCGTCCTCCGCGACGGCTCCGACGGCGGCCGACCCGATACCGCGCTGGGCGTACCCGGTTGCGATCGCGCCGAGACCGACGGCGATCGCGGCTGCGCCCTGGTTTTCGAGCACGGGACTGCTGCTCTGCAGTGCAACTTCGGCCAGCTGAGATGCGTTTTCGAGCATGGTTGTGTTGAACTCGCGGGATTCGGTTTCCGTACACGGGACGTTTGCTCTATGTAGGTCATAAAGGTTCTCAAATGGGACGGCAGATACGCCGAGTCAGTCCGTCTCACCCGTGTGAATCGGTACCGCCCCGGTCTGCTGGTGACGAGTCGACAACAGGACTACCACGGTACTGGCCCGCTCGAACGCAGTCGCTGCCGGTGGCGAACGAAAACGACGGGAAAACGCGGCCCGCGGGTGGGGTTACTGGTCGCGCGTGAAGACGCGCTCGCTGCCAAAGGGCGAGTAGGTTTCGCCGTTGCCCTCGTAGAACTTGTCGAAGAACTCGAAGAACTCCAGACGGATGGACTGGATACCCGAGGAGGTGACCCCCAGCACCAGCACGATGAGGTGGCCGACGATCAACACGAGGACGCCAAGGACCAGCAGCGCGGGGCTGCCGTGGAACATCCCGCTGAAGATGACCGACGCCCCCTCGTAGTTCTCGGCGACGTACTCCGGCCCATAGGAGAGCATGTAGTGGAACTCACCGTGGTGCTCGTAGGCGCCGAACACCAGCAGGTTGACCGCGAAGGCCATCCCCGCCTTCGCCAGCAGCACCGCGGCGATCCGCAGGTACGACAGCGTGTGCGCTAACACGACGTGGATCTCGACGAGCTCGTGGGCCGCCGGCCCGAGCGCCAGCAACACGATCCCGGCGCCGACCATCACGCCGCCGGCTATCCCGACTTCGGTCGGGAACCCGGCGAAGCCGAGCGCGAAGGCGGCGTTCTCGCCCTGGTTGAGCGCCTCGAAGATGAAATCGGGCTTGACGCCCTTGAAGAGGTCGCTGAAGATGAACAGCCAGAGGCCGTTCAGCGCCAGTATCCAGGAGCCGCTCTCGAAGACCGCCTCCTTCAGGCCGTGGAGTTTCCGCTGGTCGACGAACTCCATGACGTAGGCGATGTTGAGGTGCAGGAGCCCGAACAGGACGGTCACCACGAACCACGCGCGGGCCCAGTAGCCCGTCGCCGGCGACAGCCCCTTCTCGATGGGCGGGTGCGAGAGGCCCAGCCCGTTGACCCACAGCACCTCACCGAGCACGTGCAGTCCGAATATCTCGCCGTAGAGGACGCCGAACACCGCCGTCGAGAGACCCGACGCCATCGTGATGACGCCCAGGTTGCGGAAGGCGTCGGCGTCGAAGCTCCGGTAGAGGTAGTAGCCGATACCCGTGTAGATCATCCCGTAGCCGAAGTCCCCGATGATGAACCCGAACATCAGCGGGAACGTCAGGAAGATCAGGACCGTCGGGTCCAGCTCCGAGTAGTTCGGGCGCCCGACGGCCTTGGTGAGCAGCTCGAAGGGCTGGACGATGCCGCCGTTGTCCTGGACGACCGGCGGGTCGTCGCGGTCGCCCATCGTCACTGCCCCTCCGTCCGCGCGAGCCTGCTGTTTCGCCGGCTCCTCGTCGGCGTCGGCCTCGGCGGCCGCGCTCTCTTCCTCGTGGGGCTCGTCGTCCGACTCGTCGACGGTCTCGACCTCGGGCGCGGACTCGGTGTCGGTGTGGCCGTGACCGTGACGGTCGTAGTCGGCGACCTCCAGCTCCTCGATGTGGACGCGCTCGTCGACGGCCTCCCGGACCGAGCGCTCGAACTCCTCGACGCGCTCGGTGGGCAGCCACCCTTCCGCGACGAAGGCGTTGTCGGTCGTCGCAAAGGAAAGCGGCGCTTCGGCCTTCTGGGCGCGGATGTCGAGTTTCTCCTCGGCGGCCAGCAGGAAGCCCGCCACGTCGTAGCGGAGGTCCTCGAGTTGGCTCTCGACCGTCGAGAGGTTCGACTCCAGCTTCTCGCGCTCGTGGCGCAGTTCCTCGACGTACTCCGTCGGGTCGCCCTCGGCGTCGGGCACCTCGACGGCCGAGAAGTTCGCCTCGACGAGCGCGTTCTGGAGCGCCTCCTCGTCGGTGTAGGCGAACGCGGCGACGGTGTTGCCCTTGGCGAAGACCTCGCTGGCGGCGTCGAGGTCGGCCAGCACTTGCCGGACCGAATCGGCGTCGCCCTCGCCGACCTGGACCGCCAGTGAGTCGTAGCCGTCGAGCAGGTCAAGGTCGATACCCAGCTTCGCGAACGGCTCGATGGTGCCGATGCGCTCGCGGACATCGCGGAGCTCGTCTTCGAGCTCGGCGCGTCGGTCGTCAAGCTCGTTGACCTCCGTCCGGACCTCTTCGAGCTCTTCTTCGAGCTCCTCGTCTCCGAGGATCCGGTTGGGGCCGGCGTCGTCGGCGTCGACGCCGAGAATGCTCTTCAGCGAGCGGACGGTGACGAGCTTCTCGGAGGCGTCCTCGACGCCCTCGATGGGGTCGCCGTTGTCGAAGCCGGCCCAGCGACCGTCGTACTCGTTGAGATGCAGGACGTTCAGGTCGTAGGCGACTTCGATGACGTCGTCCATGACGGCCTTCGAGCCCGTCACGGACACCTTGCTCATCTGCTTAGGTCTGAGCATGCACCGCCTCCTCGAACTGGTCGACGACGAACTCGATCACGTCGTCTGTGCGTTCGTCGGCTGCCGAGGCCAGCCGGTCGCGCTCGTCGTCGCCCTCGTCGAGCAGCTCCTGACGCTCGCTGTCGATCTCCTCGCGGGCCTGTCCGAGACGCTCCTCGGCCATCTCGTCGGCCTCCTCGCGGGCCTGCTCGCGGATCTCGTCGGCCTCCTCACGGGCTTCGGTGAGCCGCTGGTCGGCGTCCTCCTCGGCCTCGGCGACGATCTCATCTGCCTCCTGTTCGGCGTCTTTGATCTGGTCGAGAACCTCTGGCCTTGGCATTGGCTAATCGTGCTGAGATCCGTCCAGCGCCTATTTGGTAGTTGCGAAGTGTCTCGACGGTCGGCGGCACGGGGAAACGGGGGAATTATGCCGAACTGGGCCTAACGGTCGCCAATGGGAGTCCTCGAAAACAAATCGCGTGCGCGGACGTTCTACAAGTACCTCTCGAAGGTGTACGACGAGGTCAACGCGTTCATCTGGACCGAGGAGATGCGCACCGAGGCCATCGGCCTGCTGGACATCGACGACGACGACCGGGTGCTGGACGTCGGCTGTGGCACCGGTTTCGCCACCGAGGGGCTGCTCGAAGAGGCCGAACACGTCCACGGGCTCGACCAGAGCGTCCACCAGCTCGAACAGGCCTGGGCGAAGTTCGGCAAGCGCGGTCCCGTCCGGTTCTACCGCGGCGACGCCGAGCGGCTCCCGTTCCGCGACGACGCCTTCGACATCGTCTGGTCGTCGGGCTCGATCGAGTACTGGCCCAACCCCGTCGCCGCCCTGGAAGAGTTCCGTCGCATCGCAAAGCCGGGCGGCCAGGTGCTCGTCGTCGGCCCGAACTACCCCGGGACGACCGTCTTCCAGAAGCTCGCCGACGCCATCATGCTGTTCTACGACGAGGAAGAGGCCGACCGGATGTTCCGCGAGGCCGGCTACGAGGACGTCCGCCACGTGACGATGGGGCCGTCGTATAACCCGGAGGTGGCGATCACGACGGTCGCCGACGTCCCCGAGCAATAGCGGTTTTTCGCCCACGTTTTTGGCCGCAGGGTCGCGAGCGAAGTGAGCGACCCGAGGCGAAAAAGGTGGCTGCCGGTCGACGGGAGTCAGTCGCGGGAGACGAAGTCGAACTCGAGGAGTCGGCCGGACTCGGTTTCGGCGTCGATCCGGACGCCCTGCTGGGGTGTGACCGTCCAGAGCCGGCCGTCAGAGCCGGTCGTCCCGATCCGGTAGCCGTTGACCGACACCGTCGCGTTCAGGGGTTGGCCGGTCGCGTTGTCGAGCACGGCGACTTCCATCGGTCCGGTGCCGTGGGTGCGGTTGACCCGTAGCCGGGCCGGTCCGTCGACGACGGTCGACGTCCGATAGGGCAGCGAACTCAGCCGCTTCTCCTGCAGTTCGCGGAACGCCTCGGTCGTCCGGCCGTCGAGGTACGTCTCGAGGTTGCCGTGTGGGTTGTTGAGCGTCACGCGATAGACGCTGGTTTCGGGGAACCCGTCGAGACTCGGCGTCGCCCGGGCGTACGCCCACGGGTACAGCTCCCGTGCGCGGCGGTCGGCGGAGGTGATACCGGTCCGGTCGTCGCCGCTGAACTGGTTCTGTCCGACGGTTTCCCGGTTGCTACCGAGGTACGCGTCGCGGTAGAACGCGGGGTCGTCGGCGGTCGCGACCACCAGCCCGTCGGTGGCCGTCACCGCATACAGCGTGAACGACTCGCGGTCACCCTCGATAGCCTCGCCGACCCGCTCGGTGACCGGCCCCCGCAGCGGGAGCAACCCCGGCTCCAGGCTCGACAGCCGGGTGTCGAGGTCGGTCGTCAGCGACAGGCCGGCGACCGCCCGGAGCCGCTGCAGGCGCGACTCGACGCCGCGAGCCCCGGCGTCTATCGCCGCCAGCCGGCCGAAAAACACCTGCGTCGAGATCTCGCCGGCGTTGTAGGCCGCGAGCGCCTGCTGGCGGCGGTCGTCGAGGCCGTCGATCCGCTCTTCGATCCGGTCGAGTTCCGTCCGGATACGCGAGACGCGTTCGGCCTGGGTATCGGCGGCGCCGTAGGCCGCTTCGAAGGTGCGGGTGCTGTACTCGGTTTTCCAGTCCGACACCTCCCGGTCGAGGGTTGCGCCGACGTCGAGCGAGGGCTGGGCGTACCCCTGCCGTTCGATGTCACCGTCGGCGATCCCGAGATAGTTGGTGGTGTTCGGCTGTTCGTTCATCACCAGCGCCAGCCCGGCGCCGGCCGCCCCTGACCGGGGGGCATCGGCCGAGCCGACGCCGGAGACGCCAGTGGGGCCGCTCGCGACGGGCGCGGCGACCGCCAGGTGGGAGGCGGGACCGGCGACCAGAAGCGCCACCGCGAGCGCGAGGAGGACAGGGCGGTTCGATCGCATCCATCCCCTCTTTCGCGGCCAGTTACAAAAACCCAGCTACTTTCCGTAGATCGATAGACTCCGGAGAACTCCCGAGACGTTTCATAAGCCGCTATGACGTTTTAATGGAAAGGGTTTTCCCCGAGGCAAGGAATACGTCGGGTATGCCCTCGCGGTCGTTCGCCCTCTCTCTTGCCCTCCTGGCTCTCGTCGCCGCCGTCGCCCCAGTCGCGGGGCTGTCGGCGTCGCCCGCGGTCGCCGGTCCCGACGGACCCGCCCAGTCGGTCGAGGACCCACGGCAGCTACAGGCGGCAGGCGAGACGACCGAGAAGACGATGCGGGTCGAGATGCAGCCCGACGGCGATGCACGCTGGCAGATAACCGCCGCCTTCGACGTCGAGAGCGAGTCCGACGCGACGGTGTTCGAGGAGATGGCGGCGGACTTCGAGGCGAGCGCCAACCCGCTCGGACTCGACACCTACCGGACCGCCGCCGAACGGGCCGGGGCGGCGACCGGTCGGCCGATGGAGATAACGGGCGTCGAGCGCTCACACGCATTAGACAACGGGACGGGGACGCTCTCGGTGTCGTTCACCTGGACGAACTTCGGGGAGACCGAGGGGGAGGAACTCGCTGTCCGCGACGCGTTCAACACGACCTCGGGGACCTGGCTGCCGTCGCTTCCCGAGGGAGTGGCGCTCGTGGTCGTGCCGCCGTCGGGCTACGGGCTCGACAGCGTCCCGACCGGCCCGGGTATCGGCGTCTCAGACCTCTCGAACGGCGCCGCGCGCTGGGTCGGTCCCCAGTCGTTCGGTACCCGCGGGCCGTGGGTCGTCTACTCCGGCGACGCCGCGACGCCGACACCGTCCACACCGCCGTCGACGGCGACCGGGTCGCCGGAACCGGGATCGGATCCTGGGGCGGGGCCTGGGCCGGGAACGACGCCCGGTGGACCCGACTCGGGGCTGCCGTCGGGACTCGTGGTCGCCGCGCTCGTCCTGCTGGGCGGGATCAGCGCTGCGGTGCTGGCGGTTTACGTTCGGCGCGACGACGACGGCGGGCTCGGCGGGCTGATAGCGACCGGCGACGACGAGACGGCGGGATCGGCGGCCCAGGCCGGGGACGCGGCCGACGCCGGCTCGCGCAGCGACGACTCGACGGCCGGTCAGGCGACGCCTCCAGAGACTGAGTCGGACGCCAGCGATACCCCGGCTAGCGGGGCGGGCGCGGCGAGCGCCGCCGGCGGCGCGGACGCGGACGACGAGATCGACGAAGAGCTGCTCAGCGACGAGGAGCGCGTCGAGCGCCTGCTCGAACGCAACGGCGGCCGGATGAAACAGGCCAACATCGTCAAGGAGACCGGCTGGTCGAACGCGAAGGTCTCACAGCTGCTCTCGTCGATGGACGACGAGGGCCGCATCGACAAGCTCCGGATCGGTCGGGAGAACCTCATTTCGTTCCCCGACGAGGACGTCACCGACATCGACGACGAGTGAAACCGCTCCGTCAGCCCCGTTCGGCCGTGAAAACGGCTAGAAGACGTCTCGACCTCGGAAACGCTTAACCGGCGACCGGCCCTACGTCGTGGTATGAAGGTTCTCGTGACGGTCACGGATGTCGCGCTCGTCGACGACGAGTTCGAGATCGACGGGCTCGACGTCGACGAGCGGTATCTCAGCTACGACCTCAACGAGTGGGACGAGTACGCCGTCGAGGCGGCCGTGCAGCTGTCGGAGGCCGGCGACGACGTCGAGGTCGTGACGGCGACGATCGGCCCCGAACGCACCGAGGAGGCGATCCGGACCGCGCTGGCGAAAGGCGCAGACCGGGCGGTCAGGGTCTGGGACGACGCCGTCGCCGAGCGTGACCTGCTCGACGCCGAGACGAAGGCGACGCTGCTGGCGCCGGTCGTCCGCGAGGAGGAACCCGACCTGGTGCTGTCGGGCGTCCAGAGCGGCGACGACAGCTTCGCCGCGACCGGTGTCACGCTGGCCGAGCAACTCGGCTACGAGTGGGCTGCGGTCGTCAACGACCTGGCGGTCGACGCCGACGCGGGCGTGGCTTCGGTCCACCGCGAGCTGGAGGGCGGCGTCGACGAACTCGTCGACGTCGAGCTACCGGCGGTCCTGACCGTCCAGACCGGGATCAACGACCCGCGCTACGCCAGCTTGCGTGGCATCCGCCAGGCCCAGACCAAGCCGCTGGACGTGCGGGGGCTCGACGATTTGGGACTGGACGAGAGCGCGCTGGCGTCGCCGCTGCGGTGGACTGCCACGTACGAACCCGAAAGCGAGAGCGAGCCGACCGTCTTCGAGGGGAGCGTCGACGAGGCGGCGGACGAACTGGCCGGTGTCCTCCGCGAGCAGGGGGTGGGCGAATGACGGTGTTGGCCGTCGCCGAACACCGCCGCGGCGAACTCCGCGACGTGAGTTTCGAACTCGTCGCGGCCGGGCGGGAGCTGGCCGATGGCTTCGGCACCGACCTGCACGTCGCGGTCGTCGGCGGCGACGTCGAGTCCTTCGGCGCGGATCTCGTCCGTGAGGGCGTCGACGCCGTCCACACCGTCGACTACGGCGAGGAGTTCAACCACGACGTGGCCGTCCAGGCCGTCGACGCGCTGGTCGCGGAACTGGCCCCGCGGGCGCTGGTCGCCCCCCACAGCGTCAACGGGCTGGACTACGCGCCGGCGGCCGCCGAACGGGTCGGCTACCCGCTGGTGACCGACGCCGTCGACCTGACCATCGACGACGACCTCGTGGTCACCCGCGAGATGTACGGCTCGAAGGTCGAGACGACGATCGCCGTCGAGAGCGAGCGGGCAGCCCTGACGATCCGACCGGGCGAGTGGCCTCGCGCCGACCGGGGCGGCGACGCCACCGTCGAGCCGTTCGCGGTGGACATCGACGAGAGCGCCGTCCGCTCGACGGTCACCGGCTTCGAGGAGGTCGCCGGCGGCGACGTCGACATTGCCGACGCGGACGTACTCGTCTCCGTCGGCCGGGGAATCGAGGAGGAGGAGAACCTCGATATCGTCTTCGAGCTGGCGGAGGCACTGGACGCGACCGTCGCGGCCTCACGCCCGGTGGTCGACAACGGCTGGCTCCCCGCGAACCGTCAGGTCGGCCAGAGCGGGACGGTCGTCGCCCCCGAGATGTACATCGCCGTCGGCATCTCCGGCGCCGTCCAGCACGTCGCCGGCATGAAAGGCGCCGACACCGTCGTCGCCGTCAACAAGGACCCCAACGCCCCCATCTTCGACGTGGCCGACTACGGCATCGTCGACGACCTGTTCGAGGTGGTGCCGGCGCTGACCGAGCAGTTCGGGTGACCGCACGAGTGGCCGTCGGGATCGAGCGCGTTTTTGTCCCAGCTTTTTGCGGCGAGTGGCGCCCACAGCGAGCGACGCGAGGCTCGAACGGCGTGAGAGCCTCGATGCGAACGGCGCGCAGCGCCGTGAGTGATGCGAGCGAGGACGTCCGAGGCGGAAAAAGATGGTCGGTAGGTGGTGCCGGCGCTGACCGAGCAGTTCGGGAGGTAGTTGCCGTCAGCGGCGAGACGACCGAAAAATCATGAACATTTATTATGTATGGGCGTCTCGACTGGGATAGACGATGTCCCGGACGACGCAACACGTAGTAGCTGTACGCTGATTCTCACTCTCGATCGCGTCGTCCAGTTCGCCGACCGCCCGACCCCACACGTCTAGATGAGCACACACGCAGACCCCGAGACCCGACACGCACTGCCCGCGGAAACGAGCGACGACCCCGCCACCGGAGACGCGGCCACCGGAGGGTCCGAAACCGGAGGCACTGACGCGACCGACGAGCCGGCGCCGATCGCGCCGTTCGACGCCCACAATGGGGCCGCGACGTTCGGCGACAGTACGCGGCGGCTGCCTAACACCGTCGACGGCGAGAACAAGTACCGGTGGTGAGCGGCCCGGTCACCGCAGCGACTGGGCAGCCAGGACGGCCAGGAGGACGGTCGCGCCGCCGAGAAAGAAGACGAGGCCGGGCGGGAGACCGGCGGTCGCGCCGGCGGCCGTCTCGGGCGCGGTCGTCCGCGCGGCCGCGGCGGCGCCCTGTGCGGCGTTCGTGGTCGCGGTCGGTTCGGGGCCGCCGAGGAAACCGAGTCCAGACCCGTCGCCAAGCACGGTCTGGACGGCGACGCTGGCGACGCCGAGTAAGGCGACGCCGCCGAGCAGCGACGACAGGGCGGCCCGGAGGCTCGTCGAATCGTCGTCGTCTCCGGCGAAGATGACCAGCGGCTGGTCGGCCGGCGCGTAGACGTCCATCTCGCGGCCCTTCTGGGAGTAGGCAGTGTC
>ENA-ORDC01002389-ORDC01002389.1-marine-metagenome-genome-assembly--contig:-NODE-2389-length-11417-cov-3.586508_pt1 | contig 11417 bp, 13 predicted proteins | sample MGYA00237783_ERZ508515 | MGnify/ENA primary metagenome ERZ508515 (study PRJEB26186, sample SAMN06268792) | marine metagenome | isolation source: Eden Landing Ponds, San Francisco, CA, USA | place...
GTCTTGGCGACCGGGTTCAACGACGTGCGCCCGGAGCCACCGCTCCCGCGGACCGGTCGCGGCCTCCACTACTGTCTGCACTGCGACGCCCACATGTTCGTCGACGAGTCGGTGTACGTGATGGGGCACTCCGAGAGCGCGGCACACGTCGCCGCCATTATGCTGAATTTCACCGACGAGGTCGACCTGCTCACCCGCGGGGATGACCCCGAGTGGAGCGACGAGACGGACCAGGTGCTGGAAAACCACCCCATCGACGTGGTGCACGAGGACGTCACCGGCGTGCAGAACGGCGAAGACGGGTGGCTGAAAGCGATGGAGTTCGAGGACGGGACAGTCCGCGAGTACAAGGGCGGGTTCGCGATGTACGGCGCGGAGTACAACAACGGCTTCGCCCGAGAGCTCGGCTGTGACCTCAACGAGGACGGCACCGTCGCGGTCGATGACCACGGACAAACCTCTGTCGAAGAAGTGTACGCAGTCGGCGACCTGACGCCCGGGCACAACCAGGTCCCCATCGCGCTGGCCGACGGCGCGAAGGCCGGCATCTCCATCCACTTCTCCCTCCGCGATTTCCCCCGAGACCCGGACGTCATCGACGAGGCGGGACCGGTCCGCTGCGAGGAGGTCCCGGGAATCCCCGACGACCTGCTCGAACAGGCGGTCGACTTCCACACCTACGACTGAGACGGTCGCCGGGGAGAGACGACAACCGACCGTATGACAGCGGTCGATCGGCGAATCCGTACCTCCGGCGCAGGCTGGTTGGATCTCTGAACCGGATTACCGTCGGGTAGCTTCCCCATTCATTACCCGGCGCACCGAGTGTGACGGTATGCAAGAGTTCGACTTTCTGGTCATCGGCTCGGGAAGCGGTCTCGACGTGGCGAACGTCGCGGCGAACCGGGGACAGTCCGTCGCCGTTGTCGAGAAGGGTCCGATCGGGGGAACGTGTCTCAACCGGGGCTGTATCCCCTCGAAGCACCTGCTGTACCACGCGGACGTGCTCGAAACGATCGAACGCGCCGACGATTTTCACATAGATGCGACGGTCGAGGACGTCGACTTCGCCGCCATCGTCCGCGAGGTGAACGAGGAGGTCGAGGCCGATTCCGAATCCATCCGCAGCGGGCTTCGCTCGTCGTCGCGCCACGAACTGTTCGAGGGCGAGGGACGGTTCGTCGACGAACGGACCGTCGAGATCTCCGGCGGGGAGGGCGACGGGGCGCGCCTCCGCGCGGACACCGTCCTGATCGCCGCCGGGACACGTCCGTCGGTACCGCCGATCGACGGCATCGACGACGTGGACTACCTGACGAGCACCGAGGCGCTGCAACTGGAGACGCCGCCGGAGCACCTGGTGATCGTCGGCGGCGGGTACATCGCGGCCGAACTCGGGCACTTCTTCGGGGCGTTCGGGAGCGAGGTGACGATCGTCGGCCGGCGTCCGAACCTCCTTCCCGAGGCCGACGAGGAGGTCGCCGAGGCGTTCACCGACCGCTACGCCGAGCGGTTCACCGTGCACACGGGCCACGCCGCCACCGCCGTCCGGGCGGAGGGCGAGTCGGTGACCGTGGAGGCGCGGCCGTACGAGTACGGCGACGACGGCGGCATCGTCGAAGACGAAGACCCGGTGACGGTGACCGGCGACGAGTTGCTCGTCGCCGCGGGGCGGGTTCCCAACACCGACACGCTGAACCTCGACGCGACCGGCGTCGAGACGGACGCGCGGGGGTTCGTCGAGACCGACGAGTACCTGGAGACGACCGCCGAGGACGTGTGGGCGCTCGGCGACATCGTCGGCGAGTACCTGCTGAAACACAGCGCCAACCACGAGGCGCGGGCCGTCGCGCGAAACGTCTTCGGCGACGATCCGGAACCGGTCGATTACAGCGCGATGCCGTTCGCGGTGTTCGCCTCGCCGGAGGTCGCAGGCGTCGGGGCGTCCGAGGCGGACCTCCGGGCCGCGGGTCGCGAGTATGCGACGAACACCTACAGCTACGGCGACACCGCACGCGGCGACGCGATGAAGACCGAAGGGTTCGTGAAGGTGCTGATCGACTTAGAGGGGGAGATTCTGGGTTGTCACATCATCGGCCCGCAGGCGTCCTCGCTGATCCAGGAGGTCGTCGTCGCGATGAAAGCGGGGTCCGGGACTGTCCGGGACATCCGAGAGGCCGTCCACATCCACCCGGCACTGCCGGAGGTCGTCCAACGGGCGTTCTCCGGGCAGTTCACTCGCGGTGGCGGCGGTCATCAACATCAGCACTGAGCGTTCTCCCCCCGGTTACACGCGTGTAACTCGGTTACGGGTTCGTTCGCGTGAGCTTTTGATTCCCCCGAGAGTAGGAGGAGGTGGATGACGAAAGCAGCTATCGTAATTCTGGCAGGGACAGACGGACACGCGAACGTCGGTCGAGTCGTGAACGGACTCGAGACGGCCAAAGAATTCGCCGAGACAGACGGTGACGAGATCGAACTAATCTTCGACGGCGCGGGAACTCAGTGGATCCCGGAACTCGAAGACGAGGACAGCGACTACCACGAACTGTATCAGGCCGTTCGCGAGAACGCCTCGGCCTGTGATTTCTGTTCCGGCGCGTTCGGCGTCGCAGACGCCGTCGCTGACGCCGGTGTCGTGACGCTCGACGACCACGACGGACACCCGAGCATCCGCTCGCTGGTCGACGACGACTACGAGATCATCACGTTCTAAGGCGCGATCCGGTCGCGGCCGACAATAGCGGAACCACTATTTTCGAACACCCCCTACCCAGGCGCAGTACCGTTCGACAACCCGTACCGACGAACCGAGGAGACCGACAACAGATGGCACTCACACTCACGTGGACGCTCGTCGCGGCGGTGACGCTCGTCGTCATCACCGCCGGAGCCACGAACGGACTCGCCGGGTTCGGGTTCGCAGTCGTCGGGACGATGGCGCTCGCGACCGTGATCGATCCGGCCACGGCCGTCGTGTTTATGATCGTCCCGATCCTGGCGGTGAACGTCTCGCTGGTGCGCGACCTCTCATCGGAGGAGCTACGCACCTGCAGTCGGCGCTTCGCTCCCCTGATCACCGCCGCCCTGGTCGGCACCGTAGTCGGGATGGCCGTCCTCGACAGCGTGCCCGAGGCACCCCTCAGAGTCGGTCTCGGCCTCATTTCTCTGGGCTTCGTGCTCACTGCACAACGGCGGTTCCCGCTCCCGGCGTGGCTGTCCGTCGGCGATAGCGACGCCGGAAAGACCCCGCTGACGATGGTCGGCGTCGGTGCCGTCTCTGGACTCTTGTTCGGCGGCACCAACGTCGGTGTACAATTGATCGCCTACCTTCGGAGCTTCGACCTCTCACATGGGCTGTTCGTCGGCGTGGTCGCGTTGGTGTTCCTGGGATTGAACGGGGTTCGAGTGGTTCTTGCTGCCGCCTTCGGCCTCTATCCGAGCCCTGCCGTCGTCGGGGCTTCGGTGGTCGCGGTCGTGCCGGCCGTTGCCGGCGTCGCAATCGGCAAGCGCCTTCGAACGAGGGTCGGCGAGCGAGTTCGTCGGATCTTGGTCCTCAGCCTCTTAACGCTCGTAGGTGTCCGATTGGTGATGTTTAGTTAATACTGTGAGTAATTATCTCACGAAAGATCTGATCCGTGGATTCAGGGTGGCCTCGATCACTCCACTTCAGAGTCATCGTTCGACGTTGGTCAAGTTACTAACTGTAAGCCCAAACTCGTCCTATCGAAAAATCATCGGTCGTACAGAGATTCTACTTGCATTATTACTCTGATGCTTAACCAAACCGGCCCACATGTCACATCGAACGAGTATAATCCAGTTTGAGTTCCAACGTATGCTTGTGGGGAGTTTTATAAAACACCTCAAAATTTAACCTGAATTTTAATCTGGGTTGGTGAGCAGGATTAATTCGTGATATATGACTGAAGAATCGTGATATATGACTGAAGAAGCGAGTACGTCGCGTGAGGAATGGGGAACCCGATTCGGGTTTATGATGGCAATGATCGGAGCGATGGTCGGTGCGGGCAACATCTGGCGAATGCCTTATACGACCGGTATGAACGGGGGAGGCGCGTTCCTCCTCGCCTACATCATCCTGCTTTACCTCATTGCCATCCCGGGTCTAATGGCCGAAACGATGATCGGTCGGTACACCGGGAAAGGCGTCATCGGTACGTTCAAACAGATATTCGATAACCGAACCTTGCGTGGACTCGGGTTCGTAGTAGTCATTGTCAATTTTGCACTGATGACCTACTACCTTCCACTCGTCGGGGAAATTCTGTACTACGCGATCCATTCGCTACTGTTCACCTTTATGGACCCCGCGTTCCAGCCTGAGCCGTTCTGGAACGCTTTCATCGACTCGCCTGCGTTGACCGTTGGAACTCACACGGTGATAGCCATCGGCGTGGCCGCCGTCCTCTCTCTAGGGATCAAAGACGGAGTCGAGCGAATGGCGAAGTATATGATCCCGCTGATGGCGATCGCACTCGTCGCCGTCGCTATTCGTGGTGTAACCCTTCCAGGCGGCGTCGAGGGCTTGGCCTTCGCGTTCAACCCCGATTGGGAATACTTCCTGCGTGGCGAAACCTGGGTCGCAGCGTTAGGGCAGGCGCTCTTTTCCACCGGACTCGGATGGGGGGTCGCTCTGACCTTCGGGAGCTACCTCCGCAAGCACGACGACGTGCCACTCGGCGGGGCGCTGTTCACAGCTGTCGGGAACACCAGCATCGGCCTGCTCGCGATTTTCGCAGTCTTTCCTGTGGTCTTCGCCTTCGGACTGGAGCCCACCGCGGGAACGAGTCTAGCGTTCATCTCGCTGGTCGAAGTCTTCCCGCAGATGCCGGGCGGCGGTCTGTGGGCTATCGTGTTCTTCCTCGGATTCTTTTTCGCCGCGTTCACCTCGGCGTTCGCGCTCACTGAACCGATCGTGACCACCCTCGACGAGGAGTTCGGGTTTTCCCGGACCCAGACCGTCGTGGGCGTGGTCTTTTTCATCTGGCTTCTGGGCATCCCGAGCGCGATCTCCCAGGAATTCCTGGGGACGTTAGATTATATGTTCGGGAACTTCGGACTGCCGATCGCCACTCTGGCGGTCATCACGCTCGTGGGCTGGAAGTTCCAGCCTGAGCGGGGTCGCGTACTCGACCTGAACCGGAACGCCGATATCTACATCGGCTCGTGGTGGAACCCGATCGTCCGGTTCGTCATTCCGGTCGTGATGCTCTTCATCATCGCCTACGGTGCGGTGACGAGCCTGGGATCCGGGAACGAGACGCTTATGTTCGGTGGCCTCGCGCTTATGGCGATCATCGTCGCGACAAGCCTGGGGCTGGCACAGGCGCTGAATATGCGCACCGAAGACGAGCGGCCACCTGTTTCGGGAGGTGATTGAATATGGCACTGACACCGATCACGTGGGTTATGATGCTCAGCTCGATCGTCCTCCTCTGGGGGATCGGCGGCTGGGCGATGTATCGCACGCTGGCCGACGAGGACCGGAAGGTCAAACTCATCGAGCGCCAGGGGACGATCGACACCTACTCCCCGACCGCCCTGCAGGACCTCAGGAACTGGATCGAAGCCAATCCCGGTGATGCCTACCATCGTGAGGCGGTCGAGCGCCACGACGAGTGTGTCGAGGTCCTCCGCGAGAACGACGAGTCGTTCTACGACTGGACGGACGCGGAGATCGAGTCTCTCGAGATGATCGGAGAGGAGTCGACGGCCGACTGACGGCCATCGTGACGGGTGGTGTTTCCTCACACTCCCAGTGATTGCCTATGTTGTATTCTATCTGAATAGCATTTCAACGGCTCTATTGAATCCATAAAGTGCGTCGGGGTAAGTCGTCAGAACGATTGAGATGAACCGGAAGAAGTGTCTCTGTGCAAACGACTCTCTTCCGCTTCGTCAAACAAGCCGTCTCGATAGCACGGAAACTTACTGATGCTGCGCTGATGCATATCAGCGGTCCTGCCGGCACGGTAATGGATATGCCCTCCTCGGATTCGGACTCCTCGCACTCCCCCGTGGATTGCCAGCAGTCTACGATGACTATCGCCGGATATCTCGAACAACGACCTGAGGAACTGTACCAGCCTAGGAGCGGTTGCTCTCTCAGGAGTCTCGGTGAGCACGAACGAACGCCCGCCGCAGGACAGTCAGGAGGACGTACGTCTCGTATTTTTGGGTCCGACAGTGTTCACAGGGCTGCGTATCCGCGACGATTTCCTCGATTGAGTCATCGTACTCGTTTGTGAGCGTGGTGAGCGCGTCCGTTATCTGGGGCTGGACGCTGTCGATCATCTCCTTGACGGCGGCGTCGGCCGAATCTGGTAGTGAGTACGAGAGAACGATCGTATTCGCGTGACAGTACTTCGTCGTCCCACCGCGCCCCTCCTCGAAGCGAACGACGTCGACGAGACCGCTGTCTGAATCAACGGCAAGTTGTCTTGGGTATACGCTGCAATAGACCTCGACTCAAAATTACTGCGTGACGTCGATCTCTTCGAACGGCGAGGAACTGATCCAGCAACTGAGTTTCTTGAGCACCTTATCGAGAAACACGATTTGTCGGACACTGAGTTCCTAGTTGATGGCTACGGCTACCTGACTATCCTCTTTCGTGTCGGGTTGAGCGATCACCTGGACTACGTCGACCGAAACCTCGTCGACAAGTGGTTTCATACTCTCGAAATGAGAATCGACCGCTTTCATCACTCGTGGGTCGGCAGTCGGTCTGCCGTCGCCCAGTGTCTTGCACAGTTTGCGTACTACTATAACTTTCAAAGACCGCATCAGACGCTAGATAATCGAACGCCAGCTGAAGCTGTTAACTAGACAGTGCCCCCCGGTAGAATTGGTGCCTATGACGGAAGACTTGGGAGTGGAATAAATATGATGAGAAGAACAGCCACTAGTGCAGCTATCAGTCCTAATCCAATCATATTGATGAGTGTCTTCCACGGTTGAAGCGTGTCTTCGGTCGTTGTTTAGTCATTATCGCCGCCTTATATGAGCCTTCTGCGCGGTTCGGTAGTCACACTCCGATAGTCGCTCTATGATGCGAGGGCCTTGTCGAGGTTGTGAACCAGGCAGACGAGGGTAATCTCACGAAACCGCTTCCACCACTTCCGTGAGCAGATGAACGCCCCGTACTTTCGTTTGAGGCGGGAGGTTGCCGTCTCGTTCTGACTACGTTGACCGTAGAGGTCGGCGTCTCGCCGAGCATTCCACGCCTTGTGGAGTGACGAGAACTCTCGATGCTTGATAAATGGACTGCCCTCTTCACGGGCTAGCGTACGAACCTTCTGGTCGTCATATTCCTTATTTCTGAGGAGAATCGCCATTTGTTCGGTATTCCATCTGATGAGCAGGGGAGCAATTTGTGAATCGTGCGTTCGTGTCGTCGTCACGTGTAAATGCTTCATCGCACGCTCGGGTGTCCGCTGTCGCTCCACAAAATCCAAATCAATCCGATCCGTGCATCCGATGAGGCGGGCGATTTCTGGCATAGAGCACTAAGAAATTTTCCCGCCTCACTCTTCACCCGTAACTAAACATAACCTGTAATTCACCAGAGAGTTTTATTCTTACGAACACGCCCGTGCGGTGATTCGTAGACTGTAAATTGATCTACGATACCGAGTGTTTCCACAGATTGGAACGTAGTTGTCTCATATGACGACGGAGTTAGGAATATGTCAAGTTGACCTCAATGGCGTTCGCACTTTGGAGTACTTGTTCAGGAATCTCTTCGGTGAATTTGTCGCCTTTCATCCGTCGTTTGAGCCCTGAAATGCTAACCGCTGCGATCGCTCGCCCCGCTTCATTCGTAATCGGGACTGCGATACAGCGCATTCCTTCGACTCGTTCCTCGTCATCGGTCGCGAATCCCCGTTCCCGTATCGCTTGGAATTCCTCAAATAGTCGTTCACGGCCTGTGATAGTGTTCTCGGTGACTTTGGTAAGACCTCGACAGTCGATGATCTCCTCTACTTCATCTCGGGGAAGATAGGCCATAATTGCTTTTCCAAGCGCCGTCGTGTGTAACGGGACACGCATCCCGGCGTGCGTATCTAGGCGGACTGCTTCTGGTCCCTGGGCCGTGTATATGAATACCCCGATGTTGTGTTCTTCGATCATCAGGTTTGCGTGCCCGCCAGTTTTCTGGGCTAGCTTGTCAATTTCCGGCTGAGCGATCGTGAACAACTTGCGCCGCGAACGGGCATAATCGCCTAATTGGAGAAACCGAGCCCCAATATAGTACTGGTTATTTTCTTTTATCAGATATTCCTCTTGCGTGAGTGTCTGGAGATGGTCATAAACCGTACTGGTGGGCATAGACACGTGTTGCGCCACCTCGGAGACTCCAGCTCCGTTGAGTTCCCTGAGTGCTTCAACGATCTTCATCGAGTTTTTGGCCGCCTTTACGGGGATTGTCGATGACATCCTACTAAATATATATTACAATATGTATATAAGCATTTCCGCTACTACCGGAAGGGGTGTCAACCTTAGCGTTTTAATTTAGGTCGTGTTTAGTTTGGAGGTGTTGAGCGCTATCGAGCATAAAAACAGTGGATTCGGCGTTGTGTTTCTGGCGAGGTTCTCAGAGAAACGTCTTGGTTACTGCGGTCGTTGTTGTGGAAAACAGCCGCAATGAAGCAACTCGTTTGTCTCGGGATCGGCGGCAGCGTACAGCCAGAATTGCTGATTATTGGCCTTGTTGAAACCCTCAATCGGTGGTAGGTTTCAGCGGTAATGCTGCATAACGAGGGTGTATCTATCACTAACTCCCGGGGTCAATTGACCACTCTCACTCTTCCTCAACGGTCGAGATGTCCTGCCACGACGACTCACCGAAGAACGTCTGTAGCGCCCCGAGGACCCCTAAGTACGTCCCAAAAAGGACGATAACGAACGGGACTATAAGTGCCAGCACTAAACTACCGAGTGGGTTGATTCCGAACATTTGGAGGGGAGTCATATCCGGTGGTAGGCCCCACTTTTGCATAATATTGTCGGTATTGAGCACAACTAATTCACATCTGTGACTTCTGGAAGTGGCCGATATGCGTCCTGTATGCAGCACGCCGTTTGTATCAACAGCTGAGGGTTTCAACAGAGCCAAAGAAGTAGTTCGACAGCCGTGCGAGATACAACGCGCATATCTCAAAGCGTCGTTAGTCGGGCCTGTTTGTCCGGCTCAACATAGCTTGGAGAAGAGATGGCGAGATCAATACGGACACCAGTACGAGCGCTACGAAGGCCGAGAACAGCCGTCCTGAGATGAATCCCGCTGCGAGAGCGGTGCTGATGATCGCCAGTCCGACTCCCGTCTTCGGAGTCATACCGACGCCGATCGCGGCGGACTCGCGGATATCTCCGCCCGCAATCAGGTTGCCGACGAACCCGCCGACAAACTTCGCTGTTAGACCGAATGTAACGACGGCGATGACGAATGCGTCAAGAGTGGTCAGGACACGGAGATCGATTTGTGCTCCCACGCCTGCGAAAAAAAAAGCGGAATAAACATCCCGTACGCGATACCGGCGATACCCTCACGGATTTCCAACCGCGAGAGACGCTCATCTTCACCCACAAGCAGCCCAATAATGAGCGCTCCGAGAGTAACATCGAGACCGACCGCCTCCGCGCTGAAACTAACGAGGAAAATCACACTAAAGAGGGCCAGTATGTCTGCTTCTATCTGTCGTGAGCGCGCCAGCAGTGACGAGAGTTGTTGGATAACGGTGAACCGAGCGATCACCGCCAGGGCAAAGAACCCAATCACTTGTCCAAGAGTCGCCACGGCCTCGATGGTACCGTCCCCGGAGACTGCGAGCAAGAGCAGTGCAAACGCGAGAAGGCCTACGACGTCGTCCACGACCGCGGCCCCGACAACACGATGCCCGACACGCGAATCGAGCTGGTGTAGGTCAAGTAACGTTCGAGCGGTTACGGCGATAGAAGTCACCGAGAGCGCGAGTGCCAGAAAAGCACTCTCGGCGACGCTATAGTCGAACGCGAGGCCGAGTACGAGGCCGGTGCCTGCGGGTATTATCATTCCAAATAGCGCGATACTGATGGCGGCAGAACCAACTGACAGGAGTTCTGTGAGGTCGAGGTGTTCGTAGCCGATATCGAAAAAGAGGAGCATTGCGCCGATCATCCCGAACACGGCGAATGTCTCATCGTAGTCAATGAGACCAATGATAGACGGCCCGAGAACCAGTCCTGCGATGATCTCACCGACGAGAGCAGGTTCACCCACCCGTTCGAGGGCCTCGCCGAAGACAAACGCGACCAACAACGTCACGCCGACCACTAGCAGTATATCCGCCATCAGTAACGAGATGCGCTCGAATATGCTTGTTTCTTGCTCCCAAGGTGAGAACTTTGACTAACAAAACGCACGAGTGTAGCGACTGTTCCGCCGTTCCATACACGCTCTGAATCGAACGATCCCAGCCTCAGCGAAATTGGGGTACTCACGCGCGAGATACGCGCTGTACATCCAGCAGGACGCCGAGAACATATTACCAATTGAGGATTTCAACAGAGCCTGATTATTGGTTCGAATCACGGTTTCGTCAACCGCAATGTGATTCGGAGTTCGACTTTCTGCGGGCTGTAGATCAGCCTTCTGCACCCAATCGTCGATTGCTTTTCGAGATCGTTCGACACCAAGTTCTTCGAGGATACCGAACTTCATCGCACGCTCGGGCATCCGCTGTCGCTCCACAAAATCCAAACCAATCCAGTCCGTACATCCGGTGAAGCGGGCGATTTCTGGCATAGAGCACCACAAAAGCACACCGCCTCACTCTTCATCCGTAACTAACCACGACCCTAATTTACGGTAAAATTACTGCAACTCTACATTCTACCTCTCGCTGTATCGCGATTTAGGCTCATCTCGAAGATTACCGTAAATTCACTGTACACTAACTTTGACACCCTTGTCATCGAGAGTTTTAGTATTTAACACGAATAATTCCCAGAACTCGATGAATACAAAAGTGGGTTCCGAGATTACAAGTACGGACTATTGACCGCTTAGCCGCATTCGTTACGCTCAGGCCCCGAACTGGAATATGGGCTTGCAGGACTCAGAATTGAGGAACGCCTCGAACGCTCGGGTCGGCTCATCCGTACTGAAAGAAGTGTCGAGGATTGTATCGACCGCAATCTCGCCACGTTCCATTAGTCGGAGTGCCTGTTCGAAGTTCGACCAAGTCGATCCGTACGAGGTGTTAATATCAATCTCGCCACGAACACCAGACGTGAGCGTGATCTCGCTCTCCTCGTTAGGAATGCCTACGACGACAATCTGCCCTCCTTTTCGAACCTTTTCGAGCGCTATGCCAGCACCGGAGTGGTGTCCTGTCGCGTCAAATACG
>ENA-ORDC01002390-ORDC01002390.1-marine-metagenome-genome-assembly--contig:-NODE-2390-length-11415-cov-4.129476_pt1 | contig 11415 bp, 8 predicted proteins | sample MGYA00237783_ERZ508515 | MGnify/ENA primary metagenome ERZ508515 (study PRJEB26186, sample SAMN06268792) | marine metagenome | isolation source: Eden Landing Ponds, San Francisco, CA, USA | place...
GGCGATGACCTTGTTTCCGATGGTGGTCGAGCGGGCGGTCCGGCGGCCCGCGCCGCCGTACTCGTCTTCGAACTCGACGCCGTACTCCTCGCAGAACTCCTGTTTGTCGCTCTCGCCGACCACGTCGTTCCGCGAGAGGCTCAGCAGTTCGTACGCCTTCGCGTGCATCGTCGAGACGTTCCCCTTCAGCGAGCGCGGGTTGATGTCGAGTCGCTCCGCGAGCCGGTCGCGGACCTCGGCCGCCGCGGCTCGGGTGTAAGAGACAACGAGAATGTCGCGGATGGTGACGCCGTCTTGTTCGAGAATCTCCTCGACCTTGTCGAGCAAGGCCGTGGTCTTCCCGCTTCCCGGGCCGCCGAACAGCCGGGTGACGGTCACGTCGGATTCGCTCATTGTGCACGTTCACGGTCTTATCGGTGATAAGCGACGTGCTTCGGACGAGGGCGAACGCGCCCGGAGTTGCGTACTCGCCGGGCGTTCGCGAACGGCTCACCGAGCGGGTGAAAACCGTCGAGAACAGGTGCTCGTGGCTTGGTCAGTTCGGACGCGTCAGGCCTCCGGGACCCACTCGCAGACGGAGCAGGTCGCCGCGCCCATGTCGTGCAGGGCCCCGCAGTCGGGGCACTGCAGTTTGTTATAGGATCGGTCCCAGCGTGCCGGTTCTGTCTCGTGACCGCGGTCGGTCAAGAACTGGTCGAACAAGTCGTCACTGGGTGCTGAGGCCATACATGGTATGATATGGCATACCCCTATTTAGTTCCTACGACGACTCCGAGTCGTCGAAAATCGAAGGACTACGCCGGACTGTCACCCCCGCTTACAGGTCGTACAGCGCCCCGTATTTCGACTCGACGTAGTCGAGGAAGTCGTCGGCGGCGAAGTCCTCGCCGGTCGCCCGCTTCACGAGGTCGTTTGTCTCGTAGCGACGGCCGTGTCGGTGGACGTTCTCGCGGAGCCACTCGCGGAGGTCGCCGAACTCGCCGTCGGCCAGCTTCCCGTCGAGGTCGTCGATGTCCGCATCGGCGGCCGAACACAGCTGGGCGGCCATGACGGAGCCGAGCGAGTAGGTCGGGAAGTAGCCGAAGTTCCCGTACGCCCAGTGGATGTCCTGCAGACAGCCCTCGGAGTCGGTGTCCGGCCGGATGCCGAGATACTCCTCGTACTTGTCGTTCCACGCCTCCGGCACGTCCTCGACGGCGAGGTCGCCGGCGATGAGGTCGCGTTCGAGTTCGAACCGGATGACGATGTGCAGATGGTAGGTCAGCTCGTCCGCCTCGACGCGGATGAGGTTGTCGTCGTACACCTGGTTGGCGGCCTCGTAGGCCTCCTCGACCGTCGCGTCGACCTCGGGGAACCGGTCTTCGAGCGTCGGCAGGAAGTGCCGCCAGAAGGCCCGCGAGCGCCCGACGTGGTTCTCCCAGAGCCGCGACTGCGACTCGTGGACCGAGAGGTTGCGGTTCTCGCCGAGCGGCGTCGCGTAGTGCTCGTCGGGCAGACCGAGCGTGTACAGCGCGTGGCCGAACTCGTGGACGGTCGAGAACAGCGACCCGAGCACGTCGGACTCGTCGTAGCGGGTCGTCACGCGGGCGTCGAACTGCGTCCCCGACGAGAACGGGTGCGGGGCGGTGTCGAGTCGGCCGCGCTCCCACGGGTAGTCGAGCGTCGTGAGCGCGTCGCGGACGAGTTCCTCTTGGTCGTCCTCGGGGAACTCGCCCTCGAAGGCGTCAACCGCGAGGTCCGTGTCGGACTCGCGGATGTCCTCTATCATCGGGACGAGCACCTCGCGCACCTCGGCGAGAATCTCCTCGGCCTGTTCGAGGGGGAGACACGGCTCGTAGTCCTCGAACAGCACCTCGTAGGGGTCGCGGTCGGGGTCGATGTGCTCGGCGTACTTGCGCTTCAGTTCGACGTGTGTCTCCAGATGCGGCGCGAATTTCTCGAAGTCGTCTTCGGCCTTCGCCTGCTTCCACGCCGGGATGGCCTCGGAGGACGCCGCGGAAATCCGCTCGACGAGGTCGTTCGGCACGCGGGCCGCCCGCTCGTAGTCGCGGCGGAGTTCGCGGAGCACGTCGGCCTGCTCGTCGGTCGGGTCGTCGGCCTCGGCCGCGTCGAGGAGGTCGCCGAACTCGTCGTCGGTCAGGAGTTCGTGGCTCACGGCGGAGAGCGCGGACATCTGCTGGGAGCGCGCGGGCGTCCCCTCGTCGGGCATCATGACCTGCTGGTCCCACGAGAGGATGCCGCCCGCGTTCTCGACGTTGGCGATTCGCTTGTACTTCGTGAGGAGTCGGTCGTACGGCGACGCGTCTTCGGTGGAGGATTGTGCCATATGATATTAGGTCGGTCCGGAACCGTAATAAAATGAAGGAGATGCGAATTGTAGTCCGTTGTTGTTCAGTCGGGTGCTATCAGATGTGAAACCTCAAACCCATGGTGAATAGATAGTGTGCCGACTTCGTTCAATCGACAGTGTCGGTTGTTGGGCTTGCTTATTCACCGCGTCGCGAGGTAAGTAACTAGACCTCACTGTTCGCCAACAATTTTCTCATTATGATACCGTAATAACTCGGTCGAAATATGGTGGTCTGAGTCCACGGCTAACTGTCTATCAGAGAGCGCTGAAGTGTGGGTGTGTTCCAATTCAAGTGATTCTGGAGATACACTTACGACACCATTGTCGAAATCCGTGTGATGGTTTGGACACAAGACTAGCATGTTTGATCTTTTGTCTGGTCCACTATGTGGCTCACCGAGGGGGACGATATGGTGAACTTCTGAGTACCGAGTTCCGTCGTTCCGAAGTAACGTGGTTCCACACACCTGGCACTTATCGTCGTAGAGCCCTTTCAACTCGTTGACTATCTCGCGGTCGCGTCGTACTCTGTCGAGGACCGTCTGGTATCTTCCTATGTCTTCGTACAGTTCCGGTTCAACCTGTACTGGGTCGAAGTCTTCTCGTGGGAATGGGTCGGTACGTTGCCTCGTTTTGGTGTCTTCGTCTCTATTCTCTTGCAGCGAGAACTCGTCGCTCCAGATTTCTTCGAAGTAGGAAGGGTTGTACTCTCGTTTTCGGAAGGGCCCTCCCGTTCGGTCGCCAACGTACAGGCAGTCACAGAGCAACTCGTAGAACCCTGTCTTCGTCGTGTGTACGCCCTCCTCGAACCGTGGGAGAATCGATTCGAGCATCAGTTCAGAGTGCTGTCTGAGGACGATAGAGTGCGGCAACAGTGTCTCGATAATCTTCCTCACATTTTGATGGGCAGTGAAATAGACCTGAAAATCGTGCCGCGTCGAGGAACTACCGTAGTCAATGCCTGTCGATTCACAATAGTCTAGTGCATAGTCGACGAGTTGTTTACTCACCCCTGTCAGATGCATTCGTGCAATTGGGTACATCGTGTACCCAATTCGAACTTCGTCCGTTTGCGCAATGCTCGCACGGTAGCGGCAAATTCCATCAAACAAGCCAGCAAACCACTTTTCTGAATACCCAGATCGGCATCGTCCATCTGGCAGAGGAAGCGAGTCCACTTTCGACGGACGGACGTCATACTCGTCGCTGAAGTCCTGCGGTGTGGTGTGATTCCGGCCTCTCGGGCGCCATCCATGACGGAGTTCGTCGCGCGTGATGAGCAATTGATAGACGTCTTCGGCTGTCAACAATTGCCCACCGAACTGGTTGTCAGACAGGCTGGTCACGAACGCTAATTCGTTGGCTAACTGCGCAGAGTGCCCGGCGAGATACTCCTCAAGTTGTTGCAACTCACTATGCTGGTCAAGCAGAAAATACGATATCGAGTAATCACCGTCGACAAATCGAGTGCTGTCGTACGATTGGCTGTCGAGAAACATACCCAGTACGTCACGGCGTGCTGTCGACTCGTAGGTCCGAATTCGGAGCGAAGGACGGACGGTGAATTTATTGTCGGTCTGGGAGTGGATGTTGAATTGTACCCTCCCAGTGGCGTCTAAGAGCCCAGCGACGTACTCCGGAGAAAGGACCTCTTCGGTTTCATTCATTTACCAGATGGTGACAGTATGGTTAAATGATAGTTGTGGTTGAACGTCTCTGTTGACATCCTTCGAGTCGCCGCCACCGGCTACTTGCCTCTCCCCAGGCCCGAAATCACCAATTTGCCACGAGTTCCCGATACGTCTCGTAACACCGCGCCAGCACGTCGAGCGACACGCTCTCGTCTCTCGTGTGCGCCTCGCCGGGTTCGGAGGGACCGTAGACGACGCAGGTCGTGCCCGCCTGCGACAGCCACCCGGCGTCGGTCGCGTGGGGCTTCGTCGTCTGCTCCGGCTCTGCGTCGCCGCGGGCCTCGTGGACCGACCGGGCGGCGTCGAGAACGCGCTCGGCGAAGTCGGCGTCGTCGCACGCCATCGGCGGGAGATCCTGTTCGACGACCCACTCGACGCCCTCGATTTCCGCCGCCAGCGCGAGGTCGGCGAAGCCGCCGGGGACGGTCCGCTCGTCGATGGTCACCTCGCAGTGGTCGGGGATGACGTTCCACGCGCTCCCGCCGTCGATTTCGGTGACGGCGAGGCTCCCCGAGACGGGGTGGCCGAGGACTTCGGCGTCCGGCACCGAGAGGCCGCGGACCACGTCCACGGCGTCGGTCGCGCGGTAGACGGCGTTCTCGCCGCGCTCGGGTTCGCTGGCGTGGCAGGCGGTCCCCGACGCGACGAGGGTGCTCGCCCGGCGGCCCCGGTGGGCGACGACCACGTCCGTCCGGTCGGGGCCGGTGTAGTTCGTCGACCCCTCGGCGACGACGGCGTAGTCGAGTTCGAAGCCGTCGTCGAGCGCCGCGCGGACCCCCTCCCCGCCGAGTTCCTCGCCGACGAACGAGGCGAAGACGACCTCCGAATCGGCGTCTGCGGCCGCGTCGCGGAAGGCGAGCATCGAGGCCGCGACGGCTCCTTTCATGTCCGCCGCCCCGCGGCCGTAGAGGCGGCCGTCGCGGGTCTCGACCACGTAATCGCCGCCGTCGGTGGTCTGCCGGTCGGCCGGTGGGACCACGTCGTGGTGGCCGACGAGGGCGAGCGACGCGCCGACGCCGGGATTGGCGCGGGCGACGACGTTCCCCGCGTCGTCTCTGGTCACGTCGGCGTCGGTCTCCTCGCGGAGCCACGATTCGATGACGTCGCCGACGGCGGTCTCGTCCTCGTGGCTCGGTACCGACACGAGGGTCGCCGTGAGGTCGCGGAGTTCGTCCATGCCGGCCCGTCGGCGGGTCGCCCCAAAAGCGTGTGGCGTCCGGCAGTCCCGCCCCGGGTCCGGCGCGACTGCGGTCGGACGCTCCGAAGATAGCGGCGTTATCAGAATTCGAGAACGCGCGACCCGGCTTATTGCGCGTTCCCCGAACCTCAGCGTATGCGACTCGTCTCGACGTACGAACGGTTGCTCTGGGGAAGCATGGACGCGCTCGGCATCTCGGGTTCGGTCGAGAGAAAGGTCGTCGCCGCCGTCGCAATCCAGTTCGCGGTCTCGCTCGCGCAGGCCGCGCTCCCGTGGGTCGCGACCGGCGCGTTCCGACTCGAACTCTCGGCGCTCCTCCTGTTCGGTGCCGGCCTCGCGTTCGTCAACACGATTATCATCACGCGAAAAGACATCGTCTCGCCAATCGAAGCCATCTCGTCGGCGGCCGCGGGCGTCGCGGCTGGCGACCTGTCGACCCGCCCCCCGGACGTGGCCGGAACCGACGAGGTGGCCCGCCTCGCCGACGACTTCGGCGCGATGCACGACCACCTCCGCGTCGTCGCCTCGCAGGCGGGCGCGCTCGCCGACCAGCGCTTCGACGACCCGGCGCTCGACGAGGACCTGCCGGGCGAGTTCGGCGCGGCGCTCGACCGGATGCAACGCGACCTCGCCGACTACACGCGCAACCTCCAGCACCTCGTGGAGGCGTTCGCCGAGGCGACATCGCGGGCGCAGACGGGCGACCTCACCGCCACCATCGACACCGACGACTGGGGCGTCGACGACGAGCGATACGAGGAGGTCGCGGCGACCTACAACGACCTCGTTTGCACTCTCTCGTCGACCATCGGCGAGGTCCAGTCGTTCGCACAGGAGGTGTCGGAAATGAGTTCGACCGCCCGCGAGCACGTCCGCCGGGCCGACGCCGCCAGCGAGGAAGTCGCCGCCTCGGTCACCGAAATCTCCGACGGCGCGGGGGCGCAGACCGACCACCTCCAGACCGTCTCCGACGAACTCAACACGCTCTCTGCGACCGTCGAGGAGATAGCCGCCTCCGCGGACGAGGTCGCAACCACCGCCGAGACGGCCTCCGAGCGCGGCGAGGTCGGCCGGGACGCGGCGACCGAGGCGATGGAGGAGTTAGACACCGTGGAGGCCCGCATCGACCGCACCGCCGACGCCGTCGCCGAACTCACGGCGAGCATCGAGGAGATAGACGAAATCGCGGCGTTCATCGACCACGTCGGCTCGCAGACCGACCTGCTCGCCATCAACGCGGCCATCGAGGCGGCCCACGCGGGCGAGGCGGGCGACGGCTTCGGCGTCGTCGCACAGGAGGTCAAGTCGCTCGCCGAGGAGACCCGCGACTCGGCCGACGAGGTGTCCGGGCTCATCGCCGACATCACGGCGCACTCCGAGGAGACGCTCGCCGACGTGCGGGAGATGAACCGGCAGGTCACCGACAGTCTGGAGACGGTCACCGAGGCCATCGGCGAGTTCGAGACCATCGTGGACATGGTGACGGACATCGACGCCAGCGTGGCCGAGGTGAGCGCCGCGACCGACCAGCAGGCCGAGTCGGCGGCGGACATCGCCGCCCGCGTCGACGACGTGGCGAACATCTCCGAGGAGACCGCCGGCCAGTCGCGGACCGTCGTCGAGACGGCGCGCGAGCAGTCCGCGTCCATCGGCGACCTCGCGGACCAGACCGAGGTGCTGTCGTCGCAAGCCGCCGACCTCGACGGCCTCGTCGGGTCGTTCGAGGTCGTCGACGGGGAGCGACCCGTCGCGCCGGCCGACGATTGAGTCGAGGGCGCGGGAGGCTGTCAACTACAACCTTATCCGTCACCCGCCCAAACCCACGCGCATGAAAATAGTGCCGGACACGAGCGCGGTCATCGACGGTCGCGTGTCCGAGCGAGTCGACGACGGCACCTACGAGGGTGCCGACGTACTCGTCCCCGAGGCGGTCGTCAGCGAACTCGAATCGCAGGCCAACGACGGCCGTGACACGGGCTGGGAGGGCCTCTCCGAACTCCAGCGTCTCGCGGAGTTCGCCGACGACGGCGTCATCAAGCTCAAATACGTCGGTCGTCGCCCGAGTTCGGGCGAGACGAAAGGTGCCGGCGAGGGCGACATCGACGCGCTCATCCGCGACATCGCCACCGAGCGGTCGGCGACGCTCCTGACCAGCGACGTGGTGCAGGCCGAAGTGGCGAAGGCGAAGGGCGTCTCGGTCGAGTACGTCGAGGCCGCGGTCCGCGGCTCCGGCGGGCTCATCATCGAGCGCTTCTTCGACGACCAGACGATGTCGGTCCACCTCAAGACCGACACCCGCCCGAAGGCCAAACGCGGCGCGGTCGGCGAGATGCACTACCAGCCCATCGCGGACGAGCCGACCGACGAGGCGACGATGAAGGAGTGGGCCGACGACATCATCAACTCCGCCCGCGCCGCCACAGACGGCTTCGTCGAGCTCTCCGAGCCGGGCATGGACATCGTCCAGTTCCGCGACTACCGAATCGCGGTCGCCCGCCCGCCGTTCGCCGACGGCATCGAAATCACCGCCGTCCGCCCCATCGTCAAGACCGACCTCGACGACTACGAGTTCGCCGACGAACTCCGCGACCGACTCGCCGAGCGCCAGCGCGGCGTCCTCATCGCCGGGTCGCCCGGTGCCGGGAAGTCCACGTTCGCGCAGGCGGTCGCCGAGTTCCTCAACGACAGCGACTACGCGGTCAAGACGATGGAGAAGCCGCGCGACCTGCAGGTCGGCCCCGACATCACCCAGTACACCGCCCTCGGCGGCGACATGGCGAAGACGGCCGACTCCCTGCTCCTCGTGCGCCCGGACTACACCATCTACGACGAGGTCAGAAAGACCGAGGACTTCTCGGTGTTCTCGGACATGCGACTGGCGGGCGTCGGCATGGTCGGCGTCGTCCACGCCACCCGCGCCATCGACGCGCTCCAGCGCCTCGTCGGCCGGGTCGAACTCGGCATGATTCCGCAGGTCGTCGACACCGTCGTCTACATCGAGGACGGCGAGGTCCACACGGTGTACGACGTGCGCACCGAGGTGAAGGTACCCGAGGGCCTCTTCGCGGAGGACCTCGCCCGCCCGGTCATCCAGATTCGGGACTTCGAGACCGGCACGCCGAAGTACGAGATTTACACGTTCAACCGGCAGGTCGTCACCGTCCCGCTCGGCGAGGACGGCGAGGAGAAGGAAAGCGGCGTCTCCCGGCTGGCGAAACAGGAGATCGAACGCGAGATTCGCTCCATCGCCCGCGGGCACGTCGACGTCGACCTGCAGGGCCAGAACCGCGCGGTCGTCTACGTCGAAGACGACGACATCTCCTACGTCATCGGGAAGGGCGGCGGCCGCATCTCGGACGTCGAAGACCGCCTCGGCATCGACATCGACGTGCGGACCCACGACGAGAAACCCTCGTCGTCGGGACAGCACGCGGGCGCGAACGCCGGCGGACAGTCCGGTGCGGCCGGCTCCGCGGGCGGGGCCGACGAGGGCGTCGTCGTGACGCCCGAGATCACCTCGCGGCACGTCGTCGTGCGGATGGACGGCCACGTCGGTGAGACGGTTGAGGTCCGCGCCGACGGGGAGTACCTGTTCACGGCGACGGTCGGCCGCGGCGGCGACATTCAGGTCTCTCGCGGGAGCGCCATCGCCGAGGAACTGGAGAACGCAATCGATAGAAAACAGCAGATTACGGTCGTTCCGGCCTAACAGAACGGCCGAATCGTCGTTTTCGCCGGTCGGGGTTCGAGCGGGTCGACACGTCGCAACTGGTCTCTTCCGACACCGACTGCGAAGCGTGCGGTGGTTCCGCGGCGGTTCTCACTACTCGGCGCAACAGGCCTTTTCTTTGCCGCCGTCGGCTTTGGCCTGCGCCTTTTGCGGCGCGAGATCGGTCAACTGATAGAGGTTCTGTCGGGCGTCGGCGAAGTAGACGTCCTCGTCGACGATACCGATTCCCTCCAGTCGTTCGAGCGCGTAGCGAACGGTTCGCGCCGAGAGCATCGACTCTTCGACGATGCCTTTCTGGGTGAGCGGACCGTTGTATTCGAGCACTTTGAAAACAAGCTTCGCACTCGGTGGGAGGTCGTCGAGACTCTCCTCTTCTGTTCCAGCCATCGTTACGAATCGAAACGCGCTACCAGCATAAACCTTGTTGGCCTGCGACCGGCCGACAACGCTTTACCCGCGGGGCCGCGGGAGGAACGAACGGCTTTTGACGCCGCATATCGCACGGGAACACATGGCCACGGAAACGCAGACCGGACTCTCCAGTCACATTCGCGGAGTGACGGTCACGACACTCGCCTGCCTCGCCGGCATCGCCGCCGCGGTGGTCTCGGGTGCTGTGGTGGGGACGAGTCCCGAGGCCGCGACCAATCAGTTGGCCGTGGGTATCCTCGGGGCGCTCGTCCTTATCCAGTTCCCCGTGCTTCGCGTCGTCGGCGTCGACGTCACCGGGTTCGGCGTGAAGGACTACCTCTACGTGGTGTTTATGACCTTCGCGCTCTGGTTCATCACGTTCGCCATCCTGCTGACCTCGGGTGTTCAGCTCTAACGATGGCCGACGATAGTATCGCCGTCGTCGACTTAGACCGGTGTTCTCCCGACCGCTGTAGCTACGAGTGCTCGAACTTCTGTCCGCCGAATCGGACGGGCAAAGAGTGCATCACGCTCCGCGGCGAGGACGCCGAGCAGGGCGGTCCCGACCAGGTGCGCATCTCCGAGGAAATCTGCCTCGGCGAGACCTGCGGCATCTGCGTCGAGAAGTGCCCCTTCGACGCAATCGAAATCATCAACCTCCCCTCGGAGCTCGACGAGGAGCCGACCCACCGCTACGGCGAGAACGCCTTCTCGCTGTACGGGCTTCCGGTCCCCGAATCCGGCTCGGTGACGGGGATTCTCGGCCCGAACGGTATCGGGAAAACGACCGCCGTCCGCGCCCTCGCGGGCGAGATGGTCCCCAACCTCGGCAACTACGACGAGGAGCCGACGTGGGAGGCCGTCCTCGACCGCTTCCGCGGCACCGAACTCCAGAACTACGTCGAGCAGGTCCGCGACGGCGAGGTCTCCATCGCGCGAAAGCCGCAGTACGTCGACCAGATTCCCAAGCAGTTCGACGGGACGGCCCGCGAACTCCTCGAAGCGACCGACGAGCGCGGCGCGCTCGACTCCTACATCGACCGCCTCGACATCGGTCCCGTCGTCGACAACGACATCGAGACGCTCTCCGGCGGCGAACTCCAGCGGGTCGCCCTCGCGGCGACGCTCGCCCGCGACCGCGACTTCTACTTCCTCGACGAGATTTCGCCGTACCTCGACATCGGCCAGCGCGTCACCGCCGCGCGGCTCATCCGCGAACTCGCGGAGGACGAAGACCGCGCGGTGCTCGTGGTCGAACACGACCTCGCCATCCTCGACCTGCTCGCCGACACGCTCCACGTCGCCTACGGTGAGCCCGGCGCGTACGGTGTCATCACCGACCCCAAGTCGGTCAGAAACGGCATCAACGAGTACCTGAAGGGCTACCTCTCGAACGAGAACATGCGCATCCGCCCGGAGGCCATCACCTTCGAGGAACACGCGCCGCGCGAGACGACGAAGGCCGAACCCCTCGTCGAGTATCCCGACCTCGCCAAGTCCTACGGCGACGGCGAGTTCTCGCTCGACGTGGAGTCCGGCACCATCTACAACGGCGAAGTGCTCGGCATCGTCGGCCCCAACGGTATCGGGAAGTCGACGCTCGCACAGCTCTTCACGGGCGACCTGACGCCCGATATGGGCGAGCTCGACTTCGCGCTCGACATCTCGTACAAGCCGCAGTACATCGAAATCGACCAGCCGATGCGGGTCGACGCGTTCCTCTCGTCTATCACCGACCAGTTCGGCTCGTCGTACTGGAACACCGAAATCGCGAAGCCGCTCCAGCTCAACCGCATCATGGAGCGCAACCTCACCGACCTCTCCGGTGGCGAGCGCCAGCGCGTCGCCATCGCGGCGTGTCTCTCGCAGGACGCCGAACTCTACGTGCTCGACGAACCCTCGGCCCACCTCGACGTCGAACAGCGCGTGCAGGCCACCTCGGCCATCCGCCGCTACGCCGAGAACCACGACGCGACGGCCATGGTCATCGACCACGACATCTACATGATGGACCTGCTGGCGGACCGCCTGATGG
>ENA-ORDC01002391-ORDC01002391.1-marine-metagenome-genome-assembly--contig:-NODE-2391-length-11415-cov-2.500529_pt1 | contig 11415 bp, 6 predicted proteins | sample MGYA00237783_ERZ508515 | MGnify/ENA primary metagenome ERZ508515 (study PRJEB26186, sample SAMN06268792) | marine metagenome | isolation source: Eden Landing Ponds, San Francisco, CA, USA | place...
CCCGCGGGGTTGGTGTGCTTGATGACGGCCGCCGCCGGCCGGTCGAACTCCTTGACCAGGTTCAGCGCGCCGTCGGCCTTTGTGGACACCTTGAGTGTTTCGCGGCACACGCGCAGAAAACGATGCGCGGACACCCGGCTGTCTCCCTCCAGGCCCCGGTGTTCGGCATGCACATGAATGGGCGTGTCCGCGCGCAGGTGCTCGTCCGGACTCCAGGCGCGCGCCAGCAGTTCGGGGGCCTCATCCGGGCCTGTGTCCACCCGGGCCAGCGGATGCAATACGCGTTCGGCCAGCCGCGATTGCAGACAGACGCGCACGCCCTGCTCCAGGGGGCCATCGAGATAGACGGCAGCGGCACGTTCATCCGCCACCGACAGTTGCAGCTCGCGCAACTCCTCGGCGAGCCAGGCCCCCAGACCGGGCATGCAAGTGACCACAAACTCCATCAGCCCTGGCCCGTGCGCAGGAGGCTTGGCGGACCGGTTACCGGACTGCGCAATTCAACAGCTTGCATGTTTTTCCTGAACTCCGATCAATATGCGGGATATTCCTAAAGGCTCTTCATGATATTGCAACTTGGTATTCGACAGCCGCTCCGGGCTTGCCGATACTGAATCGGGTCGGGCGAAAAAGGAATGCCCCGTTCGGGGCCGGAGAGCCCGACGGCTTTGTTCCCACGGCAGATGCACTTTGCCGCCATTGTTGAGAAGGAAAAGCCCATGAAGAGACACAAGCGAGACAAAGTAGCCCGCGCCTATACCCGAGGCTATCAAGCGGGCCTGGAAGGCAAGTCCCGGGATCTTTGTCCCTTTGGCAGTTTTGAAACCCGCACCAGCTGGATCAACGGCTGGCGGGAAGGCCGGGTGAATCATCACCACGGTATGACGGGCGTGGCGGGCATCCAGAATCTGGAACTGGGCTGACCGCCACCCCCACACAATCTGGTCGAACCTTCTGCGCCTGGAGCGCATCCGCAGGGCCCCACTCGGGCCCTTTTTCTTTTGCCGCCCGATCAACATCGATTCAAGGTGTCGCCGAAAGCACAACGAGCGACACGCGAGGAACCGCACAGCATCCAGCTGCCAGGCTGTCGAAAAACCCGGCTCATGAAGCATCTTCCCGCGACCAGGCACGCACGCTGGCACGCACCAGTGCCGGCCCCTGATAGATGAGCCCGGTATAGACCTGGACCAGATCCGCGCCCAGACGGCGCTTGCGGGCGGCGTCTTCCCCGCTGTTGATGCCGCCCACACCGATCAAAGGCAGGCGCCCGTTCAGCTCAGCAGCCATGGTGGCCAGGGCCTGATCCGCCAGCGGCCGCAGGGGCGCGCCGCTGAGTCCGCCCGTCTCATCCGCATGGCGCAGGCCTTCCACCCCGGTGCGCGAAACCGTGGTATTGCCCACGATGACACCGTCGACACCGTGCTCAAGAAAAGCCGTCGCCATGCGCGCCAACTCCTGCGCTTCATTGTCCGGGGCAATCTTGATCAGCAGGGGCACACAGCGCCCGGCGGCCTGATCCAGCCGGCTCTGCCGCTTGCGCAGTTCCGCGAGCAAATCATCCAGGGCCCGGCCGTGTTGCAGGCCGCGCAGGCCGGGTGTGTTGGGCGAGGAAATATTGACCACCACATAGGAAGCCACGCCATGGACGCGCTCCAGGCCGTAGACATAATCGTCCACGGCCTGCTCCAGGGGCGTGTCCCGGTTCTTGCCGATATTGACGCCCAGCACGCCGTCAAAGCCGCTGTGCTCCACCGCGCGGACCAGATGGTCCACACCCTTGTTGTTGAACCCCATGCGGTTGATCAGTGCCTGCACGCGCGGCATACGAAACATTCGAGGCCGGGGGTTGCCCGGCTGAGGCCTGGGCGTAACCGTGCCAACCTCGATAAAGCCGAACCCCAGCCGCGCCAGCCCGGCGACGCAATCACCGTTCTTGTCCAGCCCGGCCGCCAGCCCCACCGGATTGCGAAAGCGCAGCCCCATCAACTCCACGGGCTCATCGGGCACCGCGGGAAGCAGCGCCCCGCCTCCGGCTCGCAGGCCGGCCAGGGTCAATTCATGGGCGAGTTCGCCGGGGAGCGTGAACAGTAACGGACGTAACAGGGAATACATGACAACAGGCAGCCGGAAACAGAGCCCGCATTATAGGCGACGCCGGCCGCGGACTCCACGGCCGGCGCCGTGGAGTCCCGCCGGATCACCGATCCGTGGATTCGGGCTTGAGCAGGAAGGCCGCCAGCGAAGGTAGCAGCCAGAGCGCGCCCACCATGTTCCACAAGAACATGAAGGTGAGCAGAATCCCCATGTCCGCCTGGAACTTGATCGAGGAAAACACCCAGAGCACAACGCCCACGGCCAGCGTCAGACCGGTAAAGGCCACCGCCTTGCCCGTGGTCTTGAGGGTTTCGCGGTAGGCGTTTTCGAGATCCAGTCCCTGCTTGAGGAAGTGATCCAGCTTGCTGTAGATATAGATGCCGTAATCCACGCCGATGCCCACACCCAGCGCGATCACCGGCAGGGTCGCCACCTTCACGCCAATGCCCAGCTGCGCCATGAGCGCCTGACAGAGGATGGACGTCAGCCCGAGCGGCACGATAATGCAGACCACCGCCCGCAGCGAGCGGAACGCGATCAGCACCAGCAGTGCCACCACGCTGTAGATCAGGATCAGCATGGGATACTGGCTGGCCGCAATGGTCTGGTTGGTCGCCGCTTCCACGCCCGCATTGCCGGAGGCGAGCTTGAACTCGATTACCTCCGGATCATTATGCTGCTCCGCGAAATCCTCCACCTCGCTGGTCACGGTATTGAGCGTATCCGCGCGATGGTCGTCCAGGAACACATAGATGGGCACCAGACTGCAGTCCAGGTTGTAGAGCTGATCCGGCATGTGCCGCATGGCGTTGTTGAGCGCGTACTGATCCCGGGACAGGGTCCGCCACTTGGGGTTACCTTCGTTCAAGGCCGCATTGATGCGCTTGGTAGCGGAAGCAATGGACGACACGCCCTGAACACCGTCCAGCTCCATCAAACGCCAGCGCATATCATCAATGGTCGTGAGGGCCTTATAGCTGTTACACCCCTCCTGCGGTGTTTCGCCCATGACGACCAGCACATCCGCGCTGACGCTGTAATTCGACACCAGGAAATTCACGTCGTGGTTGTACTGGTACTTGTCGCTGGGTTTGTAATCGCGCGGACAATCCTTCTCTTCACAGGGATCCGGCCATAGCGAGGGAGCTCCCTTGTCCAGGTCCCCGATGCGCAGATCCTGGCTGTAATAGATGCCGGCTCCATCCCCCACCGCCGCGATCAGGATGGACACCGCCGCCACCGGCTTGCTGGTAAAGCGCGAGAAGATACCGGCGAGCGGATGGTGATGATCATCCCGCAGGTGGATCTTGCGCAGGGAGCGCTCGCCCACACCGAGATAGGACAGCACCACGGGGACCACCACCAGATTGGTGAAGATGATGATGGCCACGCCGATACTGGCCGCCATGGCGAGTTCGCGAATCACGCCCACATCAATCATGTACAGGGTGGCGAAACCGATGGCGTCACTGATGAGCGCTACCAGCCCGGGGACAAAGAGTGCCCCCACCGTGGTCGCGGCTGCATCCTTGCCCGACTGGCCCTGGGCACAGGCATTGGCAAAGGCATTGACCACCTGCACGCCGTGACTGACGGCAATGGCGAAGACCAGGAAAGGCACCAGCATGGAGTACGGGTCAATGGTGAAACCCATCATCCGCACAAGGCCGAGCTGCCAGACCACGGCGACCACCGAGCAGGCCGTCACGGTCAGGCTGCTACGCACCGAACGTGTATCGATCAGCAGCAGCAGCGCCGTCAGCAGCAGGGTTATAAAGAAGAACAGCGCCACCTCCTCGGCGGCGCTGATCACATCATGGATCTGCTTGGCCTGGCCCACGATGTGAATATTCAGAAAGGCGTAGCGCTCCTCGTAGCGATTGCGCAGTTCTTCCAGGCTCGAACCCAGCTCCTTGATATTGACGCCGGCTTCTTTGCCCAGCACATTCACCAGCTCCGTGTGCACGATGCTGGAACGGAAATCATCCGCGACCAGACGCCCTACATAGGAGGAACGCAGCACATTGGTACGCAATTGCTCCAGGCTTTCGGCGGTCCCTTCGTAGCCCTCGGGAATCACCTCACCGCCTTCGAAACCCTGTTCCGTGACCTCGCTCCAGCGCACATTGCTGGTCCACAGCGACTGAATGGTGGACGGATCAACGCCGTCGAGCGCAAACACATCGTCGGAAATGTCCCGCAGGGCATCCATGTACTCCGCGTTGAAGATGTCGTCATGTTCGACATCTTCAACAATGATGCGGATGTCGTTGCCCAGATTCAGCTCACCCCGGTGCTCCATGAAGTTCTGGATATAGGGATGCTCCTGGGGCACCATCTTGCTGACATCCGTGTTGACGCGAATCTGCACCGCCTGCCAGGCCAGAAACACCGTGGCGGCCACGAACACCAGCAGCACCAGCGGACGCACCGCCAGGAGGCCCCGGGCAAACTTTTGGGCAATCGCCTCCTTCATGGTTCAACCCCCGTCAATGCAATTCCCGGATTTTCTGCAATCCGTCCGTTCCCGCCACCACTACGCCTTGATCCCGCAGCGGCAATACCGTCGACAAGGTTTCGCGTTCTTCCGTATAGCGCAGCGACAGGGAGGCGCCGTTGTCGTGGCTGGTCAGCACGATGCCGGAATTGCCCACCAGCACGATGCTGCCGTCACCCAGTCGAGCACCGTCATTGATGCCGCGGGAGACACCGGTCTTGATGCGTTTCCAGTTCTCGCCCAGATCGCGGCTCAACCAGACATTGCCCTGCATGCCGTGAATCAGCACGGTGTCGCGTTGCGCTGCCGTAATACCGAAATAAGAGCCCTCGTAGGGCGCTTCCAGCCGTTCCCAGCTCTGCCCGTGATCCCGCGATCGAAAGAGTGTGCCCTGTTCGCCCGCGATCAGCAGTGTACCGTCGCCGCGGGGAATGGCCCGGATGCTGTACAGATGCCAGCCATCCGGGTTGTCCAGCTCCTGCATGCGCTTGCTCCATTGCGCGCCGCCGTCTTTCGTCTCCAGCACGTAACCATAGCCGCCCACCGCCATGACGTGTTCCTCGGTGTCACACCAGACATCCAGAAAGGGCGCCCCGGACGTATCCGGCGCCATGCCTCCACCCATGTCCATGCCGCCGCCGCCACTGCCGGAACCATCACTGTACAAATCCTGCATGGACATCTGTCCGCCGCCATCGCTCGCGTCGCCAGCGGCATCCGTACCCTCTTCGTCTTCCTCGGCGCCGTTCAACGGATCGCTATACTGCTGCTGCCAGGTCTCACCACCGTCATCCGTGGCCCAGACCACGGCGTCATGGCCCACGGCCCAGCCGTGACTGCGATTCGCGAAGCATACGGCCGTCAACATGGCCTTGCCGGGGGTCTCGCCCATGCGCCAGGTTTCGCCCTCGTCGTCGGAATACAGCACATTGCCCCGCTCGCCCACGGCGACAATCCGGTCACCGATGCGCGTGAGATCCAGCCAGGTCATGGCATTGACGCGCGGCGAGCCCTGCGTCAGCGGCGCCGCCGTTAGCGGGCCCATCAGCAATAACAGAACAATGCCCAGTGCTCTCATGGCCACTCAATCCTTTCCTGCAACAAAGAACGGGGTGGTCCGATTACACGGACCACCCCGGGAGACAACGCCTCAGCGTCCGCGCCGGCGCAGCGACGCCGGGTGGAAGTAGCGCTCGCTGGGCACGGGCTGCGTGAAGTCCAGCGTGGAATTTTCCTCGTTATCCAGCAACTGTACGTGATAACGCTCGCTGCGCAGATCATGGAAGGTATCCAGCGCCGTCCAGGTCGTGGGCACTTCGTAGTAATTCTTGATGTAGGCCAGGCTTACGCGCCAGAGCTCGCCCCGGCGGTCATACTGGTCGACCGCCGCGATCTGCCAGGAGTCTTCATCGATATAGAAGCGGCGCTTTTCATAAACATGGCGCTCGTCTTCCTTGAGCGTGGCCTCGACGACCCAGACGCGATGCAGTTCCCAGCGCTGATGCTCCGGATTGGTATGCCCCGCCTGGAGCAATTCGTCATAGCTGAGTTCGTCCGAGGCGAGCTGGTAGTTGTTGTACGGAATATACATTTCCACCGGTTCGGGATGTACCAGCTCCCAGTTGTACTTATCGGGCGCGCCGTTATACATGTCCGTGTCGTCGGCAGTGCGCAGACCGTCCGCGGCCGCAATGGGTGTGTCATGGGACAGGTTGGGTGAACGCCGCACGCGGCGCTGGCCGGCATTATAGCCCCAGGCCTGACGCGGCAGTTCTTCCTGGTCCAGGGTTTCATGAATCAGCACGGCTCCACCCGCCAGACGCGCCGGTGCCTTGGTAAACGACAGATAATAGAAAATGATGTTGTTGAGCTTGTCGAAACTCAGATCGGGATCATAGTAGCGAAAGTACACTTCCTGCTGGGACGTCACCAGGGAATAATCACCGTTTCGCTGCACGGCTACTTCCGAAGCGCGGCGCACCACATACACACCACGCCAGCGCAGGATGTGATTCCAGATAGCCTGTTTGGCCTTGTCCGCGTTGGAGCCGTGCAGAATCGGGAACGGAATGCCACCGAAGGACTGATCCACGCCCGTGTCTTCAAGCTCGGCGCGCACCGCGTTTTTCTGTGTATTCTCATTGACCCAGTCCGGCGCCGAGTGCGTGCGGCGGCTGCGATAAACCGGCACCTCGAAGCTCTCCGGATAGGTTTCCATCATGGCTTTCACGCCCTGGGGAAGCTTGTCCGCGTATTCGTCCTTGTTCTCGTTATCGATGGTGAACAGCACCTCATCGTCCGGGAACGGCGAAGGATGATGGTCGCCGGGGCCTTCGTAGGCATCCGGAATATCGTCTTCCTCGATACCGCCATTCCAGGCCGGTATTCCCTCGCCGGTAGCGGGATCCTGGCCATTACCCTCGGGTTGCGCGCCAAAAGGCGTCAGCGACTCGCCCAGCCTTTGTGCCTGGCTCTCGGATACGCCCGCCTGTGCCTGGATGGCCATGAACAACGACAGGGCCATCGCGCTTCCCATCACCGTGATCTTTGCCGACATTGTAACTCTCCCAAAATGGTTCGGTGCCGCGCCCGTGCAACATCTAACGGGGACTCCAGGGCCCCCGGTTCGGCTAAAAGGAATAGCTCATGGACATGGAGGCATTGTGCCGGTCATTGAGCTTGTTACTGTAGCCCGCACCCCAGAAGCTCGTCGCCGTCATGCCCACTTCGAGGTTGTTGAGATAGCTGAAGGTCACCCCGATGGTGGCGGCCTTGCGGTCTTCCATGAAATTCCCGCCGATGGGGGAATTGCCGTCCACATCGTGCTGCAGCCGCAGCGTGGGCTCCATGGAGACACCGGCAAAGACGTTGTTATAGCTAGCCCGGACCGCCACCCGATAGCCCCACGACGTATCGTCCAGATAGGTGCCGTAGACGTCATCAGGGGTCTGGATACGGGCTTCGTTTTCCGAAATCGCGGCCGTGGAGTTGTGGTACAGATTCTCGCCCCGTTCGTTGCGGTCATTGAGTCCGGCCACATGCTCCATGCCCAGTTCCAGTATGGCGGTCAGGTCATCCGTGCCCCAGGTGGGCCCCAGATTGAAGATGTTGACCAGCGAACCGGTATAGGTTTCGGCTTCATCATAGAAGTAATAAGTCTCACCCGGTTGCAGCAAAGCCCCGTAATTCCCGTCATCATCAGTGCCCTGGGGCAGGCAATCACCATCCTTCTCCGCGCGTACACAGTGGTCGGTAACAACCGCACGGTTATTGCCCGGCTCGGAATACACACCGGCCGCGCCAGCCAGAGAGGCAATCAGATTATCCCCGACTTCATTGATGATGGGCTGATTGGGCCGGTAAGCGATTTCACCGGCGACAGACACACCCTTGATGAAAGTGTTGAAGCTGGCCCCGAACATGTCGACATCTTCGGGATAAACCATCTGATATTTCGAGTTATCAACCCATGCCGGCACGGACGTCTGCAACCCGGCCGCCGGCTCGTCGATGCGGGAGGCCACCACGGGCAACCGGGAATGAGTGCGGGTGTAGTAGAGACCGAATTCCGTGCCGTTCAGTTGCTGCGCGAAATAGCGGAATCCGAGGCCGAACTGCCCACCATCCTTGGCCTCGTCGTCGGGCATGCGATCCACGGTGACCTGGGTCTGCTCGTAGGGATAAGCGGAGCCACTGGCACCATAGGTGCTCTGTGTGTAGCTGGCAAAGGCGTTTTCCAGGCCCGGCGCATTGGCCCGTGCCGCCACCAGGCGGCCATCGATGATTACATTGTCCGCCCCCTCCCCGGGGAAAGAATCATGGGTGGACCAGTAGGTGCCCGCGGGTGCGGCGAAGTTGTTCTTCCATTCGAACTGGTAGAAGGCCTCCATGCTCAGGTTCATGGTCAAGCCCAGATTGAAGAAGAGGCTGTCCAGGGGGAGCAGGGCTTCCTTGATTTCGGAGCCGGGCAGGCGCAGCGAGTTCAGATCGAAATAGTTCACGGTGTTGATGCCACCCTGAATAAAGGCCGCCTCGCCCCAGTTGATCACCTGCTGGCCCAGGCGCACATTGAGCGGTATCTCGCCAATATTGAAATCCCCCCATACATAAGCATCGAGCATGCGGCCGAAATCGCCGCCATAGCGCCGGCCGTCCTCGCTGAAATCCGAGCCGATGCCGTTGTTGGGGTACTGGGAATAATCGGCATAACGGGTAAAGCCGTTATCCACGCTGGGCGTGTCCGGACTCATGATGCCGCCGTCGTGACCGCCGTTCATGACCACCGAATCATAGAACTGGGTGCCACTCACCTGGAGGCCATAGGTGTTCTGCCAGGTGATTTCGAGTTCCGGGGTGATCTTGGTCACCATGGACGCCAGGCCGGGGTCGAAGTTGTTGTTGGCGTCGTTCTTGTTCAACTGCGTGGAGTAGCCCTTCTGGGCCATGTGGATCACGTCTTCGTCCGCTTCCAGCTTGGTGTCCCGCCCCTCGGTTCGCCAGAGCGCGCCCACGGAGATATTGGTGTCGAGACTGCCGGTCAGGTCGGGGTTGTCGAATTCCAGCTGGACGGCCCGCGCCGGGGAGACCGAAACCGTCATGACTCCGGCCGCGATCAGAGCCTGAAGCAGACGGACCTGGGACATGGGTCGGGTATGCATTGTTCTACTCCGTGATTGGCCAGTTGGCGTTGTTGTTATTCCCTGAAGCCGATCAGCGCACGATCCGGTTACTGGTTATCAGACCCATGTCGTCATCGGATCCGCCCGAAACCCCATCCTGCCCCGGACTCTAACCGCCGAGCCGTGCGTTGTGCGGCCGCCTGTTTACCGTTGTAGCAGACGCAAACGATTATGGAAATACAAAAAACACGTAACTGTGCCCAAAAAGAATGACCCATTGGTTCCGTGTTCGGAGCTCACGCGGGCACAAGCGTGCCGGCCAGCAGGACCCACGCGCCGGCGAGCAAAGCTATCTGATTGATATGGCGGGCACAAAGAGGCAGACAGCGCTCCTGTACGTCCGTGCGGGAAGCGCCCTCGGCCCGGGTTTGCGACCATCGGGTTGCAATCCGGCGAGCAGCCGCCGGTTCGCGCATACGCCGGAATCGCGTCCGTTCAACCCGGTGCGGGGCGATCAGTCCAGAATCCGCCCGAGCACCTCGGCCAGATTGTCGGAACAACCTTCCATGCGCAGCCGTTCCAGCTGTTCACGAAAGCGCGCCTGCCGCGTGGATTCCAGCCGCACGACACGCGATGCCGCGCCCGCCATATTCGCGGCGATCTGGGGATTCAGACCATCGAGTTCTTTCAAGGCCCGGCAGAACAGGACATAGCCTTCGCCGTCGGGGCGGTGAAACGCCACCGGATTGCCATTCGCCAGGGTGCCCAGCAGGGCCCGGACGCGATTGGGCAGGCGCCAGTCGAAATCCGGATGCTCCATGAGTTCGGCCACCTGATCGATGGTCTCCTGCCGCGGCACCCCGGCCTGGAGCGCAAACCATTGATCCAGTGCCAGGGGTTCATCGCTCCAGCCCCGGTAAAAGCCATCCAGAGCTTCCGTGGCGCCGTTCAGGTCATGATTCGACAGTAACCGCACGGGATTCAGCCGGTCGGTGAGATTGTCCGCGTCCTCGAAGGTTCGGGCCAGATGGAGGCCGGTCTCCCGCGGTTGCGCGGCGGCCAGATATTCCAGGGCCCGGTAGCGCAGCGCCCGCCGCCCGATGGCCCAAGCCTCGGGCTGGTACGGACCCGGCGTGGCCATCTCTTCTACCAGCGACCACCAGGTAGCCGCCATGGTGTCGCCCAGTTCCCGGAGCAGTCCGGTGCGCGCGCGGTGAATCGCTTCCGGATCAATGGGGGTTTCATGGCGGTCACCGATCGTGACCTCGCCCGGCAGGGCCAGCAAAAGCGCGGTCTGCGCGGGATCCTCGTGCGCGCGCCGGGCGACTTCCGTGAGCACGGGCGCAAGCTGGTCCGCCTCCGCGCGGGCCCGATCCGGGTCCTGGCGCAAACGCTGAAGCGCATCCAGATAGAGCCGCTGTGCCGCGTCCCACCGGCAATAACCGTCATTATCACGCGCCAGCAGAAAGGTGAGCTGCTCCGTGGTGAAGGGATAGCGCAGCTCCACAGGCGCCGAGAACCCGCGCAGCAGCGACGGCACCGGCTTTTCCAGCGTGGAAAACACGAACTCCTGCTCTTCGCCTTCCAGGATCAGCACCGTCTCGGTCTCGCCCGCCTCGTTGACTGCCATGGGCCGGCCCTCGGCATCCAGCAGAGCCAGCCGCACCGGGATCATTACGGGTTGCTTGTTGCTCTGGCCGGGCGTATCCGGGGTGTGCTGCCGCAGGCGCAGGTGATAGACGCCATCGCGGTGCTCGTCCTCAACGGTCAGCCGGGGCGTGCCCGCCTGGCGGTACCAGCGCCGGAAGGTCTCCAGATCCCTGTCCCCGGCCTCGGCCATGCAGTCGACAAAGTCGTCGCAGGTGACCGCCTGCCCGTCGAAGCGCTCGAAATACAACTCGGAGCCGCGACGAAAGGCTTCCGGGCCCAGCAGGTGATACTGCATGCGCACCAGTTCGGCCCCCTTTTCATACACCGTAATGGTGTAGAAGTTGTCGATCTTGTGGTATTCGTCCGGGCGCACCGGATGAGCCATGGGCCCCTGGTCCTCGGGAAACTGGATGGCGCGAAGCAGGGCCACGTCCTCGATGCGCTTGACCGCCGGCGAGTTCATGTCCGCCGAGAACTGCGAGTCGCGAAAGACGGTAAAGCCTTCCTTGAGGCTGAGCTGAAACCAGTCCCGGCAGGTCACCCGGTTGCCGG
>ENA-ORDC01002392-ORDC01002392.1-marine-metagenome-genome-assembly--contig:-NODE-2392-length-11409-cov-2.830127_pt1 | contig 11409 bp, 11 predicted proteins | sample MGYA00237783_ERZ508515 | MGnify/ENA primary metagenome ERZ508515 (study PRJEB26186, sample SAMN06268792) | marine metagenome | isolation source: Eden Landing Ponds, San Francisco, CA, USA | place...
AGACGGCGCGGGACACGGCCCGGATGATGCAGACGCGCGACGCGGAGAACGAACCGATCAACGTGCGGCCGGTGCTCGAAGCCGAGATCGATGACCTCCGGAAGCGATACTCGGACGCCGATATCGTGGCGTCGGCCGTTCCGTCCGTCCTCGTCCGCGCCAACGACATGCTCGGATCCGTCTTTCGGAACCTCCTCACGAACGCGGTCCAGCACAACGACAAGGACAACCCCGAAGTCGCCATCTCCGTGACGGAACGCGAAGACGAGGTCACTGTCCGCGTCGCCGACAACGGCCCAGGTGTCTCGGACGAACAGAAAGAGGACATCTTCGGGGAGGGAGAGAAGGGTCTCGATAGCCAAGGAACCGGTCTCGGCCTCTACCTCGTCGAAATCCTCGTCGAGCAGTACGGGGGGGCGGTCCACGTCGAGGACAACGATCCGAACGGGGCTATCTTCGTCGTCGATCTTCCGAAGGTCGACTGATACGGCTTATTGTAAGTCAGTACCGGTGGCTCGCCGAAAGGATCCAGCGAACCACCGGTGAACAGTTACAGCCGACAGTACAATAATCCGTACGAGACGGGTGTGAGACGTTGATTCCGGCGGTCGTCATCTCCGTGGTCGGCAACGGCGGTACCCAGCGACGACAGTCCGTAGGGGCGATCCGCCGTGAACACCGTTCCCCACGCTCGTTCGACGCGGTGGTGTTGGGTCGAACCGCCGGCGACGAGTGGCGACCTGACGGGGGCGGTCGCGAGCCGGAGGCAGAGCTTTAGGAACCGGGCGGTCCAACCGCCCGGACATGTCCGACGACGCGTTCGAACTGACGGAACCGACGCTGACCGCCGACGACCTCCTCGTCCTCGACGATCCCCGATTCGGTCCGGAGACGGCGAGCATCGTCACGGGCGCCGCGTCGGGGATCGGTCGGGCGACGGCGCTCGCCCTCGCGGCCAACGGTCTCACCGTCGTCGCGGCGGACATCGACGCGGCCGGTCTCGACGAGACGGTCGACCGCGGCGACGATATCGGCGTCGAGGGCGATATCGTCCCCGTCGAGGCGGATCTGACCGATGACACCGAGGTAGCGGCCATCGTCGAGACGGCCGTCGAAGCGGGTGACCTCCGGTACGTCGCCAACATCGCCGGGATGCAACACATCGCCTCCATCCCCGACTTCCCGATGGAGACGTACGACCGCTTGCTCGATATCATGCTCCGGGCGCCGTTCCTGCTCTCGAAACTGGCGATGCCGCACATGCGGGAGGGGGATGGCCGCGGCGCCATCGGGAACATGTCCTCGGCACACGGCCACTACGCCACGCAGGACAAGGCAGCGTACATCACGGCGAAACACGGGCTCCACGGGCTGACGAAATCCATCGCCGCGGAGGGTGGGGGAACCCTGCGGGGGTTCTCGGTCAGCGTGGGCTACGTGCTGACGCCGCTGATGGTGAATCAGATCGAGGACACGGCCGAAGAGCGGGACATCTCCGAGCAGGAAGTTGTCGAGGACGTGATGCTCGGACAGGCCCGGACGAAGGAGATGATGACGCCCGCCGAGGTGGCGAACCTCTTCGTCTTCAGCTTTTCAGGGCACGGCAAACACCTCAACGGCGGCGACATGCTCCACGACGGCGGTTACACTACCACCTATGAGTGACGACGAAGCGACGAAGGTTGCCATCGCCTGTCAGGGCGGCGGGAGCCATACGGCCTTCACCGCCGGCGTGCTGAAGCGCCTGCTCCGTGAGTGGGACGACGAGTACGAACTGGTCGGCATCAGCGGGACCTCCGGCGGCGCGTTCAACGCCCTCGCGACGTGGTACGGGCTCGTCACTGCCGACGCCGAGCGGTCGATCGAACTGCTCGACTCGCTGTGGGAGGACCTCGCGGCGAACTCCCCGTCGGATCGGGTCACGAACGAGTGGGTGGTCGGGCTCTCGCGGATCGAGAGTAGCGGGCTCCCGTTTCCACAGGTCAGCCCCTACCAGAACCCGGGCTCGAACCTCGGGAAGCGACGAATCGAGCGCGTCCTGCGGACCCATATCGACTTCGACGAGATTCCCGACCTCTGTCGGCGCGACGTGCCGGAACTCGTCGTCGGGACGGTCAACGTCAACGCCGGCACGTTCGAGACGTTCACCAACGAGGACGTGACGCCGGAGGCCGTCCTCGCCTCCGCGGCCGTGCCGAACCTGTTCGAAGCGGTCAAAATAAACGGCCACTACCACTGGGACGGGCTGTTCTCGCAGAATCCGCCCATCGACGACCTGATGAACGTCGAAGCGACCCGCAAACCGGACGAGTTGTGGGTGATCCAGATCAACCCACAGGTCAGGGAGGGTGAGCCGTCCTCGCTCGAGGAGATCGCCGACCGCCGTAACGAACTTTCGGGAAACATCTCGCTGAATCAGGAACTGCGAGTGATCAAGCGGGTGAACGACTGGGTCGACCAGGGATATCTCCCCGAGAACGAGTTCAAACGGACGGAGATTCATCGAATCGAGATGGGCGAGACGTACCACTGTTCGACCAAAGTCGATCGGCGGCCGTCGTTCATCCGGGAGCTGATGGAACTGGGCGAACGGCGGGCAGCCGAGTTCGAGGATCGGCGGTGACCGAAGATGGAACGTTCGGACCCCGTCCGGGTCGTGGTCTGGATGCGAGACGCGCCGCCGCCTGACGATCCTCGTTCGGGGGTGCTCGATCGGCTTCGAGAGCTGGAAACTGACGGCGTCGTCGACGACGTGTCGGTTCGCGTCTGGGGGCGATACGTCGATCCGCCGGCCGACGAACCCCCGGGCGAGGAGGGGACGCTACAGACCCGGATCGCCGAGTTCGAGGCGTGGGCCGACCGCGAAGGCCACTCCCTCGAACCGGCCTTCGGGCGGTGCGAACGGACGACGATGGTCTCGACGGAGCGACGCGAGGTGATCCGTCTCCCGCTCCAGTGTCTGGCGGTCTACGCTGGCGACCGACTCGTCGGGGTGTTCCCGTGTTCGACGGGGGGCGGGACGGAGACGGTGGCGGACTGCCTCAGGCGCCTCGAAGCAGGGGATGTCGTCGATACCTCAGAGACCGAATCGGCCGACCAATGACCAATAATAACGTTTGGAACTGTCTGCACGCCCGATCGCCAGATGGCGTGCGACCGGGCGTACAATGACTTACAACGGCTACCATAACCGCTCACACGAGACGTGATATCCGATACTGGTGTTTCTTCGACGGTCGAAGCACGTCGATACGTTCCCTTCGTCGTGGCCGTCGTGGTCGGTGCCGCGAGTACCGTCCCGCCTACGTTCCCTGCACAGCCGCTGTTCGAGACGCTCGTCATCGCGCAAGCGTCGTTGCTCGCTATCGTCATCTCCGTCTCCATGATGAGTATGCAGGTGTCGACGAATCGGTTCGCACCACAGCTCTCGCAGCTGTATCGTGAGAGTAGTTTCAACGCGATCATCGCCCGGTTCGGATTCTCAATCCTCCTCGATTTGACGCTATTCGCGTTACCAGCGTCGTGGCTGAGTCGTGGCCTCGTTCGGGCGAGCGCCGTCGCCGCCGTCGTGGGCGTCGCGGCGTGGGCATTCGTCTCACTCCTCGACATCGAGGAGCGGTTGCTGGTGTTTCTGAACCCCGAACCAGTGCTCGACTCGCTCGTCGAATCGGTATCGTTCGAACGATATTGGTCGTTCTCCACTAACCGGCGCGAAGAGGGACCAGTCGCCCGGAATCCGGTACTCGAAATCTTCCAACTGGCCCAGACATCTCTCGAAGGGAACGATAGTTACGGCGCGTTGCGAGCCGTCGATGCGCTCGCGGAGGCGACTGAACGACTCCTCCAAGGGTACGCAGACCTTCCGTTAGACCGTCGCGCCGACGCCGAGGAGAGCGTTCACAAGCTGTTCGACTACTGGAACGGGGTCGCCGACGAGGCTGCTGACCGTGGCGCCGACGATGTACTCCACGCCGTCGTGGACGCCGAACTCGAAATCGGCCGTGAGGCGATTTCACTCGACCGCCCGACTGCGGCCGTCGGTGCCGTCGACGCGGTGTATCACTTCTGTGCGGTGACACTCACACACAACCGTCTCGAGGCCTCGTATCACGCCACCCTGAGCGACTTGCTCGCCGCGAGTCTCGACGCAAGACTACTCGATGTCGCACGGAGGGCCGTGACTGACCTCGCACGGCTCTCTCGGCTCGTCGACCGCCGTGAAGACGATCTCCTCGTTGCCGCCGACGAGCGGATCACACCTCACGAGGAGTTTTTTGACAATTGGGCGTACTTCGTCGACAGTCGCCGAACCAGCCTCGAGACGGAGGGCTGTCTATCACTGTTCGTCCACTTCGAGCGCCAGTACCGAGAGATGCGGGACGAGGCAATCGCAGACGGTCGAATCGACCGTTTCGGATGGGTCGCCGGTCCCGGCTTCCGCGAGATCGGTATCGTCGCCGCGACTGCCGACGTACAGTGGGTGGTGAGCCGAACGACCGAACACCTGCTCGACCTGTCAGATCGATCCACCGGTGTCTCAGACGCCGTTCTGACCGATCTCGAACGGATCGCCGAGGCCGGTGGGGGTCCGGGCATTCGGGATGCATTCGCTCGACTCCGCGACCACAGTTCATCTCAACGACCGACTGCGGAATCAGTTGGTACTGTCGAGGATCCAATCGCCGAACGACTCAATCGGACTGACGATCGAGGAGTCGATTATCTCCGACCCATTCCTCCAGGAACGCGAACCGACGACCTTGGTCGGCTACTCAACGCCGTCGAGGAGTCGGTTGACGTTGCCACCGCGTCGAACGACGAGGCGTGACCGATAGGGAGTATCGCAACGGTCCATAGACTCTCGCCGGATTGCCCTGACGAGACTCTATGACGACTTCCGATGCACCCTATGGCCGTGAAGACACCCCCGACCGTCGATGACCGAACCGTCCTACGGGATGAGGATGAGATGTCTAGTCGCGAGGCCGACGACGGTCAAGTAGAATGCGGTCCCGAGGGCCGCACTCGTCGCGACGACGACGTCCGGATCACGACGAGGGAGCGCGTGACGGATGATCGGAATGTCGGTGAATTCGGGCCGGGTCAACACGTGGTTCGTACCCACGCCGAAGACGGCGACTGCGAGGGGGCCGAGGAACATGCTGTTGACAAGGCGGAACAGCCACCGCGTGGTCTCCTCGTCAAGCGCGAACGTCGCAACGGGACCGAGCGTCGTCGCCGGCGACGGCCACGGCGACGCGACCACCGCTCCGTAGTTCGCGTAGAGAAACAGTGCGCTGCCGAGGACGAGCGCGAGGAGTTTCACCTCACTCGCTCGACGATCCGGGAGCGGACGTGGGACGAGGAACACGCCAACGAGGAAGACGGCGTTCATCCCGAGCCACGGCCCGAGGTTCTGGACGGCGAGCGGGAGTCCAGTCGCGAGGACCCCCAGACTGAACCAGTCCAGACTCAGCGGTTGGGCGCTCGGGCACGATCCGTCGAGGATCTGGGCTCGGTGACCTGGATGGAGGAGGTGGAGACCCATTCGCACGAGGAGGAACGTCGGAACGAGGAGGACGTAGGCGAGTAGCCGAAGTTGCAGGCCCGCGGGGGTGGAGACGGCCCCGATGGCGATGGCGGTAGAGAAATCGATCACGCCGTTGACGAACCAGAACGTGAGCAGCGACGGGGCGAACAGACACCCGTTCAGTATCGTCGCGAGATATCCCGTCGAGTAGGAGAACTCCTGGGTGAACAGCTCTCCGAGTGCGCTTCGAAGGGGTGTCCAGTGACGGATCGTCGACCCGACCCGCTCGCGGATCACGGCGAGGCGCATCCCTCTCGCGCACGAGCGAATGCGGCATCACTCATCGATTCGTGCTGACTGGCAACGATCACTTCATTGCGTCTCTGAACGCCGCTTCGACGACCTTGCTCAGCGTCGGATGGGCGTGGATGGTCTCGGCCACGTCGTCGACGGTGAGGTCGCCCCGCATCGCGACGACGGCCTCGTGCAGGAGGGTCGACGCCTCGTAGCCGATGGCGTGGGCACCGAGGATCGTTCCGTCGGTCCCCGCGAGCACTTTCACGAATCCGTCGTCGAGTTTCTTCGCGCGACCCATCGCCGAGTCGGCGTAGTCCGCCCGCCCGACGACGTACTCGCGGTCGTCGAGTTCCGCCTCGGTCTTACCGACGCCGGCGATCTGTGGCTCGGTGAAGATGGTATGGGGCATCGCGGAAAGGTCGAGCGCCCGTTGCTCGCCGTGAACGACGTTCGCCACCGTGTGGCGCGTCTCGTAGTCGCCGGAGTGTTTGAACAGCGCGTTCCCCGCCACGTCCCCCTGTGCCCAGACGCCCTCGGCGCTCGTTTCGAGGAACTCGTTGGTCTCGACGAACCCGCGCTCGTCGGTTTCGATCCCAGCCGCGCCGAGGTTCAGCGAGTCGCTGTTGGGTCGGCGACCGAGCGCGACCAGCACCTCGCTCCCGTCGACGGTCAGTTCGTCACCAGCCTCGGTCTCGGCGTGGACGGCGTACCCGTCGCCAGATTCCTCGACCGCCGTCACGCGGTGGCCGGTGTACACGTCGTGACGGGCGGACGCGAGGTCCGTGAACAGGTTCGCGACGTCGCTATCCTCCCGATGAATCAGCGTGTCGTTCATCTCGATAATGGTCACGTCGGTGCCCATGGTCTCGAACACGTAGCCTAGTTCGACGGCGATGTAGCCCCCGCCCATGATGACCAGACTGTCGGGGAGTTCGCGGCGGTAGAGTGCGTCTTGGCTCGTGAGGTACTCGATCTCGTCGAGACCGTCGATAGGTGGCACGACCGGGCGACTCCCCGTCGCGACGACGATCTTGTTGGCGGTGACGGACTCGCCGCCGAGTGTCACCGTCCGTTCGTCGACGAACTCCGTGTACTCCTCGAAGAGAGTCAGATTCGGTCGGTCGCGGTACCGTGCCGCCATGTCCGCGGCGATGCCACCCAACAGCTCGTCCATCTCGTCGACGACGGCCGCGTGATCGACGCCGTCGAGCGTCGCGTCGACGTGGAACCGTTCGGCGTCTCGGACGTGGTTGACGGCGTTCGCGGCCTGAATCAACATCTTCGAGGGGTTGCACCCGCGGTTGAGACAGGTGCCGCCGAGCGGTCCAGGTTCGACGAGCGCCGTGTCGAGTCCCGCGTCCGCCGCCGCCGAGGCGACGTTGTTTCCGGTTCCCCCACCGATGACGAGTACGTCGAAATCGCTCATGTGACTCCGGATACGCCGGGACCGATAAAATAACGTACAGCGGTTCCGCAACTGCGTTGCACGACCACGGAATTCGTTCGCTCAGGAATTTCAGGTGGCCGTTCGCGGTCGGATGGCCACCGGGCGGGACGCCGGCCAGCGAATCAGTCGTCTGGGAACGACTCCCAGAACACGTCCGGCAGTTCTCGATCCGGATTTTCCGCCATGTAGTCCTGTTTCGTCACGTTGGCTTCCTCGATGAGTGCGGCCGCTTCGCCGGCCCAGATGTAAAAGCCGATCAGCGTTTCGCGGCGCATCCGTTCCAGGTCGACCGAGTGGTACACGTTGACGACGCCCCCTTCCTCGCGATTCAGTTCGGAGCGACGCAGCAGCCCGATCTCGACGAGTTTGTTCAGGTACCGCGTGACCGTGCTCCGGTCATAGCCCAGCGACTCGGCGACTTCGTTCGCCGAGAGTGGTCCCTCGCCGATGACGCACAGACAGATGTCGAGGCCGGCCTTCGGGAGGCCGAACGCGTCGAGAAGCACCTGCCTGACGTCCGGGGGCTTGACGGCAATATCACAGTTGGTTACTCGCTGCATCGGTTCCCCGTGACAGGACATCGGTGGATCGTCGCGGCCGAGGGCGAGCACCACGTTGTCACAGTCGGGGCACTCGAAGACGTCGTATCTGCTGGACGCCGGATCGTACTGCACCGCGTCACCCTCCTCGGTAGATCCGTTCGCGTCACGTTCAGACATCGATGACCACTCCCAGCATTCGTATCGGTAGACGATGGCTGCCTCCATAAGTTTGCCCCGTCGTCTCATACTGTCGGCTGTAAGTCGATCAGGAGATTCGCCACCCCAAGGTGGCGAATCTCTTGACACAGTTACAACCGACAGTATCAGCCACCATCAGGCCCCTCTGGGTCGACGATGATCATCTCATCGAGATCGAGCGCGAGGAGTTCTTCTCCGGTTATCGTTATTCTAATCGCTCCGTTGGGATCAATATCGGCCAGTTCGCAAGATTCCAGCTTTTGTAGGTGCTCCCGTACCGTGCGCTCGTCGGTGGCGAGTGCGTCAGCGAGTGCTTCGACCGACGTCCGAATCCCAGCATCGGCGTCGCTCTGGGTGGCGAGTTTCTCTAACACGTCTCGCCGGGTTACCGACATGGTTGGTTCTGCTCCTTCGGGGGACGACGCAGTGCGGCACGCGACTCGCGCACAGTGTTCATCGGAGATGAATATAATCTCGTTGGTAGCGAACGAGATAGATCGAAGAGCGCGTCTGTCACGGGGGTCGCCTCCAAAAAACCTCTTTTCCGCCATCACATATGGGTTCGGGGGCCGTGCAACTGACTCACAACGTCCCTGATGGGTCCTGAGTGTGGGCACGGGGAACTAGCGTCGCCGGAGCCATTCCCGTGGGTGTATCGAGGGTCGCCAGACGAGCAACCCCACGGATGTCACGTACACGAGCGTGGAGAGGCCGTATGGCTGATTCGTTGCGACCGTTGCAAGGACGGAACCCCCACCGAACAGTGCCGTCACGGCCGTCCCGAGGACCGGCCACGTGCAGCTCACACACGAAGCGAAGCCGATAGCTCCCGAGAGCACTGACCCGTCGATATCGAGGAGCGGGACGAAGACGAGATACGAGAGGGCGAGATAGCCCACGAGTTTGTAGGGAAACAAGGAAAAGCGAACTAGATCACCACCGTAGAGAAGCGCCGGGCTCCATCCCGGTGGCATCGACGTGACAGCCACTCGGACGGCGTCCCCGCCGTGTGAGTGGCCGTGGAACGCGTGCCCGGGACCGATCAGTCCCCCGACGACGATCAAGACGACGAAGTACACACTCGTGAGCGTCGCCGCGCCGAGTCGCCGCCGTCGTGGTGCTACAGGCCGATCGACCGAACTGACCGCCCAGATGGCGAGGTTGATCCAGACGAACGGATACACCAGGATTAGCGGGTCCGTTATTGTGGTCGGAGAAGCGATCCAGTACACCAGTACCAGCATCGCTTCGACGTTCAGGATAATCCCCGCATACAGAACCGATCGTCGAGACACGTATCGTTCTGCCCAGTCGATAATCCCTGTCGGTGAGGCTGTCCCGGTAGCTGATGGATCGATGTTCATTTGCGAACCGCTCTCCGGCTCGTCAGCCGTACGTCCGTTCGAGATACGCGACGATTTCGTCACTTTCCGCCATTCCAGTCACGTCGTGATCGGGGTCGACGAGAACCGGAACGCCCGCTTGTCCACTGACCGACTTCACTTCCGACCGGAACAATCGGAGCGGGAATACGTCGCGTGTCTCGTAGTCGAGGCCGAGTTCGTCGAGTTTCTGCTCGACGGTCGCACAGTAGGGGCATCCTTCGAGCCGATAGAGTCGTCTCGTTCCCATCGATTGGCGTATCCTTTGCAGACCCACAGCATAAGTCCGAGCCGAGGGTACGGTAACCGAGTTACCAGTCGGTCACTGCAGTAGCGTTTGTAAGTCACTGCACAGCCGATCGCAAGACTGCGCACGATCGGCCGCGCAAATAGTTCCAAACGCTACTATCTCGGACCGACGACCAGCATCGTCGGTATCGCTGGCCATACGGCACGCCAATTACTTCCAATCACACGTCAAGGGCATCCGCCAGATCGTGGAACGTTTCGAGTTCGAGGTCGGCGGCGGGCCCGAAGCCTTCGTACGGCCCACCGTCGCGGTTGAGCCACGCCCCTTGCATTCCGGCTGACTTCGCCCCTTGAACGTCGAACACGGGTCCAGCGACGTGGACGATATTTTTGATCGGCGTGCCCGTTCTCGCCGCGGCGTGGCGGTAAATCTCCCGGTCGGGTTTGAACGTCTCTATCTCGTGGGCACTGATGGTATCTTCCACGAGGTCGTCGATATCAGCGTGTGAGACCATCGACTCCAGCATCTCTGGATTCCCGTTGGAGACGACGTACACCTCGTAGCCTCCGTCTTGGAGGCGTTCGATGCCGTCACGCACGTCGTCGAACACGTCCAGTTCGTGGTACGTCGACAGAATCTCTTCCTGCGTCTCCTTGTCGAGATCGATCCCGTGAGAATCGAGCGCGAACTGCAGGGCATCACGATTCATTCCGTAGAACGGTTGGTACTGACCGATGTGATTGCTCACCATCGTGTACATCAGCGAACGCGACCGCCAGAGCCGTGAGACCGGTTCGGGGTCGACGTCGATTTCCGAAATTAATGCGTCCTCAACCGCGCTGGGGTCGACGAGTGTCCCGTAGGAATCGACGGTGATCGTCTCTACGTTATCTGGTTCGAATACCATGCGAATCATCGACAAGGTTCAGTTACAAAAACATTGAGTTGGTGGTATCAACCTCCGTTTCCTTGTTCTAATGCCTCGATAACTCGAAGGCTCATGAATCTCCGCTGGAGATTGGGTAGAGCGTCACATATCGACAAAATAGCTGTTCGAAACGGATACACGATGGACGAATCCCTATTACCTCGATCAGTGAACAGCCAGGTATGACTGCTCAGGAATCCGTCTCACCAAATGCATCGGCTGAAATCGAACTGGAGGTGCGAGACAGGGACTGCTTTTTCGTTCGGATCTCGGCCGAGACGGACTGTCGCATCTTCCTCGAGGATCTGATCCACCGAGCGGACGGGAACCTGCTACAGTACTTCACCGTTCGTGAAATCGGACCCGAGGAGATCCTCGAGCGAGCTGCGAACGAACCCGCGATTACTGAAGCTCGGCTCGTCAGGACGGGTGCCGACGGTCATCTCTTTCAGTTCGTCGTCTCTGGGCCGTGTGTAACCGCGACGCTGGCCGACACGGGAGCGATTACACGGGAGGTTTCCGCGGCAGGAGGCATCGGTCAAGTCGTCGCAACCGTGCCAGCTCACGTCACCGTCCGGACTGTCGTCGAAACGTTCCAGGCACGCCACGAAGAATCTATCCTCATCGCTCGCCGGAAGCGTGATCGATCGACGCCAGTTCGAACGAACGCCGGCGTTCGAACGATCCTCGCCGACCGACTCACCGAGAAACAGTACGAGGCGCTCCGAACGGCATATGTGGGCGGCTACTTCTCGTGGCCACGCGAAAGTACTGCCGAGGAGTGTGCCGACGCACTCGGTATCTCGCAGCCGACGTTCAGCCAGCACGTTCGAAC
>ENA-ORDC01002393-ORDC01002393.1-marine-metagenome-genome-assembly--contig:-NODE-2393-length-11408-cov-2.830024_pt1 | contig 11408 bp, 11 predicted proteins | sample MGYA00237783_ERZ508515 | MGnify/ENA primary metagenome ERZ508515 (study PRJEB26186, sample SAMN06268792) | marine metagenome | isolation source: Eden Landing Ponds, San Francisco, CA, USA | place...
GAACTGTCGGCGGAGGTCGCCGTCGCGCTCCGGAGCGAGGCGACGCTACGGAACGCGACCGTCTTCCGGAACCGAATCACCGGCTCTGGGGTCGGCGTCCTCCTCGACGGCAACGGGCCGGGACGACTCGGGAACGTCGCCGTCCGGCAGAACCTCGTCCGCGACTCGGAGGAGGCGGGCGTGCTCGTCACCGATAGTGTCGAGTATCTCTTCGATGCCGCGTTCGTCGTCCACTACTTACCTTTCTCTGGAGGTCGTACAAAGATTTTTCGAGGGGCCAGGGGCTCTTTCACGCTCAGAAAACGCCCCGCACCCATTATCATGGTCCCGTCGATACACCCAGATGCGGACCAAATGCGGAGACGGGCGACGGACTCGCACCGTGCGCATCCGTGTGTGCCAGAGGTGGGGCGTGGGTGACCCGACGTGCGGACTGGGCCCCGGCACCACCGGTCGCCATCCCCCCGGCGACCGCCCCGTACGTCGGGCCGGTCGTCCGTTTCCGCATGCGGTCCCCGCCGGCACGAACGCAGACGGAGGGGCCGTTCCCTGGCGCCGTTTCCCCCCCCCAAATCCGGCCGCGTCATCCCCCCGACGCGTGTCCCGGGAACGACCGGGTCCCCCGACCCGACGGTCCGACACCGACCTCTCCCGACGCTCCCGCCGGCACGACTCTCCCCCTATCCCCCCTTTCCCCCTTTCGAACGTCCGTCCCAGAACCGACTGGATACACGCGACAGTCCTGACTCCTGCTCACACGCGACAGCTAGCCCGGCACTGACTCGGATCGCTCCCGACGGCGCGACCGCTGTCGAGGGAGAGTACCGACGAAAAATTCCGCGGGTCGGTCCCGGTCTCAGACCGGCGACCAACCGCATACCGAGCATTCGCTCGCACCTGTATCGTGCAGTCCTCCACAGTCGGGGCACTGCTTTTTCTTGTAGTTCTCTTCCCAGCCCGCCTCCTCGACGTCGTGGCCACGCTGGGTGAGGAACTCGTCGAGCAAGTCGTCGGTGCTCGGTGCGGACGCCATACATGACATGGTATACCACACCACTATATATGTCTATTGGTGGCGGCGAAGCTCGTGGAAGTGAACGAACCAGAGGTGATATTACGGGGGTTCGTGATACCGAGACGCATGGGACGACAGCGGGCGAGTCGGAGGCGATTTCTGGCACTACTGGGCGCGTCGACCGTCGGGGCGGCCGGCTGCAGTTCCGACGGCGACGGAACGGACGAACCGAACAGGGAGGAGACGGCCGTGGAGCCGACGGCGAGGCCGACGGCGACCGACACCGCCACTGGGACTGGGGGCCCGACGGAGACGACCGGCTCGGCGACGGGGGACGGCGAGCCGGCCGGAACCGACGAATCGACCGAGACGGTGACGCCGACACCGGACCCGGCGTCGTTCGCATCGTGGCCGTCGTTCATGCGCAACGACGAGAACTGGGGGCACCATCCGGAAGCCGTCGAACCCGACGGGGCGGTCTCGGTCGACTGGGAACGCGACCTCGGGGGGTCGGTCGAGGCGGCGGCGACGCTGGTCAACGGGCGGCTGTTCGTCGGGACCGCCGGAAGGGACGGCGGCGCGTTCTACGCGCTGGACCCGACGACCGGCGAGACGCTGTGGGAGCGCGACCTCGGCGCGCCGGTCTCCTCGGCCGCGACGGTCGCCAACGGGTTCGTCTACGTCGGGACCGACGACGGTACTCTCCACGCGCTGGAGGCCCGCTCCGGCGACGGCTTCTGGCAGTTCGGGCTGCGCTCTGGCGAGGCGGTGGCCCCGCCGGTCGTCGTCGGCGGCGCCGTCTACGCCGGCACGTCGGTGGGACAGCTGTACAAGTTCGACGCCCTCGACAGCACCCAGCGCTGGACCCGTCGGGTCTCCGGGTCGGTCGTCGTCGCGCCGGCCTACGCCGACGGGACGCTGTACGTCCCCAGCGAGAACGCCGCCGTCTACGCCGTCTCCACGACGGGTGAGGAGACCTGGCGCAACGCCGTCGACGACGACGGCGTCGGCGTCTCGCACCGGAACAGGCGGGTGTACGCGACCGGCGGGACCACGCTCGAACAGACGAACGTCCGCGGTCGCCGGAACTGGTCGACGTCCGTCGATGCGCAGTTCACGACCACCCCAACGGTCACCGCTACTACGGTCCTCGCGGGGACGCGAACCGGCGCCGTACACGCCTTCGAAGCCGACAGCGGGATCGAACGCTGGCGGTTCGCGGAGCCGTCGGGCCCGGTGAGCGCACCGGCGGTCGTCGTCGACCGGACCGCCTACGTCGGCAGCGAGGACGGCACCGTCTACGCGGTCGGGATCGCCGACGGCGAGGCGACCTGGTCGCTCGAAACCGGCGCCGCGATCACGGCGGCACCCGTCGTCGCCGGCGGCCGCGTCTTCCTCGGCAACGACGACGGCACCCTCTACGCGCTCGCGAACTGACCGACGGACACTGTGCGTTCGGTTTCGTCCAGGGCTCGCTCGCTCAGACGAACGCGCCGGCCAGCGCCGACCCCGCCCCGGCCGCTGCCAGGGCGACCCCGAGCGTCCCCGCTGCGTACCCGAGCGCGCGGCGGGGCCGTCCCGCCTCCGCGAGTTCGACCGTCTCGACGGCGAACGACGAGAACGTCGTGAACGCGCCACAGAAGCCGACGCCGACGCCGACCGCGAGCCCGCCGCCGAGCGGCGCCGCAAGCACCGCCCCGAGCGCGAAACTGCCGAGGGCGTTCACGACCAGCGTGTCCGCCCGCCGTCGTTCGACGGCCGTGCCGACGAGAAACCGTGCGACCGCGCCGAAGACGCCCCCGACACCGACGAGGACGGCGCTCGGGAGGCTCACGTCGCCCACCTCGCGACCGCTCGCGCGGCGAGCACGCCAGCCAGCCCCAGCCCGTAGGTGGCGGCGACGTTCCCGACCGCCAGCGCCGGCGACAGCGCGAGCGTCTCGGCGGCGAACGTGCTGTAGGTGGTGAACGACGAGAGCGCGCCGGTGCCGACCAGCAGTCGCGTCTCCTCGCTCACGTCGGCGCCGTACCGCGCGCCGTACACCAGCCCGCCGAGCGCGAAACTCCCGGCGGCGTTGGCCGCCAGCGTCCCCCACGGGACCCCGGCTGGCAGCGCGACGGCGACGCCGTGGCGGCAGACGGCGCCGACGAACCCGCCGACGGCGACCAGCGCCACCGCCCGCGGAGTCGGTCGACTCGTCATCGATTCCACTGACCGCGCCGACTCACTCCACTGTTGCGTTGTCCGCCCGTCGCGTACTCTGCCACCGAACCGCGACCGCCGCTCTGGCGCGACCCCGAGAGCTGCTCTCGGCCCGGGATTTCAACCCTCGCACGAGCGTTTATCACACAGCGCGCGACCAGACCCGCCCATGCAGCCAGGCGCACTCACCGGAGACGAGCGGGCGATCGAGGGGTTGCCGATCAGGCTGGTCATCGCCCTCGTGGTCGGCGTCGCCAGTCTGAGCGTGATGATGAACACCCTCGCGGGCGTCCAGACGCTGGGCGTGACGGAACTAGACGTCCAGCCGACGCCGGAAGTGGTCGGCCAGGAGGAGACGGATCTGTCGGTCGCGGTCGTCGGGCCCGACGGCGAGCGGGTCGCCGAGGCGACGGTCGTGGCGAAAAGCGGGACCGCCGACATCGGGTCGGTCCGGACGGCCCGGACCGACGCGAACGGAACGGCGACGCTGACCGTCGACCCGTCGCTCGGTCCGAACCAGGACGAGGGGCGTATCGATCTGGACGTGAAGCCGCCGGCCGGCGGCCAGTACGCCGACGAGCGGGACAATACGGGGGTGCTGGTCGTCAGGAAGTAAGCGGCGTGCCGTCCTCGTGAGGGAATGACCGCACGGCGGTCCGGGCTAGCGGCGTTCGACGGCCTCGTCCCAGTCGATCCAGTCCTGCTCCCAGCCGGTGCGACCTTCGGCGTTGCGGCGGGCGAACTCGCGGTCCTCGCGTCGGGTGCGGTTGCGCTCGACCGTGTCGGCCTGCTCGCCCTCGACGAGCATCGGCTGGAACGCCACGCCGCCGAGTCGCTCGACGACTTCGCCATCCGGTTGCCCGAGACCGCCGGGCTCGACGACGGCGAGTGTCTGTTCGCCGGCGCCGTGTGGCATCACGAGCCGGCCGTCGTCGGCCAGCTGCGAGACCAGCGCCGCAGGTGGGGAGATCGCGGCCGCCTCGACGAGGATCCGGTCGAACGGGGCGTACGCGGGCAATCCCCCGGCGCCGTCGCGGGCGTCGACGAGGACGCCGCCGTAGCCGGCCGACGCGAGATTCGAGCGCGCCGCGTAGACGAGTTTTCGGTCGATGTCGACCGCGTGGACGTGTCGCTCTCCGAGCAGTTCAGCGAGCAACGCGGCCGTGTAGCCGACGCCGGCGCCGACGACGAGCACGGAGTCACCGTCCTCGGCGGCCAGGGCTTCGAGCAGGCGGCCGACGACGCTCGGCGGGAGGACGCGCGTGCCCAGCCGCTCGAACGGGCGGTCGGCGTAGGCGCCGCGCTCGTCGGAGACGAAGTCGTGGCGCGGCACGGCTCGCATCGCGACGGACACGTCCTCGCTGTGGACACAGCCCTTGCTCTCGTGTTCCAGGCTGTCGACCATGTCGTCGCGCAACACCGCGGGGTCCATACTCCAGGCTCCGATCTCGACCGTAATGAATGGCGCGGCTCACCCGCAACGGGACAGTTCGACGGGCCCTGACCCGGTCACTGCATCTCGACGACCCGGGCGTCGCCGTGGTCCTCGCGGTCGAATCCGTCGGCGGCCGGACTCGAAGGCGACGCTACCACGCCGACCACGCGCTGGTCGACTGGTCGCGGGCGTACACCCGGTTGATGTCCTTGGCGACGGCGCTGTCCCCGCCGAAGTCCAGCTTGTCGTGCTCGTAGCCGACGGCGTCGTCCCGCAGGTGGATCCCCTCGATCGTGAACTCCTCGCCGCTGAGCTCGTCGGTCTGGCCGACGACGAACTCGTAGTCGCCGGGCACCTGGATCGTGACGCTGCGGGTTTCGTCGTGGCCCCCGCCTTTCGGGTGCAGCGTCAGGTCGACGGAGACGTTGCCGACCGCGCGGGTCCAGATCGTCCGCACTTCCTCGGCGTCGGCTGCCTCTCGGCGGCCCTCGTCGAGCTCTAGACTAGTGATCCGGACGGTCATGATCGCCTCGTCGGTCCCCAGCAGGAACTCCCCGCCGACGGCCAGCCGCTCGCCCTCGGGGACGTCGGCGGTCGCCGTGAACGACTCGTCGTCCTGGGAGACGACGACCTCTCGCTCGAACTCGGTTTCGGAGGGCAGCTGCTCCTTGTGGGTGTGGCCACACTCCGTACAGCGGATCGTGGCGGCGCCGCCGCCGGTCGTGAGCACCTCGTGGACGGTCTCCAGCTCCGGCGAACACGACTGACAGACGACGGCGACGCGCTCGGTAGTCTCGGTCATACCGCCTCGTTGACGGCGGGCGCGTAAAAGTCCGCTGAGTGGCCTCCGTCGCGGCCGCTCGCGACCCACCGCGGTCGGTCGCGGCTGCCTGCGACCACTGTCACTACCCACGGTGGGCTGCCGGCCCGAATCTTCACGGTCCCGCCGCTCGACGGGGCGCCCATGGCTATCGACACGCCGACGAACGACGGTCTCGACCGGCGCCGGATCGCCGTCTTCCTCGGCGTGACCTTCGCCGTCTCGTGGACGGTCGCCGGTATCATCTACGCGCTGGGCGGCCTCGACGGCGGGCCGACGCTGTTGCCGGGCGTCCCGTTGTGGTTCCTGCTGCTGGCGGGGCCGTACATGTGGGGGCCGGCGATCGGTCATCTCGCGACGCGGTGGCTCACCGACGAGGGGTTCGACCGCGGCGAGATGCTGCTGCGCGTGCGAACGCTCCGGACGCGGCCGGTGCCCTGGCTGCTCGCGTGGCTCGGCCCGCTGGCGCTGCTACTGGCCGGGGCGGCCGTCTACTTCGCGGTCTTTCCCGGCCGGTTCGGCGGGCTGGACGCCGTCGCGGCGCTGCTCGCGGACGTCGAGGCCGAGACCGGCGTCGCGGTCCCGCTGTCGCCGGCGGCCTTTCTGGCGCTGCAGTTCGCGCAGGTGCTCGTCCTCGCACCGCTTCTCAACAGCGTGGCGACGTTCGGCGAGGAGTTCGGCTGGCGGGCGTACCTCCTGCCGAAACTGGGGCCGCTGGGCTGGCGGCGCGCACTAGTCGTCCACGGCGTCGTCTGGGGCGTCTGGCACTGGCCGGTCATCGCGATGGGGTACAACTACGGCGTCGACTACCCCGGCGCCCCGTGGCTCGGCCTGGCGGCGATGGCCGTCGCGACGGTCGGGCTCGGGGCCTTCCTCGGCTGGGTGACGCTCCGGAGCGCGAGCGTCGTCCCCGCTGTCGTCGGCCACGCCATGATCAACGGCGGCGCGGGGCTGGCGACGCTGTTCGCGACCGCGGTCCCGAACTCCGTCGTCGGGCCGACGCCGGTCGGCCTGCTCGGCGTCGTCCCGTGGTTCGTCGTCGCCGCCGTCCTGTTCGCGCGGCCCGAGTGGCTGTCGCCGGTCGAGGGGTGGCCGTCGGAGGGGTAGTCCGCGGAAAGGGTGGACTGCTGACCGGTCGCCGTGGCCGCCGTCAGTCCCCGGCGCTCGGCAGTTCAATCGGTTCGCCGTCGGCGTAGACGGTCGGGTCGCGGACGATCCCGTCGAGGTGGATCGGCGCGTGGACGTCGCCGCCGATGCCGTGGTCGTCGCCGATGGCGATGTGGACCGTGCCGGCCGCCTTCTCGTCTAACAGGACCGACCCCACGAGTTCCTCGACGGCGAGGTTCGAACCGATTCCGAGTTCGGCGAGGTTGTAGGCGTCGTCGCCCACTTCCTCGGCGGCCTCCTCGACCTCGGCGCGGATGTCGTCGTCGGAGATATGAGTTACAGAGCCGTCTTCGACCTCGAATTCGAGGGTCTGGCCGTCGTCGAGCTTTCCGTGGGGCATCATCGTCCCGTCGACGACGTAGCGGCCGTCGGCGGTCTCGGGGCTGACGAATATCTCGCCGGCCGGGAGGTTCGACATCTCGCCGGGCTCGTGGACGATGCCGGTGTCGAGCAGCCACTCGCGATCGCCCGGCTCGAAGGTGATGTCGGTGCCCAGATCGGTTGTGACGCGGATCTCCTCGACGCCGGCGACCTGTTCCAGCAGGCGCTCGGACTCGGCGGCGATGGAGTCGTAGTCGGCGTCCAGTCCCATCAGGAAGACGCCGTCGGTGATGCCGGGAAGCGTCGCGACGCGGGCGCCGGCCGCGTTGGCGTCGGTGCGGGCCTCGGTGTGGGTGAGGCTCTTGGTCGTCGGCGCCAGCACCACGTCGGCGCCGGCCATCGCCGCCGCGATCGGTTCGGGCGGCTCCTCGCCGTGGAGGTTCCCGGGCGGGTACCGCACCAGCGTCGCGTCGTCGGTTATCTCGGCGGCGACCTCGTACAGCGCCTCGCCGATGGCCTGCCGTTTGTCGTCGGTGACCACCGCACAGGACTCGTCCTCGGCCAGCGCCATACACTGCCGCACCGCCGTCTCCGCGGGCGCACGCAGCGACTGGTCGTTCATACCGGAATCGAAGCACGGCCGGCGGTTAGGTTTTGTCCCTCCGCCGTGGCCGGCGCCGGACCGACGGGCGGCGCCGTTCGGCGGTTTCGAAGGGTTCAACGGCTCTTTGACCCTCGGCAAACCGTTTATGCCGACCGGTCGTACCACCGTGTGCCCGTGGTCTCCGGACCCCACTGACGCGACCGCCCTGCCGCTCTCACTCGGCGCCGACGCCGCACACCCACGCCCCCGCTGACGCGTTCTCCGCCGGTCGGCGGCGCCGCTCTCTCTCGTTCTCGACGTCACAGCCGGGAGCGCCCCACCGACCAGCAGCCTGCCTACTCGACGTCAGTATCGGCCGCCAGCCCGTCGAGGACGTATTCGGCGCTGGTCCTGGTGGTCGCAAGCGGCGTGTCGTGGACGTCACAGATCCGCAGGAGTGCGCTGATGTCTGGCTCGTGGGGCTGTGCGGTCAGTGGGTCCCGCAGGAAGACGACGCCGTCGAGCCGGTCCTCGGCCACTTCGGCGGCGATCTGGGCGTCGCCGCCGAGCGGCCCCGACTGCTTGCGTTGGACGGTCAGGTCGGTCTCTTCGGTGATCCGCTTGCCGGTGGTGCCGGTGCCGATCAGGTCGAACCCGGACAGCAGCGACTCGTAGCTCCGCGCGAGGTCGACCATCTCCGGTTTCTCGTCGTCGTGTGCGATGAGCGCAACGCGGGTCATATCCGACAGTCGCACCCCGGCGACAAGACTCCTTGGTCGCCCCCCGCGACCGGTGTCGGGACGGCGCCTCAGGCGGGGTCGACCTCGATGTGGCCGCCGCCGTCGATGACCACGTCGTGACCCTCGACGTCGAAGGTGAGCGACTCCCCCTCGCCGTCCCCGTCGAGCAGGGCCGCAACCGCCTCCAGGTCGACGTAGGACTCGACGTCGTCGAGGTCCTCGGCCTGGAGGTCCGTCGCGTCCGTGACCGCCGCTTCGACGGCCTCGTCGATCGGTTTCGGACTCACCCATCCGTCGGTCCCCTCCTCGCCTTCCCCCGGGGCGAGAACGTACAGGTCCTCGGTAGCTGGCATACCGGTAGGTCGCTATACCGCTATATAATCATGCAAGAGCGCTTTCACGCTCTGAAAGAACTGGTCGAGCCGCGGCGCCGTGGTGGCGACCGCCAGCCGTCGCTCCGGGCCATCGGCAAATCGGGGAGATCCCGAAAGACTGGTGTTGGAGGCATCGTCCGGAAGTTCGGATGTCAGAGGCACGGTCCGGCTCGATCTCCCCCCAACACCGATCACCCCTTCTCCCAGCGGGTCGATTAATCTTACGGCTTGGCGTTCGGTATCCAGGGACGCCGTTTCACTCGATTCGCTCGCCCTGGTAGCTGCCGTCGTAGGTGTCGTCGTGGGCCGCCTCGGCGAGGACGAGCTGGGCGATCCGGGCGCCCGCTTCGAGTTCGACCTCGTGGTGGACCTGCAGGAGCCCCTCGCCGCGGCCCTCGTAGCCGGCGTCCCACACGGCCGTGTTCAGCATACAGGAGTTTCGCAGCAGCGACGACCGCGGGTAGACGAAGCCGACGTGGCCCTCCGGGATCCGCACCGTATCGGCGTACTCGACGACGTAGCCGCCGGGACCGAGTCGGTAGTATTCCCCACTTCCGGCCTCGTCCTCGCCCCCGCTCTCGCCCCCGTCTCGCTCGGGTTCGACCGCGCGGCGCTGGCCGACTGTCTTCCCGTCGACGCCGACCCGACCGGGTTCGACCTGTTCGAACACTTCGCCCAGCCGCAGGTCGACCCCGTTTGGCTGGACCTGCTCGCCGTCGACTCCCAGTACGTCCGCGACGAACTGCCCGCTCTCGAACATACCCGCGCTCGGACCGTGGGGGCGAAAGCGGTTTCGCTCCCCGACGACCGATGGTCGGCCCGTCACCGCCAGCGTGGTGACGTCCGTGCGGGACCGGATAGGAAACACGTTCGGGTGAGCCGAACGATCCCGCGGTTTCGCCGGCCCCGAACTGACGGAAACCGGACCGCAGGACGGCTTGGGGACGCGTTCCGACAAGGCTTGCGCCGACTCGCGGGTTTTATATCCGCTCGTCTTCCAATATGGAACGTTATGGGACAGACACTCACGGAGAAGATACTCGACGAACACCTCGTCGAAGGAGAGCTCGAACCCGGCGAGGAGATCGGGATCGAGATCGACCAGGTACTGACACAGGACACCACCGGAACGCTCGTCTGGCTGCAGTTCGACGCGCTCGACCTGAACGAAACTCAGACCGAGATCGCCGCCCAGTACTGCGACCACCAGACCTACCAGTTCGACTTCAAGAACACGGACGACCATCGTTTCCTGCGATCTGCGGCCGGCAAGTTCGGCGCGTACTTCTCGCGGCCCGGTAACGGCATCTGTCACAACGTGCACAAGGAGAACTTCGCGGCACCGGGCAAGACGATGCTCGGCTCGGACTCCCACACGCCGACCCCCGGCGGCATGGGCGAACTCGCCATCGGCGCCGGCGGCCTCGACGTCGCCGTCGCGATGGGCGGGGGCGCCTACTACATCGACATGCCCGAGGTCGTCAACGTCCGCCTGGAGGGCGAGCTGCCCGAGTGGGCGACCGCCAAGGACGTCATCCTCGAGCTGCTGCGTCGCCTCTCGGTGAAGGGCGGCGTCGGCAAGATCTTCGAGTACACCGGCCCCGGCGTCGACTCGCTGTCCGTTCCCGAGCGGACGACCATCGCCAACATGGGGACCGAACTCGGCGCGACCTCGTCGATCTTCCCGACCGACGAGCGTACTGAAGAGTACCTCGACGCCGTCGGCCGACCGGAGGACTTCGAGCAGGTCGAGCCCGACGACGACGCCGAGTACAGCGACGAGATCACCGTCGACCTCTCGGAGCTCGAACCGCTGATCGCCGAGCCGTCGATGCCCGACAACGTCGTGCCCGTCGGCGAGGTCGCCGGCACCGACGTCGAGCAGGTCATCATCGGCTCCTGTACCAACGGCGCCTACGAGGACATCCTCCCGGCCGCCAAGATGCTGGAAGGCCGCGAGATCTCGAAGACGACGGAGATGATCGTCGCGCCCGGCTCGAAGCAGGCCAGCGAGATGCTCGCCCGCAACGGCTGGACCGCCGAGATGATGGCCGCCGGTGTCAACTTCTCCGAGGCCACCTGCGGCGCCTGTATCGGTAACGGTCACGTGCCCGCCTCCGATTCGGTGTCGCTGCGCACCTTCAACCGCAACTTCGAGGGTCGCTCGGGCATCGAGGACGACTCGGTGTACCTCTGCTCGCCCGAGGTCGCGACCGCCGCGGCGCTGGAGGGGGAGATCGTCGACCCGCGTGACCTGGACGACGTCTCCGACCCCGGCTTCGAGCTGGCCGACGACTACGTCGGCGTCAGCAACTCCGACCTGATCACGCCCGACGAGGCCGTCGACGACGACCTCATCAAGGGGCCCAACATCGGCGACGTGCCGCTGAAGGACCCGCTGCCGGCCGACCTCGACGGCGAGATCCTGCTGAAGATGCCCGACAACATCACGACCGACCACATCAGCCCGGCCAACGCCGACGTGCTGATGTACCGGTCGAACATCCCGAAACTGTCGGAGTTCACGCTCACCCGCGTGGACGACACCTTCCCCGAGCGCGCCAAGGAGTCCGACGGCGGCATCCTGCTGGCCGGCGAGAACTACGGCCAGGGCTCCTCCCGCGAGCACGCGGCGCTGTGTCCGATGTACCTCGGCATCGACGCCGTCCTCGCCCAGAGCTTCGCCCGCATCCACAAGGCGAACCTCTTCAACTTCGGGATCGTCCCCCTGGAGATCGACGCAGACACCTA
>ENA-ORDC01002396-ORDC01002396.1-marine-metagenome-genome-assembly--contig:-NODE-2396-length-11401-cov-2.856676_pt1 | contig 11401 bp, 10 predicted proteins | sample MGYA00237783_ERZ508515 | MGnify/ENA primary metagenome ERZ508515 (study PRJEB26186, sample SAMN06268792) | marine metagenome | isolation source: Eden Landing Ponds, San Francisco, CA, USA | place...
CTTCTTCGATACGCTGTCGCTGTTTCTCATCGGCATCGGCTCCATCTCGCTCGTCGTCGCCGGCGTCTCCATCCTCAACGTGATGCTGATGTCGACCATCGAGCGCCGGGAGGAGATCGGGGTCCTCCGCGCGGTCGGCTATCAGCGGCTCGACGTGGTGAAGATACTGCTGACCGAGGCCTCGCTGCTCGGTTTCCTCGGCGGAATCGTGGGCGTCGGCCTCAGCGTCGTCGCCGGCGTGGCGATCGCACAGGTCGCGCTCGGCGACCCGACCGCGGCGCTCTCGCCCGAGGCCGCGGTGTACTACCTCGCCGGCTTCTTCTTCGGCGTCGTGACCAGCGCGGTCTCCGGGCTGTATCCGGCGTGGAAAGCCGCCCGCGAACGCCCGGTCGACGCGCTCCGCTCGTAGGCTCATCGGCCGGCCGCCGCGTTCTCGGTTATTCGCCGCCGGACGCCGCGCCTGGATCGTGCCGTTCGAACCAGTCGAGGAGCGTCTCCAGCCGGTGGATGGCTCGCTCCGGCTCGCCGACGTTGTGGTGTTCGTTCTGGTAGACGACCAGCTTCGCGGGGACGCCCTGCTTCTTCACGCTGAGGTAGAGCTGTTCGGCCTGCGTCGGCGGGCAGCGCCAGTCCTCCTCGCCGGCCGTGATGAGCATCGGCGTGTCAACCTCGTCGACGCGAGTGATCGAGGAGATGTCGCGGTAGGTGTCGAGGTTCTCCCACGGGAGGCCGAACTCGTCTTCGTGCCACAGGTGGTTGTCGTCGGTCCCGAAGTTGGAGTAGAAGTCGTAGATGCCGTGTTCGGGCGCGATGGCGGCGAACGGGTTCTCCCGGACGGCGATGTGTGCGCTCGTGATGCCGCCGTACGAGAAGCCGGTGCAGAACAGCCGGTCGGGGTTGGCCCAGCCACGGTCGACGAGCGCCTCGACGCCGGAGACCACGTCGTCGCTCTCCAGTTCGCCGCGGCTTCCGCGCAGCCGTTCGGAGAACTCCCCGCCGTAGGAGGTACTCCCACGGTAGTTCACACAGCAGACGGCGTATCCCGCGTTCGCGAGCACCGCGTTCGTGAGGTCGAAACCCGGGGTGTCGTACGACATCGGCCCACCGTGGATACGTGCGACGGTCGGGTGGGGGTCGGGGTCCGCCGGGTCGAAGTCCGCCGGCAGGAAGACGATGCCCGGTATCTCCTCGCCGTCGCCGTTCTCGAAGGTGATCCGTTCGTGTGTCGGCAGGTCGTGTTCGTCGACGAACTCCGCGTTGAGCGCGGAGAGCCGCCGGGTGCCGTCGAGGCCGTCGAGCGCGTACACGTCCGCCGGACGGTCCGAGGTTGAGAGCGCGGCCGCAGCCCCGCCCGGTGTCGCGTCGAAACTGTCGAGTGTCCGGCCGTCTCCCTGCGCGTCGAAGACCCGCTCCGCCGGCGTCCCGTCGGCGTGACAGCGAAGCAGCCGGGTTCGCCCCTCGTCGCCGATCGGGACGAGAACCGTCTCCTCGTCGCGCCACGACGGTCCAGATTGCAGTGCGACAGTTCGGTCGACGGAGGCGGAGACGGACGCGAACCCGTCGCCGTCTGCGACGTACACCTCGGCCGGGCGATACCAGTTCATCGGCGGGTTGCGGCCGACGAACGCGAGCTGGTCGCCGTCGGGGCTCCACGTCGGAGCCGAACAGAAGTGGTCACCGTCAGTGACTCGCTCGCGGTTCGACCCGTCCGGGTCGATGGCGTGGACGTCGTAGACTGCGGAGTCGGCGGCGTCCTCGTAGTTCGCGAGGAACGCGATGCGGTCGTTCCGGCCCCACGCCGGCTGGAGCCCGGAGAGCGCTTCCATCGATCCGGCGCCGTAGGCGTCGTCGAGCCGTCGCGTTTCGCGGCTCGCAACGTCCACGACGAACAGGTACGAGGTCACGTCGTCGAGCCAGCCGACGCCGTTCGCCTTGTGGTTCAGCCGCTCGATTTCGATCGGCCCGTCGTCGCGGCGCTCGTCCAGTTCCTCCCGCTGTTCGTCGGTCGGATCGCGCGCGTCGAAGACGATCCGTTCTCCACGGGGACCGAAGTCGAAGGCCCGGACCCCCTCGTCGCGGTCCGTCACCTGCCGTGCGTCGCCGCCGCGGACGAGGTCGAACACCCACACCTGCGGTTTCGGTTCGTCGCCGTTCCCGCCGTTTCCACCGCCCTTATCATCGGCTTCCTTCCCGTCGGTCTCGTCGTCGCCGTCATCGTCCGGGCCGACGGTGAGCGCCACGTCCGTCTCCCGTGCGGCGATGAAGCCGAGTCGCTCGCTGTTCGGTCCCCACACGGGGCTGTTCGCCCCCGAAGCGCGCGTGAGCCGGTAGGGGTCACGGCTCCCGTCGGTCGGCACGACGAACACGGAGTTCCGGCGGCGGTCCTCTGCGGGGTCGAACTCCGTCGCGACGAAGGCGAGCCGGTCGCCGTCCGGGGAGAGCGCCACGTCGAGTACGCCGGTGTACTCGTAGATGTCGTCGGGTTTCAGGCATCCCATGCGGGCACGTGCGGTAGGGCCCACTAAGCTCTACCCCCGACGTGCGGATGGGTGCCCCGGTCCGGTGCACTCGACGCGACTGTCATTCGGCCGGTCGGCGTAACCCACAAATCGACCCGCGACGAGAGCCGGGTATGGAACTCACCGAGGCGCTCGGTGCGGACGGACTCGTCTGTGCGGTCGGGGCCGGCGGAAAGAAGACAGCGATGGCTGTTCTCGCCGACGCCTGCGACCGCGCGACCGTCACCGCGACCGTCCGCATCCCGAAGGCGTTCGCGGAGCACGTCGCGCGGCTCGAACTCACCGACGACCCTGCTGGCGTCGTCCGTGGGAACGACGTCTGGCCGTTGGAGGTCGTTCCGGGTGCGGCCGACGAGTCGCGGCACGACGGCTACCCGAACGAGGTCGTCGCCGGCCTGCGCGACGCGGCGCCCGGCCCAGTGCTCGTGAAGGCGGACGGCGCCCGAATGCGCCGGTTCAAGGCGCCGAACGAGCGCGAGCCACAGCTCCCAGCGAACACCGACACCGTCCTCGCTATCGCGAGCGCCCGCGCGGTCGGCGAGCCGCTTGACGAGGGGGTCGTCCACCGGCCCGAGCTGGTCGCGGAGCTGACCGGGCGCGAGCTCGGTGAGGAGATACAACCGGTCGACGTCGGTGCGGTGCTCGGCCACGAGCGCGGCGGGATGAAGCGTGTCCCGGACGGCGCAACCGCGGTCGCCGTCGTGAACATGGTCGACGACGACCGGCTCGAACGGATCGGCCGGGAGATCGCCGCGGCGACGCTCGACCGCTCGGACCGGGTCGACCGCGTCGCGCTCACGAAGCTCGACGAGCCGCGCGTCGTCGACGTCCTCGACTAGAACCGCTCGGCGGCGGCGTCGAACGCCTCCCGGGTGTCGATACTCTCGAAGGAGTCGAGCGAGCCTGCGGCGGCGAGCTCCGCGCGCTCGATGACCACCCAGTCGAGCTCTTCGAGCGGCGCGAGTATCTTCCGGTCGCCGCGGTCGAGCGCACGGTCGCAGGCGTCGGCCATCGCGCCAGCCCGGTACGCCGCGTGCGTGGTCGCGTACCACTCGTCGGGGCGTGGAACGGCCGCGTCGTGTGGTTCTCCCTCGTGGTCAGTCGCACGGTCGAAGCAGAGGTCGACGAGCGCCGGGTCGAGGAACGGCATGTCGCAGGCCGCGACGAAGACGTAGTCTGCCCCGGCGTCGGCCGCAGCCCGACAGGCGGTGCCGATGCCGGCCATCGGTCCGCGATCGGTCTCGGGGTCCTCCGCGAACCTGACCGGGTTCCTGTAGCCGTCGAGCGCGCGTTCGATCGCCTCGCGCTGGTCCGCCCGGCAGTTCACGACGAGTGTCTCGGTCGCGGCCGCGAGGCTGTCGGCGACCCGACGCACCATCGGTTTCCCGGCGAGTGCCGCAACCGCCTTGTCATGGTCGCCGAACCGGGTCGAACGCCCCCCGGCGATTATCGCTCCCGCGCGCATACCGGCCGTTCGGCTGTGGTCACCAAAGGCGTGTCGCGGGCGGGTTCACGCCGGCTCGAGTATCCCTCGGAGAGATTCCCCGGGTGCGGCCGGTTATTTGGCCCCCCACCGCCACACACCGACTATGCACGAGGTGGAACCGTGACCGACGCGTACGTCGTCGGCGCGGGACAGTCGGACTACGGGAGCTTCCCCGAGGAGTCGTACCGATCGCTGTTCAGGACTGCGTTCGAGGACGCCGTCGAGGCAGTTCCGAACGGGATGGACCCGGACCGGATCGACGAGGCGGTCGTCGGCACGCTCGGCGTCGGCGGCCGACAGCTGGGCCTCTCCGGGCCCGCCGTCACCGAACACGTCGGGCTCCACGGCGTCCCGACGACCCGCGTCGAGAACGCCTGCGCTGCATCCGGCTACGCGGTTAGACAGGCCGTTCAGGCCGTCAAGTCCGGGATGGCCGACGTGGTGCTCGCCGGCGGCGTCGAGGTGATGACGGACGCCTCGGGCGACGCGGTTCGCTACTGGCTCGGCGTCTCCGGCGAGACGGAGTGGGAGCGGCTCTCGGGAACGACGTTCGCCGGCGTCTACGCGCAGATGGCCTCCGCACATATGCGCGAGCACGGCACGACGCGCGAACAGCTCTCGCACGTCGCCGTGAAGAACCACGCCAACGGCGCGAAGAACCCACACGCACAGCTCGGGTTCGAGTGTTCGCTCGAGGATGCGATGACCGCACCGACGGTCGCCGAGCCGCTCACGCTGTACCACTGCTGCCCGACCACCGACGGCGCGGCGGCCGTGCTCGTCGTCAGTGAGGACGTCGTCGACGAGTTCACCGACGACCCGATCCGCGTTGCCGGGGTCGGTGCCTCCTCCGACCGGGTCGGCCTCTTCCAGCGGGAGACCTACTCGGGCGTCCCCGCTTCGCGCCGTGCGGCCGAGACCGCCTACGAGGCGTCCGGTTACGGTCCGGACGACCTCGACTTCGCGGAGGTGCACGACTGCTTCGCCATCGCGGAGCTGATGGCCTACGAAGACATCGGCCTCTGCGAGCGCGGTGAGGCCGGCACACTCGTCGAGTCCGGTGCTACGGAACTCGGCGGCGAGACGCCGGTGAACACCTCCGGCGGCCTCAAGTCGAAGGGCCATCCCATCGGCGCGACGGGCGCGGGCCAGATCGTCGAGGCGTTCGAGCAGCTGTCGGGGCACGCTGGCGACCGACAGGTCGACGACCCGAGCGTCGGGCTCACCCACAACGTCGGCGGTTCCGGCGGCGCCGCAGTCGTTCACGTCCTCGAGCGGGAGGAGGTGGCGCGATGAGCGTCACGGAACCGGCGAGCGGGGGGCGGTGTGAGCCGCGAGCGGAGGTGACGAGATGAACGTCGGCATCCAGGCGGTCGGCGCGTACACGCCGCGTCGTCGGATCACCGCGGCGGAGTTCGAAGCAGCGTGGGGGAGCTTCGACGCGCCGGGCATCGAGCGGACGGCCGTGCCGGACGCCGACGAGGACGCGCTGACGATGGGCTGGGAGGCGGCGACGCGTGCGCTCGACGCCGCGGACGCGGACGCCGCGTCCGTCGACTACCTCGCCTTCGCTACCACGACCCCACCGCTCGCGGAAGAGGACCTGACCGTCCGCCTCGGCTCGCTGCTCGGCGTGCCCGACGACGCGACGCGACACGCCTTCACGGGGAGCACTCGAGCGGGAACCCGTGCGCTCGATGCGGCGTTCGATGCGGCACCGGACCGCGGGCTCGTCGTCGTCGCCGACTGCCCGCGAGGCGAGCCGCACGACGCTCGCGAACACGCAGCAGGGGCCGGGGCGACTGCCTTCGTCCTCGGTCCCGACGCACCCGTGCGACTCCTCGACCGCGCCGAGCACGCGGACCCCTACCCGGGCACGCGGTTCCGCGAGTCAGGCAGCGATACCGTCGACGGCATCGACGCCGGAACCTACGACCGAAACGCGTTCGCCCGCCCGCTCGCGGCCGCTGTCGACGCTGTCGAGGGCGGAGCGGTCGACGCGGCGGCCGTTCAGATGCCCGACGGCAAGCAGCCGTATCGGGCCGCCGGCGCGATGGGGGTCGACGCCGAAACGATAGCCGCCGCGGAGACCGTCTCGATGCTCGGGGACACGGGCGCAGCCTCCGTCCCGCTCGGCATCGCCGCCGCACTCGACGACGGCGCGGAGCGACTGCTCGCAGCATCGTGGGGGTCGGGAGCCGGGGCGGACGCACTCGTGTTCGAACGCGACCGGCCGGTTCCGGTCGCGCTCGACATCGACGGCGATGAGGAGGTGAGCTACGCGACGTATCTCCGGCTTCGCGGCGAGATAACCGCCGAAGAGCCGGACGGCGGGGGTGCGTACGTCTCCGTCCCGACCTGGCACCGCTCGCTCCCGCAGCGGCATCGGCTCGTCGCCGGTCGCTGCCCGGACTGCGGGGCGTACACGTTCCCGCCGGAGGGGGCCTGCCGTGGCTGTGACTCGCTCGTCGAGTTCGAGACGGTCGAACTTCCCGGAACGGGGACCGTCGAGGCGTACACCGAGATCGGCGCCGGCGGTGCACCCCCCGAGTTCGCCGAGCTTCAGTCCCGGTCGGGGTCGTTCGGGGTCGCCATCGTCGCGTTCGACACGCCGGACGACGCCGTCGCGACAGCTCCGGCGATGGTCGTCGACGACGCGGCCGTCGGGGACCGCGTCGAGACGACCCAGCGGCGCGTGTATACGCAGGAAGGCGTCACCAGATACGGGTTCAAGCTGCGGCGGGTCGAGTGAGCTCCTGCCACGAGCACCGGGCGTCGAACGGGGCCGGGAGAACGCTTAGGTGGACAGCCGTTGCGGAACGTGCAAGCGAACGATCGGCCGGAGCCGAGGAACACAGATGTCAACCGATGATTACGACTCGACGGAGGAACCGACGCCGGAGGAGATCGTCGACGACCTCGCAGAGCTCCGCGAGCAGGTCGACGATGAGGCGCGAGAGCAGGTCGACGACCTGATGGAGCAGGTCGCGGAGCTCCAGCCGCGGGGGTTCGGCAACGTCATCGTCGGCTTCGACCGGACCGACCTCGCGGAGGCGACGCTCGGGTCGCTGCTTTTCGGCATCCCGATGTTCGTCGAAGGGGGGACGAACGAGGTCGGTGAGCGGCTGGCGGCCAGCCCGCTCGCTTTCGTCGCCACTCTGGCCGGCGCGGTCCTGTTCGTCTACGGTATCGTCTACGTGGCCGACTTCCAGGACGTCCGCGTCCACGAGCCGTTGCTCGGGGTGCTGCCGCGGCGGCTGGTCGGTATTACCGGCGTCTCCTTTCTTGTGGCGCTGTTCGCGATGACAGCGTGGGGTCGCGTCGACTGGGCCGACCCGTGGCTCGCCGTCTGTACGGTGAGCGTCGCGTTCGTACCGATGGCTATCGGGGCCGCGCTTGGGGACATCCTCCCGGGGAGCTGAACTCCCCGCTACGGGAGCTCCTCGGCCGTCAGGTCGCCGCTCCAGTGGAGTTCGCCATCGATGAAGGCCGGGGTGTCCTCCGCTCTCAGCGCATCGAGGAGCTCCGCTTCGGTACACGAGTGTTCCACCGGGTCGCCGGCCGCAAGCACCGCTGGCGAATCGAAGACGGTCGAATGAACCATCGTCCCCAGTTGGAACTGCCCGGTCGCGATCCGCTGCTCTTCGAGGTGGTACTTCTCACCCCGCCGCTCGACCGTGTTAACGGTACAGACGTCAACCGGCTGCCCAACCGACGTGCTCGGGTCTCCCACGACGGTGTACACACCGGAGAGCGTGGCTGCCCGTCGGAGCAACGACCGGGAGAGGCCGACCGAGTATCCCCGGCTCAGCATCCGAGCGAGCTGCGTGCCGATCTCGAAGGCGGCGTCGTTCCCCACGTCGGCGAGGGTGACGAGCCCGCCGGTTGCCCCTCGTTCGACGAGGTCGACGGCGTGGGGGTACGACTGGCACGCGTTGAGCAGGAATGCCGTCGCGCCGGCCGACGGCACCGTCGCTGTGTCGAGGTGACCGTCCGGACACTCCAGCCCGGCGTCGGTGGCGTGGCCGACGAAGTGGAACAGGTCGGTGTCGCGTGCGAGCAGCTCCCGGAGCCGGTCGGTCACAACGCTGTCACGGAGTTCGACATCGAACGGGAGGTCGTCGCGGCGCTGGTAATGCGTCCGGGCCGCGAGCGCCTCCTCTGCCATCGACGGGTCGTTGCAGACGACGAGCACGCGGACCTCGTCGCTCGCCTCGTCGTCGGACGCCGCGAGGGCGTTGTCGTAGCCGGCACGGATCGATTTCCCCGCGTTCAGCGGAATACCGTCGCCGACCCACACGTCCGTGAACGCGTCCGTGTCCGGGAGGTCGACGAACTCGTCCCGACCGTCGAACACCTGAGCGGTACCTCGGGTGGGTTCCGTCCCAACGAACCGATCGAGAACAGCGCCCCGCGCCTCCTCCCCTGCGTACGTCTCCGGGCGTGTCGGTCGGACTGCCGCGAGGTCGTGGACGAGCGACGGGAGATGTTCGACGGATTCGGGCTCGGGTTCGGTGTGTGCAACGGTCGGCCAGTTCGGCGCGTGTGGGAGCGTCTCTGTCATCGGCGCGGTCAGATACGCCGCGAGCCGTTCGTCGTGTGGCATCTCGTACAGCGACTCAAAGTCGAGCAGGTGGTCGACGGCCGCTCCCTCCCGTACCTCGATGTCGTAGAAGCCGTACTGTCGGGCCGCGACGTCACAGACGAAGACGTGTCGAAGGAGCCGTTCGGGCGCGACGCCGTCGTCACCGAGCCGGACCCGCTCGTCCGCGGCCCGCAGCTGCGGGTCGTCGGAGAGTTCGAGCGGGGTCGCGAGATAGTACGCGAGCGGTGCCGCGGCGAGAACCGAATCGATACGTGGCGCAACTTCGAACGTGACGTCGGATTCCGGCCGTTCCACCGCGGAGTCGACGGAGCGTTCGTCCCCGAGTTCGACCCTCGGAGGGTGACCGCGCAAGGTCGGGAACGACCGTTCCGGCGCCGTCGTCATCACTGCCCCGCCGAAATGTGACACCGCCCAGGCGAGCCCCGCCGCGTCGGGTGTCGTCGTGACGGTGCCTGCCGGTGCGGTGTGGTACGAGCGGGCGCCCAGTGTGACCCGTGTCGAGCCGTCGAACGAGACGACCGCCTCGTCCGAGGAGAGACGGATCCGTACCGTTCCGGTCGCCGTGAGGTACAGTTTGCAGGCGAGATCGAGTTCGATGAGCGCTTCCCCCGACCACGTCACGGGTTCGGTGATACTGTCGGAGACGATACGTCCGTCCGCAGACCGAAGTATGGCCGCGCCGGACGGGAACTCGAGCCGCTCCGCGTCGAAGCGCCACGCCGAACTCACCGGCGCAGGGACGTCGTTCGTGTCGACCGGTTCGGGTGGCGTTTCGATACCCGATACGGGAACACGGTTTTGCATCGCCGGGTCGAGCAGCACGTGTCCGGCGTCGTCCCCAGATTCGATGTGAATCTCTCCCCCCATGGTTCGATTTCAGCCAACCGAATCGTATAAACGCGTGGCCTGCGGCCAACTCTGTCCCCGTTCGGGAAGCCCCACGGACGGGCGTCATGGCCCGTCGAAGGCCCGAAAACATCAAAGCAGGTCCCGGAGTACTGTGACGCGTGTCAGAGGATGTCTTCAGCGGGCAGCCGGCCGACGTCGTCGAGCGAATACTCGATGGCGCGTCGAGCGTCACCGTAACGTGTACCGAGGCGAGCCTGCTGTTTGCCACCGTCACCGCACTCCACGAACTGAACGACGAGGACCGACCGGAAGAGACACGCCTGCTCACGGTACCGAGCGTCGCGAAGCGGGCGAAGCGTGACTTCGTCACTGCGACGACGCTCGCGGACCTCCAGGCGTCCGCCGGGGTGGAGCTCCGGACCGCGGACGAGTCGTCGCTCCCGGAGCCGGCAGTCGTCACGGAGGACACTGTTTTCCCGATTCTCCGGGGTATTCCCTGTCGAACCGCGGCGCTTCGCGTCACGGACGAGGAGTTCCACGACGAGTACGGGGAGGGCTCCAACCAGCGGTGGACTGACGCCGCGGTGTACGAGCTCGATACGTTCCAGCGCTCACAGTTCCTCGACTCGCTCGAGGGGGAGTTCGGCGACGAGTTCCGGCAGGACTTCGAGCGGGCGCTCGCGGTGCCGGCCGTCCGGGGGAACGGCGACGGCGTCGACCCGGTCGACCTGCTCGTCCTGCTGGCCGCGAAACACGGTGAGCAGTCGTACGAACTGAACCGGTGGGGGGAGTCGTTCGGCGTCGCCAGCGTCGGCAAGTTCTCACAGTCGAAGCGACGGCTCGAGGAGATCGGCCTCGTCGAGACGGAGAAGGTGCGGTCGGAGTCCGTCGGCCGGCCGCGCCAGCGGCTCGTCGTCGGGAAAGAAGAGCTCGCGGACGCCTCCCCGGAAGAGCTCGTCGAGGCGATGCGGACCGTCTCCGGGTGACGGGGCTCTTTTGAAAAGCGTTAAACCCGACGGTCCCGGACCGTGGAGTATGAGCGAAACCGAGCAGAAGCGGGCGCGCAAGTGCGTCTCCTGTGGGATCAACATCTCCGGGACCGCCGCAGCCCGATTCAAGTGTCCCGACTGCGGGCACATGATCTACCGCTGTTCGAAGTGTCGCAAGCAGAGCAACCTCTACGAGTGCCCGGACTGCGGGTTCACGGGGCCGTAACGATGGGGAAGGTCGCCGTCAAGCTCAAGGTGATGCCGCAGAGCCCCGAGGTCGACCTCGACGCGCTCCAGGACCGCCTCGAGGCGTCGCTCCCCGAGGGGGCGAAGATCAACGGCTTCGAGCGCGACGACGTCGCGTTCGGCCTCGTGGCCCTGCTCCCGACCGTCATCGTCCCCGACGACGCCGGCGGCAGCGAGGCCGTCGAGGAGGCGTTCAACGGCGTCGACGGCGTCGAGTCCGTCGCCGTCGAGTCGCAGGGTCGCCTGTAACCTACGTCTCGGTCGGCACCGGTCCGACCACGTCCACCACGTCGATGTCACCGTCGAGCGTGAGCCGTAGCTCGTCGCCGCCGTAGCGCATCGTCACCTCGACGAGCGGCGGCTCCGCCGAGAGGACCGCCATCTCGTGAGTCATCGACTGCTCCTTCCACCGGCCATACGACTCGGGGTCCTTCACGTCGTACTGGATCGGGAGCCCGCGGTCGTAGTAGAAGGCAACGACGGCCGGGTGGCAGCTCGCGACGGCGCGTGGGTGAGCGATGCTGTCGTGTTTACAGACGGCGCAAGTGAACCGGACCTGCGCCGGGAACGCCGTGCCACAGGCCGCACAAGGCCCGCCCGCCGTGTGGTCGGGACAGACGGTCAGTTCGGCGTGGACCGGTTGACCCTCGATGCGGTCGACGTAGGGGTCGTGGGCCAGCGTCGTCACGTCGAACCCGCGGAGCAG
>ENA-ORDC01002397-ORDC01002397.1-marine-metagenome-genome-assembly--contig:-NODE-2397-length-11397-cov-2.580919_pt1 | contig 11397 bp, 7 predicted proteins | sample MGYA00237783_ERZ508515 | MGnify/ENA primary metagenome ERZ508515 (study PRJEB26186, sample SAMN06268792) | marine metagenome | isolation source: Eden Landing Ponds, San Francisco, CA, USA | place...
GTGAGCGCATCCCGGACCCGGGGAAAGAAGTTCTCCAGGCAGCGAGTCAGCGCCGCGCGCAATTCCTCGCGCACGGATTCCAGAACGGGACCCGGCGATGCCCGGCTGGATTCCCGCTCGGCGGCCGGTGCTTGCGCGCTTTCCCGGTGGGTCCGTACATGATTTTGTAGCGCCAGCAGATCCGTGGGATCGGGATCATCGAACTGCAATCCGGCGCCGCCCTCGAGGGTCCGCGCCACGCGGGCCGGCAGCGTGATCTCGCGCTGCCCCCGGCTGCCGTCCACCAGAAGGGTCAATGCCACTGCTTGCCCCGCTTCGAGAGGATAACGGGTTCCGCCCGCCTGCCCCTGGTCGACAAAGCGCACCAGAACGCCCCCGAGGCAAAAGTCCGCTATACGGCACTGGCGGTTACCCTGTCCCGCCATAGCCAGCCTGCCGGTAAGGTTTACCGGATGGCGGATATAGGCGCGCTGATTCCTGTCCTGCATCCGTGTATTCATTGCTGAACCGCGTCCCGGCCGTGAGCCTCCTTTGTACCTGTACAGCCCTCCGAGAGCAAGTCATTGATCAGCGGCATCAAGGCAACTTTCCCCGCCCTGTTGTTGTCCGATACAGTCGAGAGCAACCAGGCATGGGCCGGAGCAAGGCCATGCTTTATACTGACTTTTTCTGTCCAACCAATCAGGGTGATCATGACACAGCACCGAATCGGACCGCGCGGCCTTTTTGTACTGCTCATACTGGCCGTCCTTGCGCCCGCCGCCTGGGCCCTGATGAACGGCGACCCGGAAACAGCAACTCCGGAGCTTGCCCCGTCCGCGGACCAGAAGGGCGCGGCCGAGGAGATCGTTGACCGCCTGGACAACCACTACCGGGAGCTGGCGTTCAACGACGAGCTCTCCGCGCGGGTCTGGCAGAACTATCTCGACAGTCTGGACCCCAACCGCGTCTATTTCACGCAGGGCGACATTGAATCCTTCCGCTCGGTGCGCGAGCAGCTCGATGATCAGCTCGCCGATGGCGAGCTCAAAGCCGGGTTCGATATTTTCCGGGTCTATCGCCAACGCATGGGTGAACGGCTGGACTATCTGCTGGGCCGGCTGGATCAAGGGCTGGATTCGCTGTCCTTCGACCAGGAGGAAACCCTGCGCGTGGATCGCGCGGAGGCGCCCTGGCCGGAAGACGAAGCCGCTCTCCATGATCTCTGGCGCCGGCGGCTGAAAAACGCGGTGCTGTCCATGCGGCTCAACGACGTCGAGGATGATGAAATCGTCAAGCGCCTGCGGCGGCGCTACGAAGGACAGCGCAACCGCATGAAACAGAACACCAATGAGGATGTCTTTCAGGTCTACATCAATGCGCTGACGCAGACTTATGATCCGCATACGTCCTATTTCACGCCCCATCGCTCGGAGAATTTCGATATCAGCATGAGCCGTTCGCTGGAAGGCATCGGCGCAGTGCTGCAATCCGAGGACGAGTACACCAAGGTGATCCGGCTGGTGCCGGGCGGTCCTGCGGCCAGGAATGGTCGACTGCACCCGGCGGACCGCATCGTCGGCGTAGCCCAGGGCGAAGATGGCGAAATGAAGAATGTGATCAGCATGCGCCTCGACGAGGTGGTGGACAAGATTCGCGGGCCCAAGGGCTCCATTGTGCGCCTCAAGGTGATTCCCCATGACGCGGCGAATGACCACGACACCCGGATGATCTCCATCGAACGCAACAAGGTGGAGCTCAAGGAACAGGCGGCGAGCAAGGAGATCCTGGAACTGGGCGAAAACGGCGAACAGCGCATTGGCGTTATTCGCATCCCGGCTTTCTACATGGACTTCGAGGCGGCACGCCGGGGCGACCCGGACTATGCCAGCACCACCCGGGATGTGGCCCAGCTGATCATGGAACTCCAGGACGAAAACCTCGATGGCCTGATGGTGGATCTGCGCGACAACAGCGGCGGGTCCCTGCAGGAAGCGATCAAGCTGGTGTCACTGTTCATCGACTCCGGGCCCACGGTTCAGGTGCGCGATAACCGTAACGACGTTCAGGTAGAGTCGGATCAGCTTCCGGGGGCACTCTATCGCGGCCCCATGGCCGTGCTGGTCAACCGCTACAGCGCTTCGGCGTCGGAAATCTTCGCCGGTGCCATGCAGGATTATGGCCGCGCGCTGGTGATTGGCGGTCAGACCTTCGGTAAGGGCACGGTCCAGTCGCTGATGGAACTCAACCATGGTGAGTTGAAAATGACCCGGGCGAAGTTCTATCGCGTGTCGGGCAAGAGCAACCAGCACCGGGGCATCCTCCCCGACCTGCAGCTGCCTTATGCGGTGGACAAGACCCAGATCGGCGAGAGCGCCCTGGATAACGCCCTGCCCTGGGACGTCATTGACCAGGCGGATTACGATCCGGTGGTCAACCTGAATCCGCTCATACCCCGGCTGCGGGCACAACACCAGGAACGCATGGAGGATAACCCGGAGTTTGACTATGTCCGTAGCCAGATTGAGCTCATCGAAGCCGGCCGGGAACGCGAGCGGGCTACCCTGCATGCGGACAAGCGCCGTGAGCGCGAACGCGAGCGCGATGAAAAACGCCTGACCATCGAAAACCGGCTCCGCGAGCATCGGGGCAAGAAACCGGTGGAATCCATGGAAGAGCTGGAAAAACTACGCGAGGAACAGGCCATGGAACAGGCCCGGAACCCGGACGCGGAACAGAATCGTCCGGATCCCCACTTGCGCGAAGCGGCACGCATTCTGGGGGATCTGGCAGGGATGAACGGCAAATCGGGCAAGGTGGCGGGTCGACCCTGACCGCCACCCTGCCCTGCACAAGGGCAGGCAACCGCTACAACAATGTTGCCACGCCGTTTCCTCAGGGGCCTGTTTGGCGTCCTGCGCTCAGGCCGAAATCGGCCGTCTGCGGGCTCTTGAGCCCCTTCAGCACCTGCGCGCCCGGGTGCGGCATGCCCTCCGTACCCGGGTTTGCTGTAGAATATGGCGCCATTCGCAGCATTGGCACGGACCCTTCATGGCTCGCAACACCGTCAAACGCGTCAAAACCGGCTCTTTCGAACGCCGCTTTTCCATGGCTCGTGCCGGGCTGCTTGCCGGCGCCCGCTACGCCACCCTGAGCGCGGGCACCTTTTTTACGCCGGCACACAAGCGCGCCGACCGGCGCAGTGCCATTCTGTCCGCTCAGGCGGAGGACCTGGTCGCCGAGCTGGGCCAGCTCAAGGGTTCGGTGGTCAAGATCGGCCAGATGATGGCGCTGTTCGGCGAACACTTCCTGCCTCCGGAGGTGACCGCGGCTCTGCATACCCTGGAAAACAGGACCACGGCGCTGGAGTGGGAAACCATCGACGAACATCTGCGCCGGGAGCTGGGCGAGCTCAAGCGCGCGGAGCTGGACGTGGATCCGGAACCGCTGGGCGCCGCCTCGCTGGCCCAGGTACACCGAGCCGTGCGCCCAAGCGACGGCCTGGAAGTGGTGCTCAAGATCCAGTACCCGGGCGTGGCCGACGCCATCGACAGCGACATGCGCGCCATTGTGCGCCTGCTCAAGTGGAGCCGGCTGGTGTCCATTACCGAGGAATTCAATCAGTGGCTCGCGGAAGTGCGGGAAATGCTGGCCCGGGAAGTGGACTATGATCTGGAAGCCAACACCACCGAGTTTTTTCGCAACGCGCTGGCGGACGACGAGCGTTTCGTGGTCCCCGAGGTTGTACACGAATATTCGTCGAATAACGTTCTCTGCCTCACCTTTGAGCACGGGGTGGGCATCAGCGACCCTTCCATTCAACAGCTGTCCCAGGCGAGGCGCAATTTCATGGGCCGCGCCATCATGGAATTGTGCTGCCGCGAGGTGTTCGAGTGGGACCGCATGCAGACCGATCCCAACTTCGGCAATTACTTGCTGCGCCCGGGCCGCGAGGCCGACCAGGACCGGATCGTGCTGCTGGATTTCGGCGCTATCCGGGAATTCGAACACGCCACCCTGGGCCCGGGCCGGGAAATGATTCGTGCCGCCTGGCACCATGACCGCGAACGCCTGCTTGAGGCCCTGCGAGCGCTGGACTTTCTCTCCGGGAATGTGCCCCAGAAGGTGCTGGATAACTTCGTGGAATTGTGTTTTGAAGCCATCGAGGTGCTGCAGGATCCGGACCGGTATCCGCCCCCGCCGGAAGTGGTCAATGAGCGCGGCGAATACCTCTGGGGGGAGAGCGATCTGCCCAACCGCATCATGGCGAAGGCCAGCCGCAACGCCCTGTCCCGCTATTTCGACGTACCGCCCCGGGAGTTCATCTTCCTGGCGCGCAAGCTGCTGGGTGCCTACACCTTCTTGCACGTCATTGAGGCGCAGGTGCGCGGCAACACCATTCTGGAGCCGTTTCTGGGCATGAACGAGGACGCGGACCGGGCCCTGGTGACGTCCATGAATCAGCCGGACACGGGAACCTGAGGCGCATCGGAGGGATTTCCGGGCTGGTGGGCGTTTCCGGTTTGCACCCGGACCGGGGTAGCTGTTTAGTTATTAGCCATTCGCGGGCCAATCCGGGCCGCGGGATTTGCCATTGGCGTGCATGCGCAATAAGGTTAGCAGCTCGCTGAACGGGCCGGTTTCCGGTCCATGTACAATGTGGCATCACGTCGCGGCTTCGCGCCGGCTCCGGCCGGAGTCATTCATCCAGACGCAAGATACGGGGGTAACGAGGTGATCATCGGTGTACCCGGGGAAATCTTTCCCGATGAACAGCGCGTGGCGCTGACACCCGCCAATGTCGGCAGCCTTTTGAAAACCGAGGGTGTCGAGATCCGGGTGGAAAAAGGCGCCGGCGAACAGGCCGGTTTTACCGACGCGGACTACGAGAGTGCCGGCGCCCAGCTGGTGGATCGCGACAGCATCTTCCAGCAGGCGCAGGTGATCCTCCAGGTCCAGACACCGGGCAGCAATACCCGTACCGGGGAACAGGACCTTGAGCGCCTGCAGTCGGGCCAGATCCTGATCGGCATGATGGACCCGCTGGCGAACCCGGACTTCGCCCGAACCCTGGCCGACCGCGGCATCACGGGCGTGGCGCTGGAGCTGATCCCGCGCATCACCCGGGCGCAGGCGATGGACGTGCTCTCCTCCATGGCCATGACCGCCGGTTACAAGGCCGTGCTGCTGGCCGCCAACCAGGCCAACCGCATGTTCCCCATGAACATGACCGCCGCCGGTACCCTGAATCCGGCCCGGGTGTTCGTTATGGGCGCGGGCGTGGCCGGGTTGCAGGCCTGTGCCGCAGCCAAGCGCCTGGGCGCGGTGACCAAGGCCTATGACGTGCGCGAGGCGGCGCAGGAACAGATCCTGTCCGTGGGCGCCGATCCGGTGGATCTGAATCTCGATACTGCTGACGCCGAGGGCTCCGGCGGGTATGCCAAGGCACAGGGCGAGGATTTCCTGCAGCGCCAGCGCGCCGCTTTGAAGGACGTCATCGCCGATATGGATGTGGTCGTCACGACGGCCGCCGTGCCCGGCGCCAAGTCCCCGATCCTGGTAACCGAGGAAATGGTCCAGGCCATGAAACCGGGCTCGGTGATCGTGGATCTGGCCGCCGAACGCGGCGGCAACTGCGAGTTGACGCAGGCGGGCGAGACGGTGGTCAAACACGGCGTTCACGTCATGGGCCCGGAGAACGTGCCCTCCTCGCTGTCCCACCATGCCAGCCAGATGTTCGGCAAGAACATGGAAAACCTGCTCAAGCTTATGCTTACCGAGCAGGGCGGGATCACGCTCGACTTTGAGGATCAGATCATCCAGGACACGGTCATCGCCCACGAAGGCGACGTTCCCCAGGCGAAAATGCGTGAACTGCTGGGGCTGCCGGCGCGGGAACAACCCGCGGAGCCCGCTTCCGATGAACCCGCCTCCGACGAGGAGAAATAATCATGGATTTCGTGGCACAACTGACGCTGTTCGTGCTGGCGGTATTTCTCGGCTTCGAGCTGATCTCGAAAGTGCCGCCCACGCTGCACACGCCCCTGATGTCGGGTTCCAACGCCATCTCCGGCATTACGCTGGTAGGCGCGCTGCTGGCCGCCGGCCATGGCGGCGACAGCCAGACCATCAGCATCCTGGGTTTCATCGCGGTCACCCTGGCGTCCATCAATGTTGTGGGCGGTTTCATGGTTACCAACCGCATGCTGGGCATGTTCAAGAGGAAATAAGTCATGCAGATTTCGCAAGCCTGGATCGATATCGCCTATCTGGCCGCCGCATCCCTCTTTGTCCTGGGCATCAAGGGCCTGACCAAGCCCCGGACCGCTGTACGGGGTAACCTGCTGGCCGCCACCGGTATGCTGATTGCGGCCGTGATTACCCTGCTCCACAAGGACATTGTCACCTATGAATGGATCATCGGTGGCTTCGTGCTGGGCGCCGTGGTGGGCTCACTGCTGGCCATCAAGGTCAAGATGACGGCCATGCCCCAGCTGGTAGCCCTGCTGAATGGTTTCGGTGGCGGTGCATCCTTTGCCGTGGCCGCGGCCGAATACTTCAAGGGCCTGGACGCCGCTGGAGCGGCCGGCGTGCTCGAGGCCATGGCCGGCCAGTCCACGGGCATGGTGGCCATGATCGCCATCGGGGCGGCTGTGCTGATCGGCTCGGTTACGCTCACCGGTTCCTTCATCGCCTTTGCCAAACTGCAGGAGCTGATTGACGGCCAGCCCAAGGGCTTCCCGGGCATGAAGTTCATCAATCTGATTCTGCTGATCGGCTCCGTGGTGGCCATCGGCGTTCTGGTGAACGATCCCACTCAGCAGGTGTTGTTCTGGAGCCTGGTCGCCGCCGCCGCCGTGCTGGGTGTGCTGCTGGTGATGCCCATTGGTGGTGCCGATATGCCCGTGGTCATCGCCCTGCTGAACTCCTACTCCGGTCTGGCCGCCGCGGCCGCCGGTTTCGTCATGGGCAACAGCGCCCTCATCATTACGGGTTCGCTGGTGGGCGCGTCCGGACTCATTCTGACCAATGTCATGTGCAAGGCCATGAACCGTTCGCTCACCAATGTGCTCTTCGGGGTCATGGCCGAGGGCGGCGACGCCATGGATCAGGACGAGGTCTATGGCGGCAAGGTGCGCTCGTCCAGTGCCGAGGAAATCGCCATGATCCTGGAGCCGGCCAAGCGCGTCGTGATCGTGCCCGGCTTCGGCCTGGCCATGGCCCAGGCGCAGCACGCCGTACGGGACCTGGCGGATTCGCTGGAAGCACGCGGATGCGAGGTGGAATATGCCATCCATCCGGTCGCGGGTCGGATGCCCGGTCACATGAATGTGCTGCTGGCCGAGGCGGAAGTGCCCTATGACAAGCTCAAGACCATGGAAGAGATCAATCCGACTTTCGAGGAAACGGATGTAGCCATCGTGCTGGGCGCGAACGACGTCACCAACCCCATGGCGCGCGAGGACAAGGGCAGCCCCATCTACGGCATGCCCATTCTCAACGTGGACAAGGCCCGGAATGTGGTCGTGATCAAGCGTTCGTTGAGCCCCGGCTTCGCCGGCCTGCCCAATCCCCTGTTCGCCAACGACAACACCCTGATGCTCTTCGGCGACGCCAAGCAGTCCGTGCTGGACGTCAACACCGCCTACAAGGAAAGTTGACGCCGGTAGCCAACCGACGGAAACAGCCCCGAGGCCTGCCAGGTTTCGGGGCTTTTTGTTTCAAGGGGCGAGGAGCGAGGCATAGAGAATCACAGGAGTAGGCGCCGTATCCTCTGAGTGGCTCCCGGCCGCGAACGGTTCAGCAACGCGTAGGGTGCGCCGTGCGCACCATCGGGCCTTGAAGGTGCGCACGGCGCACCCTACAGCTTGTTCGAGGGTCCGGAATGCAAATTTCGAGGCTTTTGCGACACCCTCCGTTAACCCCGGATGCTAACGACAGGGCTTTCCTGCTATTCCTTCGGAGCGGACCAAGGACGGGCTGCCTACTCGACCCTCGCTCCTAGAATCCTACAACCAGTGAAACCGTGATCTCTTGATCGGTGTTCTCGGTACCGGCAGGCACTTGCGAACTGTGCTTGATCAGGTGGGAAAGGCGCAGCGTCAAGGTATCGTTGATCTGGCTGCTCAATGAGGTTTCCGCCCGGGAAATACTACCCTCGTTGGCCGACATTTCCGTGCTGATCTTTTCCCGGAAAACGGCTGATTCGGAAATATCCCAGCGATACTGCCCGGCCATGCGCAGAATAGGGGTGTCCTCGTGATTTTCGCAGTTGCGGTAACTGTCTTCCGGTTCCAGGCAGCGAATGCGATAACCCGGACCGATTTCCGCACTCAGCTCGTGGCGCTCCGTATCCAGTATGGAACGACCATAACCCAGCGCATAGCTAATGCGGTAATGATAGCCGGAGAACAGATCCTTTTCGTAGGTGCCCACATTGAAAATGTAGTTCTCCTCTCCGAGCTTTCGGTCCAGTTTATAGGATAAAAAATAACGCTCGGCGACACGCTCGGTTTCGCCCGTGGTCTGATTCTCCGCCGTCGTGTTTACGGCTTCGAATTCCGCCGTGTGACGCCAGTTTTCACCTTCGTATTCGCCGTCCCCCTTGCTGACAACCGAGTCCGATTCCGTGTTGCCCCGCTTGAGCAAATAGGAAAACTCCAGTTCTCCGCTCCAACCGTCCGAACTGGTTTCTCCGTCTCCTTCCGCTGCCAGGGCCGGGAACGGCGCCAGCCCGGCGGTCACCAGGGCGGCCAGGGTTACCTTGCGCATAAAGCTCTCTCTCGTTACCGGGTTACGGGTGTGCGTTACTCTGCTCCAGATGGACATCCATCTGGGGAAAGGGAATGGTGATACCCTCCTCGTCAAAGCGTTGTTTGACACGTTCGGTGTAGTCCCATTTAAAGGGCCAGTAGTCTTCCGTGCGTGTCCAGGGGCGAACGAGGAAATTGATGGCACTGTCGCCGAGTTCGCCCACCACGATGACCGGAGCGGGCTCGGCAAGCACGCGTTCGTCCTGATCCAGCAGCTCCTGCAGTACGCCACGCACCTGTTGCAGATCGCTACCGTAATCCACGCCCACCACCATGTCCACGCGTCGCGTGGGCATGGCGGAATAGTTGGTAATGTTGTCCGCCATGATGGCGCCATTGGGCACCGTGATCAGCTTGTTGTCCGGGGTGATCAGGCGTGTGGCGAAAATCCGGATCTCGTGCACAGTACCACTCGTGCCCGCCGCTTCCACATAGTCTTGTTCCCGGAACGGGCGGAAGAGGATCAGCATGACGCCGGCGGCAAAATTGCCCAGGGAATCTTTCAGGGCCAGCCCTACGGCCAGGCCCGCGGCACCGAAGATCGCCACCAGCGAGGTGGTTTGCAGACCCAGCTGCTCCAGCGCCGCAATGCTGACAAAGATCAGCAGCGCGACATAGGCCAGGCGCGACGCGAAACGCGCGATGGTTCCGTCCACGCGCGAATGCATCTTGTGTTCGAGAAGATGGCAAAGGCGGCCCACCACCCATTTGCCGACCAGGAAGATCGCCAGCGCTGCCAGCAGATTCCAGCTGTAGGGGACGATGTTGTCGGCCCAAAACTGTTCCGCAGCCTGTATATAGGTATCCATCAGCTCTCTCCCGCCAAACCTGCAAATTGCGCCCGAACGGCAAGGCCGCTTTCCAGAAAATCAACAGCTTATAACGAACATGGATCCAGGAACACCCCGCGGCCCCGGGTTAAGGCCCGCTCTTCGCTTGAATTTCATTCATCTCAAATTGCGCCATCCACAGGCAGCTGTCCTACGAAACCTTGGGGTTTTTCATACTGAACCCGTATAATGCCGCCTCTTTATCGCGAACCGGAGGACGCATGGCCGATTCTGTCCGCACTCAACTTGAGTCCCTGATGCAAGAGCGCATCCTGGTGCTCGACGGTGCCATGGGCACCATGATTCAGCAGCTGAATCTACCCGAGGAAGATTTCCGGGGCGAGCGCTTCGCGGACTGGCCCTCGGATCTCAAGGGGAACAACGACCTTTTGAGCATCACGCAACCCCAGGCCATTGCCGAGATTCACCAACAGTGCATTGATGCCGGCGCCGATATTATCGAGGCCAACTCCTTCAACGGCACGCGCGTCGCCATGGCCGACTACGACATGCAGGAGTATGCCCGCGAAATCAATGTGGCGGCCGCTCAGGTAGCCCGGCGCGTGGCCGACGAAAACACCGAGAAGAATCCCGACAGGCCCCGGTTCGTGGCCGGCATTCTCGGGCCCACCAACCGCACCGCGAGCATCAGCCCGGATGTGAACGACCCGGGCTATCGCGCCATCAACTTCGATCAGCTGGTGGAAGCCTATACCGAGAATATCGACGGTCTGGTGGAAGGCGGCGCCGACCTGCTTCTGCTCGAGACCATCTTCGACACACTCAACGCCAAGGCCGCCGTGTTCGCCGTGGAGCAGTACAAGGACGAGCACAACATTGATCTGCCGCTGATGATCTCCGGCACCATCACGGATGCGTCCGGGCGGACCCTGACGGGTCAGACCACGGAGGCGTTCTACAACTCCCTGCGCCATGCCAATCCCATCAGCTTCGGCCTGAACTGCGCGCTGGGCGCCGAGGAATTGCGGCAGTACGTCAAGGAACTGTCCACGATCAGCGAGTTCGCGGTGTCGTCGCACCCCAACGCGGGCCTGCCCAACGAAATGGGCGAATACGAGCAGTCGCCCGAGCACATGGCGGAACTGATCGAGGAATGGGCCGAGAGCGGCTTCCTCAACATCATCGGCGGTTGCTGCGGCACCACGCCCGAGCATATCGGGGCAATTGCGAAGGCCGTCGATGGCAAGCCGCCGCGCAAGATCCCCGAGCGCGAACCGGCACTGCGGTTGTCCGGACTGGAGCCGCTCAACGTCACCGAGGACTCGCTCTTCGTCAACATCGGCGAGCGCACCAACGTCACCGGCTCCAAGAAGTTCCTGCGCCTGATCCAGAACGAGGATTATGAAACCGCGCTGGAAGTCGCCAAGCAGCAGGTGGAAAACGGCGCTCAGGTGATCGATATCAACATGGACGAGGGCATGCTCGATGCCGCCGAGTGCCTGACCAAGTTCCTCAACCTGCTCGCCGCGGAACCCGATATCGCCAAGGTTCCGATCATGGTGGACTCCTCGCGGCCCGATGCCATCGAGGAAGGCCTGAAGCGCATCCAGGGCAAGGGCATTGTGAACTCCATCTCGCTCAAGGAAGGCGAAGAGGACTTTCTCAAGAAGGCGGAACGCATCCGGCGTTTCGGCGCGGCCGTGGTCATTATGGCGTTCGACGAGGACAGCCAGGCGGACACGCGCGAGCGCATGTACGGCATTGCCGAGCGCGCCTACAACCTGCTGCGCGAAAAGCTGGACTTCCCGGCCGAA
>ENA-ORDC01002398-ORDC01002398.1-marine-metagenome-genome-assembly--contig:-NODE-2398-length-11392-cov-5.145382_pt1 | contig 11392 bp, 8 predicted proteins | sample MGYA00237783_ERZ508515 | MGnify/ENA primary metagenome ERZ508515 (study PRJEB26186, sample SAMN06268792) | marine metagenome | isolation source: Eden Landing Ponds, San Francisco, CA, USA | place...
AGAAGGTGGACTCCGCCATCCGCAACGGCGCCGAGTGGGTCGACGACCTCGCGTGCGTCGTCGTCGACGAGGTCCACTTGCTCGGCTCGCCCGGCCGCGGCCCCACGCTGGAGGTGACGCTCGCGACGCTCCGCCGGCGGACGCCCGAGGTGCAGGTCGTCGCGCTGTCGGCCACCGTCGACAACCCGGAGGACATCGCGGCGTGGCTGGACGCCGAGTTGGTGGAGTCGACGTGGCGACCGGTCGACCTCCGGACCGGCGTGTACGCCGACGACGAGGTACGGTTCGACGACGGCACCGACCTGTCGGTCCCCGTCGACGCCGGCGACCCCGCGACCGACGCGGACACCGAGGCGACGGTCGGCCTCGTACGCGGCGCCATCGAGAACGGCGGGCAGGCGCTGGCGTTCGTCAACTCCCGGCGGGAGGCCGAGGAGCTCGCGGACCGACTGACCGAGGAGCGCCTCGCGGCGGTCGCGACCGGGAGGGACCGCGGCGGCGACGGCGACCCCGACGCCCCGGCGGTCGACCCCGAACTCGCCGCCGCCGAGGTCGCCGAGGAACTCCGGGAGGCGGGCACCACGGGCACCGGCGAGCGCCTCGCCGAGGCGACCGCGTGGGGCGTCGCGTTCCACCACGCCGGCCTCTCGTCGGACCACCGCGCGCTCGTCGAGCGGGCGTTCCGCGAGCGCAGGCTGACGGTCATCTGTGCGACCCCGACCCTCGCCGCCGGCGTCAACGTCCCCGCGCGGCGCGTGATCGTCCGCGACCAGCGGCGCTACACCGGCGAGGGGACCGAGTGGCTCCCCGTGCTGGAGGTGCACCAGATGTGCGGGCGGGCGGGTCGGCCACACCTCGACCCGTACGGCGAGGCGGTGCTCGTCGCCGACGACGCCGACGGGCGGGAGGAACTGTGGAGCCGCTACGTCACCGCCGACCCCGAGCGGGTGGAGTCGAAGCTCCGCGATCCCGCCGCGCTGCGCACGCACACCCTCGCGCTCGTCGCCACCGGCGTCGCCGGGTCGCAGGCCGCGGTGCTCGACGCGCTCTCGGGCACCTTCTACGCCTCCCGGACCGCGAACCCCGACCTCGGCGGCGCCGTCGGCGACGCCATCGCGAGCCTCATCGACGACGGACTGCTGGCGGCGGCAGGGGAGGAGAGGGCCGGACACGGCGGGGCAGCCGGTGCCGCCGGCGGCGGCATCGAGGCGACCGCCCTCGGCGCGCAGGTATCCCGGCAGTACGTCACCCCCGAGACGGGCGTCCGTATCCGCGAGGGGCTGGAGGCGGTCGCGGGGATGGAGGCCGGAGACGTGACGGAACTGACGGCGTTCGAGATCGTCTGTGACACCCCGGACATGGTCGACACCTACCTCGGCAACGCCGAGCGCGCGGAGATCTACCAGTTCGCCCGCGACCGGTCGGCGGAACTGACGACCGGAATGACCGAGGCGACCGACTTCGAGGCGTGGCTGGAGTCGGTGAAGACCGCGCGGATCCTGTCGGAGTGGGTCGACGGCGCCAGCGTCGAGGAGTTGGTCGAGGCGTACCGGATCGGTCCCGGCGACCTGGAGTCGCGGATCGAGCGCGCGGAGTGGCTGCTCGGCGCGGCCGACGCCATCGCGGACGTGGTCGGCGTCGACATGCCCGCGTTCGCGTCGGCGCGGACGCGGCTGGTGTCGTCCGCGGAGGTGGACACTTAGTCCTCCTCGCGGACACGCGGGTCCAGCACCGCATGGAGGACGTCCTGGGCCCACGACCCGGCGACGCCGACGAGCACGATGACGAACGTGGTACCGAGCACCAGCGGAACGTCCCGCGCCCGGATGGCGCCGTAGCTCAGCGCGCCGAACCCGGGGATGCCGAACGCGTACTCGACGACGAAGACGGTGACGACGAGCGCGGCGAGGAGGTCGCCGTACAGCAGCGTGAGCAGCGGCACCGCGGCGGGGCGGAGCAGGTGCCTGGCCGTGGCGACCGGGCCCGCACCCGTGGCGGTGACGTGTTCGATGTAGTCCTCCGTCCGGCGGGCGAGCGCGTTCGCCCGGGCGTGCCGGTGGGCGGCGGCGAGCGTCCCGGTGGCCGTCACAGCGGCCGGCAGCGCCATGCGGAGCCAGTACTTCGCCGGCCACGGTCCCTGCTCCCAGCCGGTGGCGTCCCAGCCGAACGCCGAGCCGACGAGGACGAGCAGCACCGCCGCGAGGTAGAAGTTCGGAACGCCCGACAGCAGGTAGGTTGCTGTCGACGTGATCCGGCCGACCGGGCGCCCGCCCGCGAGCGCGGACCCGACCCCGCTGGCGATGCCGAGAGCGGCCCCGACGAGGAAGCCGGGGACGAGGTACGCGAGCGTGTACGGCGCAGCCCGGGCGATGGCGTCGGTGACGCCCCCGGGGACGCTGCGTGCCTCCCCCCAGTTCAGCACCGAGATGTCGGCGACCCAGTGGAGGTACCGCCGGTGGAGCGGCTCGTCGAGGTTGTTCGCGGCGCGGTACGCTTCCACCTGCGATTCGATGTAGGCGGCGCGCTCGGACTCGTTCCCGGTCGCAGCCGCCGCGGCTGCCTGGCGGACCGACGCGGTGTTCGGGTCGCCGGGGGCCGCCACCAGCAGGAACGAGACCGAACAGACGAGATAGACCGTGAACACGGCGAAGGCGGTCCGACGGAGGACCCGGCGACGGAGTGACACGGGCGCCGACTCGACGGCCGATCCCAAAAGCGATGCTGAAACGAACTGTTCAGTATCGCGTACTGTTATGTGCGGCGCGGGCGAGCCACCGCCGATGCGCGATACGGAGGACGTCCACCGTCGCGACACCGCGCTCGCGCTCCTCGCCGGCGTCGTCCTCGCGGCCGCCGCGGCGGTCGACCTCGTCGGCGGCGGTCTCCCGGGCGAGCAGTCACCCACCGACTGGCTGTTCCTGCTCGCATCGGTGGCCGTCGTCCGACTCGTCGTCCTGCCGTTCGCGCGCGATCCGTCCCGACGAGAGCGGTACCGTGCGGCGTTCGCCGAGCGAACCGGTGCCAGGCTCGCCGCCGCGTACCTCGCGGTGTTCGCCGTCGTGGGCGTCCTCGGACCGGTCGTCGTCTCGGAGCCGCTCGGGGAGCCGTCGCGCGGCTACCTCCCCCCGGTCGGATTCACCGTCGACACGTTCGTCGCCGGGGACTGTCTCGGGCGGGTCATGGAGCACCGGTGCCATGGGACGCTCGCGCACCCGCTGGGCACCGACCCGTTCGGCCGCGACGTGCTCGTGTTGCTGGTCCGTGGCGCGCGAGTCAGCCTGGAGGTCGCCGTCGTTGCGGCCGCCCTCATCGTCCCGCTCGGAACCGTCGTCGGCGTCGCCGCGGGCACCAGCCGTGGGTGGGTCGACGACGTACTGATGTGGTACGTCGACGTGCAGGAGACCGTCCCGGCGTTCGTCGTCTACGTCCTGCTCGCGTACGTGTACGGCCGGCACCTGTGGCTGCTCGTGCTCGCGTTCGGGCTGCTGGGCTGGGGGAGCATCGCGCGGCTCGTGCGCAGCGAGACCATCCGCGTCACGGAGTCGTCGTTCGTCGAGGCGGGCCGCGTCGCCGGGGCCGGCCGCTTGCGGCTGCTGCGGCGGTACGTGCTCCCGAACGTCGCCGACTCGGTCGTCGTCGCCGCGTTCGCGCGCGCGCCGGCGCTCATCCTCGTCGAGGCCGCGCTGGCGTACATGAACCTCACCGACCTCGACCTGCTCTCGTGGGGGGCGATCACCGCCCGCGGGCTCGACCAGTTCTTCCCGCTGACGTGGTGGATCTCCGCGGCCCCGGCGGTCGCACTCGTCCTCACGACGGTCGCGGCGAGCGTCGCGGGCGACGCCGCGCGGGACGCGCTCGACCGTGGCTCCTCGACGCTCCGTGGGCCAGGCTGAACGCGAGTACGTCCCGAGATATCCGCGGCGTCACGGATCGCTCGCGAGGGGACTCAGGCGTCCGCATCGGTGCTGTCGTCGACGGTTCCGCCATCGACCGTCCCGCCGTCGACACCGCCTGCACGGTCGTAGGCGCCCGCGCGCCGGAGCTCGCCGGCCTCGCGGAGTACCTCGGGCGTCCGGCACACCCCCGACTCGCCGGTCGCCTGGGGAACGACGCAGTTGTTGCAGTCCGCACAGACGGCCGCGACGCCGTCGGCGGCCGCGTCCGCACGCAGCAGCCGGGCCGGGAGCGCCGGCTCGGCGTAGAACGGCCGCGCCATGCCCACCGCGTCGGCGGCGTCGCCGAGCAGACCGTCGATCGTCTCCCGATCTCGTATCCCGCCCTCACAGAGGACCGGGACGTCGACGCGCTCGCGCACCCGGCGACAGAGGTCGGCGTTCCACGCCGGCTCACGGGAGTAGACGAGCGACTCGATCCAGTTGGCGGCGGCGACGAGCGCCGCCCGCGGGCGCGACCCGAACGCGTCGACGTACCCCGCCCGGAAGCGCTCGTCGCGCCACGACCGGCCGGGGAACGCGCCCCGGACCACGCTCATGTCCCAGAACACCGAGCCGTTCACCGGAACGAGCGCGTCGTAGCCGGCGTCGGCGAGTCGTCCACAGAGACGGACGCAGTCCTCGGTGGAGATGGTCGACCCGATCCCCGGGGGTGCCTCCGTCTCCGCCGGGACTTTCGTCATCACAGGCACGTCCCCGACGCGGTCGCGGATCTCGGCGAGGACGACCTCGAGGAAGCGGGCGGGGTCGCCGAACTCGTCGTCGCGGCGGTTGTAGTACGGCGAGGCGAACTGGTGGAGGATCCCCATGTTGGCGCCCGCGAGGTGGACCAGGTCGTAGCCCGCGTCGACCGCGGCGGCCGCCGAGCGGCCGAACTCCGCCGCGAGGTCGCGGCACTCCTCGGTCGTGAGGACGTGCGCGTCGTACTCGAGGAAGCCGAGGCGATCGAGCAGGCGAAGCGGTCGCGGGGGACGCGACACCGCGAGCTGTTCGAGTCCCGGGTTGCGCTCGCGGTGACCGCGGTGCCACGTCTCCATCGCGCGCAGCCCGCCGTGTTCGAGCTGGATCGCGATCCGACCGCCGTGGTCGTGGATCGTGTCCGTGAGGCGTTCGAGATCGGCGACGAAGTCGGGATCGTGGACGCGGGTCATCCCCGGCGCGGCACAGCCTCCCTCGCCGCGGACGATCGTCGCCCCTTGACAGACGAGCCCCGCGCCGGCGGCGGCCGCCGGCTCCAGGTCGTCGATCAGCGTGTCGACCGCGTCGGAGCCGTTGCCCGCGTGTTCGAGCAGCGGCGCGCGGTAGAGCCGGTTCGGGAGCGTGACACCCCCGATCTCCAGCGGGTCAGTGAGTGCCGGCACGGGCGAAGGCTGGCGCTCCGAGGGCATGAACGCTCGGCCGGGACTCCCGACGGGAGGGGCCTCGCCGCCGCGGACGCCGAGCGCGGTCCTCGTCCGTTGTGCGGACGGTTCGGCGCCTTCAGACGCGGCGCTCGCTGATCTCCTCGGCGACGCGCTCGCCCGGGCGGCGGAGCTCGCCGGACTCGACCTCGTACACGTAGCCCGAGACGGTCACGTCCTCGGGGATCAGCTCGTGGTTCTCCAGGAACTCGACCTGCGCGGCGCAGGCCTCGTCGATGTCGTCGGTCATCCGGACCCACTCCTCGACGCTCGCATCGCCGATGTCGAGTTCGGGAAGCGCAGGGTCCAAGTCCACGTCGTCGAGGTCGACGCCCGCGGCTTCGGCCTGCGCGTCGAGGCCCGCGGCGACGTCGTCGTCGCTCGCGGACATCATGCCGCAGTCGGTGTGGTTCACCACGATGATCTCGTCGGTCTCGAAGAAGTTGGTCGTCAGCGCCGCCGAGCGGATCACGTCGTCGGTCACCTTCCCGCCGGCGTTGCGGTAGATCTGGGCGTCGCCCAGTTCGAGGCCGAGCGCGTCCTCGACGGGAATACGCTCGTCCATGCAGGCGACGACGAGGAGGTTCTCGTCGGTGGGGATCCCCTTACGTCGTCGTCGCGCCCAGTCGTCTCGGGCGTCGACAGACTCGTCGACGTGGTCGTGAACGTGGCCGTGCTCGTGGTCGTGATCGTCGGTGTCGGACATCGTCGGACCGTACGGGCCGCACCGATGGGGTCGTTGCGTCATCCGAGAGAGCGACCGGTGATCCGGGGAATCGGCAACAGTTGCGCTTCCCGGCAGGAGGATTCATCCGACTGCCCGTCGGCAACCCCGTATGAACGACGACGGGAACCGGCCGCGAGGGGTCGACGGCACGGGAACGAGCGGCGACGCGAGCGACACAGCTGCTGTGACTGGCGGGCCGGAGCCGTTCCGGTACGAGGCGGAGGTGGATCCCGGCGAGGTGCGCCACTTCCGTCACGAGGTGGGCGAGACGTACCTCGGCGACCCCGTCGAGGTCCCCGTCACCGTGATCAACGGCGAACACGACGGGCCGACGGTCCTGCTGACGGCGGCGATCCACGGCGACGAGCTCAACGGCGTGAAGGTGCTTCAGGAGGTCGCCGCCGGCTACGACCCCGCCGAGGTCCACGGCACGCTCGTATGCATCCACGTGTGCAACGTCCCCGGATATCTCGCACAACAGCGCTACCTCCCGATCTACGACCAGGACCTCAACCGGTCGTTCCCCGGGAAGCCCCGCTCGAACACGGCCGAGCGCATGGCCAACGCCATCTACGAGACGTTCGTGCGGCAGTGCGATCTGGGGCTCGACTTCCACACCTCGACGCGCGGGCGGACGACCATGTACCACGTCCGCGCGGACATGACGAACCCCGCGGTCGCCCGCCTCGCGCGTGCGTTCGGCAGCAACGTGGTGCTCTCCGGGGAGGCCGACGGCGGGAGCCTCCGGAGCGTCGCCACGAACGCCGGGATACCGACGATCACGATCGAGATGGGGCGTGCTCATCGCTTCCAGCCGGAGCTGATCGAGCGCGGGCTGGACGGCGTCGAGAGCGTCCTCGCGGAGTACGACGTGTTGCCCGGGAGGCCGGTTATCTACCCCGGCTGGCGACGCGTCGTCGACGCCGCGCGGGACAAGACGTGGCTCCGCGCCGACACCGGCGGCCTCGTCGAGATGGAGTACGACGCGCCGCTGGTGTACGAGGGCGACGCGATCTGCACGATCACGGACCACTTCAAGACGCGCGAGCGGACCGTGCGCGCGCCGTTCACCGGAGTGATCGTCGGAGCGCTCCAGAACCCCGTGGCCGCGCCGGGGCATCCGCTGTGTCACCTCGTGAGCGTGGACGAGGGGACCGCCGCGGAGATCCAACGGGAGGTGGACAACGGGGAGTTCTCCGAACGGCCGTGGGCATAGCGGCGCCCCGTGCGCCGCGTCTCTCACGGTAGTTCAGAGGAGGAGCGGCCGTGGGCATAGCGGCGCCCGGTGCGCCTCACTCGCCGGCGTTGACCTGCTCGTGCGTGTGGTGGTAGAACTCCACCAGCGGCGCCCCGTCGTCGCCGGCGACGGGGTCGAAACACACCCGCCGATAGCGCTCGTTGTCGAGGAGGTTCACCGCGAGGCCGGCGTCGTGAACCGAGACGGAGTCGTACGCGGCGTCACAGACCGGACACGTCGCCGGCGGGTCGGCGGGAACGTGCACACCCGATCGTCGGACGCGACGGGCAAAGCGGTGGCGCCGGCGGACGGGACGCACTGAGCCGACGGACGAAGCCGTGTGAGTGTGTCACGTTCTCGGGCCACGTTTATCGTGTCTGCACACATACGTGTTGTCGTGATGATTCCAACGTTCGGATCACGTCACGCGCGATAGACCGTCCGTCCTCCGGCGTCGTTTCCGCGATCCCGGCGTGATGGCGGGCGGTCCCGCGCCCGTTCCCGCACCGCTCATCGACCGCCATCCACTCACGCCACCATGTACACGCCACACGCACGCACGCAATCGCCTCACGAACGACGACGGCGCGACCCGTCGCTCCCGGTCGCGCTCGCGCTCGCCCTGCTCCCGCTGGTCGCGCTCGCGGCCCTCCACCGCCCGACCCTCGCGCTCGGCGTCCTCGCCGGCGCCCTCGGTCCGCGCCTGCTCCGCGCGGTCGGTCGACGCCTCCGCACGCACGCCGCCGCCCGACTCGCGCTCCGACGGCCGGCGTAGCCCGTCGATCGGCCGCCACAGCCCCGTCCGCACGTCGGCGGCCGGCGTCGCCGCCGCATCACGCCGGCTCCGCCGCCGCTCGAACCGCCTCGTACTCCTCCTCGGAGTAGGCGATGAACCGTACGTCCCGCAGCGACTCGGGTTCGAACGCGCGGATCTCCTCGGCGATGATCCCGGCTCCCGCACGGAGGTCGAACCCCGCGACGCCGCACCCGAGCGCGGGGATAACGAGCGACTCACAGCCTCGCTCGTCGGCGGCCGAGAGGGCGTTCCGGGCCGCGTCGCGGACGCTCTCCTCGGTGGCCTGGCCGTCGCCGTAGTGCGGCATCGCGGCCGCGTGGATCACGTACTCGGCGTCGAGGTCGTACGCGTCGGTGACGGCGACCGCGCCGAGTTCGACCGGTCCCTTCGACATCGCCTCCTCGTTCAGACCGACCCCCGCGGCCCGACGGAGTGCGCCGGCGACGCCGCTGCCCATCTTCAGGCTCGTTCCGGCGGCGTTCACCAGCGCGTCGGCCGACTGGCCGGCGATGTCGCCCCGGATCACCTCGAACTCCATGTACGGGGGATCCGCGTCGACCCTCAAATCGTTTGTCCGGCCGCCGCGACGGTGCCACCCGCAACAGCGCCCTGGACGACCGAGAACGGCGCTACTCCCCGTCCTCGCGCCCGTGCGGGTCGGCGGCGTCGGGGTCGTCGACGGCGGGGTCGTGGCGCGCGTACCACGCGGTCAGCTCCTCCAGCCGGTGGATCGCGCGGTCGGGGGTGCCGATGTTGTGGTGCTCGTTCTCGTAGAGGACGAGCCGCGCCTCGACGCCCTGCTTCCTCGCGGCGACGTACAGCTGCTCGCTCTGGCTCGGCGGACACCGCCAGTCCTCCTGCCCGGCGGTGACGAGCAGCGGCGTCTCGATGTTCCCCGCGTCGGTGATCGACGACGAGGCGTCGATCCCCTCCGGGTTCTCCCACGGGAGCCCGTACTCGTTCTCCATCCAGATGTGGGAGTCGTCGGTCCCGTACGCCGACCGGAGGTCGTAGATGCCGTGTTCGGGTGCGGCCGCCGTGAACAGCTCCGGCTCCTGCGTGACGAGGAACCCCTGCGCGATGCCGCCGTAGGAGAAGCCGTAGCCGAACACGCGGTCCTCGTCGACCCAGCCGCGCTCGACCACGTCGGCGACGCCGTTGGCGATGTCGGTCACCTCGTGGGTTCCCCACTGCCCCTTCAGCGCCTCGGCGAACTCCCGGCCGTAGGAGGAGCCGCCGCGGTAGTTCGGTCGGAGGACGACGTAGCCGCGACTCGTCAGGGCGGCGTGGTCGAAGCTGAACACCGGCTCGTCGTAGCTGATCGGGCCGCCGTGGATCGCGACGACGAGCGGGTGGTCACCGTCCGAGAGGTCGACGTCGGGGTCGTGATACACGATCCCCGAGATGGTCTCGCCGTCGCTGTCCCACTCGATCCGCTTCGACTCGGGCATCGGGTACTCGTCGACGAGGTCGGCGTTGACCTCGGAGAGCCGCGTCAGCGACGGGGCCTCGTCCTCGTGGTCGGCGTCGAGGTCCGCCGCGTCGACGCCGAACACGTCCTGCCCGTCGCTGGGGTGCGAGAGGACGACGCCAGCGCGCTCGCCGTCGGCCGAGAGGTCGAACCCGGCCATCGCGCGGTCGCCGCCCTGCGCCTCGAAGACGCGCTCGGCGGTGTGACCGTCGGCGTCGACGCGCATCAGTCGCGTGCGCGCCTCGTCGCCGAACCGGCAGTACAGCGTCCCCTCGTCCGCCCAGACGGGCGCGCCGCCGCGAGCGACCGTCCGGTCCAGGTCGGCCGTCAGCGACGCGTACTCGCCGTCCTCGTACAGGTACACCTGCGTCGGAATGCACCAGTTCACGGGGTCGCCGCCGAGGAAAGCGAGGCGGTCCCCGTCCGGCGACCACGCGGGCGCGTTCGCCGAGAGGTCGCCGTCGGTCAGCTTCCGGAGGCCGGTGCCGTCGGGCGCGATCGTGAACACGTCGCGAACGAGCGTGTCGTCCGGCTCGTCCTCGCGACAGGAGGTGAACGCGATCCGGTCGTTCGCGCCCCAGGCGGGCTGGAGCCCCGAGAGGTCCTGATAGGCGCCGCCGCCGTGGGCGTCGTCGAGGCGCTCGGCCTCGCCGGTGTCGACGTCGACGACGTGGAGGTACGTCCGGACGGTGTCGGTGTAGCCGACGCCGTCGAGTTTGTGCTGGAGGCGCTCGGTCTCGACCGGCTCGCCCTCCTCGCGCCCGTCGAGGTACGCCCGCTCGGCCTCGGTGGGGTCGCGCGCGGCGACGACGAGCCGTTCCCCGTCGGGACCCCAGTCGAACTCCTTGGCGCCCTCCTCGAGGTCGGTGATCTGGGTCGCGTCGCCGCCGAGCGCGAGGTCGAACGCCCACACCTGCGGGGTCGGCTCCTCGTCGCCGTTGCCGCCGCTCTTCCGATCTGGCGAGGCGGTCACCGTCCGGCGACCACGCGGGCGCGGAGGCGCCCGACACGCGGGTGAGACGGTGCGGCTTGCGGTCCCCGTCGGCCGAGGCGACGAACAGCGACCCGACCGGCTCGTCGGCGTCGGGGTCGTACTCGGTGGTAGTGAACGCGACCCGGTCGCCCGTCGGCGAGACCGCGACCTCGCCGACCTGCGTCAGGTCGTAGAAGGCGTCCAAGGGTAGTTCCGTCATGTGTCGTGGTGCCGCTGGCCGTCGGAAATAGCTTCGTCATCCGGTCGTCGCGGCCGAATCCGTCGGTGCGACCGGTCGCGCTCATCGGCCGTGCCCCACGCGATCGGGGAGTTGAAACCGACGAGCGGTCCACACCCGACAATGACCGACGAGGACGACGGCCTCGAACGCGGGAGCCGTGAGGACGTCGCGGCCGACCACAGCGCCGCGGCGTCCGAGGAGGCCGCGGACCGCTGGGACGCCGCTGACGCCTGGGACGGCGCCGGGGTTCCGACCCCCGAGGCGCTCGCGGAGACGGCCGAGGCGGCGGTTCGTTCGGCCGGCGACTACCTCGCCGAGCGGTTCCGCGACGGCGGCACGGTCGGCGAGTACCGGACGGACGACGTGAAGGCGGAGGCCGACGAGGCGGCCGAGGAGCTGATATTCGAGGCGATCCGCGGGGAGTTCTCGGGTCACACGCTCCACGGCGAGGAGTCCGGACGCTCGGGCGACGGGCGCGTCGAGTGGATCGTCGACCCGCTCGACGGGACGAACAACTACGCGATCGACTACCCCTCGATCGCGACCGCCGTCGCGGCGCAGGTCGACGGCGAGACGCTCGTCGCCGCGATCCAC
>ENA-ORDC01002399-ORDC01002399.1-marine-metagenome-genome-assembly--contig:-NODE-2399-length-11390-cov-8.118801_pt1 | contig 11390 bp, 10 predicted proteins | sample MGYA00237783_ERZ508515 | MGnify/ENA primary metagenome ERZ508515 (study PRJEB26186, sample SAMN06268792) | marine metagenome | isolation source: Eden Landing Ponds, San Francisco, CA, USA | place...
CCCCGAGTCAACTGTCTTTCGAACGTCGGCCGCTCACGCCGAGCCGGTGCTTTGACGCTCCGCGGGGGTGAATTCCGGCCCATGACCCTGCTGATCGAGGGCGGTCGTGTGCTCCTGTCCGACCTGTCGGTCGAGCCCGCCGACGTGCTCGTCGACGCGGACGCGGGCACCATCGAGACCGTCGGCCCGCCGGACGAGGTCCAGGACGCCGAGGAGACCCTCGACGCGTCGGGCGGCCTCGTCGTGCCCGGGCTCGTCAACGCCCACACCCACGTCGCGATGACGCTGCTCCGGGGCTACGCCGACGATAAGCCCCTCGACGCCTGGCTCACCGAGGACGTCTGGCCCGTCGAGTCCGAGATGACGCCCGAGGACGTCCGAGCCGGCGCCGAGCTCGGCATCCTCGAGATGATTCGCTCGGGCACGACGACGTTCTCGGACATGTACTTCCACGTCCCCGAGATCGCGGCCGCCGTCGAGGAGAGCGGCGTCCGGGCCGTCCTCGGCCACACCGCCATCACCGTCCAGAAGGAGCCCGAGGAGGCTCGAGCGGACCTCCAGGAGAGCCTGGACGTCGCCCGCGAGCTGGACGGCGCGGCGGACGGCCGCGTCACGACCACGTTCCAGCCCCACAGCCTGACAACGGTGGGCACGGACTACCTCGAGGCGTTTCTCCCCGAGGTCAGGGAGGCCGGGCTCCCGGTCCACCTCCACGCCAACGAGACGGCCGGCGAGGTCGACCCTATCGTCGACGAGCACGGCGTCCGACCCCTCGAATACGCCCGGGAACTCGGCCTCGTAGAGCCGGGGGACTTCATCGCCCACGGCGTCCACGTCGACGATTCGGAGATCGACCTCCTCGCCGAGACGGGGGCGGGCCTGGCCCACTGCCCGGCCTCGAACATGAAGCTCGCCAGCGGCATCGCGCCGGTCCAGCGTTACCTCGACGCGGGGGTCCCGGTCGGCCTCGGCACCGACGGCGCGGCCTCGAACAACGACCTCGACCTCTTCGACGAGATGCGGGACGCGGCGATGGTGGGCAAGCTGGCGGCAAACGACGCGAGCGCCGTGGACGCCCACGCCGCCGTCGGGATGGCCACGAGGGGTGGCGCGGACGTCCTCGGCCTCGACGTGGGCCGCATCGAGCCGGGCGCGGCCGCCGACCTCGCCGTCGTCGACCTCGACGCCCCCCACCTCACGCCGTCCCCGGACGACCGCCTCGTCAGCCACCTCGCCTACGCCGCCCGGGGTTCGGACGTCCGCCACACGGTCTGTGCCGGCCGGGTGCTCATGCGGGACCGCGAGGTGCTCACCATGGACGCGCGCGCGGTCCAGGACCGCACCGCGGCCCGCGCCGCCGACCTGGTCGACCGGGCGGCCTGAATCCACGACCGGGGCGCACCCCGGCGATTATCCCGGATGATACCGACGAAACGGCCCGTTAAAACCGGCTAAAACCGGCGAAAAATCGGCCCAATCCAGCCTGAGCGTCGTCCCCCTTTAGGGTGGACACCACACAACGCCGCTCCCGTGATGGAAGCGACCCGACTTACCGCAATCCTGACCGCACTGCTGCTCGTGGCCTCGGCCGCCGCCGTTCCGGTGGCCGTCTCGGCCACGTCACACCTGACCGTCGACGTCACCCAGGACGCCGACGGGGCGGCAACGGTGACCGTGAACTCGACCGACGGCCTCGTAGAGGGTGGGACGGTCTCCGTCGCGCCCGCCGACCGGCGACGTCGGCCGCCGCGAGCGTTTCGCGACCCTCCACATCTGTAACAGAAGAACCATTACCGCTCATACACGACCCCGGCTATGGACGAGTGGCGATTCCGCGACACCCTGGGCGTCCTGCTGATCCTCGCGGTGACGCTCGCCGCGGCGAGGTCCCTCGACGGGATCGCGCAGGCCCTCGTCGCGCTCGTCGGCGTCGTCATCGCGCTCCTCTGGATCGGCAAGTTCTTCCTCGAAGGGTACGCGGACGGCGTCGCGTCGACGAGCCCCCGCGACTAGGCGGGATCTCTCGGTTCCGTCTCCCCGGAACGCCGCCCCCGAACGCCCCCGTCACGGCGACGCACCTCCCGAGTGGAGAGCACCGTTTCAGACCGAACCGACGAGCGAGCGACGCGAGCGAGGAGGTTCGGACCTTTTTGGTCGAGCTTTTTCAAGGAGTGGTGCCGCCTTCGGCGGCACCCGACGCAGAAAAAGGTCGATCCGAAAGAGAGATTGGCACGCCGCCGACAGAGCGTGACATGGACCCGCGCATCCGCGAGCACGCAGAGACCATCGTCGACCACTCGACCGGGATCGAGTCGGGCGACAACGTCGTCATCGCACTCCCGTCGGCCGCCGAGGACCTCGCGGTGGCGCTCCACGAGATCATCGGGGACCGCGGCGCCAACCCGGTCTACCTCACCAACTCCGAGCGGGCCAGCAGGGCGTTCCTCCGCGCGCGGGAGGACGACTTCGAGACGCCCGACCACCAGCTGGCGATGTACGAGGAGACGGACGTGTTCGTCCTCGCCCGGGGCGGGGCGAACGTCTCCGAGCAGGCCGACGTCGAACCGGAGACGAACGCGGCCTACCGCCGGGCGTTCAAGCCCGTCCAGCAGGAGCGCCTCTCGAAGCGCTGGTGTCTCACCCAGTACCCCACGTCGGGACACGCCCAGCTCGCGGGCATGAGCACCGAGGCCTACGAGAACTTCGTCTGGGACGCCGTCACCCTCGACTGGGAGGCTCAGCACGAGCACCAGCAGCAGCTGGTCGACATCCTCGACCCGGCCGACGAGGTGCGCATCCGCTCGGGCGAGGATACCGACGTGACGATGTCGATCGCGGGCAACGTCAGCCTCAACGACCACGGCGAGAAGAACCTCCCCGGCGGCGAGGTGTTCACCGCGCCCGTCCGCGACAGCGTCGAGGGGGAGGTGCACTTCGACAAGCCGCTGTACCGCCAGGGTCGCGAGATCGAGGGCGTCCGGGTCCGCTTCGAGGACGGCCGCGTCGAGTCCTACTCCGCCGAGCGCAACGAGGACGTCCTCGACGGCGTCTTCGAGACCGACGAGGGCGCGCGCTACCTCGGCGAACTCGGGATCGGCATGAACCGGAACATCGACCGGTTCACCTACAACATGCTGTTCGACGAGAAGATGGGCGACACGGTCCACATGGCCGTCGGCTCGGCCTACCCCGAGACCGTCGGCGAGGACAATGAGATCAACGAGAGCGCGGAGCACGTCGACATGATCGTCGACATGAGCGAGGACTCGGTCATCGAGGTCGACGGCGAGGTCGTCCAGCGGAACGGCACCTTCGTGTTCGAGGACGGCTTCGAGTAATCGGATCGGGGTGCGGATTCGGGGTCTGGCGGTTGCTCGCTCGACCGACGTCGTGCGATCTTTTGGTCCAGCTTTTGCGAGGGAGTGGAGCGAAGCGACCGACCGAGTAAAAGGTGGGTTTCAGGCCTCGACCGCGTAGCGGAGTTCGACGACCCCCGTCTCGCGGGTCGTCGACGCGAGGAGCCGCAGTCCGCGGCGCTCGTCGTCGTCCCCGAACAGCGGAATCCCGCGGCCGAGCAGGACGGGGATCAGGCTCAGTCGGAGTTCGTCGACCCGCCCCGCGCGGAGGAACGCCCGGGCGACGTCCGCGCCGCCGATCAGCCAGACGTGGTCGTACTCGTCGCAGAGCCGCGTCGCCAGCACGTCGACGTCGCCCTCGACGAACTCCACGGCGTCGCTGGCGCGCTCGCGCTTCCGGCGGGTGAGGACGTACGTCGGCGTCTCGCCGTAGGGCCACGCGCCGAACGAGCGCACCTGTTCGTAGGTCGTCGAGCCCATGACGAGGCACTCGACTGTAGCGAAGAACTCGTCGTACCCGCCCGGCTCGCTCCCCGCCCCGTCGGCCGCCGCGTCCGCGCCGCGGGTCTCGCGCTGGTACTCGTCCAGCCACTCGACGCCCCCGTCCGGGGCGGCGATGAAGCCGTCGACGCTCGCGGCGACGTAGAGGGTGATCCGGCCGGTGCTCATCGGGGCTCGTTCGCGGCGCGCGGACATAAGAGGCGCTACGCGCCGCTCCGGGGTCGCGCACGAATCACAGTGCGACGACCAACCCGGACCGGCCGGCGCGTCGTACGCGCCGGTGGTGGTCCCGCCTTAGTCCTCGGTGATGTCGAGATCGAACTGCTCGTTCTCGGTGACGGCGTTGAGCACGACGCTGGTGTTGGACTCGCGGATGTCCGCGTCGGTCAGGAGCGCCTTGATCTGGCGGTTCATGCCGTCGGTGTCGGTGAACTTGCCGATGGCGATGATGTCGTAGTCGCCGGTGACCTCGTAGACGGAGATCATCTGCTTTTGCTCCTGGAGGCGGTCGGTGATCTCCGGCAGGGCGCTCCCCTCGACTTTCAGCTGGATGATCGCGGTGACGTCGTAGCCGAGCGCGTCGTAGTTGACGACGGGCGTGTACCCCTCGATGACCCCCTCGTCCTCCAGGTCGCGAAGGTGGTTCGAGACGGTCGTGACCGAGACGTCAAGTTCCTCGGCCAGGCTCCTGAGGGAGGCGCGGCCGTCGCCCAGTAGTGCATTGATGAGTTTCGCGTCGAGGTTTTCGTACGTCATTACACCCAATCACTCTCCGGGGGCATTAGAATTTTACGAATATCCAATTCTCCGCGGAGACCGGATGATTCTGCACTTATCGACAAGGCCTTTATACTGGGAGTATTCGCACCACGTGTCCATAACATGACGGACGGAAATACGGCACCAGACGGTGGCTTGAGCGACGCTGCACAGGACGTACTCGACGAGATCGACGAGGAGGACGTCGACTTCCTCCGCCTCCAGTTCACGGACATCCTGGGGACGGTCAAGAACGTCGCCATCCCGGCCTCCCAGGCCAGGAAGGCGTTCACCGAGGGCATCTACTTCGACGGCTCCTCCATCGAGGGCTTCGTCCGCATCCAGGAGTCGGACATGCGGCTCAAACCCGACCCGGAGACGTTCGCCATTCTCCCGTGGCGGTCGAACGAGTCGGGCTCGTCCGCCCGCCTGATGTGCGACGTCATCGACACGTCGACCGGCGAGCCGTTCGCGGGCGACCCGCGCTACGTCCTCAAGCAGGCGCTCGACCGCGCCGAGGAGATGGGTTACGAGGTCAACGCCGCCCCCGAGCCGGAGTTCTTCCTCTTCGAGGAGGACGAGGACGGGCGCGCGACGACCAAGACCAACGACGCCGGCGGCTACTTCGACGTCGCGCCCAAGGACCTCGCCTCCGACGTCCGCCGCGACATCATCTACGGCCTGGAGAGCATGGGCTTCGAGATGGAGGCCAGCCACCACGAGGTCGCCCAGGGCCAACACGAGATCAACTTCGAGTACGACGACGCGCTGTCGACCGCCGACAACGTCGCCACGTTCCGGATGGTCGTCCGCGCCATCGCCGCCGAGCACGGCTACCACGCGACGTTCATGCCCAAGCCCATTGCGCGCATCAACGGGTCGGGCATGCACACGCACATCTCGCTGTTCGACGAGGACGGGAACAACGCCTTCCACGACGGCGACGACGAGTTCAACCTGAGCACGGAGGCCAAGCAGTTCACCGCGGGCATCCTCAAGCACGCCAAGGCGCTCGCCGCCGTCACCAACCCGACGGTTAACAGCTACAAGCGCCTGGTGCCCGGGTACGAAGCGCCCGTCTACGTCGCCTGGTCCGACCGCAACCGGTCGGCGCTGATCCGCAAGCCGGCCGCGCGGGTCCCGGCTGCCAGCCGTATCGAGGCGCGCTTCCCCGACCCGTCGTGCAACCCGTACCTGGCGCTCGCCGCGCTCATCCACGCGGGGCTCGACGGCATGGAGCAGGGGCTGGAGTGCGACGACCCCGTCCGCGAGAACATCTACGAGTTCGACGAGGAGAAACGCGAGGAGTACGGCATCGAGACGCTGCCGAGCAACCTCGGCGAGGCCCTCGACGCCCTGGAAGGGGACGAGGTCGTCCAGGACGCGCTGGGCGAGCACGTCTACGAGAAGTTCGTCGAGGCCAAGAGCCACGAGTACGACGAGTTCCGCGTCTCCGTCTCCGAGTGGGAACTCGAGCAGTACCTCGAGAAGTTCTGAGGCCGCGGTTCGACGGCCGCCCCGGCCCTCGACACCACCGATCTTCCGTTTTTCCGCCGCCGTAGCCGGGCGTCCGTCGGCCGTCGCTCGCGGGTCCGGTTCGCTCAGTCGCCCCGCTCGCCCGGACTCAGTCGCCCCGCTCGGCCGGATTGCGAGCCCGCGAGCGCGAGAGCCGGCGCCCGACGCTCGCCGCGACCCCCGGGAGCGCGAGGAGCGCCCCCATGAGGGCGCCCGCCCCGACGACGACCGCGGGCCGGGCCAGCGACAGCGACTCCAGCGCGTAGAGGCCGCCGAGGATGGGGACGAGCGCCGCGGCGCCGACGGCGGCACCCCCGCGTCCGACGGCCGCGTCGGCGAGGCGGCCCGACGCGAGGCGCCAGACGATCCACGCGCCGGCGACCCCGCCGAGCGCGAACGCCCCGTCGCCGGTGAACCCCGCGCCGACCCCGGCGAGGCCGGTCGCGGCCCCGGCGAGCGCGAGGCCGAGCGCCAGGTCGAACAGCCGCCCGGCGTCGGCGTCGTCGACCGCGGCGGGATCGACCCCGGGCCCGAGTCGGAGCGCGAGGAGGAGAACCGCGCCGCCGACGGCGACGCCCGCCAGGACGTCCGCGAGGTAGTGGACGCCGAGGGCGAGCCGGGAGAACGAGACGAGCGCCACGACGACTCCGGCGACCGCGACCCGCGCCCGCAGGCGGCCCCAGGGGAGTATCGCGGCGACCGCGCCGTACACCGCGGTCGAGCCGAGGGCGTGCCCGCTCGGGGAGCCGAAGCCGTCCTCGGCGGCGCCCGGCGGCCGCGGGAGGGCGAACCCCGCCTTCAGCGCGAGCGTCAGCGCCAGGGCGCCGAGGCCGACGGCCACGACGCAGGCGACCCGCGAGCGGTCCAGCCCCGTCAGGTCGGCGGCGACGTACAGCAGCCCGAGCGCGCCCATCAGGACGAACGGATCCCCCAGGTAGGTCAGGACGGCGAAGACCGCGACGATTCCCTCGGGCAGCGCGTCGGCGACGGGCGCCCCTCCGATCTCACGGGCGGCGAGAGCCACCGTCGGCGGTGGCGAGGCGGGCGCCGTCGACCCGGGCAGGGTGGCCGTCGACGCAGGCAGGACGGCCGCCGCCGACGCCGCCGCCCCGACCGCTCCCGGCGTGGCTGGCGACATGCGCGGGTCGTGGCGGTCGACCCGTAAATGTGGTCCGATCGCTGACGGTCACGCGGTTCGACGGGTAGCTCCGTCAGGGGGTGGACGCCTCCGGGGGGCGGATCGGTCGGACGGCTCAGCGGTGCCGGTCGCGGGCGAAGTCGACGGCCTTGCCCGGGACGCCGAGCAGGTCGAGGCCGACGCCGACGGCGACGAACACGACGTACAGCCCGAGCGTCGAGAGGAAGGTGACGACCATCGCCAGGATGGCCCACCCGCCGTCGAGGAAGTAGAAGGCGCCGAGCGCGAGGACGACCCCGTACAGCAACACGAGGTACGGCCCCCACCCACGGGCGTGGCCCCGGCGCAGGCGGGCGCGGACGTACCGTTTCAGCTCAGCCTCCAGTTTCGGCTTCTCGACCGTGCGCTCGTTTATGTCCTCCTCGAACGCGTCGAGGTCTGCCCGGAGTTCGGCCACCCGCTCGTCGAGCGCCGAGATGTCGGGCGCACCGCGCGGTTCGACCTGGTCGTCGGCGTCCGTGTCCCCGGTCATGTCGCTCCGTCCGACACGTCGGCCCGCTGCCTGTTGTACCTGCCGATCCGTCGGGGTGCCGTTCCGACCGACGGCGCCCTCGTCGGCGGCAGCGTCGTCGACGGCCCCCCCGTCGGTGAGCACCACGTTCACCACCGCGCCGGTGAGGAGCACCACGCCGGAGGCGTAGAACCAGGTCACGAGCAGCAACAGGGCGCCCATGGCGCCGGCGGCGCTCCCGCCGGTCGCCTGGACGTAGACGCCGAACAGCGTCCCCAGCACCGTCCAGCCGACGGCGGCGAACCCCGCGCCGGGGAGCGCCTCGCGCACGGTCGTCTCCACGTCGGGGAACACGTAGTACAGCGGCAGGAACGCCACCGCCAGCGCGCCGAGCAGCACGAGCGGCGCCACGACCTCGGCCAGCGGCAGGTCGAGGACCGCGATCACCGTCCCCAGCGCCACGACCCCCACGAAACCGACGCCGATCGACGCCATGGCGAGCGTGCCGTCGGTCAACTGGGAGACGAGCCCGCGGGTCGGCGTGTCGTAGATGCGCGAGAAGGCGGTGTCGAGCCCGCGGAACACCTTCAGGGCGCCCCACACCGTCAGGACCAGGCTGATCGCCCCCAGCCCGCCCTGGGCGGTGCGGTCGGCGAGCGCCTCGCCCACGAGGTCGGCCCCCGTCGGGAGCAGGTACCCCGAGACGAGTTCCTCGACCCGTGCGGTGAACGCCGGGCCGCCGACGAGGCTGGCGAGGACGAGCGCCAGCACCAGCAGGGGGACCAGCGACACGAGCGTGTAGTAGGAGATGCTCGCCGCCAGGAACGTGATCTCCCGCTCCCTGACGGCGTTCACGACGCGCCTGGCGACGGTGAGCGACGAACGTGCGGCGGCCACGCGACGACGATACGGCGTCTTCGCGTATCAAACCGGGTGCTTGCACACCCAGCGTTCGACCCCCTCGGCGCGGGTGGAAACCCGACGGCGGGGGTCCGTCTGACGCTGCACTCGAAACCGACCTTTTGCCGCAGACGGCGCCTTCGGCGCCTCCCTGTCGCCGGGCGGCGGTGCCGCCCGATTGCACAAGGCTCCGAAGGAACCTCTCTGGGAAACGCTCGATCAAATGCCTCCGAACCTCGCGTTGGTCGGCACTTGGCTCGCTCACTCGCTCCGCTCGTTCGCGGTGACGTTGGTCCTGATCGTCTGTTTCCACACCACGACTGCGGAAATATCCAACAGGTGGACCTGCGTATCGACCCCCTCTGTTACCCACCCGATTTAGTAGTATTTCGGAGAGACGTGCTGCATACACAGCGCATAATCACTACGAAACAATCTTGGAATTGATGAGTCGCTCAGGAGGACTCGATTTCGGTTTTAATGTATTCGAGTTCCTTCATGGCATGTGCGTAGTCTTTCTCAACCCCACTGAGTACGTGTTTGAAACTCCACTCGACGAGCATCCCGAGAAGTGTGTTTGGAAAGGTCGCCCAGACATGCGCGGTGAGTTTCGTTCCACCGTCGGTCGGGTCAAGCTTCCAAGAGACACCCTCGTCGACGTGAATGGTGAGACCGTAGTATCGATACGTGGTGTTGGGAGCCTCCCACGTAATTCGTTCTTGAGGACGGACCTCGGTAACCTCTCCTTCGGCAACCCCTGGAAGGCCCGCAATGCGTTCTTCCACTCGAATCCGCGTCCCTTCCTGAAGCGAATCGTGGTCGGAGAGGACCTCGAGCGACCCGTGTTCAGGGTTCGATGGCACCCACCACTCCTCGATTTCCGTGAGGAACACCCAGACCATCTCAGGTGTGGCCTCGATCTCGACTGTTGGTGAAATTTCGAACATCCTCAGTACCCCGATGTGATAACCAGTGTATCCTGTATCGGGATACTGAACCGAGAGTCGTAATGGTTCGCCACTCAGCGCTTTCTCACCAATTCCCGTTTCTCACCGTCTCCGACCGTGAGAGCGCCACCAAACCCATCCTCCACATTCCGCACGCATATCTTGTCAGTTAGTGAGGGTTTCAACAGAGCCATCTTATTATCGTTTAGGTCCCCGTCCGTGGGCACAACGAAAAAGAACTCAGCGAAATCATCCAGTGGAACGTATCAGAGAAGCATGGCCGAACCGTTGACGAAGAACGAATCAGAGACCGGTTCGAACTGTACCACGTGTCCTCGCCCTGACAGTGTTCACCCACGAAAGCCAAGCAACCGAAGGCCGTTCAGCGAGACGAGGACTGTCGAACCCTCGTGACCGACCACTGCGAGTGGGAGCGGGATCCCTCGGAGAAGGATCGTGCCGACCATGAGTGCAATCGCGCCGAAGGCGATGGCGAGGTTGACGGTGAGCGTCCGGCGGGTCTTGCGTCCGAGGCCGAGGACGTAGGGGATCTTGCTGAGGTCGTCACCCATCAGTACCACGTCGGCGGTGTCGAGCGCGACGTCGGTCCCCGCGCCCCCCATCGCTATGCCGAGGGTCGCTGTGGCGAGCGCTGGCGCGTCGTTGATGCCGTCGCCGACCATCGCCACGTTCTCGTGTCGTTCGACCAGGTCTTCGATGGTCGCCACTTTCTCCTCCGGCAGCAATTCCGCCTGGACCTCGTCGATGCCGACCTCGTCGGCGATGCGCTGTGCGACGCGCTCGTTGTCGCCCGTCAGCATGACGATGTGCTCCACCCCGAGCGAGCGGAGGTCGTCGATCATCTCAGCCGCGTCAGGACGGATCGTATCGGTGAAGGCGAGCCAACCCAAGACGCTGACGTCGCCGTGACTCTCTCGGGCGACGAGAACGCTGGTTTTCCCTTCTCCCTCTAACGTTTGGAGGCGATCAAGGCCCGGTTCGAGCCCGTCGATTGCCGCGTCCCCGAGAACGGTCTCGAAGTAACTGCGGTTCCCAATATGGGTCGTGCTGCCTTCGACGTCTGCTTTGACCCCTTTCCCGGCGACTGATTGAAACCGCTCCGCGTCGGGGACATCGAGTGATCGAGCCTCTGCCGCCGTCACGGTCGCCCGAGCGAGGTGGTGCTCCGAGCGGGCCTGCACTGCGGCCGCGATGGAGAGTAGTCCGTCCTCGGACAAGGTTTGATCCGCCGTCCCGTCACGGACGGATACGTCGGTCAACTGCGTGTCGCCCCGAGTGAGTGTGCCCGTCTTATCGAAGGCGACCGCGTCGATGCGTGCTGCGGTCTCGACGTGTTCGCCGCCCTTGAACAGGACGCCCTGCCTGCCGCCGGAGGCGATCGCCGAGAGGACCGCCGCAGGCGTCGAGATGATGACCGCACACGGCGAGGCGGCGACCATCAGGGTCATCGCGCGGTAGAACGTGCTGGTGAACTCACTTCCGAGCGTGAGCGGAATTGCGATAGCTGCGATTGTGAGTGCGAACACACCGAGGACGTACGGTTGTTCGAGGCGGTCGATGAGCCGCTGTGTCGGGGCCTTCTCGCTCTGGGCTTCTTCGACCATGGTGATGAGGCGGCTGATCGCCGATTCGTGGGCCTGCCGCGTGACTTCGATTTCGAGGCTCCCGCTCTCGTTGATCGTCCCGCCGAACACCTCGTCGCCGGGCTCCTTCGGCACGGGGACGGACTCGCCGGTGAGCGA
>ENA-ORDC01002400-ORDC01002400.1-marine-metagenome-genome-assembly--contig:-NODE-2400-length-11390-cov-3.332449_pt1 | contig 11390 bp, 11 predicted proteins | sample MGYA00237783_ERZ508515 | MGnify/ENA primary metagenome ERZ508515 (study PRJEB26186, sample SAMN06268792) | marine metagenome | isolation source: Eden Landing Ponds, San Francisco, CA, USA | place...
ACTACGAGTGGGTAGAGCGGGACGGTGGGAATCAGCCGTACCGCATCACCCGAGCCGACGGCGAGCCGTTCGCGATGGCCGGGCTCTGGGACCGGTGGGAGCCGGCGACGACCCAGACCGGCCTCGGCGAGTTCGGGGCTGACGGACCGGAAACGACGGCCGACCCCGTCGAGACGTTCACCGTCGTCACGACCGAAGCGAACGAGTTCCAGTCGGAGTACCACCATCGGATGCCGGTCGTCCTCGACCCCGACGAGGAGCGCGAGTGGCTCGCCTCGCCCGACCGGGCCCTGCTCGACCCCTACGACGGCGACCTCGACGCGTACCCCGTCTCGACGCGGGTGAACAGCCCCGCGAACGACGACCCGGAGGTCGTCGCCCCCCTCGACGGGTAGCGCGGCCGTCAATACGGGTCCGCGTCGTGGACCGCCAGCGGTATGAGCGCCGGGAACGCCCCGTCCGACATGACGAAGTACGCACGCGTGCGGACGGACGTCGGCATCGAGGTTGGCGAGTACGAGGACGGAACCGTGACGACCGACGAAGGGACCGCGACGATCGGTGAGGACGCCGAGCTGCTCGCTCCCTGCGAGCCGTCGGCGTTCTACTGTGTGGGCCGTAACTACGGGGAGAAGGTTGACCAGATGGGGTACGACGTCCCCGAGAAGCCCGACTTCTTCATCAAGGGGCCGACCTCGCTTTTGGGTCCGAACGAGCCCATCGAGTATCCGACGTTCACGGGGGAGCTCACCTACGCGGGTGAGCTCGCGGCCGTCATCGGCGAACGGTGTCACGACATCGACGAGTCGGCGGTGGACGACGCGGTGTGGGGGTACACGATTCTCAACGACCTCGACTGCCTCGACCAGGAGCGGCGCACCGCACGCAAGGCGTTCGACGGCTCCGCGCCGCTCGGCCCGGTCGTCGCCGATATCGACCCCGTCGGGCTCGACATGCGGACCCACGTTGCGGGCGAGCTCCGGCAGGAGGACAACACGGAGAACATGTTCATCAAGCCGCGCGAGGTGATTAGCTTCCTCTCCGAGCGGTTCACGTTCCGGCCGGGCGACGTCATCTCGTTCGGAAGTCCGGCGAATCCGGGGCTGCTCGAACCGGGCGACACCGTGGCGATCGAGTACGAGGGGATCGGGACGCTCCGCAACGAGGTCGTCGCTCCCCGGTAGGAGCATCTTACCGGCCGGTGACTGTCGACGAAACGTTTAGGTTCCCATACGACATCTGATAGGTATACGCTATTACCTCGCGGAGTCACGGTGGTTCGCGCTTCTCGAACCGCGCGTCGGCCGAGGGAGCGGGACCATCATGACGAATCACAGCCGGAGTTCGGGGGAGGGTGACGTGCGGCGAGCGGTTCGCCGGATCGACGGGGACGAAGAGGAACACGGGGGGGGCGGCCGTTCCGACGGCGACGACGTGGGCGCCGAAGCCGACGAGGTCGACCCCCTCGACGGCGAGGGAACACGCTGGACGGTGTTGCGTGAGGTCCGCGAGTCGTTCCGCGCGAACGTCGACGCGCCGTTCGAGGCGCCGACGGACGCTTTCCTCGCCGACTCGTTTTTCGACTTCTCGTATCTCGAGGGGAAACGGGAGGTGGAGCGCTACTGGGTGAACGAGCCGTTCGCGTACGTGACGATCCTCTTCGACGAGGACGCCAAGGAGTACCGCTACCACGTCACGGAACCGACCCTCGACGGCTTCGAGCGGTACGTCCGCGAGGACATCGTGACGCTGCTCCGGCACGCGCTGATGTACATCGACCTCGACGAGGAGGAGGGGAAGTCCCGCGAGGAGGTGTTCATGGAGGAGGCGGCGGACCTCATCCGCGAGCACGCGGCCACGGTCGACCCCGGCACGCTCCAGAAGGTGCTCTACTATCTGCGGCGCGACTTCGTCCACTACGGCGCCATCGACGCCGTGATGCGCGACCACGCTATCGAGGATATCTCCTGTGACGGGACGGAGGTTCCCGTCTACGTCTACCACCGCGAGTACCGCGACCTGCGGACGAACGTCTCCTTCAGCAAGCGCGCGCTCGTCTCCTTCACCGTCCGGCTGGCACAGCAGGCGGGCAAACAGCTCTCCGTATCGAACCCGCTGGTGGATGCGTCGCTGCCGGACGGGTCGCGGCTCCAGCTCACGATGGGCGGGGACGTGGCGACCCGTGGCGCGAACTTCACCATCCGGAAGTTCGCTGACATCCCGTACACGCCCGTCGACCTCGCCGCGTGGAACACGTTCTCGCTCGAACAGATGGCGTACTTCTGGCTCGCCATCGAGAACAACCGCTCGCTCATCTTCGCGGGCGGCACGGGGTCGGGGAAGACCACCTCGATGAACGCGGTGTCCTTCTTCATCCCGCCCGCCTCGAAGGTCGTCACCATCGAGGACACCCGCGAGATCGACCTCCCGCATCAGAACTGGATCCAGTCGGTGACGCGCTCGTCGGCTTCCGGCGAGGGGCGCGGCGAGGTGTCGATGTACAACCTGCTACAGGCCGCGCTGCGCCAGCGCCCGGAGTACCTGCTCGTCGGCGAGATCCGCACCGAACAGAAGGTCGCACTCACCTTCTTCCAGGCGATGGGGACCGGCCACACCGCCTACACCACGGTCCACGCCGACTCCATCGAGACGGTGTTGAACCGGCTACAGAACCCTCCGCTCTCCATCCCGACGGGGATGTTACAGGACCTCGATATCGTCTCGATTCAGCGACAGACGTTCATCGGCGACCGGCGCGTCCGCCGGAACGCCGGTGTCTACGAGCTCGGAGTCGACGAGACCGACGCCGACGAAGTCTCCATCACCCCGGTGTTCGAGTGGAACCCGACCGCGGACGTTCACGAGCGGGTCGGCGACTCCCCGGTCCTCGCCGAGATCGCACACGACCGCGGCTGGTCGGACGCGGAGCTCGACGAGGAGATTCGTCGGCGCGAGCGCGTCATCGAGCATCTGCTCGAGGGGGGAACGACGGACTACCGCGCCGTCGCGGGGACAATCCAGATGTACGCCAAGGACCCGGAGTTCGTGACGGCCGGCATCGAGGACGGAACTCTCGACCCGGCCGCGCTGGGCGAACACGTCCCGCTCCCTCCGGGGGTCACTGACGTCCCCGCGGCGCTGCCGGACGAACCCGAGCGGGAGCTGTGGACGGCGCTCGTCGATGAAGCCGAGCATGGGGACGTGGTGCCAGCGGCCGCACCCACGGCCGCCGAATACGGCACGCCCGACGACGAAGAGCCGAACGTCGACGCCGCAGAAACGGGTGAGTCGAAGTGAGCCCTCCCGAGGTCGAAACCCCGGCGGTCGACGTGCCGCCACGCGAGTACGGCATCGACCGGGGTCGCCGACCCCTCGCCGTCGACGACGACGAGCGCCGGCGTCTCCGGGAGGAGTACGGCCGGGTCCGCACGGCGTTCAAACTCCGTCCAGAGCGCCACCGTGGGCTCCAGCGTGCGCTCAGTCAGGCCCGCGTCGGCGCCACGTACGACGAGTATCTCACCGACAGCGTTCGATATGCGCTCGCGGTGTCGCTCGTCGGGTTCGCCCTCGGCGCCCTGCTCGGCTACGGTCTCGCGGCAGTCGGCGCCTTCGCCGGACTCACCAGTCCCGTTCCGGTCGACGGGTGGATCACGCGGGCTGTCGGTGACAACCGCACGCTCGTCGCTGGCGGCGCGCTCGCGCTCCTGTTCGCGGCGATGTTCGGTGTCGCGACGTGGGCTGGTCGCTACTACTGGCCGACCACGGTCGTCTCCTCGCGCAGACAGAACATCGAGGTGACGCTTCCCCACGCGATCACCTACCTCTACGCGCTCTCGCTGGGGGGGATGTCGCTCATCGAGTCGATGGACGCGCTCGCGGAGGCGGAGGACGTGTACGGGGAGGTGTCCCGCGAGTTCGAGACGATCGTCACGGACGTCGAACTGTTCGGCAGCGACGTGTACACCGCACTCCAGAACGCGCGGAACCTCACACCCTCGGACGGGTTAGAGCAGTTCCTCGACGACCTCGTCGGCGTGCTCGACTCCGGGGCGAGCGTCACGGAGTTCTTCGAGTCGGAGGCCGACTCGTATCTCCGACAGGCCGAGGAGGAGCAGGAGGAGTTCCTCGAGACGCTGTCGCTGCTCGCCGAGGTGTTCGTCGTCGCGTTCGTCGCGGCGCCGCTGTTCCTCATCGTCACGCTGGTCGTCATCAGCCTCATCGGCGGGAGCACCGTCACGCAGGTGTCGCTGCTCGTCTATCTCGTCATCCCCGTCTCGATGGTGGCCTTCCTCGTCCTGCTGGACGTGCTGAGCGCGCCGTTCGCACAGGGCCGGGGCGTCCCGGACGCGGTCGCCCACGAACGACCGTCGCCGCCGGACGCGGCCGACGAGCGGCTGGCGGCGTACTCCCGTCGCCAGCGCCGGCTCGCGCTGCGTGAACTGCTCGAGACGCCGTTCGAGACGGTGGCGCGCGACCCGCTGTACTCGCTTGCGCTGACCGTCCCGATCGCAGCCGTCGCCGTGGTCGTCCCCGTCCTCGCCGGGTCGGTCGACCTCTCGATGGCGGCGCTGCTCGATGCACCGATCCGCGTGACGACGGCGCTCGTCGTCGTCCCGGTGTTCGTCGTCGGCGGACCGCTCGCACTGTTCCACGAGCTGAAGCGGCGCCGGGAGACGGAGATTGCTCGCCGGTTCCCGGATACGCTGAACGTGCTCTCCAGCGCGAACAAGATGGGCATCCCGCTCGTCGACGCACTCGGGCTCGTCTCCCGCTGGTCCGAGGGTGTCGTCGCCGAGGAGATCAGGCGTGTCCGCAACGACGTGTCGTGGAACCACGATACGACCGGCGCGCTTCTGGCCTTTGCCGCACGGCTCCGCGTCCCGCAGCTCTCGCGGACGATGAAGCTGCTCGCCGACGGGCTCCGGTCCTCCGGCGACCTCTCGCGGGTGCTCTCGGTCGCCGCCGAGGACACGCGCAATCGCGCGCGAATGGAGCGGGCTCGCCGCCGCGAGCTCTCGTCGTACGTCGCCGTCGTCGTCATCGGGTTCCTCGTCTACCTGCTCGTCGTCGTGCTGCTCGAAGCGAGCTACCTGACCCCGATCAGCGAGGTGGGGGACGGCCGCACCGACTCGCCCGTCTCGCTCGCGAACGTTCCGGTCGAGACGTACCGCGCGGTGTTCTTCCACTCGTCGCTCATCGTCGCCGTCGGCTCCGGGCTCATCGCCGGGAAGCTCTCCGACGACGACGTGCTGTCGGGACTCAAATACGCACTCGCGATGGTCGCTATCAGTCTCATCGCGTTCACGGTGATCTGAGATGGACGACGACCGCTCTCGACACACCGACATCTTCGTTCACCCGCTCAAGCGCGTGCTTAAGCTCTCCGGAAGCCTTTCAGATATCATGAATTTCTCACGCGACGACAGAGGGGTCTCGGAGGTACTCGGCGCGATTCTCGTGTTCGCGCTGCTCATCTCCGTCCTCTCCATCGTTCAGGTCTCGGGCGTCCCCGCGCTGAACGAGCAGGTGGAGTTCGAGCACAACGCCGACGTACAGGGTGATATGCGCGGCTTCGCGGCCGGCGTCGACAGCGCGGCCGCGACCGGCCGCGACCAGCCCGCAACGGTGAAGACCGGGGTTCGCTATCCGCCGCGGCTGTTCCTGCTCAATCCCGGACCGACTGCCGGCACGCTGTCGACGACCGGCGACTCAGAGGTACGGTTCGGCAACCTCGAAACGCTCGACCCCGAGGCCGGACAGTTCCTCGACAGCGCGAACGCACCCGCGCCGTACACGACCACCGGGCTGACTTACCAGCCGAACTACAACGAGTACACCGCCGCACCTGAGACCCGCTACGAGCACGGGATCGTCTACAACGTCGACGCCGACGGCGGCGTCTCTGTTATGGACCGCGGTGCGGTCGTCTCCGGCAAGCGGGTCTCGCTGACGACGCTCGACGGGAGCCTCGCGACCAGCGGGGGCGATGCCGTGTCGCTCACGGTCTCGCCGGTCAGTGCGCCGTCCCACGTCGTTCCGGTTCGCGGGGCCGGCGGCGACCCGCTGACGCTCACGCTCGGGACGAACCTCTCCGCGGAGACGTGGGAGACGGTGGTTCTCGCAGACGAGATGGACACCGGGCCGGATGACGGCCGCTACGTCACGTCGGTGGTGTGCGCGAACGGCAACGTCACGGAGCCGTGTAACGACGAATTGACCATCACCTTCGAGCCCGGGACGACGTACGACCTCCGGCTGGCGAAGGTGGCGATCTCGGGCGGCGTCGGCGACGAACCGCCGGCGTACCTCACGAAGGTCGGACCGGCCTCGCCGGCCGTCCAGCCGGGCGGCACGGACCTGACAGTCGAGCTCCGGGACCGGTACAACAACCCGGTCGCCGGCAAGGAGATCAGTTTCCGAATCACTGGGGGCAACGCGGCTTTCTCGAACGGTGCGACCGGGACGACCGACGCCGACGGTCGCGTCACCGTCACCGTCGACCCAACCGACAACACGTCGCTGACGGTCGACGCATGGCACGACGCGAACGACAACGACGCCCGCGACGACGGCCCGGAGTTCACCGTCGAGTACAACTCGCTCGCGGTGGCCGAGAACGCGCAGGCGCCGACGGGGGACCTCGCGGACATCAACCCGCGTGACGGAACGATCGAGTACGTGGGTCTGTCGGGCCCGTTCACGAACGATAAGTCCATCGTCGATGTCACGTTCCGGAACAACGACACGCAAGAGTGGACAATTGAACGCGCCCGCATCTCCTTCCTCCTCGGCACGGAGGACCCGTCTACGGTCGACATCACCCGACGGCCGAACGGGGAGGTCGTAGCGGACGACCTCGTCCTTGGCTCCTCCCTGAGGCGGGTTTCGAACGCCACCCTCACCGATACGTCCGACGTCACGTTCCGGTTCGACTTCGACGACAACGTCGGGAGCCCGGGGAGAGCGTTCGACGGCCTGATGATCATCACCTTCGAGGCCCGCAACGATGCAGGCGAACGGTACGAGTTCACCTACTTCATCGGGCAGTGACGGATTGACCGCGGCGAGAAACCCTTTTGTTCCGGCCACCGAATCACGAACTGTGGAGGACTCCCGAACGGTCGAGGAGATGCTCAACACCATCGGCGACGAGCGCGCCCGCGACGTGCTCGCGGCGGTAGCGACGGAGCCGCGGTCGGCCAAGGAGCTCGCGGACGCGTGTGAGATGTCGCTCCCGACGGTGTACCGGCGGCTGGAGCTGTTACAGGAGCACGACCTCGTCAGCGAGCAGACCGCCGTCGCCGACGACGGCAACCACTACAACGTGTACACCTGCAACTTCGACTCCACCGTCATCAAGCTCGACGACGGGGAGTACGACGTGAAGATTTACCGTAGCGAAAACGTCCCCGACCGGTTCACGCAGCTGTGGGACGACCTCGCCGGCGAGTGACGGATAAAAGCTAACACGTACCCCCGTGGGAGACACACATGGTCGATGTTTCGGTCGCCGGTGTCCTGCTCGGGCTGTTCCGACTCGTTCTGTTCGGGCTCTCGCTCGGGCTCACCGTCATCAGCTTTCAGGCGTACCGGAAGAACGGGGGAGAACGGCTGCAGTACGCGTTCCTCGGCTTCGCGTTCATCAGCATGGGGGTCGCCGTGACGAACCTCAACACGCAGCTGCTCGTCTCGGGACAGGGTATCGAACAGACCTTCGTCCTCCTCCAGATCGCGGAAACCGTTCCGTTCTCCGTCGGGTTCGGGATGATCTACCTCTCGCTGTACCGGTAGTCAGCGCCGCGCGGAGATGATGAGCAGCGGGCCGACGAACAGGAGCGCGAGGCCGAGAAAACGGTACTGCACCGGCGCGAGCGACCCCGGCGTGAGCATGAAGATCAAGCCGAAGACGACCGTGTTTATGCCGATGATCTTCATCGACTTCAGCGGGAGCGCGCCGAGCGTCGCGAGCACGAACAACGCGAGGAGCGCCTGCCCGGCGTTGTACTGCAGCAGGAAGTTGTCGAGGAGCTGTAACGGAACGGCGGACATCCTTGTTCGACACTCGCGCCGTCGTTTTCTTAACGCTTCCGTTCCCCGTCACGGCGGCGACGGCCGACCGCCGGACCCCGCATCACTCCGGCTCGAACGTCTGTCCGCGGAACCAGATCGCCCAGGCGGCGACCACTGCGCCGCCGTAGCCGAGCGCCCAGACGGCCGCGCCGAGCCCGCGGTAGCCCGCCTGCGAGAGCAGGAAGTCGCCGACGCCGCCGACCACGACCGCCGTCGCCAGTAACCCGGCTGCCTTCGCCCACGACGGGATGTCCGCTGTCGCTGCCATACGACCCGTTGAACCCGGACGCGCCTCAATCCTCCGTTCGCCGGACGGATGTTCGCTTGACGATACCGTGTCACGAGTTCACACTCCTACGACGCAGATTTGTACCGGGGTACCGACGACCCGGGTATGGAGTTCCGCCCTCTCCCCGACGACGAGGCGGGCGACCGACTGTTCGCCCGGTACGTACAGTACGCGTTCGCCCCGAACCGCGGCCCCGACATCGACCTCGACGACGACCAACCCGACCCGCCGCACATCCGGTACGGGCTGTACCCGGCGGACGGCGACGAGCCGGTCTCCATCTGCTCGTCGTACGACTTCCGCACGCACTTGCGCGGGAGGGTTCTCCCGATGGGCGGCGTGTCGACAGTCGCGACGCCGCCCGAGCACCGCCGACAGGGGTACGTCGAGACGATGCTCCGCGAGCTGTGCCGGGAGTACCGCGACGACGGGACGCCGCTGGCCGCGCTGTGGCCCTTCGAACACCCCTTCTACGCGCAGTTCGGCTGGGCGACGGCGAGCCGGTATCTCGAGTGGCGCGGCGAGCCCTCGGCGCTCCGAGAGGCGGCCGCGGCCGACGGCTCGTGGGAACGGGTCGGCGCCGACGCGTGGGCCGACCTCGACGCCGTCCACTCGACGGCGACCGAGGGGCAACAGCTCGCGCTCGACCGCTCGGAGGCGTGGTGGCGCGAGCGGCAGCTCCGCGGCTGGGAGTCGGACCCGTACGTCTACCTGTGGCGCGACGGCGACGGCGAGCCGGGCGCGTACGTCGCCTACCGCATCGAAGGGGACTGGGGTGACAGAACCTTCGTCGTCAGGAGCAACCACGAGGCGGTCGACCGCGTGGCGCTCCACAACGTGCTCGGCTTCCTCGCCGACCACGACTCGCAGGTCGACGCGTTCGCCCTCCGGACCGCACCGGACGTCCCGCTCCACGAGATGGTCGACGACCCCGAGGCACTGGAGTGTACGCTCCACGCCGGCCCGATGGTCCGGCTCGTCGACGTGCCCGCGGCGCTGTCGGCGCTCACCTATCCCGTCGACGCGCAGTTAACCGTCGCCCTCGAGGACCCGCTGCTGTCTGCGGTCGCGGGTCGCTACGAACTCACGGTGACTGACGGGTCGGCCACCGTCGAGCAGGTCAGCGAGTCGGTCGATTCGGCGGACGCGACGCTCGGCATCGGCCCGTTCTCGCAGCTCGTCGTGGGCTACCGATCCGCGGCCGAACTGCGGACGGCGGGCGAGCTCGAGGCGGACGACGGGACGGTCGAAACGCTCGACACGCTGTTTCCCGAGCGGACGCCGCATCTCCAGGAGGGGTTCTAACCCCGTTCACCCCGAGACATCGGGGTTCGGATCGGCGCTCTCCCCGCCACCGACCGACGTCGACGCCGACTCACTCGTCGGGTCGCCGGGTCGCCGCTTCACCACGAACCGGAACTGCGTCGTGTCCACTGCGCCCCGTCCCTGCGAGAACGCGCGTTCGAGCGCCCGCCAGCCGTCCGCGTCCTGGAGCCCGCACGTACACACGGCCACGTAGTCGTACGCATCGGCGTAGTCGACGAGGCGTCCGCGGAGCTTCGGCCGTTCCGTGGCGTCGAAGCCGCACGTCAGCTCGATGCCGACCGTGTCGTCGACGTCGATGTCGCCGGAGACGACGCCCGGCTTCGTCGTGACGATGTGGCTCCCGTGGTCCCAGCGCTCGACGGTGTCACGGTCGTCGCGACGGTTCAACGCATCGTCGAGATACGCCCGCAGGTCGGCACGGTACCCCGCTTTCGTCGCATAGGCGCGCGTCAGCGTCCACCGTTCGACCGCGTCGAACACCCGTGCTGCGAGCTCTCCCCCTCCCCCGAACATGGGTTCACGTCCGGGCGATGGAGTATAGAACTTGTTGTCACTCCGATCGTACTTCCCCGGCCGAGTTACCGACGCTCTTCGGGGGTGTCGTGACCGAGTCGCCGCTCCCCGAGGCTCCACGGAGAACGGCCACCGACAACCTGATTCAGCTGAGTCCCCTGAGTGTGACGTAATGATGCTCCCAACCCACGCTCTCGTGGGGATGGCGCTCGCGATGGTGGTGGGGGTCGTCTCGCCGGAGTTCGCGAGCCTCGCTCTCGTCGCCGGGTTCCTCGGCGGAGTGTTTCCGGATTTGGACATGTATGCAGGACACCGGAAATCGCTTCACTACCCGGTGTACTACTCCGCGCTCACACTCCCCGCAGTGGCTATGGCGGGGCTGCTTCCGTCGGGGGCGACCGTATTCACGGCGTGTTTTCTCGTCGGGGCAGCCGTTCACAGCGTCACTGATATCTTCGGGGGTGGACTGGAGCTGCGCCCCTGGGAAGCGACGTCGGATCGCGCCGTCTACGACCACTACCGGAATCGCTGGATCGCCCCTCGGCGATGGCTTCGTTACGACGGGTCGCCCGGAGACCTCCTGGTTGCGGTCGCGTTCGCCGTGCCACTACTGCTGACGCTCGATGGACTTCTTCGTCGGGTCGTAATCGTTAGCTTGGTCGTGGCGGTCGTGTACACGGCGCTCCGGCGCTCGTTGCCGACCCTCGCTGCGACGCTCGTCCGGGACGTGCTCACGCCTCGGCTTCCCGACCACCTGCTGACGTACGTGCCCGCTCGCTACCACGAAGCCGACGGCTAGCCCGTCGGCCGACGGCGAACACGTCGGTGCGGTCGAGCACTTTTGAACGCGTGGTCGTCACCCCACGCGTGAGACCTTTTCGGCCCGGAAGCACGGGGCTACACGGGCGTCCAGGCGCTCGACCCGACCACCCATCAGCTACCAAAGACCCTTGACTACTCCCGGTCAGGGCCGAACGTGAACGGCTGATGGCTGCCCTCACAGGACTTGCCCCCGTCTTGCTCCAGAGTGCCGTTTTTTTCCTCTTCGTCGTTGCCGTTCGACGCGAAAATGTCGCCGCGGCTATCAACGCTCTGGGGGCGTTCGTTCTCGCTCTACTCCCTCTCGTCGTCGACATGGCTCTCGGCCAAGGCGTTTCGTTCGGCCCGATACTCCCGGCGTGGCTCGCGTCCG
>ENA-ORDC01002405-ORDC01002405.1-marine-metagenome-genome-assembly--contig:-NODE-2405-length-11366-cov-5.072726_pt1 | contig 11366 bp, 11 predicted proteins | sample MGYA00237783_ERZ508515 | MGnify/ENA primary metagenome ERZ508515 (study PRJEB26186, sample SAMN06268792) | marine metagenome | isolation source: Eden Landing Ponds, San Francisco, CA, USA | place...
CCAACGCCGAAGTTGAATCGGAAGAAAACTCCCAGACAGCTGCTTCAGACAGCCAATTCGTTCAGCGTGTCTCGATGCGACCGGATGGTCGTTGCAGTGACACTCGCCACCTCCGCGACTTCCGCTTGCGTCAGCCATCGCCCCTCTTCGCGACCCGCCTTGTACAGACAGGCAGCTGCGAATCCTGACGGTTTGACACCCGACGTTGCTCCTGACGATTCTGACTGTTCAGCCAAGCTCCGAGCTCGCTGTCGGATGTCCGCTGGAACATCGAGATCTGATGCGAGACGGGGGATGAATTCGCTCGGTCGAACAGGCTGGGTCGGCAGTCCGAGATCTGTATTCAGCGTCGTGTACGCATTCGTGACTCGCGATTGTTCAACGCGTGCTGCGTCGACGACGTCGTCGAGTAATCGCGAGTGGCCGTTACAGCGACAGGCCCCGTAGACGCTTGCTGCAGCTATCGCCTCGATTGATCGTCCCCGAAGCAGGTCCTCGGTTTGGGCGCTCCGGAACAGCTGACACGCCTGGTCACGAATCGAATCTGAGAGTTCGAGGACGCTCGCAATTCTTCGAACTTCACCCAGGCCGTGTGCGAGATTTCGCTCGGCTTTCGACTGGAACCGACCACGAGTCTGTTCACGCCGCATTCGGGCTAGCCGCTGGCGCTTTTGCCCAGAGAGTTCGTTCCCGTTTGAATCGGTTCTGCGACCGATTTTCGTCGACAGACCTCGGTCATGACGTGCGACGGTGAGTGGTGCACCTGTTCGATTCAGAGTCTCCTCATCGGTAGCGAACGACCGCCACTCCGGACCGTGGTCGATTTTCTGTTCGTCGATGACGAGCCCACAGTCCTCACAGACCGTCTCGACGGTATTTGTTTTCACTTGGCCGTCACATTCGGGACACGCCGTGTTGTCGTTCGATACGTCTTCGTCGAAGCTGGTTTCGTAGATCTCTCTCGTGGCCATCGGTAGTTCGCGAGGCGTCTCGTCTGCACCCCGCGCCCCTCTCAGGGGGAGATAGACAACTGCGGATGTGATTATGGAAGATATCTATTGACTATTCAGGGAGCCTTTGCAGCGTCTGTACATACTCTCAGCGGGGTATGCCGTGGCCGGTTATTCGTCGTCGATTACGACGCCGCCATCGGTGACCGCTTGCATCACTCAGCGAAGTACTCGTACACAGGCAGGAGAGTTTGGAAGTACTCGAGCGTCCAGTCTACCAACTCTTTCTTCTCGATGAGGTCTGAGCCATATGGAATCTGCTTCTCGATTACGAACGACTTCTCGTGTCCTATGTTGGCGTCGGTCGTCTCCCTCACAGCCCGACCGATGACTCCCAACCTATCCGTGATACTCGCTTCGTTGACCCCTGGCATGTAGATGACCGAATCTGCGTGGAAGGTTGTGGTCTGCCGTTCTCTGTCGTTGGCCTGCTGGATGTTCCGCTGGTACCGGAGATAATAGAACGGATTGTCTTCACGTGTGAGTTCGATGCCGTCCAGTTCGGACAGGGCGTCCAACATCACACGCTTGAATTCCGGTTTAAGTTCAGAGGATCCCCGTCTCACGATATTGCTGACAATCCGGTTCGGGATATAGAGTTGGACAGAGAACTTTTCTGGGTGCCAGAACCCTGCCGAGAAATGTCTAAGTCGCTGGAATATCCCGTTCTCCAATTCGTCTGAATCAACAAGGTGTACCTCTCTGCTTCGTTGATTTGAGGTCGCGGTGAAGTTCCCGAGATCGTAGTCCCCCCTACTCTCGTACAACGCCTGAGAGAAGATTCCAGGGTTAGTCTGGTCGACTCCTCGAAGCATCGTCTTCCGATACTCTCCCACACCAGAACCGCTCAGTTTATCGCGGTCGAATCCTCTGAATGGTACCATTTTCATTAGTTCTAAGTAGTCGGTGAATTCTTCGAGTAGGAATCGGTCGATGTCATTCTTCGTTCTCTCTCGGTAATTTTCTAGCAGTTCATAGATGTCCAACCAACTGACCCCGTGACACAGTTCGTCATCGTTGAGGCCAAGCTCTCCCCGATATTTCCCCATCTGAGTGAGACTCAGCCTGTCCCGTTCTGTCTTGACCTCAATAACGATTGACGTTGGGACGTTCTCTGAATGAACTGTGACTACGCCGTCTACTGTTCCGTCTCCAGAACGTGGATCTGATTCTCTAGCGACGTTCTCTCCGGCAAATGAGAGTCCAGCAAGGTGGACGGAATGTTCAGATGTTGGAATCTCGTTCAAACCGACCTGAGTGTCGTACTCGAATTTGGCGTCCTCGAAAGAGAGACCAAGGAACTGCTCTAGAAAACCGTCCGTGAGTCTATTATCAGACTCTTGTAGGACCTTCAGGAACCCCTTCGTGGTGTTGTTCTCCAGCTGCTCTTTACCCTCATCGCTGGCACGCTGGTACCAGAAGAGATTATCCCACTTTGGTCTCACACAACTGTCCTTTTCCCACTCGGAGTATATTCCTTCCGCTCAGCCGCACATAAGTGATCTTCCAACTTTACGGTTTGAGACTCTTGCTGCTGTCAGAATTCAAAATGCTGCGAACGCTCTACTTGTCATGGGTGAACTTCTCCTCGAGGTTCTTGCGCTCACTGCGCTTCTTAGCCGCCTTGCCCCTTGAAATGTTGCTCCACCAGTGAATCCTGCAACCGTTGCAGAGGCAATGATATTTCCCCCAGTCAGTGCGAGTGTGATGAAGAACGTTGTTACTGTAGCTCCGAAACTTATCTCTTCATCAGAGGCGTCGGTCAGCTCTCCAGTCTGTTTCGCTTTCCAGAAGATGTAGTCGACGAGATCATACGAAATTTCTCGAGTCCGACGTCGGTACCAGTCCCCATCATCCCAAATCAGCTTGTCGTGAATGCGCGATTCGGGCGGACGTATCTCATCGATGTCCGTAGCTGGGTACTTGTATTGGCCTACACTCCGTGTAGACCTCTTCCGGTGTACTGTCGTTGCAATCGTCGATATATCGGCTGCGATGCTCGGTGCGTTGAGTTGCACTAACACAGAGTCGAGTGCCTGCTGCATCTCGACAATCGACTGAATCATCGCCGGTTGAATAGCTGATTCAGCGATTTTCTGAGTCTGGATGATTGACCGAACCAACGCCGGATTAACCACACTTTCCGCGATCTTCTGCATTTGGACGATGTCCCTGATCAGCGCAGGCTGGATAGCATTCTCCATCGTCTTCTGCATCTGAATTGCGTCCCGGACAAGTGCCGGCTTGACAGCCCGCTCTACCGTCTTCTGCGTCTCAATCATCGACTGGACTGCTGCCGGTTTGACCGCTTCCTCTGCCACTTTCTGAGCCGCAAGAATGCTGCTAACGTCTATATCGACAGTAAGGCCTGTAGAGATAGTGGGATTTGGCTCCTTCCCGGACTCTGCGTCTGAATCTTCGCTATCCTCGCCCATAATGATCTCTTTGCTGCATTTGGTTTTGAATCCTTGATCACTTCAGTGCGTCTAGGAGAGTAGTTCGGAAAGGTTTGGAAGGTTCCAATCGAGATCAGGAATGTATCGTTCGATTAGCCCCTGTTTTTCCTGCGGGAACATCCCAACAGCCGAGCCGCCTTCAGATGTAATCAAGTCCTGTATCTGATCGTAGGTAAAATCTATAGTAGAATCTGGAAGTCTTTGCGGGACCACCAGCCGGAAACGGTCGTATCACGCCGACTCTCAGTAATACAGAGATAACTGTGAGTAGATACTTCTGGAGATTACTATAGGTTGACGTCGTAGTTCCACTCCTCCGCGTCGGTCTTGAGGTTCTGAATTTGATCCCATACGAACTCGACGTTGCTGTCCGTGACAGCCTCACCGTAGACTGAGCCTCGAATCGCCCAATGGAGTTCGCTCATCAGTAGAACGATACACCCTCGGCAGCCGTGCCGGGCGAACCGGAGGAATGTGCGGTTGGCGATGAAGCGTGTTCCTCTCCATGCCATCTTGTACGGAGTACCGATGGTCCATAGGACAACTTCCAGACCGAACGCCGCTGACGCGAAGAGGAACTCCTTGACAGCTTCTGGGTTTGGATCCGGAGTTTCGACGACACACGCAGCATTACAGAGGTTGTTGAAACTCCCAATGAGAGGGAGATAACGGGTATATTCGCTGAGATCCCGTCGTCCCGATTCAATCATAGACTCGTCTATCTCGTCGGTGATGTTGTACTCGTTGAGGATGCGAACTCCAAACTGGAGACGACGGACGACGTCAGACACAGACTCGCCACTATCGACCACTGCATTGAGGGTCTCTCCAGAGATGGCCTTGCGTGCGGAGCACAGTTCGTTGGCACATTGAATGACGGTGTCGTTCCGTTCGGTTTTCGTCTCCGGGAGTGCGTCGAAATAGCTGTCGGCGACATCGTCTACTGTACTCCTCTCTTTCAGGGCGGTTACATCCCCTGAAGCCGCAATCGGCGTAGCTGCCGTCGCTTTAAGGAATGTCCTTCGTTTCATTCACTCACTAAGTCATTTTCCCGGCAGGAGCCGACGACGTGGTTCTCAGTACTCGATAAATTACCGAGCAGGGTTGGCTCAGATCCCCTCATTTGCCTGTTTGTGTCGCGTCCAAAATGTTCCAACTCCGATCTCAACAGGCACAATATCGTCCCGCTGTTGGAGTTCTTCCTCTGCTCGGTCCTGCGGCCACTCGTAAACCGTCATGACTTCTTGAGTCGCAACAGGGCCGTGCTCGGTAACGAATCCGGAGAGGGGTTGCGGCTCCTCACTATCGATTCCTGATTGGTCGAAAATATCGACGATGTCGTCGTAGTGCAGATAGCCCGATTGAGTGACTTCCTCTCCGTCGACGTGAAATTTGGTGAAGGGCGGATTGAGATCACGTTTAGTCTGACGAGGCTCTACTTTGTCCCAAGCTTCCTCCAATCGGTTGGTATCGAGCCCCGCGTTCTCCGCTAATTCGAAAAGGATCTCCTTATCCTCGATGTTTGTCCCTTCGACCATGGTGGCCGTCCGAAGCCGTCGAAGGTACCGTTGGGCGGCGTTTGGCCCTTGGTGCATCGCTGCCAGGTAAGCGCGGTTTGCGAGTTCGGTTGATTCCGGGGGATTCTCCTCCCACACGGAGGTATCTATAGGCATCTTGTGACGAAGACGGTCTCTTTCCCACTTCGATGCCATCTCTTTGGGGTCGACGAATTCGCGGACGGGGACAAGGTGATAGTCGGTATCGACTTCGTGTCCGTACCGCTCTTTGATTTTGAGTATTATGGGATACAGCCCCCACCCCACGTTGTCCCATGGGTCTGAGTATTGCACAACCTTCGGTTCTTGTTCTTCTTCATCGTCGTCATCATCCTCGTCTTCCGACTCCTCTTGTTCCAGTTCTTCGTCCGGAGTCTCGGGATCCTGTGACTTCTCGGGCTCTGAAGAATCGGGGCCTTCTCCTGCCTCATCGGGGGAGTCGTCACCTACCTCCACACCTTCGGGGATTCCGATGATGCCGCCGCCTCCACCTCCACCCCCACTGCTTCCATTACCGTCTGTTCCGGACGGTGTAGTCTCCGTTGGCTGGGGGCCAGAATCTTCAGAGGGTGCTTCCTCTGACGGCGATTCATCGGTGTACTCGTCAACCCCTGTCTGGTCGGGATCGACGTCTGGCGCTTCATCACCGGAGGCACTACCACTGTCATCGTCTTCAGGGTCAATGTACAGGTCGTCTGTCGTCCCGTCACCCATTGATAACCACCTCAGAGTCCGGAAGGTAGTCTCCAATTCGCGACTGCTCGTCGGTGCGCTCCGTCTCTAGCGCTTGTTTGATTTCGTAAATCCACATGGCTAACCTCTGTTGTGAATACCCGTCCGTCGTCAGACCGCAATCCTGCTTCCAGTACCACCCAGCAGCCTCATCAACAACCTCCGGCAGCACTTCGACCTGTCTCGGTGACCCTCGACCGATGACCAAAACTCCCTCAGGGTTCAGGGTGGTAGCCGCCTGATGTATCCGATCTCGGAATTCGTAGTTGCTGGGTGTCTGGACGCCGTACATGGCGAACCGATCGATACCCAGTCGGGCGAAGGTCTCACGAGCCTCCTTGAAATGAGGTTGAGAAAGCCCTTTAGCCAAAGGTATGAGTTCGTGGGATAGTCCCATCTCCTCGGCCGTCTGGTAGAGCCATTCGAATCGATCGAGGTACTTTCTCACGTTCTCTAACTGATGTTCTGGCTCCATCTGATGGTAGACCCATAACCAGTCCGGGATGATTCGCGCCTCACGCGTGATTTCGGCATAGAGGTCTATTTCCGCCCATCGCCCTCTGTCCGTGACTGTTGGGTCGGGTTCCGTGCCCACGATTGTGAGTTTGTGGTGGGGCTGGAGGATGTTATCGAATCCTCCGTGATTTCTCAGAACGCTCTCGGCTTCGCTGAGTGTCACCATCACGTGTTCAATCGTTGGATCCGCCTCCAGTAGATCGAGAAACTTCCCGCTGGGCTCGAGGCGGAGAATCGCCTGAAGTTGGGAGTACTGCGCAATCAAGGAGGCTAACAGGGTTTGCTGACCTCTATGCGAATCTCTCTGTATGGAGTGCGAATTCATTGGCGATGGTGCGGGTCGTTCACTTGGCACCTACCGCCATTCTACGAATTCTGTATATAAAACTCTGTTGGAGAATTTTCAAACAGGCGGGCCAGATAGGACACAGATCGTCTATGTTCTAGGCGGGCCGAAACTATATGGTGGCGATAGGCGGTCAATATCGGAGAGATTTAACACGGAGGTGGCTGACTATGAACTATGAGTGATAGGGTTCATTTCATACCAGTCGGGTTCGATTTTGACCGCCTTATTCGTCCAATATCAAAGGGTGAGATGGAGGCTGACCGTGTCGTCCTCCTCACCCACAAAGGCGAGCCCGACGATGACCCGACAGACCGGGCAGCGCAGCTTGCAAAGAATATGACCGGGAAACTGGAGCGTACATTCGAGCTGATCGACATCGAGGTCCAAATTGAGGCAGTCAATCTTGAAGAGATGTACGAGTACGAGACGCTCTATCCCAAAGCGCATTACTACATTCTGGAGGAAATCAAGAAGGGGAACGAAGTCTACGTCAATATCTCCTCCATGCCGCGGACGGTGTCGTTCGCGTTTGCGACAGCTGCTGACTCACTGATAGCTGAGAAACAAGAGGAGTTCGAGGACATCCGAGATCGCGTACACACGTACTACGTGGCCCCCAAGGAGTATCTGGTCTTGGAAATGCTTGATGTGTTGGAAGATGCGGCCGAGGCCTTTGATGAACTGAAGGAGTACGAAGACCTTCGGGTACATCAGCACTATGAGGCGATTACCGACATACTAGATCGGGTCGATGAAAGTGGCGTGACAGAGGGTACGCGGGAAGATTTAGATGGTGACGGGCATATGTTCGTTGAGTTTCCGTCATCCCCTGGTAGCAACGTGAAAGAGTTCGAGGAGCATGTTCTTCGATTTCTCAAGGGGAAGGGTACGTTCGAATCGACCTCAGAACTTGCGGAGGCGATGGCCGAGGAGAATGGCGAAGAATATGGCGAATCATTCAGAAGTCGAGTTCAGTACAATGTGTCTAACCTAGATACAAAGGGGTACGTCACCCGAAGGGATAGCGGAAATAGACACGAGACGGAACTATCGACAATGGGGCGTATGTGGGTAGAAACGCACTAATCTTACTTTTTCTGCTCTGTTGAATAGATGCTGAGTCACAGTTACAGCGGCTCACACAGTGATTCTATATTGATGATGGCGAACATCAAGACGATTTCGCGAAACTGGCGATACCAGCCCAGCGCTCGCACGGCGTCGCCGAGCGAGCGCTTCGTTGTCGAGTACGAGGTTTCGGCCATCCAGCGCTGAGAGTAGCCTTTTGCCCGGATGAGCGCGTTGTTTGCGGCTGCTTTCGGTGATGAACCGCGGTAGTGAACAAGATACTCAACGTCATATGCGGCAATCTCGTACTCGGTGTGCCAGTCTTGAAATCCGTTGTCGGCAGCGACGGTCAGCAGGTCGTCCGCGTTCCGGCGGACGACCTGCGGCCCTGTCTTCGTATCGTGCTTTGACCGAGCTGTGATGTGGACGTCAAGAACAGCGAGCGACTCCACATCGGTTAACGTTGCCACTTTCAGCGTCTGTACAGTACTTCCCGACCGCTGGCGGAAGTACGATGACGCACGACGGCGGTCGAAGAACGTGCTGTCGAGAGCGGCGTGCCCAGACTGCGGGTGTTGCTGCGCTGAAACGCGCAGCAACGCCCGCCACACCCGCATTTTCAGCCGGTCGAACGACTTGTAGATCGTGCTGTAGTCTGGGAGGTCGTCCCGATCCAAGCCGAGTGCGTCACGAATCTCGGCCATATACTTCAGCCGATTCGGCGTTTCTCGGTAGCTGTGGCCGTCTTCGAGCCGAAGACAGTGTAGCACAACGTGTTTCCAGCGGGCGAACCCGCCGCTGGCGGGCTCGCCCGCGTGCTTTCCTAAAGCTTGTTTGGCTAGGTGACGACACTGCTCAACGAAGTCGAGGAGGTCGACTTCCATGGACAGAATTCGATTTCCTCGGCTTCACCCTTCTAACGTGGTGATATCGACCGATTAGATCGCTATTCAACAGAGCAACTTTTTCGGCTCTGCTGAAATCGTCACTAGTGGACAGAAACCGCGTGCTGGATATAGAGGACGGGGTCAGAAAGGAGTTTTTCAGCGGGTCACTGGACATTGCCCACGTAGTCGGTGAACAGGTACACGACTGAAGCGGTTGCAGCTAATATGAGTACAAGCTCTCGGCGTGGGAGCTCAGATAATTGTTGTTCGGTCCCGAGATGGACTTCGACCCGGGTGATACGTTGGTAATGGGGTAGCTTGCTTATCGAACAGGCCGCCGCATTCTCCCTTCAGCTTCAAGTTCAGCGAGCAGTTCCCGCAGGTCAGCCGCTTTGTCATCGGGAAGATGACGAACAGTTGACCCTAGCGTCCCTGAGATGTCCTTCACACGTCCGTACCGGTCGTCGCCCGGTCCGAGTACTGCGTACTCCTCGAACTGCAGCCCCTTTAGGTCGTAGTCCTTGGTTCCAACAGAGTCCAGCAGCCGGATGCCGTCAGTTCCGTACCGACCTACGGTGATCAGTTCCGAATCAGGGCTTCGGATCGTTCCGATTCCACCGTAGCGGGAGGCATCTCTTACGGCGTTGAACGCTGTGGTTGAGGCGCTACCGTCGTGGTCGTCTTTGTTGAAGGAGTGGCCTGTGCTGTAGTCGACGACCAAAAGCCCGGTTGCGTTGTACCGCCCCTGGGATTCGCTGGGTACCGCCTTGTTCTCGCAGGCAATTGCAACCGCCTCGGAGTGGGGAGTAGGTCCCATATCTGCTATGTGCGGGGCCAAGTAGAAAAAACCAAGGGTAAAATTGAGTTTAGCCTATGTCTAGATTCTATTCGGCCCTTGGCTAATGTTCGCTGGATATTTGACCAATGGACGCTTGGTATCTGTATGAGCACTTCCGAGGAGACGCCCCTATGGCGGCGAATTAGGGATGTCGTCTCATCCAACCGACTATTCAAATTTAATATCGCATACCATGATGTTGACCGAGAAGCCTACGCTGACCGACTGTTCGAGGACGGTGTCGTCACGATCTCGGATTGGGCGCTTGCCACGAACGGTGGTGTTGAGCTCGCTACAGACGGTAGTGTCCTGAGCCCCGAAACCGTGCACGAGCCCTACGGAAATACGCTCAAGGGGCAAATCCAGTGGGATGTGATTCGGGACATCATGCATGAGGAGATATATCCCGATGAAGACACGAAAATTAAGGCTGGAAAAGCTATTGGGAGCATCCGAACGTTCGTTGAAGGAGTTGACCCCGGTGATGTTCTTTTAGTGAATCTGCCTAGTGGAATCGCTCCGTGCGTGGTTGAGGGTCCGACTGTATATGACCGGTCCACAGAGTACAGTGACCTTGCACCAAATCACATCATGTACCGGAAAGTTCAGTGGGCCTCAGATGGCGAGCGTCCGCTCACTGTCTCAGCAGACCTCCTTCCACCAGGGTTTGGGACCGCCCGTCACACGATCGAACAAGTGTCCGATCCATCACCGATGGTAGAACTCCTACGTATCGTTGAATGGATTGGTGACTCGATAGGTCAAGAGGAGCGGTGAGTACGACGACTTCACCAATCTTCCAGCATAGAAACAACCGGTTCGACTGGGCCGAACAGTGGGCGAAGGGAGGAACGAGTGTTCCAATTCATAAATCGAGTGTCATAGATTCCGTGGAAGACGAGTAGTCTTTCGTGCACTGGCCATCCGTTGGGAGATACGCGCTCTATATTCAGCACGGACGCTCAGAACGATCACCGGCTGAGGATTTCAATAGAGCCACTTTCTCCTGATAATAGGTGTATACGATGAGAGTGCCTAACGACGTTATCGAGAATTTCTGCGTACCAAAGGTTGTGGCTGCGCGCGCAGCGTAGCGAGCACGGAGCGGAGGGTGGGGCGGTGGGGTCTGGGTCGGTCCGGCACACAACAAAAAGAAGGCCGCGTACGCTGGCTACGCTTCCCACCACCGACCGCGCTCGGGGAAGTGAACTGTGGTCCAGCCGGTCAGAGCCACCGAGACGCGCCCGTTGTACCAGTTCTTCGCCGCCCCGTGAATACGAACGTGCTCGCCCTCCTCAATCCAGGGTTGGTCGCTCGCAACCCAGCTGGTGAACTTCGTCCGTCCACTTTCGTCTTCGATGAGTCCCACCTGGGAAATGGCTGAACTCGACGGCTCCCACAACTGCGTCACAGTACCTTCGATGCTCACCTCTTTGCGATTGACGTCCTCGAGCATCCCGATGGGGACCACCTGCCCCGGCGCCGTCTGCAACTCTTCGAACACCCCGACGACCGCGCTCATCATGTCTTTCCCACCGACTACGGCTTCACCCAGCCGCCGACCAATCGCTGCTCGCGACCAGCCATCCAGCTTTTCGGCCAGCCGCATCGACTGCTTGTTCACCGCCGCCAACTGCTCCTGCGTGAGTTCTGCACGAGGATCGTCTCGCTCTGGGTCCGCCCACGGGTCCACGCTCGCCGCCCGCTTCTGGAACTCAGCACGCCGCTCAGCGCTCCGCTTCGCTGCGATATCTCGCGTCCGCTTCTCCCGACCTTCTTGCGTCCCCAGCTCCGCCTGGGCACTGATGCGCTCCAGCTCAGCCTCCCTGGCCCGAATGCGCTCTTCTTGTTCGAGGGTCGCACCGTAGATCCGCTCGTCACTGGTGTCGACCATCCCGTCCGGGTGGTTCGCATCGACCTTTGCCTGCACCTCCATCTGCACCGTCGCCTGGAA
>ENA-ORDC01002406-ORDC01002406.1-marine-metagenome-genome-assembly--contig:-NODE-2406-length-11366-cov-3.311542_pt1 | contig 11366 bp, 11 predicted proteins | sample MGYA00237783_ERZ508515 | MGnify/ENA primary metagenome ERZ508515 (study PRJEB26186, sample SAMN06268792) | marine metagenome | isolation source: Eden Landing Ponds, San Francisco, CA, USA | place...
CGGTCGAACAGGTATGTCGATGGCTGTGCCACACAGCCGTTACTCCTATCCTCGCCGTGAGGACTCGGAGTTATCTTCTGCCGCATGTTCTCCGCCCCGTTACAATCCGCGTTCCCGACCAACCCACACGACGAGCAGACGTACAGGCCACGTTCGACACGGTTCGACTTCGTGTCGTCACCACACTGTGAGCAAGTCTTCGAGGTGTTCCACTCGTTCTCTTTCACCACCTCGACGCCGCGTATCTCGCCCTTGTATTCCAAGTACTGGTAGATGCGGTCGAACGCCCACGAGTGCAACTTCTTGTTCCCCGTCTTCCCCCAATCCGACTCACGAACGTCTTCAGGCCAACTCACCGCGAGCGTGCCGACACCGCGCTCGACGCACTCCGTGATGATGGTATCCGAGAGGACGTGGTAGAAGTGCGTCTCTCGCTCTGCGAGTTTCCGACGCGCCCACATCGACTTCTCTGACGGGCCGTTCTCACCCTCGGTGTCGTACTCTGCACGAGTGAAGTAGTGCTTGTCCTGTTTGAGCGAGTTGCCGGGGTAGAGGACGTATTCGTTGGGGAACGCGACCGTGGCGATGTTCGTGATACCGAGGTCGATACCCGCAACACCATCTCCTGCTGGGTCGGTCGTTTCAAGGCTGACCTTGCAGACGAAGTGTAGTTCCCACTCGTCGCCGTCCCAGACGGCACGAACGTTCTGCACCCTGTTGACTTCCGAGAGGTCAACGTCGGGGCGAGTCTGGTACTCGCAGAGTAGGAAGTCAGACCAGTATCCTTTGAGGTTCGATCCTTTCGAGAGGCGGACGCGGTTGTGTTCGGGGTCGTGTTTGAACCCGTCTTCTTTGAACGTAACCGTACTCTTGGGTCGGTTGTCGCCGTGTTTGCGGTAGCCAGGCGGATTCGCCTCTAGGTCTTTCTGTCGCAGGTCGAACCATGACTGGAAAGCGTCGGAAAGTTCTTCGATGACTTTCTGACTGGATTGTGCGTTCAAGTCTTTCCAGCACGACCGGTTCTTCATGTACGCTTTCAGCACGCCCTCATCTGGAATCTCGCCGGTTGCGTCCCAGATGCGGCCGGCTGTCCAGCGTGCGACGTTCCAGATTTTCGAGGCGGAATCACCGAGCGAATCGAGGCCGTCACACACCTGTCGGTGGTTCTGGATGGAACCAACGTAGGTGCGCGTGACCTCAATCGCCATACATAGCCTATGTATGTGGCTCTGTTTAATAATATGTGTTCGCGTGGAACATCCGGCCTTCAATCGACGTACTTCGTGTGGGAGTTCTCGGATTCAAGCCCGGATTCTCTTCTCGCAGAAATAGGTGACCCGGATTCGCTCCGGGGGAGCACACTGTCCCGTCGTCACGTCGCCGATGACGGGTGACTGTCGTGGCCGAACCCCGGGAGTGCCGTCGTCGGGTCGCTGTCACAGGATCTCGGGGAAGCCCATGTACTGGTCAGCGAGGACGTCGGTGCCCCGATGTTCAGTGACGAAGTCGATGATCGCGTCGGCACCGAGGTGAGGCTGATCCACCAGCGCGAGGTGGCCCGCCTCCTGAAGTGGCTGGATGCGAACGGGCGCGTTCGTGATATCGTATCGGAAGCGGAACCGAATCGCCGAGTCCATCATGATGTCCTGCAGGCCCCAGAGGAGCATCGTCGGAGCGGTGATGTCCTCGTAGGGGATGTCGAGCATCCAGTCGGGATCGAGCGACGCCCCGCGAAGCGCGAGGGCGCGGATGGCATCGAGTTTCGGCGTGCCGTAGCCGGCGTCGCCGTTGAGTTGTGAGCCACCGGCGGCGTAGTCGACCGTCTCGTACGGTTCACGGAGTTTCCGGAGATCATGTGTCGTTCGCGCCGTCGGAACGCCCTCTTTGACAGCCCCGCCCCGGAAGTTGCTCGGCTCGTGGACCATCGTCCGGAGCGTCTGGACGAGTTTCATCGGGAAATCCGCGACGGCCTTCCGGAACTCCTCCTCGTCGTCGATGAAGGCCAACCGTCCGATGGATTCGATCTCCGCGACGGGCCAGTTGTCGTAGGCGACCGGATCGACGGCGACACAGATGTCCGTCTTGTCGGGGTAGCGAGCGGCGAAGTCGAGCGCGATGCCACCGCCCCAGTCGTCGCCGGCGACGATCATCGAGTCGTGTCCCCATTCATCCATCAGGTCCGCGATGATGTGGGAGTCGTTCTCCCAGGTGTACTCCCAGTCGTCTAGTGGTTTATCGCTCTTCCCCATCCCGATGAGGTCGATGGCATACGTCTCGAAATATGGCGAGAGGAGGTCCTGGATCGGTTCCCACTGAGAACTGTTGGTGGGTACGCCGTGAACCATCACGATCGGTGGCCCCTCGTCTCCGTCCTTTCGGTAGTGGATGTCGTGTCCGCGTACGGTTGCTGTTGGCATTGCACATACTTCGACGCAGCGTGGTATCTAATACGTGAAGCGACGTTGGGACGGCGTTGCACAGACGACCACGCGCTATTATAACGGATGGAGCTAGAACCACCGCCGATCGAACGCCGTCGTGTGATCAAATCCGAATCGCTCGGGAATCCAACGAAAGAGTTGGGGAGATTGAAAAACGCCTTACGACGACAGCGCGTACGCGATGGTGAGTGGGATTGCGTAGACGATGTGGCCGACCGTCGAGACGATTGTCCCCGGGAACGCGACGTTCGGGAACGGGGGCGCGGCGGGGAAGCCGACGACGGCGAGCCATATTGGCATCACGAGCACTGCGAGCACGAGGGTCGTCAGGATGCCGTAGGCGACGCCAAGGCCGAGAGCGCCCGAGAGTTCGCGCGCGGGTTCACGAAGCGGACCGAACTGGACGAGGGCAACGTACACGATACCGAGGACGACCCCGTGGAACTGGTGAATTGCCCACCCCGTGAGCAACGCCGGCCCCTCGATACCGTACATCGCCGGAATGACTATCTCCAAGAGCGGGGCCGGGATGACGAACATCATCACCAGACCAAAGAAGATGCTCCCAACGAACCCGCCGACCGCTCCGGCGAGCCACTGTTCCGATGTGACGGACGATACTGACGACACCGTCGTAGTTTCTGTTGCCATAATGATCTCCACCCCGGTACACGCGCTCCTCCGTAATAATCAATTGGCTAACTAGTTGGTGAGTAGGTTACCGGCAGGTAATGTTGGGGTGCAACCGGACGTTCATACTTCCGGGCGTGCGAACGGGGGTATGGAAACGTTCGATTTTCTGGTGATCGGCTCGGGGTCGGGGCTCGACGTGGCCAACGTCGCGGCGAATCAGGGGCAGTCCGTCGCAGTGGTGGAGAAGGGATCACTGGGAGGGCCCTGCCTCAACCGTGGCTGCATCCCCTCGAAATTACTGCTCTATCACGCGGACGTACTCGAAACGATCGAACGTGCCGGAGAGTTTCACATCGACGCTCGCGTCGACGGCGTCAAGTTCGGGGATATCGTCCGCGAAGTGAACGAGGAGGTCGAGGCGGATGCGGCATCGATCAGACAGGGCCTTCGCTCGTCGTCCCAACACAGCCTGTTCGAGGGAGAAGGACGATTCGTCGACGACCACACGGTCGAAGTCGTTGGTGGCGCGGACGAGGGTGCGCGGCTACGCGCCGAGACGATACTGATCGCCGCCGGGTCACGGCCAGCGGTTCCCGCCATCGACGGTATCGACGACGTGGAGTATCTGACGAGTACCGAGGCCCTCCAACTCGAGACGCCCCCGGACCATCTCGTGATCGTCGGCGGTGGCTACATCGCGGCGGAACTCGGACACTTCTTCGGAACGTTCGGCAGCGACGTGACGATCATCGGTCGCCGACCGAACCTGCTTCCAGAAGCCGACGACGATGTCGCCGAGGCCTTCACCGAGCGATACGCCGAGCGGTTCACTGTCCACACCGGTCACATGGCGACCGAAGTTGCCGAGCGCGACGGAACCGTGACTGTCGAGGCGCGACCGTACGAATACGGCGACGATGGAGGAATCGTCGACGAGGAGGAGGGCGTCACCGTGACCGGGGACGAGTTACTGGTCGCCGCCGGACGGGTGTCGAACGCTGACACGCTGAACCTCGACGCGACGGCGGTCGAAACCGACGACAGCGGGTTCATCGAGACCGACGAGTACCTGCGAACGGCTGCCGAGGATGTGTGGGCGCTTGGCGACATCGTCGGCGAGTACCTGCTGAAACACAACGCCAACCACGAAGCACGGACCGTCGCGCGAAACATCTTCGGGAGCGACCTCGAACCGGTCGATTACAGTGCGATGCCCTTCGCCGTCTTCGCCTCCCCCGAGGTGGCGGGCGTCGGAGCCAGCGAGAGCAACCTGCAGGCCGAGGGACGGGACTACGCGACCAACACCTACCGATACGAGGAGACCGCTCGCGGCGACGCGATGAAAGCCGAGGGATTCGTGAAGGTGCTCATCGACCTCGACGGCGAGATACTCGGCTGTCACATCATCGGTCCCGACGCCTCCACGCTCGTACAGGAAGTCGTCGTCGCGATGACTGCCGGCTCCGGAACCGTCCAGGACATCCGAGAAAGCATTCACATCCATCCAGCCCTCCCCGAAGTCGTCCAGCGGGCATTCTCCGGGCAGTTCAGCCGCGGTGGACACGATCACTGATACCGCGGGCGACGGGACTGGCCCCTCCCCTCTCACACCCTTACGATTCTGCAGTTGCGAGCGAATAAACGCGCTGCCGGGCATCGGCGAACGAGATTCGGGAGGTTACCAGCTCTTCATCTTCGAGTTCTCGCAGTGCGTATCGAACGGTTCGGTCCGGAAGTCGCGTCGAATCGACGAGTTCCGCTTGGGTGAGACGGCCCTCGTATTCGAGCGTCTTGACGACCAGTTTCGCACTCGGGGGCAGTGCTCGTAACGACGAGAGTTCCGGCGACGACAGGACGGTAGCGTGACCAGCCATTGGTATCAGCGACGACGGGAATCCTCTTAACCTCGTATCGGCTGTGCACCGTCGTTACACGCGCGGATTCGACCGGCTACTAGTCGGTGTCGCGTCGGACGGTACCACGCGGGTATCCGGCCTGAACGCCGCCCAGCTGAACCAGAACAGGTCGTCCCAGTGGGGATGTTGTTCGAGCGTCGTTCCCCCGAGTTCGCCAGCGATGGCCTCACCCGAGAGCGTCCAGTACGTCCCAGTCTCGTCGTCGCGAGCAACGGCCTCAACCGGACCGTCAAGTGCGGGACTGAACGTGAGGACTCGCCCCCTGACCCGCCGGTGAAAGACGTTGCCGATCTCACGCTCGGGATCGTACAGCACGGTGATAGCCGTCCCACCGACCGTCTCGTTGATCACCGGGTACTCGTCAAGGACTGTTCGTGGGACTGCGACCCGTTCCCCGTCGCGTTCGATCCCGAAGACGTACGACATCGCGGGGAGTCGGTCGTCGACGGCGGTCGTGAGATCGTGGAACGGCGTGTCCCTCGCTTCGAGTTTCGGGATGGCGACCATCATATCCAGCATGACGGCGACGATTCTGTCACGGAGGGACTGCGGTGGAGCGGAGACCAACGTCGACTCCGGATGGAGGCGTTTCCACTCTCCCCATTCGGAGATCTGGACTGGGATCGACTCCAGTGTCGTCCCTTCGTCGGGCCCCGCGACGACGCGCGCCTCGAGTTGCTGAATGTAGTTTTCGGTGTTCCGTTCCAGCAACAGGATGTTGTTGTCGGGAGCAGTGATGGGCAGGAGATCCATCGGTTCGCCGTCGAGTTCCGCGCGAAACGCGACCGCGCTGTTACAGAGGACACAGTACGTGACGACGAGCGAATCCCCCTGTACGACGTCGGGAAGATGGTGAGGGCGGGCGATGTGTTTCCGCGGATACGCCCGTGCTTCGCCCTCGTGGTAGAGGCCGAGCACCATCTCGTCCGGATCGAGCAATTCGTCCCCCTCCGCCGCCGAGAGCAGGGTGCGTTCCTTCGGGGGCGACATGACGGAGGGAACGTAGCCGATCCAGAACGCGACGGCGGAAACGACTGTCGTCGCTCCGAGAAGCCCGAGCCAACGGAACTGTCCACCGACGAGGGCATTCACGAACAGGACGAACAACGAGAGGATTCCGACACCCCTGAGCAACCACCTGCGCTCGAAGAGGGTAATCTGTTTCTCGCGAGAGTACAGCACCAGATCGACCGTCGCTGGTGAAAACGGGAGATACGTGACGGCTAACAGCGCGACACCGAGGATGTAGAGGCCGACGTTGAACAGGCCGATCATCGCGCTCCTCCGAGGGTGGACAGCGACATCTGGAGACCCAACGTGATTGGAACTGGGGGCAAATCGATTCGAACACCCATGACAGAAGACTCCAGGACAGGGAGCGTGGTTAATCCAGTTCGCTCGCTACAGCGACTTCCCTGAGCGCGAAAAGTATATATTGATATCCGATCCGCCCCCCAGCCATGGCAGTGGATACGGCCCCATGTAAACAGGTACAATAATCCGTATGAGAGACTTCAGTCGTCGCCGGGGATCTGGCTCGGAATCTCGCTGCTATTGAGTGTCGCCTCTGGCAGTAGCATGGCTTCGAAGTCGAACGCTGCCAGCTCCTCGTTGGTAGCAACGCGGGCGGGCCAGTCGGGGTTGGCCAGCGCGCTCTTGGCCAGGGTTACGAGGTCTGCACCGGCTTCGATGACACTCCGAGCGTCTACGGGGTCATCGAGCCCACCGTTTGCGAGTATTCGTGTGTCGGCGTGTTCGACGGCCAGTTCGGCAAGCGTCCGGTCCGTCCCGGAGAATGCCGGTGTCGTGATGTCCGGTTCGGTCACGTGGACGTAGTCGCCATCGTCGAGCGTCGACAGATAGGTCTCCGCCTCGTCGGCGGTCCAGCGGTGTTCTTCGTCGTTGACCTTCGTCTGCGAGAGGCGGATACCGACGACGAAGTCGTCCGGTGTCGCCTCGATGACGGCGTCGAGAACCTCCTTTGGGAACCGGGCGCGGGCCGCAGGTGAGCCACCGTACGCATCGGTGCGGTCGTTGAGATGGCTTGAGAGGAACGTATCGAGCAGATAGCCGTTCGCGCCGTGAATCTCGACGCCGTCGAAGCCGGCTCGGACGGCGCGTTCGGCCGCCGCGACGAAGGACGCGCGGATGTCGCCGAGGTCGTCGCTCGATAGCTTTCGGGGCGTTGCAAACTCACCCTCACCGCCGTAAATCGGCAACTGTTCGCCCGTCGGGGTGATTGCTGAGGGCGCGACCGGCTCACCGTTTTCGGCCTGTGTAAGTGGGCCGGCGTGCATCAGCTGGGCGACGATAGGCGACCCGGCGGCGTGGACCGCGTTGGTAACCGCCTCCCACGCGGCAGCCTGGCTATCGGTTGCGAGGCCAGGTTGATTGTCATAGCCTTGTCCGCTCACTTCGGGGTACGTCCCTTCGGTGATGAGCAGGGAGAAGCCACCCTCAGCGAACTTCGCATAGTAGCGGGCCATTTCGGCCGTCGCTGTCCCGTCAGCGTTCGCGGAGGTTCTCGTCATCGGTGCCAGTCCGACACGCGAATCGAGTTGCAGTTCGCCAAGCGACACATCGTCGAAGAGTGGATCGGAATCAGTCATCGTGAGTTGTACTGTGGGAGGAAAAATAAGCGGGCGGCGGACTGACGGAACACGCGCACAAAATGTGTGATGATGTCATACATTATTATCCGGCCACCCAGTGCGTCTTCCGTAGCCTTCCAGCCAGTCTAGCTCGATCAGAAGGGGATTTCGCCTCAGTTCGGCCATGAGTTCAATACTGCTGGCGAGAGTTACTCGACGCAGCAACTCATCGTGGACGTGTCTCGCCGGAACGCCTGGCAGGCCTGTTTAAACGCCTCGGAGAACGTCGGGAACGGGTGGACGGTGTCGATAATGTCGTCGACGGTCAGACCGACTGTCACCGCCAGCGTGGCTTCCATGATCATGTCGGCGGCGCGGGGGGCGACCATATGAACGCCGACGATTTCGTCGGTCTCGTGGTGTTTCACCACCTGTACGAGGCCATCCGTGTCCTCAACGGCCTTCGCCCGTGGAACGTCTTCCATCTGGACGGTCCGGCACGAACAGGTGCCGTGCTCATCCATGTACTCGAGTTCGGTCGTTCCGACCGCAGCGACCTCTGGACTGGTGAAGACGACTGCCGGGACCGCGTTGTAATCGATGGTGACGCCCGTGCTGCCGAAGGCGTTCTTGATGGCATGGTTGCCTTCTTTGGCGGCAACTGTCTCCAGTTCGGGCTCACCGATCACGTCGCCGGCAGCGTACACGTCAGGGTTCGTCGTCTGGAAGTGCTCGTCGACGTGGATCGTCCCGTCATCGTTCGTTTCGACCCCTACAGTTTCTAGGCCAATCCCCTCGCTGTTGGGCTGGACGCCGGTCGCGACGAACAGGGCGTCGCCGGTGACTGTCCGCTCGGTACCGTCGACGGCTGTTTCGACGGCGACTGCTTCGACACCACGGTCGGTCGCCCGTGCACGGACGCGTTGGAAGTCGTTGCCGGTGATCACCTCGATGCCTTCCTCCTCGAACGCACGTTGCATCTCACGCCCGAGTTGCCCCTCCATGCCCGAGAGCACACGCTCAGAGCGTTGGAGAATAGTCACGTCGACACCGACGCGGTGGAGGATCTGCGCCCACTCAAGCGCGATGTAGCCGCCACCGATGATCACGATGCACTCTGGGAGGTCCCGCTCTTCGAGGATAGTCTCGCTGGTGTAATAGGTGACATCATCAGACTGCGTCTGATGGGCTGCCGAGCTCCGCTCGGCAACGTCGTGGAGACCATCGATGGGCGGTGCCCAGGGTGAACTTCCGGTCGCAACCAGCGCTTTCTTTCCGGTGATGCGTGCACCTTCATCAGTGCCGTCGACGACCTTGATGGTCGTGCCGTCACCGGAACGCTCCGCGTTCCGGTTGCCCGAGGGACGTAGTCCCTCGCCGTCGACCAACCGACCGTACCCCTCGTAGATGTCGGTCTCGAAGTGCTCGGCGACGTCGACGTAGTTCTTCTGCCGGCACCGCTCGACGAGTGCGTCGGTCCCGTCGAGAGCGGCCGCCCAGTCGACGGTCGGTTCACCGTCACTGTACTGTACCGCATCGAATGAATTCTCCTGTGGTGTGGCTGCCTTCTCGCCTACCGCAAGGAGATGCTTGCTGGGGACACAGCCGACGTTCACACAGGTGCCGCCGATCGGCAGGCCTGTGTTTACCATCGCTGTGGAGAGCCCCCGGTCGCTTGCTTCGGTGATAGCGGCGAACGCGGCTGCACCGCCGCCGAGAATTACGAGGTCGTACGAGTGGTCCGCGTCATGCATGTTTCTGGTTCAGAACGCGAAGTAATTATACTGTAGAGTCCAAAGCTATGGAGTAGGTTGGAGGCTACGAAGCTATGGCAGATACAACGTCATCGCCGCCTGCGTGCGACGTCGACGGAACGTGTTACTGTCCGTTGACCGGCGTCATCACCACACTGAGCCGGAAATACGCGATGCAACTGATCAGCATCATCGGTGCGCACGAGTCACTCCGGTTCGCCGATATCGAAGACCACCTTCCAAGTGCCAGTACGTCGACTATTTCGAAGCGACTCGACGAGTTCGAAGACGCGAGATTTGTGACCCGGACGCAGTACAACGAGATTCCACCGCGTGTCGAGTATTCGCTCACCGACGACGGTGACGAGGTGAGAACCCGGCTCGAACCACTGCTGGAGTGGGCCGCTACAGACGAATAGGTTGGTACGGCCGTTCCATACCCGTCTCTGATGCCCAACCCCTAACCACTCTGTTCGTTCGCCGGGGACCGGGTCCTCTGCGCTACTCACAGTCCAGTTTACAGTCGTAGGACTTGCTGTATATCCAGTATCCTCCTTCGGACGGAGCGGTCAGAGTCGCGTGTTCGAGGCTTAGTTTCGGATCTTCTCCATGGTCGAACGTCTCCACGAAACGCCACTCGCCGTCGGGGGCGGAGCTGTCGACGTGATACTGCCACACGCTGATTCGTCGTTCGTTCGAGTGAATGGCGAACGATCCCGCGATAACGTCGCTTCGTTCCGGGGGCGATCCCCGTCGAGCCGTGCTACTGCCCATAGCCGAACTATAACGGGCAAAAAATAATGAATGTCGCGAACGCCAGACGAGCGGGCACTCCTGCGGTGGTTTTATATACTTTGTCTGTCCGATCGCCCCACACCTGTATATTCGACACTGGTCAGGTCAGCGATCTCGCTCTTCCAGGTCGCCAAACCACGGTACTCGAACTCGAAGAAAGTCGTGTGGCCACAAACACGAGCTATCACCGTCCGATACGACTCGACGACTGCTGAGGGGAACTCGATGGAGTGAGTGTCATAGTCGGAGTGTCGCCTAGAGGGCATTCATACCAGGTCCGAGTCGGTGAGAACTTCGACGAGGACGAGGCCATTGTTCGCGATTGCATCACTCACCGAAGCCCAGCAAGAGGGCGTGACGGGCGTTCCAACGTTCACGAAGGAACGTCGCCGTCAGACCACCCATTGATCGACGAATTATTGTCTGAAGTCCGTCAATTTTCGTAAAATGCTGACAACACAGCGTTTACCCATCCACCGCCCCAATTGAAACCGTCCAGATAATGAGTGACCCGACAGCCCCAAGCGATCCATCGATCACGTTGTACCGACTACAAGCCTGCCCGTTCTGTGAGCGCGTCGTGCGTAAACTCCACGAGTACGATCTCGACTACCGCTCGCGGTTCGTTGAGGCGATGCACTCCGAGCGTGACGTCGTCAAACGCATCAGCGGCAAGCGCACCGTGCCGGCGATCGTCGACGAAAACACTGGCGTAACGATGTCCGAGAGCGCCAACATCGTCGACTATCTCGACAACACCTACGGAGCGGAGGCATAGCCGTGGAGCTGGACTTCGAGGTTGTCGACCTCGACGAGTCGGAGCATCTTGAAGAAGGAACGCAAGCCCCGGATTTCGTCCGCCCGCTGGTGAACGACGAGTACTGGGAGGACGTTGCCCTCTCGGAGCTTACCGCTAACGGGCCGGTTCTCCTCGTGTTCTACACGATGGACGGGGATTTCCCGGCGACGTACATCTGGAACGAGCTTCGCGACCGAGCGTGGGACGACGATTACGACGTCACGATCGTCGGGCTCTCGATTTCGTCGCCGTACGAACACAAGACGTTCATCGAGGAGCGCGAGATGGACTACCGGCTGTTCAGCGATCCGCAAAACGGCGTCGCTGAGGAATATGAGATCGTCAACGATCTCGATGGCATGGCAGGAATCAGCGAACCACGGCCTGCCGCGTTCCTCATAGACGAGGAACGACGGGTTCAGTACGCCTGGGTGGCC
>ENA-ORDC01002411-ORDC01002411.1-marine-metagenome-genome-assembly--contig:-NODE-2411-length-11326-cov-3.573207_pt1 | contig 11326 bp, 12 predicted proteins | sample MGYA00237783_ERZ508515 | MGnify/ENA primary metagenome ERZ508515 (study PRJEB26186, sample SAMN06268792) | marine metagenome | isolation source: Eden Landing Ponds, San Francisco, CA, USA | place...
GCCGCCGTATCGACCGGCACGGCCGGGTGCTGGCGCACGCGGTGCGCGCCGACGGGCTGTGGCTGCAGGCGGAGCTGCTGTCGCGCGGCCTGGCGCGGGTCTACTCCTTCGCCGACAACCGGGCGCTGGTCGAGCGGCTGCTGGCGATCGAGCGCCGGGCCCGGAGCACGGCGCGCGGCATTTGGGCGCACCCCTACTACCAGGTGCGCGCGCCCGGCGATCTGGCCGAGCACATCGGCAGCTTCCAACTGGTCGAAGGCCGGGTGTACGACGTCGCCGAGATCAACGGCCGGGTCTACATCAACTTCGGGCGCGACTGGCGCAGCGACTTCACCGTCACGCTGCCGCCCGACGTGCGCCGGCTGTTCGAGCGCGAGGGCATCGACCCCGAGGTCTACGACGACCACGTCATCCGCGTGCGCGGCTGGCTGGAGCGCTACAACGGACCGCTGATCGAAGTCAGCCACCCCGAGCAGATCGAGCGCGTCGACCCATGAGCAGACCCATGACCCGATCCCCATCTCACCGCCTCCGCCGCGGCCTCGCCGGCCTGGTCCTGGCGCTGCTGCTGCCGGCCATGGCGGCCTGCGGCACCGCGCCGGCGACCGGCGACACCATCTTCACCGGCGGCATGTCGCTGGCCGAGGAGAAGCGGCTGGGCTCCGAGCAGCACCCGAAGATCCTGCAGCAGTTCGGCGGTGCCTACGACGATCCCGAGCTGACCGACTACGTCGCCTCGATCGGCCGGCTGCTGGCGCAAACCTCGGAACTGCCGCAGCTGGACTGGACCTTCACCGTGCTGGACACGCCGATCGTCAACGCCTTCGCGCTGCCCGGCGGCTACGTCTACGTGTCCCGCGGGCTGCTGGCGCTGGCCGAGAACGAGGCGCAGTTGGCCGGGGTGATGGCGCACGAGATCGGCCACGTCACCGCGCGGCACTCGGCCGAGCGCTACGGCAGCAGCCAGATCGCCGGGCTCGCGACGGTGCTGAGCGGCGTGCTGCTGGGCCGTACCGGTGCGCAGGTGACCAGCGGGCTGTCGCAGGTGGCGCTGTCCAGCTACTCGCGCGGCCAGGAGCTGGAGGCCGACACGCTGGGCGTGCGCTACCTGTCGCGCGCCGGCTACGACCCGCAGGCGATGGCGACCTTCCTGGCCAAGCTGCAGGCGAACAGCCGGCTGGAGGCGACTCTGGCCGGCAACCCGGACGCCGCCGACGACTTCAGCCTGCTGCAGACCCACCCGCGCACGGCGGACCGCGTGCAGCAGGCGATCCGGGCGGCCGACACCAAGCCGGTGCAGGACCCGATGCTGGCGCGCGACGTCTATCTGCCGAAGCTGGCGGGGATGATTTACGGGCATTCGCCGGCGCAGGGCTTCGTGCGCGGGCAGCGCTTTCTGCACCCCGAGCTGCGCTTCGCCTTCGAGGTGCCGCGCGGCTTCCGGCTGCTGAACGGCACCACGCAGGTGACCGCGCGCGGCCCCGGCGGCAGCGCCATCGTGTTCGACCGCGCCTCCGGCCAGGCGGCCGGCGACGTCGCGTCCTATCTGGTCGACACCTGGGCCAAGGGCGCCCGCCTCGCCCGGGTCGAGCGGATCACCGTCAATGGCCTGCCGGGCGCCACCGCGCTTGCGCAAGCCCGGACCGACGCCGGCGCCCGCACGGTGCGGCTCGCGGCGATCCGGTACGACAGCGAAACGATCTACCGCTTCCTGTTCCTGCACCCGCAGCGCGGCGACCTGAGCGCGGCCTTCCAGGACACGCTGGGCTCGTTCCGCAAGCTCGGCGCCGCCGAGGCGGCCGAGCTGGAGCCCTACCGCGTGCGGCTGTACACGGTGCAGCCCGGCGACAGCGTGCAGGACCTGGCCGCACGGCTGCCCTACCCGGACCACCGGGAGCTGCGCTTCCGGGTGCTGAACGGGCTCGACGACGGGCAGACGCTGGAGGCCGGACGGACCGTCAAGCTGGTGCAGTAAGGCGCTACCCCTCCACCCGATCCAGCACCGCGCCGTCCGGCGCCAGGCAGACCGCCTGCAGCGGGCCGTCGCGGCCGCAGCCGCGGTCCAGGCTGAGCTTGTGCGGGGTGTCGGCGGGATCGCGGCCCGCCGGGTCGTAGCCGCGGACCACGCGATCGAAGCCGGCATAGGGCCGGTCCAGGCGGTCGAAGCCGTTGCCGTGCCACCAGAACAGGTCGCCCTGGCGCTGCAGCGGCCGGTCCGGCGACAGGCCGGCGTTGACGAACAGCAGGCCGCCGTCCGCGGCGTCGTCGGGGCGGGACTGGGCGGCGTTGTGCAGCCGGGCCAGCAGGTCGTGGTGGCCGGGATGCGCGTGCATGCGCCGGCGCACGTCGCCGGTCCAGCGGGTCAGGGCGACGGTGCCGCCGCGCGCCGCCCGGATGCCGGCGTCGATGTCGGCGCCGTAGGCCTCCAGCGTCGCCCGCACACCGCGCGGCAGCATCCAGTTCAGCGCGCCGGCAGGATCCGGCGTGAACTGCAGCTGCAGCAGCTGCTGCCACATCACTTCCTGGCTGCCGCGCAGATGCACGACGTGGCAGGCGAAGCCGCTGGGCGCGCTGATCACCGCGCGGCGGAAGTCCAGCAACTCGTCCAGCGTGGCGCGGATCGCCGTGCCGCCGCCGATCATGTTGCCCAGGTAGACGACGCGGTCGCCGTCGCCGAGGCGCTCCCAGATCGCGTCGTGCACGCGCGCCAGCCGGCCGGCTTCGCCGTGGATCGCCGCCACCGCCCAGATCCGGACGGCACCGTGCAAGGAAGCGATACGCCGTTGGGTCATGCGGGTCCCGTGCACGAGAGGCGTCGTCCGGGCTGCGGCCCGGACTGCGGGCGCGGTGCGCCGGCCCGCCTCAGGCCGGATCGCGGTCGGCCCCAGGCTGGCCCTAAGCGCAACAGGCCCGCGCGGGCCTTGTACCCGGCGCGGGCCTGTCGAGAAAAGCGCTTCGCGAGGCCGGCGTCGACCAGCGTCCGCCGGCGGCGGCCTTAGGCCGCGCGCAGCACGCCCTCCAGCTTCTCGGCGGCGGTCGCCTCCTCGATGCGCTCCATCGCCGCGAACTCGCGGGCGAGGCGCTCCAGGGCGGCCTGGTACATCTGGCGCTCGCTGTAGGACTGCTCGGCCTGATCCTCGCCGCGGTGCAGATCGCGCACCACCTCGGCGATCGACACCGGGTCGCCGGAGTTGATCTTGGCCTCGTACTCCTGGGCGCGGCGCGACCACATGGTCTTCTTGGCCCGGCTGCGACCCTTCAGGGTGTTGAGGGCGTTCTCCATGACCTTCTTGGTGGAGAGCTTGCGCAGGCCGGAGGTGTTCGCCTTCGACACCGGCACGCGCAGCGTCATCCGGTCCTTGTCGAACTTGATCACGATCAGCTCAAGCTCGGTTCCCGAGATCTCCGTGGTCTCGAGGCCCGTCACCTTGCCGACGCCGTGCGCCGGGTAGACCACGTAGTCCCCCTCGGAGAACGCCATATCCTTTTCCTTCGCGGTCGCCATCGTGTGTCCCAATCGCTTTGTTCGTTACCGTCCTCGTCGCCCGTCATCCACATCCCGCGTCGGTCCCGACCCGTGGCGGCCCCGACACGCCGGCACGGCATCGGGCGGCCTCGCCCGGTCGTGTCGCCCGGTCGCCGTTGCCCGGTGGTCTGCGTCGTTCCGACGCACCGTCGCACGCAACCGCGTCCTCCCCGGCTGTCCGCCGCCGTCGCAACGCTCGCCACGGCGGCCGACACCCACGCGGGGTGTGACGGCCCGGGGCTGGCATCCGCCCCGTTCGGTAGACGCACCGCGCCAACAACCCGCGCGTCCGCGCGTCCTGGCCACGGACGACGGGTGTCGTCCAGATCTGGTCGTCGCGAATGGCCCGGCTCCGGCGCCCCCTCGTGCGGCTCGAAGCTGAGCCACCCGCCCCCCGAAACGGGAGCCGGGTGCCTGTCGGCCGGTGTCGCGGCCCCGTCGCCGGGGCAGGGCTGCCGTATGGCGCCAAGCCGCGCCGCTGCCTACCGGCAGATGCCAATCGTAGGAGAGTGGCATCGCTGCCGTTGGAGTGCATCGACCCCGGTCAACAACAGACAACTTTTATACATGAATTTTTTGTTTCAGGCAACGGTTGCGCCGCAACAAAGGCGCCGTCGGCGGGCGCCCGGGGCGCCCCCGGCCAGACCGCCGGACCGCCCGGCTTGCGCCGCCTCGCGCCGGCCGCCGGGCGCCCTCCCGGCGGTTGCCGCAAGGCAGCCATGCGCCCGGCGGGATGGTCGACGGTGCGAGTCCCGGGCAGTCGTTCCGGGCGCTCTTTCTTTGAACCGATTGAGCGGGTCCGCGCGGGCCCGAGGCCGCCGATTGCGGCTCGACTTCGGTTATTGCGAAGTGTGGGGCGGGACGCCGTGGAATACTCGCAGGTGCGGCCCCGCGCCGGTCAGTCGCCGGCGCCCGGGTTCGCCGAGAAGTACTTATCGTACTTCTTCTCCACGCCGTCGTACTCGTCGGCGTCCGCCGGTGCGTCCTTCTTGCGGGTGATGTTCGGCCACTCCTCGGCGTACTTGGTGTTCAGCTGCAGCCAGTGTTCCGCTTCGGAGTCGGTGTCAGGGATGATCGCTTCGGGCGGGCACTCGGGCTCGCAGACGCCGCAGTCGATGCACTCGTCCGGATGGATGACGAGCATGTTCTCGCCCTCGTAGAAGCAGTCGACCGGGCACACTTCGACGCAGTCGGTATACTTGCACTTGATGCAGTCTTCGGTGACGACGTAGGTCATCGGCTCTCCTCTCGGCGCCGCTGGCCCCGTGCCCGCGGCGGTCCGTCCCTGCGGCTTGCCGGTCCAGCCGGCCCGGCCGCATTGCCGCGGCCGGCGCCGGCCCCAGGCGCCGCTCTTGTTCCTGTGGCGATCTAGCCGCTGAGACCCAGGTGGTCCAGGGCCCGCTTGCGGGCTTCGCCGCTTTCCCGGTCGGAAACGTGGACCAGGCCGGCGACGCGGCGCATCAGGTTCGACTCGTAGTGGTGCAGCTCGCCGTCGGCGTACGCCACCTCCCACAGCATCTGCATGAACTCGACCCGGTCCTCGTGCTCGAAGGCGTCCTTCACCGTGCGGGTGAAGGTGTAGAGCTCCACCGAGTCCTGCGCCTTGGTCTCGGCCTCGTCCAGCAACGCCTGCGCGGCGGCGTCGCCGAGCTCGAAGCGACGCGCCAGCAGCTGCGCGACGGTGTCGCGCTCGTCGGCGTCGAACTCGCTGTCCATCCGCGCCGCCTCGACCAGCAGCACGGCGACCGCCAGCTGCAGGCTGTCGGTGCCGGAGTCGCTCTGGGCGCCGGTCTGGTCGCTCAGTATGGACTTGATACGATCGAGCATCCGAAGTTGCTATCACGCGCTCGCAGAACCGGGCAACCCTAGGCGGATTGCGGTTTTGCCGGGGGTTTGCGGTAGAGTGTCGCGCCCGCCCAACGACCGATCGAGGCCTGCCATGTCCGACCCACGCTACCACGACGAACTCGGCCCGGCCGACGGCGATGCCCGGCTGCACGCACCCGCCACGCAGCGCAACCGGGCAGCGATCCTGGAGGTGCTGATGCGCCTGCTGCCGGCCGACGGCACGGTGCTGGAGCTGGCCAGCGGGACCGGCGAGCACGCGGTCTGGTTCGCCCAGCAGTTGCGCCCGCTGATCTGGCAGCCGAGCGACGCCGACCCGGAGATGCGCGCCTCGATCGCGGCGCACGCCCGCGCCCAGGGCGTGGCGACGATCCGGGCCCCGCTGGCGATCGACGTGACGCAGCGGCCCTGGCCGCTCGAGCGGGCGGACGCGGCGGTCTGCGTCAACCTGATCCACATCGCGCCCTGGGCGGCCGCCGAGGGCCTGTTCGCCGGCGCCGCCGAACTGCTGCCGGCCGAGGCGCCGCTGCTGCTGTACGGTCCGTTCAAGCGCGGCGGCGCGCACACGGCGGACAGCAACGCCCGCTTCGACGAGTCGCTGCGGGCGCAGAACCCGGCCTGGGGCGTGCGCGACCTGGACGACGTCGACGCGCTGGCCCGCGCCAACGGCTTCGTGCCGCTGGAGGTCGTCGAGATGCCCGCCAACAACCTGACGGTCGCCTACCGCCGCGTCGGCTAGCCGTGGCACGTGGCGGCCGACGTGCTGGGCGACCGGCGTGCTGGCCCGGCTTGACGGGTCCGGCCGGACGGCGCACCCTTCGGCCGCGTTCCTAGGGGAGCCCGCACGGGGCTGAGAGACCGTCCGCCGCGTCGCGCGGCCGGCGGTGACCCTTCGAACCTGATCCGGGTCATGCCGGCGTTAGGGAACGGAACCGCGTGCCGACACGCAAGACTGCGCGCCCGCGCAGGGTCGGCCCGCCCGCCTGATGCGTCTCTTCCCGGATCTCCGAGCCGTTGAGTCTTCGAACGACCGTTTCTGGAGGTCCGTATCCATGCTGTCCCGTCTCTTCGCCGCCGCGGCGGCGCTCGCGCTGCTGGCCGCGCCAGCGGCCGCGCAGCAGGAGCAGCGTACCGAGCTGACGCTGATCCTGGACTGGTTCCTCAACCCCGACCACGCGCCCATCGTGGTCGCGCAGGAGCGCGGCTACTTCGCCGACGCCGGGCTGGACGTCGAGGTGCGGGAGCCGGCCGATCCCAACAACCCGCCGAAGCTGGTCGCCGCCGGCAAGGCCGATATTGCGATCTCCTACCAGCCGCAGCTGCACATGCAGGTGGCCGAGGGCCTGCCGCTGGCGCGCATCGGCACGCTGGTGGCGACGCCGCTCAACACCGTGCTGGCGCTGGCGGACGGGCCGGTGCAGACGCTGGCCGACCTGCAGGGCAAGTCGGTGGGCTACTCCGTCGGCGGCTTCGAGGAGACGCTGCTGCAGGCGATGCTGAGCCAGGCCGGGCTGTCGATGCACTCGATCGAACTGGTCAACGTCAACTTCTCGCTGTCGCCGGCGCTGCTGTCCGGCAAGGTCGACGCGGTGGTCGGCGCGTTCCGCAACTTCGAGATCAACCAGCTGCAGATCGAGGGCGCCGCCGCGCGGCCGTTCTACCCGGAGGAGCACGGCGTGCCGGCCTACGACGAGCTGATCTTCATCGCCAACCGGGACCGGCTGGACGATCCGGCGCTGCGCCGCTTCTTGAACGCGGTGGAGCGCGGCACGCAGTACCTGATCAACCACCCGGGGAAGAGCTGGGAGCTGTTCGTGGCCGACCGCCCGGACCTGGACGACGAACTGAACCGCAAGGCGTGGGCCGACACGCTGCCGCGCTTCGCCCTGCGGCCGGCGGCGCTGGACACCGCGCGCTACCGGCAGTTTGCCGCTTTCCTGGAGCGCCAGGGCCTGATCGCCGACCCGCCGCCGGTCGCCGACTACGCGGTGGAGCTGCCGGGGCTGCCGGAGTAGCGCGCCGGGGAGGGCCCGCCCCGTCGATCCTTCGACGAGCTCAGGATGAGCTGAGTGCGTCCAATTGATCCCGAGCCGGGCCGAAGAGTCCAATCGGCTTATCCTGAGCCGGGCCGCAGGCCCGAGTCGAAGGATCGTTGCCCGGCCCGCGCCCGCGCCGCGGCCTCAGCTGCCCGTCTTCGGCAGCGCCTGGCGGGTGCGCTCGCCGGGGCCGCCGAGGCGGGCGGGGCCGCCGCTCTCGTTGGCCGCCGCCTGGGTGCGCAGCTGGCGCAGCTCGGCCTCGGTGCGCTCCAGCTTGCGCTGCACCACGTGGAGCTCGTGCTCGGCTTCCTCGGCGCGCACGCGGTGCTCGCGGGCCCGGCGCCGGTTGCGCCCCTGGCTCCACCAGACGACGCCGCCGCCCAGCAGGAAGCCGACGAAGATCGCGCCCAGCACGATCAGGTACATCGGCGGCTCCACCGCCAGCGGCAGCGGCCACAGGTCGATCGTGACCGTCTGCCGGTGGTTGACCGCGAAGATCACGGCGATCGCCAGCAGCGGCAGGGTGATGATCCAGGACAGGTATTTCACGCCGGTCCGCCTTTCTCGCCGGTTCGGGTGCTCGGCGCGCGGCCTCACGCCTCCGAGTCTGACCCGTTGAGGCGTTCGCGCAACTGTTTTCCGGTCTTGAAGAAGGGCACCCGCTTGGCGTCGACGTGAACCGTCTCGCCGGTGCGCGGGTTGCGGCCGCTGCGGCTGTCGCGGTCCTTCACCGAGAACGCGCCGAAGCCGCGCAGTTCGACCCGTTGGCCGTGGGCCAACGCCTCCGCGATCTCGTCGAAGATGGTGGCGACGATGCGCTCCACGTCGCGCTGGTAGAGGTGCGGGTTCTGCTCCGAGATGCGCTGAATCAGCTCGGATTTCGTCATGGCTGCATGCAATCGGTCATGCGATCTCCCCGCCCCCTCGTCGCGGCGCCGCGGCGGCTGCCGCCGCCGCGATCCCGCGCGGCGGCCGGTTCGCGCGCGCCGCCGTACGTGTGCTCACCCTGTCGATCCCGGACGACGCAAGCGCGCCGATGCGCGAACGTTCGCAAAACTCCCCTGGCCGGTCAAGATAACTCTCTCAGATGCCTGGATTTTTGCGCTGCTGGGCCGGAATCTGGGCGATCGCGGCCGCGCGCCGGGCGTGCGCTGGCGGGCGGTTTGCTCCACGCCTTTGGTGGCGGCGGCCGGGCCGCAGCATGCCGATCGGCGTCCGGCGCGGTCCGCGGACAAAGAAAAGCCCGGCCTGGGCGCGGGGCCCAGGCCGGGCGGTCGTTCGCTCGCCGATGGCGGGAGGGGCTACTCGGAGCCGTCCTCGTTCTCGGCGTTGGCGCTCTCGGTGTCGGCACTCTCGGCGTCGGCGCTCTGCTTGCTCTTCGAGCTGCTGCTCGAGGCCTTCGAGGTGCCGCTCGACTTCGACGCGCTCGAGCCGCTCTTGGAGCTGCTCGACGACGACGCGGACTTGGAGCTGGCCGAGGATGACGCGGTCTTGGAGGTCGAGGAGCTCGACTTCTTCGAAGCGCCGGAGCTGCCGGCGCTCTCGTCCTCCTCGCTGGTGGCCTCCTTGACCGCCGAGCGCATCGCCGGGCCGAGGATCTCGCCGAGGCTGGCGCCGGTATCGGTCGAGCCGTACTCGGCCATCGCCTCCTTCTCCTCCGCGATCTCGCGCTGCTTGATCGAGAGCGTGATCTTGCGGTTCTTCTTGTCCACGCTGGTGACCTTGGCGTCGACCTTCTCGCCCTTGGCGAAGCGGTCGGGGCGCTGCTCGGAGCGGTCGCGGCTCAGCTCGGCCTTGCGGATGAAGCCGATCGGGCCGTCCTCGCCGCCGATCCGGACCGCGGCCGGATCACGCTCGCGCTCACGCCCGACGAGGAGGCGCTGTCGCTCGGCGCGGCGGCGCTGACCGGGCGGCTCCCGGGGACCGACGACCGGCTCGACGGCGACCTGTTCCTCGTCGGCGAGCCGACCGGGCTCGACGCCTGTACCGCCGCGAAGGGGCGGTTCCAGGCGACAGTGGCGCTCTCCGGGACCGCCGCCCACGCCGCGGAGTTCGCGGGGGCGAACGCTGTCGCGGCGGCGGCGGACGCGCTCGCCGCGATCCGGACGTTCGACGCGGACGCGACCGATCACCCGCAGCTCGGATCCCCGAAGCTCACGCCGACCGTGATCGAGGGCGGCGCGGCGACGAACCAGGTGCCGGCCGACTGCGAGATAACGGTCGACCGCCGGAGCGTGCCGCCGGAGGGCGCCGCGGAGTTCCGGGAGTCGCTCGCGGACGCGGTGCGGGCGTCGCTCGCCCCCGACCGCGACGTCGACGCCGCGGTCGCGCTGACCGACCGGGAGTCGCCGTTCTTGGAGGCGTTCGCGACGGACCCGGACCACGAACTCGTCCGGACCGTCGCCGACGCGGCGCGGGAGGCGAGCGACGCGGTCTGCCTCCCGGGGGAGCGAGGCGGCGAAGTACACCCCTTCGGCGCGGCGACCGAGGCGTCGTACTTCGCGCCGGCGCCGACGGTCGTGTTCGGGCCGGGCGACCTCGCGGACGACGCCGGAGCGGTCGCGCACGCCGAGCGGGAGTACGTCCGGGTCCGAGAGGTGGAGACGGCCGCGGCGACCGTCGAGCGCTCGATCGAAGCGCTCCTCGGGTGAGGCGGTGTGACGGCGACCGGCGACGCCGGCTAGAGCAGGAACGTCTCCTCGCGCTCCGCGAGGTCGACGAAGTCGTCGGCGGCCTCGATCAGCTCGTCGGCGGCGGAGTTGCCGAAGCCCATGGCCTCGACGCGGACCCCCTCGTGACGGAGGTGCGAGCAGAGCCGAGCGAAGTCGCCGTCGCCGGTACAGATCACGACCGTGTCGACGTGGCTCGCGAGCGAGACGGCGTCGAGGCTCATCCCGAGGTCCCAGTCGGCCTTCTTCGACCCGTCGGCGAACGTCTTGATCTCCTTGATCTTCGTCTCGAAGCCGATGTCGCGTAACGCCTCGAAGAAGCTCTCTTCCTCGGGCGAGTCGGCGCGGATCACGTACGCGATGGCCCGAACGAGCGATCGGTCGTTGACCGCCTCTTCTAACAGCCCCGCATAATCGATGTTCCGAGAGTACACGCTCTGGGCGGAGTGGTAGAGGTTCTGTGAGTCGGCGAGTACCGCGACGCGCTGATCGGGGTGGATTTCGGTCATATGCCCCGTTCTCTCCGATGGGTTAGGGGTTTTGGGATTCGTCTTTCAGTCAGGTTGCCACGTTTATTCGACTATCTGCATCTTTTTCTGTGTCCGCTTGCTGCATAGTGGTATGCCACGGCGACACACCGATACACCCACCGACGACGGCCGCCACATCGGTCGGCGGCAATGGCTCTCCGCGCTCGGTATCGCCGGCGCCGCGACGCTCGCCGGCTGTGCCGATCGAGGAGGCGGAGACGGCGGTGACGGCGGCGACGGGAGCGGCGGTGACGACGTCGACGTCGGCGACTTCCCCCGGTTCGGCGTCGACGACCTCTACGGCTCGGACGTCGCGCGCAACCTCGCGCGACAGGCGTTCGAGCAGTCCGAGCACGAGTACGGCTTCGACGGGGACGCGATGATCACCCCGGACGGAGACCAGGTCGAGATCGACCTCTATCACGCCGCGGGCGCCGAGACTTCTCAGCTAATGGCCGAGTTCATCGCGGCGGAGCTCGATCAGAACCTCGGGATCAACGTCGTGGTCGAGGCGATCGAGGTGTCCCGGTTCCAGAACGAGTACTTCACCGCGGAGCCGAAGGGTGGCACCGACACCGTGAACGGCGAGGAGGTCGAGTGGGCGAGTCCGGGGCCGTTTAATCCGGGGCCGCGCTCCGTGACGAGCAACGAAGCGTGGGACATGTCGGTCGTGTTCGGGCTGAACACCTATCCGCTCAATCCGCTCACGAACGCGTCCTT
>ENA-ORDC01002413-ORDC01002413.1-marine-metagenome-genome-assembly--contig:-NODE-2413-length-11303-cov-3.153928_pt1 | contig 11303 bp, 11 predicted proteins | sample MGYA00237783_ERZ508515 | MGnify/ENA primary metagenome ERZ508515 (study PRJEB26186, sample SAMN06268792) | marine metagenome | isolation source: Eden Landing Ponds, San Francisco, CA, USA | place...
GTTCGAGACCGAGCGCGATGCCCATGTCCGCCCAGCTTCCGTTGTTCGCCACCCACGTCTCCGGGGTCTCGTCGAACGTCACCTCGCCGACGGGGACCATCTCCACGGAGTACGACGTGTCCTCGGGCGTGGCTGTCGCCGTCTCCGCCGGCGTGTCAGTCGCCGTTCCCGTGCTCTCGCCGTCCGGCGTGTCGTTGCTCCCACCGGTGCAGCCGGCGAGCATCGTTCCACCCAGCGCGGCACCGAGACCCAGCAGCTCCCGGCGTGTACGCTCCGTCACCATGGTTTTAGGCTATCCTAAAAATACAAAACGGCTTCGGTTCTCGCAGGGGACCGCCCGGTCAGCTCGTCACGATGCTCGCGACTTCGTCGCGGTCGAACAGCTCGCCCTCGAAGCTGTCCGGGAAGTACAGCGTCGCGTACCGCTCGAGGAGGAAGAGGTGGTGGAGGGGACCGGTGTAGATCGGACCGCCGCGGAACACTCTGTCGTTCTGGACGGCGGTGAGCTGGGAGGCGGTGTCGTGCTCCTTCATGAACGCGAGCACCGTATCCTCGAACTCCGCCCGCGTCTTCGTCTCGTGGCCCCGCAGCAGGATGGAGTCGGGGTCGACCTCCAGCATCGTCTCGTAGTCGATCTGCCCGCGGTCCGTCGTGGAGAGCCCGGAGATGCCGGTGCCGGAGAGCGCGTCGGAGATACCGAGGTCGCGGAACTGCTTCTTGTTCGTCCCCTTGTCGGTGAGTCGGTAGGGGTAGAACGCATCCGGTTCGTCTCCGGCGGCGAAACACAGCAGGGCGTTGGGTCGGTCGTCCGCCGGCGGGAGTTCGGCCTGTACCTCGGCGACGTAGTCGTCATGGAACGACTTCAGCTCGGCGTACTTCGCCTCCTCGTTGAACACTTGGGCCACCTTCTCGAAGGCCCCGTACATGGTGTAGTAGCGGTAGTCGTGCCACGCGTCCGTCCGCCGGAAGATCGTGTTTCCGAGGAATGGGGCGACCGACCCGGAGAGCTGCTCGATGTCCGACTCCTCGAGCCCGAAGAACCCGTTGTTCGTGAGCCACATCGGGTCGATCATGTGGAGGTCGCTATCCAGCTCGAAGAACACCTCCCGGTCGATGCCGTTGTCGCCGACGAGCGCCGTCATCGAGGACTTGTCGACGCTCACCCCGTCGAGTTCGTCGTAGTGGTCCGTGTGATACCGAGAGGGGAGGCCGACGCTGTTCGTCGTGTCGCCGTGTCCGAGCGCGACCGCCATGTCGGCGTAGCCGGGGAAGTACTGTGCCACCGATTCGGGCACCGAATCGAGCGTCACCTCGCCCACCGGCGCCATCTGAACGGTGTAGCTCGGGTTCTCGGTCGGCGTGTCGGTCGCGGTGCTCGTCGACCCGCCCGAATCGGTCGGGGTCGTGCTGTCCGTTTCCTGACTACAGCCGGCGAGCAACGCGGCGCCCGCCGCGGTTCCTGCGATGAAGTCGCGTCGTCGCATACCCATCTCTCCCGTTTTGGGTAACCTAAACCCGTCGATGTTTCGGCCGGCCTAAAGAATTGCTGTCCAACGTGTCCACCCGAGGGTGTACCCCACCCATCCCGACCATGACAGCTGTGAGTGTCGAGACGGCGATGGAGACGCGCCGAGGTCCCCGGCGACCAGCCCACGCCGTCGCGAGGGTTCAAATACGGAAACGCGGCCAGCCCTCACGTGACGTGAGTGTCGCGACGATGGGCCGAGGCGGGAGCGTGGTCCACCCGTCGTCGCTCGGGGCACGGACCACCTGTTCGCCCTCACTGAGCTACAGCCAATCGGCGAACGACCCCTCGATGAGGGTGTCGGACTGTGCGTCGATGTACTCGGCCTGCATCCCCCAGATCGCTTCGGCGAAATGGTCGCCAGCGTCGAGCCGTTCGCGGACGCGGTCGCGCTTCCACGATGCGGGTGTCACGCCCCGGTCGGCCCGTTCGCGTAGCGGTCGGAGATAGCGGTTCGCCTGCTCCGGGGCGACGCCGCTCCGCTCCAACCCGTCGCGAGCGTATTCGAGAAGTTCGGCGTACAACACTTCGGTATCGGTCGTCTCCTCGCCGTCCGCGGTCACCCACTCGAGCTCCGCGTCGAGTCCATCCTCTGCAGCCGCGTAGAAGTTCGCCTCCGCGGTTTCCCAGTCCTGTCCGTAGACGGGGTGTTCGAGCCGCGGGAGCGACTCCATCAGCCCCGCGAACGCCGCGAGGAAGGCGATCGAGTCGCGGACGGTCGGCTGTCCGCCGATAGGGCGGAACTCGATACGGGCGTTCGCGCTCGACCGCGAAGCGCCCTCGATGACGGGTCGGACCCACCGCCAGTAGGAGCCGTGCTTGTGGCGGTAGTGGGCGAACCGGTCGTCGAACCGCCCGGCGGGGTCCTGCAGTTCGGGGACGACCGTCTCGTCGGCGGCGACCCGGTCGATGGCGTCTTCGGCGTCATCGAGGTCGCGGGGGAACTTCACCTTCCGGCTCCCCTCGGGGTTGAGCACGGATTCGAACACGTCGATGCGGTTCTCCGCCGGCGACTCGGCGACGACGACTGCCGGCTCCTCGACGTAGAGGTCCGGCGGGAAGAACGGGGAGTTGACGCCGAGTGCGAGCAGCGGCCCGGCGACCCGAAGCGCGTACCGGAAGTACGTCGGCAGGTCGACCGCCTGCGGCACCTGATAGTGGGGCTGGATCGACGTGATGAGGCTCTCGGGCATCACCGTCTCCGCGTCGAGTTCGACGCCGAACGCGTCCAGACGCATCTCCGCGCTGAAATCGGTGTTCGCCATCGCGTGGTACCGGACGGCGTCGCTCATATTCGTCGCCAGCCGGACGCCGTCCTCCTCGACGCTGTCGGCGAGGTACGAGGTGGCCGTCTCGCCGACCGGCGGATGCGTCCACAGCGCATCGGAGACGAGCCGGAGCCCCTCCGCGACTGCGACCTCCTCTGCGGCCGCGAGCCGTGCCTGTACCTCCGCCTCCTGTGCGCGGAGCCCGTAGCCCGACAGCGGCTGCGGCGAGGTCTGCATCTCCGCGTTGTGGAGCCCGAGCTCCTTCTCGAAGCCGACGTACTCCAGCAGCCGGCGGGGGACCCGCGCGAGCGCGTTCGTCTCCGCGTCGACGGCGTAGAACTCGTACTCGAGGCCGATGACGCCCTGCGGGTTGTCGAAGGTGCCGTCCGCCACCTCCGCCTTCAACTCCTCGACCTCGCGCTCGACACGCGTCGCGAACGTCTCCGCGTCGGTGTCGAGTACCTCCCGGACGCGCGCGGCGAGCTCGGACCCTGACATACGCGGTCTCTCGACCGGGAGGGATTAGAACCCCGTGCTTCAGCGAGCCGATGTTCCGGTGACAGCGGGACCACAGCCCGTCGCTCCTCGACGGGAACGCCGCCGCCATCGACGCACTCCTCGCCGCTTCGCCGAGCCGGCCGCCCACGGGGCTTTAGTAGGCGGGTGCCCTGTGTGCGGACGATGAGTGACACGCCGGGGGACGAGCCGTCCGGGGGAGTTTCCGGCGCTTCCACCCCGACGGATGCCGACCGAGCGTGGACGTTCGAGGCCGTCGAGTCCGTCTCGCGCACGTTCGCGTTGAGCATCGAACTGCTCGAGGAGCCGGTGTCGTCGTGGGTGTGCACCGGCTACCTGCTCTGTCGCATCGCCGACACCGTCGAGGACGATCCATCCATCCCGCCACGCGAGCGCGCTCGCCTCCTCGAACTGTACGATGCGACGCTCGACCCGGACGACCCGACCGGCGTCGAAGAGTTCCTCACGGCCGTCGCTCCCCATCGCCCGACGGACGGCGGCCCGGATTGGACCGTCGTCGACGAGGCGGGTCGCGTCCTCGCCGTCTTCGAGTCCTTCGACCCGACGGTTCGTGACGCGATGCGCGAGGTGGTCCGCGAGATGGCGACCGGGATGGCGGAGTTCCTCCGCGAATACGCCGACAGCGGCGGGCTCCGGCTGGAGACGGTCGGGGAACTCGAGGAGTACTGCTGGTACGTCGCCGGCACCGTCGGCAAGCTGTTCTCGAACCTGCTCGCCGTCTACGGCGCCGGCAGCGAGCCGGACCCGGCCGACGCCCGCGAGTTCGCGCTGCTGCTCCAGCTCGTGAACATCGCCAAGGACGTCCGCGACGACTACGAGACGGAGAACAACGTCTACCTCCCCGGCGAGTGGCTACGAGAGGAGGACATCGACCATGCCTCCGTCGCCGACCCGGACAGCGCGGACGCGGCGGCACGCGTCGTCCGTCGGCTCACCGACCGTGCAGCCGGCTACGCGCCCGGTGCACGTCGCTATCTCGACAGCGTTCCCGAAGACGAGGCGGGGCTTTTGGGTGCCGCCGCGCTCCCGTACCTGCTCGCGCTCGCGACCATCCGCGAGCTCGACGGCCGCGCCCGCGCGGCAGTGACACAGCGACAGGCGGTGAAGATCGGCCGCGACGAGGTGGAGGCGCTGTACGCGGCGGCCGACCGCGGGCTCGATCACGACGATGTCGACCGGCTCGCTGCCGCGGTTCGTGAGGGGCCGTACCGGCCCACCGCGCGCTCGGAGACGGACTGATAACGTCTCGCCCCCGGTCGTCGCGTCCATCGAATATCCGGCGCGGGTCGCCCCCGAGTCGGGGTTTTTGCGCGCCGAGCCCCTACCGCGCCCATGGTCGACATCGGAGTGGTGGGTGCCGGCGCCGCCGCGGCGGCCGCAACCCACGTCCTCGACGCGACGCTCCCGGACGCGACGGTCACTGTGCTCGAGAAGTCTGGCGGGCTCTGTGGCCGCGCTGCGACCCGGCGACGGGACGGCGGCTACGTGTACGACTACGGCGCGAACTACGTGAAAGACGACGACGAGCGCGTCGTCGACCTGCTCACCGAGACGCTCGACACCGACGGGCTCACGGACGCCTCGCCGCCGGTGTACACCTTCGACGAGTCGGGCGAGGTCTCTCCCGGTCGCGACGCCGACGAGCACAAGTGGAGCTATCGGCAGGGACTCACGCAGATAGCAAAGCGGCTGTTCGCCGGAACGGACGCGACCGTCCACCGTCGGACGCGCGTCGAGACGGTCGCCCGGGACGGCGACGTCTGGCGGCTCCGGGACGCCGGCGGCGGCGCGTGGGGGCCCTTCGACGCGCTGTTGTGTACTCCGCCGGCCCCACAGACCGCCGACCTGCTCGCCGACGCCGCGTGGAACGACGAGGCCCGAACCGCGCTCGTCGACGCCGCGCGGGCAGTCGAGTTCCGCACCGTCTGGACCGCGGTGCTCGGCTACGAGTTCCGGCTCGACCGGCCCTACTACGGGCTCGTCAACGTCGACAAGGAACACGCGCTCGGTTGGGTCTCCCGCGAGGAGTGCAAGGCGGGCCACGTCCCCGACGGTGAGTCCGTCCTCGTCGCGCAGGCGAACCACGAGTGGTCCGTCGCGCATTACGACGACGACCCGGCGGCGAACGTCGCCACGCTCGCGGCGCACGTCGCGAGCGTCGTCGGGGACGACCGGCTCGCCGCCCCCGCGTGGACGGACCATCAGGGATGGCGCTACGCGCTCCCGGAATCCGGCGTCGACCGCGGCCCGCTCGCCGACGCCGAGGCGGACGGCCTCTACTGTGCCGGCGACTGGGTCGCCGGAGAGGGGCGCGTCCACGCCGCACTTCGGAACGGACTCGACGTCGGCGAGCGGATGGCCTACGGGCTGTGAGCCGACGACGGTAGAAACCTCGTGGCGGCGAACGAGGATGTCAAAGCTTAATAACTGACTACTACCGAGTTGTTACATGGTCGTGGTTAGCGTCTCGATGCCGGAGGAGCTCCTCGAACGGATCGACGGGTTCGCGGAGGAACACGGGTACACCGGGCGAAGCGAGGTCATCCGGGAGGCGTCGCGGGACCTGCTTGGCGAGTTCGAGGACAAGAAGCTGGAGGGGCGCGAGCTGATGGGAATCGTCACCGTCGTTTTCGACTACGAGACGACGAGCGTCGAGGAGCGGATGATGCGCTTGCGCCACGAACACGAGGAGCTGGTCGCGTCGAACTTCCACAGCCACGTCGGCGACCACCACTGTATGGAGCTGTTCGTCCTCGAGGGAGACCTCGCGGAGATATCGACGTTCGTCGGGAAGATCCGTGCGACGAAGGACACGCTCACCGTCGACTACTCCGTCCACCCGGTCGACGACTTCGGCCCGCTGGCCGACATCGACTAACTCTCGAACTCCTCGGCGTTCAGCGTCGAGAAGCCGATATCGTCGAGGACGGCCTCGTTCGTCGCCTCGAGTACGACCGGCGGCGCGACGCCCGCCTCGTGGGCCTCGAGCCAGCGGCCGACGCAGAGACACCAGCGGTCGCCGGGAGATAGTCCCGGGAAGTCGAGTTCCGGCCGTGGCGTCACGAGGTCGTTCCCCCGCTCGCGGCTGAACGAGAGGAACGCCTCGGTGACGACGGCACAGATCTCGTGGCGGCCGCCGTCGCCGGGCACCGCGCGGCAGCAGCCGTCACGGAGATAGCCGGTCGTCGGGTCGCGACTGCACGGTTCGAGGTCGCCGCCGAGCACGTTCCGTTCGTCGGGCACGGCGGCCCTTCGGTCGCCGGGGGTAAGGTGGTTCGGATGGGTCCCGACACCGGACGCCCGGCCGTAATCGCCGGGGGATCCGTTTCCTGAACACTTTTTCGCGCGGCGGCCCGACTGGGGGTATGGAGTTCGACTTCGCGCGTTCGGTGGGGCCGCTCGTCCTGATCGTGGCCGTCGCAGCCGTGGCGCTCACGAACGTGATGGAGCCGTCGACCGTGTTCATGATGGTGCTCCCGTCGATGATCGGCTTCGCCGTCGTCGCCTTCTTCCTCGGGATGAAACACGGAGAGCACCAGGCGGCGCGGTAGGGTCGGCCACAGTCATCGCCGTCGTCGGGACGGTCCGGTGGGCCGGTGTCACGAAATCCTCGGTCCGATCGGGTTGGTCTCCTCCACCGGCCACGGCCGTCGCTCGCTCCGGTCGATGCAATCGCCGAAGTGGTGCGCGTGACGGGCGACGCGAGCCGGGGTGAGGCGGTTCTCTCCCGACTCGAGCACGACACGCGCTGCTCGAGGATTCGAATGTCCGAGAGGATAGTCCATCCTGACGGTGAGGCTCCGAGTTTCGAGTCTTTCGTACGGCTTATCGCCGGTTGAGTTCGGGCTTCTATTCGGCTGTCTGCGTAACGATTTCCTCGAGGTAGTCTCGGGCGGTCGCCACCGGCACATTTCGCACCTTACTGTACTCGCCCTCGATTTCCCGGTACCGTCCGATCGCTTGGCCCTGCACGAACAGCGCCCGCTCGAGCTGTGACACTTGCGCCGCGGAGTCACACCGCTCGAAGAAGTACCCGACCAGACGCCGATATGCCTGCTCCGACCCCATCAGCGAGTCCTGGAGCGTTCGTGAGTCGTCCGCCGCGGTGTGGGTCCGGTGCGCCCGTGCGACCATCACGTCGAGGATGGGGAACCGGCCAGAGTACGCGCCTTCACTATCCGCGAGGTGGAGGAGAAACTGCGGCGTGACTATCACCCGCGACCCGGAGCTGAGTGGCCCGCCGGGTTCAGTGAGTCGCGCCCGGAGCTCGGTGAACGCATCCGTCACCCCGGCCAGCGGCTCGTCTGCGACCGCTCCCTCGACACTTTCGCAGAGTTCTCTGGCATCGTCGAGGTACGGGACCATGTCTTCAAGCTCGTAGTTCGCGCGGTGGAGCGACTTCCACTGCCACAGCGCCCGGAGCTTGTCTTTCGGGTCGTTCTCCCGTTCGCTGTTGTATATCGCGAGGTCGTGGATGGGATAGCGACTCGCCCAGACATCTACATTCCAATCCACGCCAACCTCGCTGGTCATAGCAGATCGCAGTCCATGCCTCGAGAGTGGCCGGATGCTCCTTGTCTCTTCTTCCCGTTCCTGGGAAACCTCGGACGCCTCCTTTCGCTAAGAACATCACGCGCATTGTTCTCCCCGTCTACCCAGCCGGAGGACACAACTCTTCGAGTGGTCTGGTTTGCGTGCCCGTGCTCTGGCGGACGCAAGTTCGCGGATGACGCTTTCTCGCTGGCTCGCGCTCGCGTGCTTCTGCGCTCCCGTTGGCTATCGGGCCTGAACCGTGCCTACCTCCACGGACGACAGCGCGCGCCGTCGGAACTACCGGAACGTGCGAGCGCGCTGAGGCGGCCCGCCTCACCGCTCTGAGCTCCGGCCGGACCACAGCCGCGGCTGAAGGATTCGAAACTCCGAAGCCATAGTCCCAACAGGATTCGAACCTGTGTCGAAGCCCCCAGAAGGCTTCAGGATTGGCCACTACCCCATGGGACTGCGCATCCGCGGATAGCAGGTTTGCTTATTTGACTCTTGCGAAACGAGCACCGACCATCAGTCGCGCCGGCTAGCGGTCCGGTACTGTTCCGTCATACTGCGGGGTCCTCCGGCGTCGGCTATGTTCCCTCGTGCTTGCGGAACTCGTCGTACTTCGCCCACGAGGGGTCGGTACCCGGATGGGCGAGTCGCTCTCCGTCGGCGTAGACGCCCGCTCCCGCAGAAACCTCCCCGACGACCGCGGCGCCGGTGCCGTGGTCGGCCAGCGCGGCGACGACCGCGTCTGCGTCCTCGGGTGCGACCGCGACGATGAGCGTGCCGGAGGCGGTGACCTGCCACGGGTCGACGCCGAGTGCGTCACACACCGCGCGGACGCCGTCCGCGTACGGCATCGCCCCCCGGTTCAGGTCGAACCGGACGCCGGCCCCTTCGCTCATCTCGACGAGCGCGCCCTGTATCCCACACTCGGTCGCGTCGTGCATCGCGTGGACGTCGCCCGCCTCGGCCGTGGCGAGCGCGTCCTCGACACAGGCCACGTCGTCGAGCCGCCCCTGTGCCGTCGCGACGGTTTCGGCGTCGAGGCCGAGCCGCTCGGGGAACAGCGTCGCGAACAGGCCCGCCGTCTCGGCGGCGGGCCCGGTGGAGACCACGAGTGCGTCGCCCGGCCGTGCGCCGTCGGGGCGGACCACGTCGTCGTGGTCACCGACGCCGAGGACGGTCGCGGCACCGACCCACGGGAACTCGACACCCGCGTAGCGGGCGGTGTGGCCCGTGGCGACGCTGACGCCGAGTTCGCGGGCGCGTTCGTCCATCGCCGTCCACGCGGCGGCGAACGACTCGTCGGTCATCGACGGCGGGAGCGTGAAGCCGACGGCGACGTGGGAGGGGGCGATACCGGAGACGGCCACGTCGGCGAGACAGATGTCGAGTGCGAACCGGCCGGCGCGCTCGAAGCCGAGCGCCGGAGGAAGCGACAGCGGGTCCGTCGCGAGCACGAGCGCCGTCCCGTCGACGTCCACGACGCCGAAGTCGACGCCGGCGGTCGGACCAAGCCGGACGTCGTCGCGGTCCGCGCCGAGATGGGGGTAGATGGTCTCGCGGAAGAACTCGCCGCTCACCTTGCCGAGGTCGGACATACGCGCTGGTGTGTTGCGTCGGCCAAAGGTTTCCCTCTTCTCTGTGGCTCGGTGTCTTGTTTTGCTGGTTGATGCTGTTTCGCTTTGCTGGTTGATGCTGTTTCTTTTCGGGGTAAACGTCCTGCTAGCGCGGACCTCGGGGAAACCGCCCCGCGACCGCACAGCACCACGAGCCTCCCCAGCCGATTCCGTCGCTCGGCTTCGCCTCGCTCAGTCATCCCTCGCGCGCTGGCTGGTCGCGCACACGGCGCGACCAGCGCGCGCCACCGTGTGATTCGAACAGGTTGTCACGTGTCGCTCTCGTCACCGTCTCCGGCTGTAACCCGTACGCAGGTGTGTGTTCCGGCACGGCTAAGTGGTGAAAATCCGCATCCTCGTGTATGTACGTCGGACGCTTCGTCGTCGTCGGCCCGGATATCGCCGCCTACCGCGTCTCCTCGCGCTCGTTCCCGAACCGTCGCGCCTACGAGCGGGACGACGCGGTCGTCGTCGGCCCCACGGCGGACGCGCCGGAGACGGACAACCCCTACATCGCCTACAACTGCCTCCGCGAGGCGGCGGGTCACGCGGTGCTCGGCAACGGAAGCCACGTCGACCCCATCACCGAAAAGATCGACCGCGGCTACCCCGCCCGCGACGCGCTGGTGACGGCGCTGCACGCGCTCGACTTCGAGAAGGACGACTACGACACGCCCCGGGTAGCCGGCGTGCTCACCCCCGACGGCTCGGCGCTCGTCGGCACCGTCCGCCGTGACGCGCTGGTGGTCCACGAGGTCACGGAGCCGACGCTCGTCGCCACCTACGAGAAGGACACTCCGGAGGCGTTCGACTTCGAAGCGGCGGACGCGAGCGAGGCCGCCCGGACCGCGTACGACCTCGCGTTCGAGCACGCGGTGTGTGCGGTCGGCGTCGCGCGAACCGCCGACGGCTACGGGACGGCCATCGTCAACGACTAAACGGCACGACGCCGAAGCGTCCCCATGCTCGTCGGCCTACTCTCCGACCTCCACGGCAACGAACCGGCGCTGTCGGCCGTCCTCGACGATATGCCGCCGGTGGACGCACTGGCGTGTGCCGGCGACGTGGTGGGGTACAACCCGTGGCCCGGTGCCTGTGTCGACGCGATGCGCGAGCGGGACGTACCGACCGTCCGTGGCAACCACGACCGCGCGGTCGTCACGGACACCTCCTTCGCGTTCAACTCGATGGCGGGTGCGGGGGTCCGGTACGCCCGCGAGCAGCTCACCGACGACCAGCTCGCGTGGCTCGAGACGCTTCCGACGGAGCACACCGTCCTCGACGGCCGCGTCAAACTCGTCCACGGCCACCCCGAGGACCCCGACCGCTACACGTATCCGGGGATGTTCTCCGAGCGGCTGCTCGGCGACGAGGACGTGCTCGTCATGGGCCACACCCACGTCCAGCACCACGAGGTCTTCGACGGGCAGGTCGCGCTGAATCCCGGGAGCGTCGGCCAACCCAGGGACGGCAACCCCAAGGCGGCCTACGCCGTGCTCGACCTCGAGGAGTTGACCGTCGAGGAACGCCGGGTCGCCTACGACGTCGACCGCGTCGTCGAGGCGGTCCGGGAGGCGGGACTGCCGGACCGGATCGGCAATCGCCTGAAAATGGGGACCTGACCGGGTCGCCCGGCGGCGGTCAGAAGGCCTCTTGAATCAGTCGCAGGGCCTCCTCGCGGTCGTCCCACGGGACGAACACCGCGAGCGACGTCGCGCTCGTGATGACGTCGTGGAGGTAGATGTGGGCCTCGGCGAGGGGGGCGAGCACCTGTCGGACGGCGTCGCCCTGGTTCTGGAGGTCCCCGCCGGTGACGCG
>ENA-ORDC01002415-ORDC01002415.1-marine-metagenome-genome-assembly--contig:-NODE-2415-length-11292-cov-3.688542_pt1 | contig 11292 bp, 9 predicted proteins | sample MGYA00237783_ERZ508515 | MGnify/ENA primary metagenome ERZ508515 (study PRJEB26186, sample SAMN06268792) | marine metagenome | isolation source: Eden Landing Ponds, San Francisco, CA, USA | place...
CGTAATAGACGCTTAAGAAATCCCAAACGGTCGTTGTTTCGTCTAATTGATTTGTGATTTCGCTCAGCCGATCAAATGTCTGCTCATACTTTTCGCATTGCTTGTCATTAAGATCTTGGAGTGTGTTCAATGATTCCGGAGGATACGTACTGGGAAGACTATTGTATGCCGACTCCATCTGCGATAGGTCGATTTCATCAGGTGAGCTGACAGGCCCGTAGAACTCCTGCAAATATCCAAAACGACCTTTCAACCCGTGTAGAGTCTCCTCGTAGTCGTCGTCTGTGGCATACTCGTGAAGCGATTTGGCGACCGAGCGGAACCCGAAGTGTGCGGGTTCAATGAGAAAATTTTTCAGGTCGGTTGCCTCTTTTCGTGTCATCCCGATTTTGAACCCCCCAATACCGCCGGACATACCACTGACCGCTGCACAGAGTTTATTAGGAGAGGTAGCTTCCACATGAGATTCGAGTCGCTCGTAATCAACCATATTAGTCCTGAGGTGAAACCGAGCGTGGAAGAGTCCCAGCAGTGACTCACCGTAACCAGCATTATCGCTTTTATCAAGACCGCTCGGATCGATGTCTAATTCCCTTGGTTTAGCCGATCTTGAGAATCGATTCATATTCACTGGTTTTGCGAGTGCTTCTGCGGAGAACTCCGCTCCGTTCCCGGTAAAAATATTCATCAGGTACTTGCCGAAGAGAGCGACTTGATCGATATCGGCTCCATATTGTTCTCTGACATCTCGCTCGAGTTCGGTTCGGAGTTCGGTGACCGCGTCATCGGCCCAGGTTCGGAGTTGATGGGCGTTGACGGCACCATTTTTGATGTGCTCTTCCACTGTACTTTGATCGTAGATTCCTATTCTGAGGAGATCCTTCAGAACCGATTCTGGTAGGTCACGTCTGATGACTACCTTCCAGTACGAGGGTTCGTCACGGTTGTCGATGTGAATCGGAACTTTGCGACTGCCCTTGTCCCACCAGAATGCGGCGGCATCGTCGGAGCGACACTCAGGTCGCACCAGACTAGTTGGTTGGTCGTAGAAGAATCGAATCACTCGTTCGGCACCATCTTCGATTTGTGAAGTCTTGTTGAATTTTGCACCCTCACCTCGCCAGTCGAGAAGTTCCTGCAACCGATTCTCGAATAGTTCCTTCTTTCCACCAATAGGCTTCCTGTGTGTAGCATCCTCAGTACAGACCCAGAACTCGTCGCTCTGCTCCATCGGTGCTCCACACTCATCGCACGTCGTATCACAATTGATACATGCGAGAGCACCGCTATCGGTTTCTTCTAAAGGAGCGCTACACTGGGGACAGAGTTGCGAATCGGTTTCTGTTAGAGGGACCGTTCCGTCGCTATCGACTGTAAAAGTTTGCGGGATGCGTGGATCCACGCGCTGCACACCTGCGTCGGTATCCTCTTCGCCATACCATTTCAGAATATTTCGGTCAAGATCATCGTAGTCAGCGGTAATTAGACACCTGACCTTACCGAGCGTGTCTAATAGTTCTGCGTGCTGGAACGGTGGTTTGTCGTTGTCAAGCAAGCCTTCAAGCACGAATTTTAGATAGACACGTGGTGTCTGCTTTCGCTGATCATCCTCCTGAAGATTCTCGTAAATTCGCGTCAGGAACCGTTCGTTAAACGGATAAAGTCCTTCGCCGAAGGTATCATCAAGTTCATTGCTAGGGATACCAGGCTCAGGAGTAAAGCCGCTATCGGAGTCCTGTTTAATTGCTTCCAGATACGTCCGAGCAAGTTTGATGTGAACATCTTCCTGCTCAAGGAATAGTGTCTTCGAACCGTCGTCGGTTCGCTCAGTGAGTGTCACCCGTGCAGAAATCCGGTCATTAATTGTGTCTTGAGAGGCGATATCGGCACGACGCCCTTCAACGAGTTTCTGCTCCATGCCGGTTGTGATGCCGATGACGACATCCCAATTGGATGCTCCGAGATCCGAAAAAAACGAGAGAATTTCGTGCTGGAATATCGTGAATCCAGTGAGATCTTCGATGATAAGGACGGGCCGCTCATTACGCTCCTGAAACTGTTCATTAATCTGTCGGAGTGTTTCTTTGATATCCCCGACATAAAGCATATCTTTGATAGCTTCCTTGGCCTGTCTGGTGATGATATCGTATAATTCTTCTTTTGCTGTGGCATTCTGGTTGCCGTACTCGTCTCTGGCAGTTGGGTACTGGTCCAACAGATCGGCCAGTTCGTCTTCGGAGATGGGTTCGAATTCGAGTTCGGATTCTGGGTCGTCGAAGGATTCGACGTATTCCTCAAGGTTCTCGCGAATTCTCTCTCGGAAATAATCATCCTCAACCAGTTCGACCACGGCATCACCTTTCTCAAAAGCGACGGTGATTGTACCTATCGTTTTTTCGAACACTCCACTTGGTGGGAGATTAGCCAGTTGCTTCGCCTCGTCCAGATTCTCATCGTCAAGATAGTCCGCAAGACGACCGAGAACCTCACGCGGTTCGCGAACCTGTCGTGGAATGTGAATCGGGATATGCGTGAACTCAGAACTGTTGGTGTTAGCGCGGTCCTCAATTTCGTACTGGAGCCATTGGCACAACTCTGACTTTCCACTACCGGACTCACCCACCACGAAGAACATCCGGTTGTCGTCCCTAAAATCGGAAGCCACGACTCCGTCATAAAACGTGTTCTCGTCAATGTAGTTGTCACCGAACCCGGGAATATTGTTGTTCCGGGTAACATTGATACGGCGGATTGGCACATGCGTTTTTTCGAAGAGTGCGCGCGACTTCTGCTGGGATTCCTGAGTGAGATACGCTTGAATGGCTTCGTGTGTCCAGTTTTTCGGGTACTGAACACCGGTAGTCTCACTCATTCGCCATCACCTCAATTGCACTGTAGCCGGTTCCGTCTATATCGACGGTCTGGCCGATGTCGCTAATTGTCCTAAGTTGCACGTCATCTGCCGCCCGGAGTGAGAGGAGCGTTCGCTGGAAATAACGTGCAACTCTCGATTGGTTAGTTAGTACAGGGAGATACTGCTTATCTATATCCGTTAGAACTGTTGCTAGCGGCGCCGCTCCGCTTCCCGCAACGTCAGCCAGAATACGCAACGCTAAGTCTCGACTGGGACCGATCATTGTTGTTTCTTCGTCGCCATTCACTTCTTTTGTGATACCTAACTCCTCCATAACTCTACTCCAATATTGGAGATTTACTTTTTTCCAGTTAGCATTCGGGACGCGATCATTCATACTGTCTAGTAGTCCCCCAGTCCTGTCGGTCAGTACATCTGGTTGTTCCGCGAGATATTCCAGTACATCATTATATGCTGATTCCCTACCCTCAGCAGCTCTAATGCCGTGCAACAGGGCGAGACGTGCGTCATCAAACTCAGTAGCTATCTCTGTCAGAGTATAGCCCTCCTCCGATTTCTGAATTTGATTAATCTCAGATAAGAACTTGACAGTATCTTTGATTAGTTTCTGCTGGCTGGAAGTATTCGGATCAGAACTATCGCCAGGAAAGTACAAAGCCACAAGTTCTTGTTTGGTGATTGGACCTTCATCCGAAATAGTCTTCCTGATTGTGAGCAAATCTGCACCTGTGACATTACGCTTGAGAATGGGCATTGATTGGTTAATCTCAGTTGAGGGCATTTAGTTGTACCGGCACATTTCGTCTAATAGTACCTTCTCGTTTAAACGACGTGCGTGATCGATATCAAAATGGGTGTTTTTCAGCCATAATAAGGATTTAGTCACTGCTTGTATTAAATGTATTGGAATAAGAATAATTAATCCGGTTTTATTGAATGTACAGGTGTGTATTTCGTTAATTCGGGCAATTAACGCCGATACTAACCCGTAATAAGTACTGACATCGTCTCTGGGGTGAGTATCCATGTAACTATGGTTGTTTTCTATCTGTTCTATCCTACACTTCTACAACGAAACTGATTTGGCAGGTCGAAACCAATTGAATAAAATGACAATTTACCTTTCGCCGGTTGGCTACGACAGCACGCGGGTCACGAGGCCAATTCTAAGCGAAGGTATCAACGATGGTGACCGGATTGTTCTGTTGCGGCCAGAGGGGCCGGACAACGATGCGCGCGCCTTAGAGGCTATCGAAGATATCGAGCGAATGGTAAAGTAAGTACAACCTGAAGTAGCAGTAACTACGCAAACTATTCCTCATGATGCGTTTCAAGCAGCAGTATTAGAGTGTGGTGCATTAATCGCCGACAGTAACGACGATATAGTAATCAATTTCGGCGGTGGACCGCGTGAAATCTATCTGGCAATAGCAACAGCGACATTAGCTCACCCAAACGCGGTGAGCAAATCACTTCAGTTCAGTGACCTTGATGGAAGCGTTAAAGAAATTCCAATACCGCGGATTAGTGGGGCACTTCCTGAGTCAGCAGTGGAGACATTGAAAACAATTGTCCAGCACGAATCTGGGGTCGGGATTCCCGATCTTGCGGATGAACTTGACAGAGCCAAAAGTACAGTCTCGAGGCATGTCAGGCAATTAGAAGACAGAGACGCCGTTACTTCAGAAATGCATGGAAAGACAAAGTATGTTATACCAACGTTTTCAGGAGAGTTACGATACCAGATGGAAATGAAGTAAACTCGGTTACTCCGGACGTTTACCCGTTTCCCGGAACATCCGGATGGCCTCCCGATCATAATCGAACTCCTGTAATGCGTTCCGGATGTTCGCCTCTGCTTTCGTAATGTCGGACTCGATCCAAGGTCGGATTGTTGCGTTGATATGGTCGATACTATCTCGCGAGATGTCTGACGCTAGGAATTCAAACAAATCCCACGTCCGGATACCGGGCCGAAGAACATCAAACTCGAATAGATCGGAGATGCGTCGCGGCTGTTTATCCATTATCTGGCAATACTCAGCAGCGGCGCCGTGGAGCCAAATATTGAGCGTTTTCCCGAAAGGCAGGTTCGGACTCCCAAATTGACTTCGGATATACTGCTTCGCAATTTTCTTGTAGGAGAGAGTCTCCGCATGATCCAGTTCCTCCCTGAGCGGTTTTCCTGAGGTGGTGTCGCTAATCGAAAACGAGGCGCGGTCGGTCACTATAAATAGTTCCTCAATTTGACCGTTCATATATGCCTGCAGGAGTTTATGTGTAGTTCGGGTATTGCCGTTCTTTTCAGTTCTTTGGTTTGTTATCTGGCATATATGCTGGAAAGAAAGATCGCTTACTGTCTTTGCCTGGTCAATAATTGTATAGTTGAACGGGAATGAAGGTAGAGCGCAGTATTCGAACCACGGGTCGTCTTCGTCATCGGGTTCCCGAAGTACTTCTTCAAACGTCTCGCTTGAGAGCATCCGGAGCCAACTTGGTGGGAACGTGTAGTGCAAGACACCTTCCTCAAAGAGGTAGGGAAGTGACCGGAGGTATCCCATCTGGTTACCAGACGAATTAGCGCTGGTGAGCGGATCCTTGAGAATAATTACAGAATCAGTCCGGACACCCGTGATCTCTTCAATCGCCATAGCGGACGTAAGTTGTCCAGTATAAATAACCCCGGGATATCTTAAATAGTACGAGCGATGCTAAGCGACATGAGAGAGTGAGTTTTCAATCAGAAAAAATACTCTCCTCCCGTCGTTGTTGGAACATCTTTAATGCTTGTGGTTCGTTGTCGATACAGGTGTACTGGATATTATCCCCATATAGTTGCTCGGCGGCAATTGCGGCAGGAGCAGTCCCAGCACAGGGAACCAATAAATGCTCTCCCTCATTCATCAGACCATCTAGCCACTGTCGGTACGGCTTGATCGGTTTCACGCTGCCCCAATCTCCGTCGAAAGAGGCCTGCTGTGCGAGTTGCCGAGCAGATACGGAGGTCTTCTTGTCTGTTTCGCCTTTATGAGCAAAAACGACGGGGTACCCACCATTAGAGAGATACATCCCTGGCGTACTCCGGTCCGGGTTACCTGAATTCGAGACGAACGTGACACCCCCGATTCGGCGATACCCTCCGCCCTTGTAGCTAGCGGCGACATCGCCCCACTCCTCGCGAATATAATTAATGAGTCTGGGAAGTAGCCAATCATCTGCATCTGCAATCAGCCATCCCCCCTCAGCTAAAGTTTCCTCGCAAAGATCCAGAATCTCGGTTGTTGTCATCCCATGATACTCAGGATTACCATCAGGAGCAAAGTCATGCGTATCGTATTCAACCCCGTACCAATCGGCACGCTGCGGACGGGCCCATGCATCGTCAAGATAAATGATATCGGCAGCTGAGTTGAGGCTCGGTAGAACGTCACCAACGTCCCCTACGATATATTGCTGCCCGTCGCGGATTTCGTGTACAGTTTGATGCGTACCTGAGTCCATTATCAAGAGAGGGGGCTAGGAATCACCTATACGTTGCGCTCTCTTTGTATACAACCCCTAGGACTATTATGAGTCGGTAACGAGAGAGTGTTATGTACGACCCGACGACATCTGATTCACCGCATCTTTCAGGAGCACAACCGACGTGGGAAGATCTCCCATATGCGTGTGAAATCTTGAACGCTCACCGGGAAACATCTGAAGAATCGAGAGAGAAGGTGTCTGCTCGACTAGCCTCGGAAGGGGAACAGAATAAAGTGAATCAGTTGATGACGTTACTAGGACCAGAGAAATTGCGATTGATTAACGACCATAGAGCACTTAGTCTTCAAGGGCTGTGGCTAACGCAACACTTCGAACCGGCAAGTCAACAGGGCATAGATGGGCAACCAGGACTGGGTGCAAAAGAGACATTATCGCCTACAGAACAAGCAGTATTCGGACAATTACTGTTTGAGCGAAACTGGGTTCCAATGCTTGCAACAGTCAACCTATTAGCGACGACAGCAGTTGCAGACACCGAAACCGATAATCGGGCAGAGGAATTCAAGAGTCGGATCAATCACCTCGATGGGTATCAAAACGTAAAGAGCATTAACTCCTGGAAAAAGAAAGCGCAGGCGCATCTGTCATGGGCCTTGCATCTTGGACTCGCAGATCAAACGCGTCATGGCAAACTTGACCTGACTGACTTTGGAAGACAAGTCCACAAACATGTTCGCATGGACTATCACCCAGAATGGCCATAGCATTATTCGACTCTGGTGAATCACTAAATAGCGTCGGCTTCGTTCGTCAGAACTAGGGAAGTGAAGCGGGAAACTGCTGGAGACCATGTCGAATATTTTCCGCTTTGGATAAATATACTTCACAAGAACGATCCAGATGTATATGCTTATTTATACTATGATGTCATTGTATACCGCACAACTTGTAGTTTCTTACCGTACTAATCTGTAGTCTACACGAGAGCGACCTCTACTTCCCGTCGTACTCACACTGTTTACCTTGTTCAGGATGGTTCGGTGATCGATACCGAAATTCGGTCGTGTTGAAACGCTAGTCACAGAGTGTCTGACGCCGATTAATGAGGAATGAAGCGGGAGATTAGAGTGAAATGGCCCAAATCACCCGCTTCATGGAGACAGTGGTAGAGTTCGCAAAAGAAACTGTCGTTGGCCGACCGGCCCAGCCCCTGCAGCGCGGTAAGGGAGGCTACACAGACTGGGTCATGATTGCTATATTATGCTACCACGAGCGAGAAGCGGAGGCCTTTCGCTCTGTCGTTGACAACCTCAAAGTAATGAAGGAAATCCGTGATTTACTCGGTCTTTCCCTGTCGAATCTTCCGCATCCATCGACTGTTTGCAGGGCACTCGAGCGGTTCTCGATGAGCCTGTTCCGACAACTGCTGTCGAACAAACTCGCGTTATTTGAACTCGGCATTGTTACAGCCATCGACGCCTCTGGATTCGACAGAATCGCCGCAAGTAGGCGGTACGAGAAGCGAACAGGATACCGCTTCCTGGCGATGTAAACAACGCTCCTGACCGACTGTTCCAGTGGAGCAATTATTGACATTCACTGTTCGATGAGTCGACCACACGATTCACACATTGGCTGGCAAGTGCTGAAACGAAACACCGAGATGAATCATACACCAACTGGTGATAAGGGATACGATTGGGACGCTCTTCGCGCGATGCTGCGCGAACAGAGCGTCCGGCCAGTCATCAAACACCGAGAATTTGACAGTCTCGATGTGGCACATAATGCCCGTCTCGACGATGAAACCTACCACCGAAGATATGTCGTCGAATGTTCGTTTCGCATCCTCAAACAACGCTACAGTGACAGCTTGAAAGCGACTATCTGGTACAAGCAGTTCCGTGAAATGGCTCTCAAAACCGTGGTGAAAAACATAGACTCCGGTATTGGAGCCTCACACTGCTAAATTCGAACCGTTAAACTAGATCCAATTTTTTGTCTGGTTCGCGATCTCGCAAATTGAGCAGTTCACAAGTAAGGGGAAGGTCATCCCAATCAGGTTGAACTGTGTCGAGAAATCCAAGTGACGACTCATCTACCACAATCCAACCTAATTTAGTATTGGCAATAAATTTTCGTACGGAGTGATTGCGAAATTGTGATTCTACGACTGACTGTAGGCAGATGTAGGACCTCAAAATGCCGCACTCGCGTGACTCCAAATTGCGATATTTTAGAATATCGAACGCCCATTGAACAGCACCAATAACTCAAAAAACCACGTATTTGAAACTTTCACCGCTGATACTCGGGCCGAGCCGGGCAGTTCCATCGAAGGTCACACTCGACACAGGTGGCGTCAGACGGTCGCTCAGCCTTGCTGATGTCAAACCAGTCTTGATTCTGGCGGTCCGTTTCGATGTCTTCGACGGTCTGTTCGAACTCGGTTATCGACCCCTCGACCGCTCCCCTCTCAAAATTGATTTCGAACTTCGCGCCGTCCCCTGACTCTTCTCCGAGGAAGTATATCACCCCCCGTTCTGGGAACTCCCCCTCTCTGTACCGATAGAGTTCCGCGTACGTGTACAGTTGTGCGCGATAGTCTTCGAGTTCAGTTCCGGTCTCTGGCCGTTTTCCTGCCTTGTAGTCCCATATCTCGTCACCGTCGTCGTCACTCGTGAGTACGTCGACTACCCCCTCCAGAATGAAATCTTCACGATTGCTCTGAAGTCGATACTCCGTGTCCTTGACCCGAGGGTACAAGTCTTCACCCTCTTCATCATTGAATCGTTGAATGTAATGGAGTGCGGTTTTCTCAGCCTTCTCACTCATCGGGTAGATATTTCTGGCCTTGAGCGCCTCAGCGACGTCGGTGAAGTAGTTTTCAATGTCATCGTCGTCTGGAACAGTGCCCTTTGACACGCCCTCGAGGTCGCCCGCAAAGTGGCGGTGTGCTCTGTCGAGTGTTTCGTGCACGACACGACCGAAAAAGAGCTGAGTGACGTGGTTCGGCGTGAAGTCCAGTTCGTTGTAGTAACCGTACTGGCGTTTGCACCGACGGTAGGAGAGGACATCGCCGGTGATACTGTAGCGTCGCTTCAGGTCGAGTTCGTCCAGTGGTCCAACGCTCCCCTCTGCCGTCTCCAGAAAGTCATTGGGGTCCGCGATTGTTCGCTGGCTGGAGAACCACTCATCATCAAAGGGTTGGCCGTCCGTCCCGTACCCCAGCGGGAGTTCGGGGTCCGAACCAGTAGGACCGACCATCACGAGGTCTTCCGCTGCCCGGGAGTACGAGACGTAAAACCGTCTGATTTCGTCGCGCTCGGCGCGACTCTCGACGTCTCCGACAGGTGCGATGTCCGCGTGTGGCTCCAGTTGGTCTTCGAGCCAGTACGTGCCGCTCGTCCAGGGCTCTTCGTCCAGATCTGCGACAAAGACGATGGGAAACTCGAGGCCTTTGGCCTGGTGGGTCGTCATGAACTGGACGAATCCCGCCGGGAGTTGGTCGTGGGGGTCCTCCGGTTCGTCGAAGTCCGTCGACTGCAGGTAGCCACAGAACGTCCAGTAAAACGAACCGAGGAAACCGGTCGAAACCGAGTTCGTCTCGCCCGACTTCTGTAGATATGCGTACCCGGTCACGCTTGTAAACGAGTCGATGAGACTGGTGAGTTGGCCGAGTCGACGGCCACGTACCGGTCGGTCGCTGCCTTCGATCCACTCCTGGAACGGGTCGAAGGACAGAATCTGGTAGAGGAGTTCGAGCAACGTATAGCCCAGTGAGTCACCACCTTCTGTCCTGTCCAATTCAGTCCGACGCTCCTGGACGAACGACTCCAACTCGGTGGCGTCATACTCCTCAACGTACGTTGAAAACTGTTGGAGCCAGTCCTCGACCTGACTGCGGACGCCACCCTGTAGGCTGACCCAAGGAGCATCGGCCCCTTCGCGATGTGGGTCGAGAATCTGAAGGAGTGCGCCAAGAGCGAACTGGATTTCCGTGCGGTCTAGGAAGCTTTTGTTCCGTGGATTGTGTACCGGAATATCGCGACGTTCGAAGGCATCAACGTACGGTCCAGCCCACCGGTTACTTTCTTTCGTGCTCTTGAATAGGAAGGCAACCTGGCTATAGTCCTCGATGTACCCCTCGTCGTGGAGTCGCTCCACCAGTTTCGCGGCACGGTCGGCTGCAGTCGGATCGTCTCCTGGGAGCCGCCGGACGTTCGTTTGTCCCTGGGTGTCGGTTCTGGCGACCTCCATCGGTTCTTTGTTCGGGGCGCGGGCATGCTCCTGCTGCATCAGCGGATACTCGCCGACGTACCGGTTACACCACGAGACGATGTCGTGGGTCGAGCGGTAGTTTGCTCGCAACTGGACGGTCTCGACGTCCACACCGAACCGTTCGCTGACCCGTTCAGGAAACTGAATCAGACACTCGACAGTCCCGCCCCTGAATCGGTAAAGAGCCTGGTCGTCGTCACCGACGACGGTGATGTTCGGGGCGTCGAGTTCCTCTGCAAGACGGAAGTAGAGTTCCTGTTGAATCGGATTCGTGTCCTGATACTCGTCGACGAGGACGTGCTCCAGCGGTGGCTTGTCGCGGTCGGGTTCGCCGTCCACGAATCGTTGTCCCCCAGGCCGGTCGAGAAATTCGATAAACCGTTCGAGTAGTCGCGCGAAGTCACATCGCTGGTTCTCTTGGAGGGTTTCGCGATAGCGGTCGAGTCCCTCCGCGCATACTCTCCACTCGTACTCGGATGACTCCCGAAGTTCCGCCGTGTCCGCTCGATACTGCGAGAGTCGATTGAACAACTCTGCAGTCAGTTCGGTCGCGGCCCACTTGTTCGGCGGATATCCCTGTTTCCAGGGCAGTCGAAGGCTCTCGAAGAATTCCCAGACGTCGCCTATCTGGTCCCCGTCGACGGTCTCCC
>ENA-ORDC01002417-ORDC01002417.1-marine-metagenome-genome-assembly--contig:-NODE-2417-length-11273-cov-6.899964_pt1 | contig 11273 bp, 10 predicted proteins | sample MGYA00237783_ERZ508515 | MGnify/ENA primary metagenome ERZ508515 (study PRJEB26186, sample SAMN06268792) | marine metagenome | isolation source: Eden Landing Ponds, San Francisco, CA, USA | place...
CCCGCCGCCGCGATAGAGGATCACCGCCGACGTGGTCGCGCCGGCGCTGGAGACCAGCCCCGTCAGCGCCGCCGTCACGTAGAAGCCGAGCGTGCCGAACTGGACCTGCGCGAGCCCGCCGGCGACGATCACTAGCAGGAACAGACCGCCGAACCCCAGAACGTTCCGCAGCGAGAAGGGACTGTCCAGGTCCATTGCCAAGTTCTCCGACCAGTCGGCGATGTAGCCAGCGATGGCGACGCTGCCGAGGATAACCGCTCCCAGCGGCACGACCGCGCCGACGAGCACGCCCGACTCGAACGTGAAGGCGATGGCGATAGTGAGGTTCCGGACGGCCATCGCGGCGTTGGCCAGCAGGATCGCGGCGACGGCGTAGGAGGCGGCTTCCGGTCGCTGCTTGACGTGGTCCAGCATCGCGCCGACGACGGCCGTCGACGACGCCAGCCCGCCGAAAAAGCCGGTGACGGCGATGCCGCGACCGCCGTACGCTTGGACGACGGCGTAGTTGACGATGCCGATCCCCGCGACGGTGACGACCATCAGCCAGACCACCCGCGGCTCGATCGTGACCGCGATGTCGGCCGGCCCGATGTCGTAGCTGCGGGCCGGCAGGATCGGGTAGACGACGAAGGCGAGGATCGCGAACTCGGCGGCCGAGCGCAGCTCCCGGCGGCTCATCCCCCAGGCGAAGCTGTGGAGTTCGCGCTTGAGCACCAGCAGCAGCGACGAGAGGACGGTGACGGTCACCGCCTCGACGGCGTAGCCGGCCGCCACCAGTGACCCCACGGCGTAGGCGACCAGCATCGACATCGAGGTGGTCAGCGACAGCCCCTCGTCGTCGTCGTCGACGAGCGCTCGCGTCGCCAACAGCGCCCCCTGGACGATGACGAGGACGCCCCCGACCACCAGCAGCGCGGTCTCGCCCAGCACGGTAAAGGCCGCGCCGAGCAGGCTGATGAGCGAGAACGTCCGTATCCCGGCCGACTTGTGCGACCACTCCCGTTCCAGTCCCAGGAACAGCCCGAGCGCCCCGGCGATGGCGATCCTGATGACCTGCTCGTCCAGCGGGATCCCCCCGAGTTGACCCAGCGTCTGCACTCCTCTGTGTACGACGCCCACCCCCATAACAGTCCGGCCACCCGCACTGCGCGATCGGTCAGTCCCTGCCGGCGGCGAGGGCTCTCGATAGTGGATTTAAGACCGTCGGCCCGCTACGTGACAGTGATGTACAGCGCCCGCGACCAGGTCGAGAACGCGGAGTGGATCGACGAGATCGAGGCGACGGCCGAGCGACTGGACCTGGAGTCGGCGACGCGCTCGCGAGCGGCCGACCTGTTCCTGTCGAATATCCCCGACTCCGAGCGCTCGAAGCGGGCCGTCGCCGCGACGAGCATCTACGTGGCGGGCCTGGTCGAGGGCGACCAGCGCACGCAGCAAGAGGTGGCCGACGCCGCCGACGTCTCGCGGTTGACTGTCTCGAAGCGGTGGAAGGAGATGCTCGAAGGCGCGGGTCTCGACGCGCCGAGCTGGTGACGGAATATAGTAGAATGTGAAAGACATCGCTCAGGCGATCGCACGCAATCGTGCGATCGACTGTGCAAACGCTTTCACATTCTACTATAGAAAACCCAGTCAGGCTTCGGAGATGTCGCGGCCGTCGCTGTCGGGCGTGCGGTTGCCGTGTTCGTCGATCTCGCCGCGGACGATGCGGGTGCTGGAGATGACCTCGCCGTCCTCGGCGTAGACGTGGTCGACGACCTCGATGTCGAGCGGGTCGAGCCCGCGGTCGCGGCGGATCTCGTTGATGCGCTTGCCGCCGGTTTCGGTTTCGGGCGAGACGACGAGGGCGTCGAACTGCGGCTCGGTCGCGATGCCGGTCGGCTCTGCCAGCGGCCGGACCGCGAACTCGCGGTCGTGTTCGGTCGCGATGTCCCCGAGTTCGGCTTCGAGGTCGCGCTTGCGCTCGTCGAACGAACGGACGAAGCGGTCGTCCTGTCGCGTCTGGGGCGCGAGGTCGTCACTCGTCAGCCCGACGGTCACGTCGCCCAACTCGAAGGCGCGCTCGAACAGCGCGCGGTGTCCGTCGTGTACCGGGTCGAACGTCCCACCCAGCGCGACCTTCATACCCCTTCCGTGGGGGGCTCCCGATAAAGTGCCTTCGGCTTCCCACAAGTCCGGCCCGGGTCGGACCCCTGGCGCTCAGTCCTCGTCGTCTGTCGACGTGTCGTCCGCGCCGTCCGCGGAGTCGTCGGCGTCGCGGTCGGCGACGTCATCGTCGTCGGTCACCTCATCGTCCGCGTCCTCGGAGTCGTCCTCGACGGTGATCGTCACCGGCTCGGAGTCGAGGCCGTCGTCGCCGTCTTCGGCGCCGAGGACGTCGTCGAGGTTGAAGACCGTGTTGAGCTCCGACTGGACGTCGTCGACGATGTTGCCGACGAGTTCGCTGGGCGCCATCGCGGCGTACTCGTAAGGGTTGTTACCCGCGCCGTCGCTCTCGCGTTTGTTCCGGTCGACCTTCCCCTCATCGTGCAGTTCCGCCAGCGCCTCGCGGACGGTGCTGGGGTACAGCCCGGTCCCCTCGGCGATCTCGTCGCTCGTCGAGTCGGGGTTCTGCCGGAGGTAGACGTAGATGCGCGCCCGCGTCTCCGTCTCGAGCACCCACGACAGCAGGTCGACGATCCCCTCGTCGAACCCCGTCACTGCCTTGTCGGCCTCCTCTTCGAGTCGCTCGCGAACGTTGCCGCCCTCTTCGAGGGGGTCGTCCTCGAAGGGCTCGTCGTCGAACGGCTCGGCCTCGTCGCTACCCTCGTCGTCGTCGGGAGTGTCGTCTGTAGACATGACCTCTCTAGAAGGACGGAAGTCCCTGTCGAATAAAAATCTTGCCGCGGCGTGGCGCTGGCAGCCCGAATGGTTCTATCCGGCGTCGACGGCTCCCCCGTGTCGGCCGGACCAGCGCGGCTACTCGTACTGCAGCGCGAGGTCGTCACAGAGCGCGTCGACGCCCTCGGACTCGCGGAGCCGGCGCTGGCGTTCGGCGCCGCTCTCGGCGTCGTAGAGCTCGCGGATGCCGGAGATACCCAGTCGGGACGCCTCGCGGTCGACGATCTCGCCCAGGTCGGTCGTCGTCTCGAAGCGCTTGTCCAGAAGCGCCGTCTCCTGGCCGTAGCGCATCGCTCGCCACTTGTTCTCGTCGTAGAGCTCGCGGCGAAACTCACTGCCGGGCTCGCCGTCCTCGTAGCGGGCCCCGAGGTCCTCGACCAGCGCCTCGGTGTACTCGACGAACGCCATCACGCGGTCGGGGTCGGCCTGGCCGTCGGGGGTGCGGACCTCGACGGTGCCGTGACCCGAGTGGGGCCGCACGTCGAACCACAGCTCGCCGCGGTCGTCGATGCTCCCGGTCTGGACCATCCGGCGCTCGTAGCGGTCGAAGTCCTCGTAGTCCTCGAAGGCGGTGGGCATCCCGGTGTTGGGTAGCCCCTCGAAGATCTTCGCTCGCGCGGACTGCAGGCCGGTGTCGAAGCCGTTCCAGTACGGCGAGTTGGCCGACAGCGCGAGCATCACCGGCAGGTGCCAGCGGATCTCGTTGGCGACCCACACCGCCTTGTCGGCGTCGTCGACCCCCACGTGAACGTGCAGGCCGGCGGTCGTGTTGCGGTGTTGGGGGTACTGGATGCGGTCCAGTTGCGCGCGATAGCGGGGTTTCTCGGCGTGTTCGAGCTCGCGCCACTTCGCCAGCGGGTGGAGTCCGGCCGCGGCGATGCCGAAGCCGTGGGCCTCGGCGTGGTCGACCAGCGCCTCCCGGACTGCCAGCAGGTGCTCTCTGGGGTCCTCGTCGGGTTCGATAGTCGGCGTCTGGGACTCGATGACGCACTTGAACAGCTCGTGGTCCAGCCGCCCCGCCAGCAGCTCGGGCGGGTCGGACTCGTAGACGAGTTCGTCGGTCCCGGAGGTGGGCCGGCCCTGGTCGTCGACGACGTAGTACTCCTCCTCGATACCGAGCGTCCCCGCCCGGGTGAAACGCTCGCGCGAACCCCGCTCGTCCATCGCCCGAGACGTGGACCGCTGCGCGCTAAAACCTTCCCCTCCCGGGAATCCACGAGCCCGCGCGGCGGGTGTGATCTGCAGCGCCGACGGGAACCGGCGATTACTGGTCCGACAGCGGCCGCGCCACGACGCCGAGGTGGTCGTCGTGGTACGGCGTCAGTCGCTCGCTGTCGAGGATCTCGTAGGTCCCGCGCAGTTCCTCGAGCGCGTCAGCGAACACCGCCTCGGGGTCGCGCGTGACGTCCTCGCTACGGGCCTTGACGGCCATCAGCAGGCGACCGCCCTCGCGGAGGAATCGCGCGTTCGTGGTCGCGACCGCCGCCTGACCGCGCGTCGCGACGTCCTGGACGATCACGTCGACCGGTTCGACGACGTGGGCGTACTCCTCGGGCGAGCGGGCGTCGGCCAGCAACGGGAACAGGCGCGGCCGCGGTTCGGCGGCGTCCAGCAGGTCCCGCATCGGCCGCGCGGCGAACTCGACGGCGTAGGTCGGGCCGGCGAAGTCGGCGACGTGACTCGCCGTGGTTCCCGCCGCCGCGCCGAGATAGAGGACGGTGTCGCCGCCAGTGAGCCCAGTATCGAGGCCGAGTTCGAGCATCGCACCGAGTTTCGAGCGGTGTGGGTTCCAGGCGCGCCACTCGCCGTCGGTCGGTTCGCCGTAGACCGGTTCGCCACGCGTCGCGAGACGCTCCGACCCGTCGAACGTGTGGCGCTCGACGCCCCCGGGGAGCGTCATTCGTCCTCACCCCGCTGGCGGATCGTCCGGATGCGTTCGTCGAGTTCGGCGTCGAGTTCCGGGCGGCGCTCGCCGCTGTAGTGGTCGACGCGGGCGGCGATGGTGAGTTTGCCCGCCAGTGCGCGGGCCGCCGACCCGCGGTCTGTCTCGCGGGTGCCCCGGACGTACTCGTGTGTGTAGATGACGCCGTGTTTCGGCGAGGGGGCGTTCCCCCGCAGGTGCGCGAAGAGGGCGTCCTCGGCACCGAGTACCTGGACCGTGCTGCTGGGAGACTTCGCGAGGTCGTCAAGGCCGCCCGAGAGCGAGATCAGTCGCGCGGCGAGTACCGGTCCGGCCATCGCCGCGAGGTTGGGTGCGACGTCGTGGGCGGCCGTCTCGACGAAGCGTTCGAGCTCGTCCGCTTCGTCGGCCAGTTCGGCCGTCCGCGCCGCAAGTGCACGGAGCCGCTCGGCACCGGGGTCAGAGGCGGAGGCGGCGCCGTGGTCGGGGGCGGCGCCGGCTTCCTCGCTTTCGTCCCCTGCACCGGGGGCGGCGAGTTCTCGCGCGTACTCGACACCAGTGCCGGCGTCGTCGTAGCGACTGCCCGCCCACTCGGCGACGCGCTCGGCAAGTTCGTTCGCGGTTCGGCGCGCGTCGTCCATCGCTCTCACCGCATGAACGAGCTGTCTGTCGTCGGCGCGCTCGCGTTCCCTGACCTGTTCCCGGGCGGCCGCGACGCTCGCCTCGTGGAGTCGGCCGTAGTAGTCCTCGGCGTCCGCGGCGAAGCCAGACTCGACCGCGAGCGCCGGCCAGTCACGCGGCTCGTCGGTTCCCCCGGAGCGGATCCGCTCGATGGCCGCCTCGCGGTCCGCCGGGTCGAGACCCGCGAACCAGCCGTCGTCGTCGCTCATACCCCCTCTTCCGACCGCAGGCCAAAAAGACACGGCTTCCGCATGTCGACGCTGCCGGGCGTGTGCCTGGGAGCGACGACCGTCGAGGCGACGTTATTCGGTCGACCAGCACTCGACTATCGTTCCCTCACGGGGCGTGAGTTCACCATCGTCGAGAGCGCTGTCGCGCCGCAGGCGATCCCCGGTGACGTAGTACGCCACCCGATACTCGGGGCCGTCTCCGTGTGCCACCGTCGGCGTATTCGTCCCTGTCGTCGTCCCGGCCAGATTGGACCACCAGATGGCAGTCAGGGTGACGACGTATCCACCGTCGACGCGCTCGACCGAGGCGTTCCGCGTGGACACCTCGAGCTGGGTCGTGTACTCGTCGAGTTCGGTGTTTCGCCTGTAGGCCCGTTCGTAGGCCGTCGCAAGCGATTCAGCGGTCGTCGCGTTCAGTCTTGTCGGGCGGTCGGGCAGTGGACTCGGCGTCACCGACTTCCGCACGGGATCAGCGGTCGTGACCGACGCTTCCTCGCAGGCGGGTGTCGACGTCCCCCCATCCGACGGCTGGGTATCCGTTTCGTCGTGGGGCGTGGCCATCGGTGTCTCGTCGCCGTCCGTCGCTGCCGTCGGACTCCCCGGTCCGCCGGGTGCGGCGACACAGCCACCAACCGCGAGGGTGACCAGCACCAGCAACGTAGCGTATCGCATACACCGACGTACGGCGGATCCGGCCAAGTGTCTTCAGGTGGTTCGAACGGTCACTGGCCCATCGGATCTCGTCACGTTCCGGGAGTCGGTGAACGCCGATTTCGTTGTGCTCGGTTCAAAGACGCGCGAAAACACCGGATCCGCGAAAACGTATTTACGGGACGGCCTTCTATGACGATTAATGTCTCACGTTCCCGATGCCGACTGGTGGGAGGCAGAACAACGCTTCGAAGACGAGGTCATCGGCGACGGGACGCTGTCTGAACTGTTCGAACGGGCTGTCGACGCCTACGAGGAGGAAGACGCACAGCGCTACAAGGGCGGCGTCTACGACCGTTCGCTCCCCGAGGAGGTCGTTCCGCCAGCGCCGGCGGGTGACTACGCCGCCATCACCTACGCCGAGATGGGCGCTCTCGTCCGCCGGCTGGCTGCAGGGTTTCGTGACCTGGGTGTCGGCGACGACGACGCGGTCGGCATCTACGCGAACACTCGAATGGAGTGGGCACTCTCCGATTTCGGGATACTGGCCGCCGGCGGCGTCGTCACGACGGTCTACACCGACTCTTCGTCCCGGCAGGTCCGGTACCTGCTGGACGACCCCGACGCGACGGGTGTCGTATTGGAGAACGCAGACCTGCTCGCGACCCTCGAAGACGTCGAAGACGACCTGGATCTCGATTTCGTCGTCGTCATCGACGAGCACGAGAGCGAGCGCGAGGACGTCTACACACTCGCGGACGTCTACGAGCGAGGCGACGAGGTCTTCGACCGCGAAGCCTACGACGAATGGCTGGCGGGACGCGAGGCCGAGGACCTGGCAAGTCTCATCTACACCTCGGGGACAACCGGCCAGCCCAAGGGTGTGCGACTCACCCACGAGAACTTCCGGGCGAACGCCTACCAGTGCTGGGCGCGGATGGGGCCCCGCGACGACAAGCCCGCAGATATGCCCGTCCTCGACCGCAACTCACGGACCATCTCCTTTCTCCCGCTGGCGCACGTCTTCGAGCGTCTCGCCGGCCACTACCTGATGTTCGCGGCGGGGGCGACGGTCGGGTACGCCGAGAGCCCCGACACGGTCGCCGAGGACATCGAACTCCTCGAACCGACGACGGGCGCGAGCGTCCCGCGGGTCTACGAGCGGATCTTCGACCGGATGCGCGAGCAGGCCAGCGAGTCCCCTGTCAAGGCCCGCATCTTCGAGTGGGCCGTCGACGTAGCCAAAGAGTACGCCAGAGCCGACAACCCGGGCGCCACGCTGCGGGCCAGACACGCCGTCGCGGACCGCCTCGTCTACGGGACCGTTCGAGAGGGGCTGGGCGGGAACGTCGACTTCCTCGTCAGTGGCGGGGGGAGCCTGAGCAAGGACCTCGCCGAACTGTTCCTCGGGATGGGCGTGCCCATCGTCGAGGGGTACGGGCTGACCGAGACCGCGCCGGTCGTCTCGACCAATCCGGTCGAGGACATCCGCCCCGGGACGCTCGGGCCGCCAGTCGTCGACGTGGCCGTGAAGCTAGACGAGTCGATGGTCGCCGACGGGCAGTTCCCCGAGGCCGAGGGGACGGTCGGCGAGTTGCTCGTCGACGGCCCGAACGTCACCGACGGCTACTGGAACCGCCCCGAGGAGACGGCCGACGCCTTCGACGGCGAGGGGTACTTCCGGACCGGCGACATCGTCGAACAGACCGACGACGGGTACCTGATCTACAAGGAACGACTCAAACAGCTCATCGTCCTCTCGACCGGCAAGAACGTCGCACCCCAGCCCATCGAGGACCGCTTCTCGACGAACGACCGCGTCGACCAGGTGATGGTCGTCGGCGACGACCAGAAGTTCGTCGGGGCACTCTTCGTCCCGAACTTCGAGGCGCTGGAACGCTGGGCCGACCGCGAGGACGTGGACCTGCCCGCGAGTCACGCGGCGATGTGCGAAGACGAACGCGTCCGCGAGTGGGTCGGCGAGGCCGTCGAGGAAGTCAACGCGGAGCTAGAACGCATCGAGAAGATCAAGAAGTTCGTGCTGGTCCCGACCGAGTGGACCTCCGACGAGGACCTCCTGACGCCGTCGATGAAGAAGAAACGCCGCAACATCCGCGACGCCCACGCCGAGGCGATCCGGCGGATCTACGAGGAAGAAACGGAAGAGCCGGTCGCACAGTGATCGGGAAACCGGTCGCTCGGTGATCGGGAAACCGGTCGCTCGGTGATCGGGGAAAACCAATCGCACTGTGGCGTGAAAAACTCAGTCAGGGATCACTCGTACGGTGCGCCGGCGTGGCCCGTCACACTCGACGAAGACGACTGACTGCCACGTCCCGAGGTCGAGTTCGCCCTTCGCGACGGGAATCGTGACGTGTTCGCCGAGGAGCATCGCCCGCAGGTGCGAGTCGGCGTTGTCGTCGATCTCGTCGTGACGCCAGCCCTCGTCGGGAACGAGTCCATCGACGGCACGCTCGATATCGGTCAGCAGTCGGGACTCCGCTTCCTGAACGACGACGCCTGCGGTCGTGTGTTCGACGAAGACAGTGCAGGTGCCGTCGGCGTCGTCGGGAAGCGCTGTGGCGACCTCGTCAGTTACGTCAACGGCCTGCGTTGGCTCGTCGGTCGAGACAGTGAACGTTGCCTGTGACACGTCCCGTCGTTCGTCCGACAGCGACAAAAGACGTCGCCACCCGAGGGAGGTCTCCGGCCGGACGGGCGACGATCAGCCCAGGAGGAGGCCGAAGTTGTGGACCGTCGTGAACGCGCCGACCAGTGCCAGAAACAGTGGCGGCGCGTAGAACAGCATCCGGTCGTTGTCCCCGACGCCGGCCCAGAGGCTGACACCCAGACAGCCGTAGATGACGAGCAGTTTCAGTCCGAGGAAACCGCCGCCGCCGAAAGCCCCGATCACGTGCCGCACGACGGGGTTCCCCTCGGTGTGAAAGTCGCTGAAGTAAACGATCGCGACCGTCGTCACAACGTCTCCCACGCCGTACGTCGCGAGCGCCACCAGCCACACCCTGGAAAAGGACACCTCGTCGAACCGTGTCCCCTCTAGCGTGAGCCAGTCGACCTGTACCGATACCATCACTCCGAGACGGGCGCTGCCGATACAAGTACTAGCGGCCGCAGTTATCGAAATGAAAAATATTGCGTAGCAATTCACGGGGTTATCGTATCCACGTGGTAGCTCCTCGAACTCAAAAATCAGAAGTGGTCCCTGTGTGGAGGGGGTGAATCCGCCGCCTCAGGCCAGCCACTCGTCGGGTTTGGTGTCGTAGTCGACGTCGTCGGCCTCGAGATGGGAGACTTCCTCCCAGGCGAGTTCCTGCATCGTGACCTCCTCGCCGTCGTAGCGCAGGAGTCGCCCAACCTCCTCGGGTTCGGGTTCCCGGTCACGGCGACGGGCGACTTCGACGTCGTGTTCGTCGAACTCCTTGACGATGGTCTTCAGGTTCACCGGCCGCCCCCAGAGCTCGAAGACCCGTTCGAGGACGTCCCGGGCCTGCTTGAGATCGAGCATGACGCCGTTGTACTGGTGGGCGAGCAGGAGTTCGTTGCGGTTGTTGAAGTTACCGTCCTCGACGACCACGGTCGGTTTGCCGAAGTTGGTGAACTCCAGCATGAGTTTCTTCTTGACGTCCTCGTAGTCCGTCGAGGTGACGCGGTAGTCGCCCGAGGAGTGGGTGTACTCGTAGGTGAAGTAGTCGTTGTCGTCGACGAACTCCTGGGTGAGGAACTCGTCCAGGAAGGTCACGTCGTTGTGACTCTCCCGGACCTCGAACATCCGGTCCCAGCCGCGGGTGTACTCGACGTCCGCCAGCGCCTCTTCGACCGAACCGTAGCGCGAGTCGTCGAACATGTACCGCGAGACCCGTTCGAGTTCCGCCTGGCTGACTGACTGCAGGAACCCGCGGTTCTGAGGCTTGACCAGCGAGTAGTGCCGTTCTGCCATTCCCTCGTAGGTCAGCACCTTCCACGGGTAGGTGGCGACGTCGACCGCGCCGTTCCTGGCTTGCTCAAGGGCTTCGGCGTCGATCCGCGGGTCCTCGGGGTCGAGCGCGTCGAGGTTCTCGGGGTCGATAGCGTCGACGACCGGGTCGGGCTCTAACTGGTCGAGGACAGCGTCGAAGTCGACGGTATCGTGGAAGTTCCGCCAGGTGATCCCCTCGGTGCGCAGGAGGCGCTCGACGACCTCGCGGCGGTTCTCGGTGCTCTCGACGTACTGCCAGATCTCCAGGCCGAGTTTGTAGGGGTTGAGTCCGGGCGAACCCAGCACCTGGGCCATGTGGTCGGCGTAGAGGACGAACTCGTCGTCGCCGGCGAAGTTCTCTCCGGTCATCATCTGAGATTCCCAGAAGGCGGCGTGACCCTCGTTCATCACCTTCGTCATCTTCTGGGGCGCGAAGTAGTACGCTTCCCGGCGCAGAATTTCGAGGACTTCGCGCTGCCAGTCGGCCATCTCGACGGCGCGGTCGGCCTCCTCGTCGTAGGCCATCCCGTGTGCGAGCAGGAAGCCGACGATGTCGGGCTCGGGTTCGTCGGGGAACGTGACGTCGTCGCCGTCCTCGCCCTGTGCGTCGAGCCACTCCTGGGAGAACACCTGTCCTTTCACTTCCTCCGAGAGGTCGAGTTCGTCGAGCTGGTCGGCGACGTCGGCGACCTCCGCGTCCTCTAGCTCCTCGGTAACGTCCGGATCGACCGGCGTGTAGGGCGCGTGCTGGTCGATGTTGTCCTCCAGCGTGAGGACGTGGTCGATCCACTTCTCGACCTCGCCGCGGTCGACGTCGGTGTCGGCCATGATCTCCTCGATGGCGTCGGCGTGGCGCGCGAGCATGGCCGCGGCGTCGGGTTCTCGCGTGCGCCTATCGCCGCCCGCGCTGTCGGCGTCCCGCGGGGACGCCCTGCCGGCGAACATCCCGAACCAC
>ENA-ORDC01002418-ORDC01002418.1-marine-metagenome-genome-assembly--contig:-NODE-2418-length-11273-cov-3.687120_pt1 | contig 11273 bp, 8 predicted proteins | sample MGYA00237783_ERZ508515 | MGnify/ENA primary metagenome ERZ508515 (study PRJEB26186, sample SAMN06268792) | marine metagenome | isolation source: Eden Landing Ponds, San Francisco, CA, USA | place...
GGGCCGCCCCGATTCGGTCGACCGATTCGATGCCGGCCGCGAGCCGGTTCCCGACGACGTCGAGTTCCGTCTCCGTGACTCGTTCGCGCTCGTCGGAGACGAACCCGCCGGCGGCGACCATCAGCCCCGAGATGAGGACGACCGTGATGGTGAGTGTGAGCACGTAGCCGAGCGCCGTCGAGACGCCGCGGTCGGTCGAGCGGAGTCGAACGCGGCGCGCGCGCTCCTCGGACCGGCCGCGGTCACCCCGGTCGCCCGAGAGCGTCGGCGGCGTCACGCAATCTCACCCGGTGCGACCCGGACCTCGCGGGAGACGTACGTCTCGCCCGACTCGTAGACGTACGAGACCGTGACGGCGTACAGCGCCTCCTGTGCGACCGGTGACGACCCGCTTCCGGCGGACGCGTACTTCGTCGCGTCGAAGACCGTGGCGTTCGTCTCGTCCACGTACAGTTCGTAAGAGCCCTCGGCCTCCGCCGCGTTCCGATACGTGACCGTGACCGCGCCGTCGAGGTCGGTGTGGACCGCGTCCAGTGGGTCGCAGATGGTCCCGTTGAGTCGGCCGTCGGCGACGTCGACAGTGACGTAGTCGCCCGCGTCGGCCGCGACGCTACAGGTCGTCCGGGTCCCGCCGGCGTCCTCGACGGCCACGAAGACATGCCCCTGCGTCGTATTTCGGTAGATTTCGGTCTCGACGGCGTCGGTCCCGTCGTCGACGACGAGTTCGAACGCCGACCCGCGACTCGTTGCGAGCGAGTCGCGCGAGACGTTGACCCGAACGCCGCGGACGCCGACGTCGCTCGCGAGCGTCCAGTCGGCCGTCTCGTTCCTGTCCGTGAAGTTCCGCGCCGCGTCGGTCTGAGAGATTCGCGTGCCCTCGACGTGGTCGACGTACGAGGCGTCCGTCGCGGCCCCCCTGACCGCGGCGAGCGTCGCGGCCGCGTCGCTCCAGTTGCCGAACGTCTCGTCGAACCTGTCGGCGAGTTCGCCGTACGTGCCGCCCTCGCGGTTGGCCTCGTCGAGGAGCGTCCCCGCCCCCGCCTCGACTGCGCCGCCGTGGGCGACCGCCCCGTCGAGGTTCGTGTCGGTCGTCCGGGTTGCGAGGTTCTCCGTGTAAATCGCGGTGTTGAGCGTCAGCGCGAGGCCGACGAGGAGCACCGCGATTGCGAGCGCGGCGACGAGCATCAGCTGGCCGCGGTCGTCGCCACCGAGAGCCCTCTCCCCGGCCGACTCCCTCGCCTCACCAACCGCGTCGCTCGCGCGCTCGAAGGCGTCGGTCACATCCGCCATACGACCACCTCCACGTCGACGACGCCGTACAGCGGCCCTGCGTTGCCGTCCTGAACGAAGTACTCCTCGTCGGCCGCGGCGTCGACCGATTCGAGCGTCTTCGGCGTCTCGACCGCGCGGGGGTCACCGCCCGGAGAGGTACCCGGCTCGGTCAGCGCGTCGTCGTCCGTGAGCGTCACGAGTCGGGTCCGCGAGACGGCGTGGTCGCTCGGCTCGCCCATGTACACGAGGCGGGTCGTCCGCCGGGCCTCCCGGTCGCGCAGGTAGTGCAGGTAGACGTTGAACGCGATGCCGCGGTCCGAGAAGGACTCGTCGAGCATCGCCCCGAACGCGGTCGGCGGCCCGCCGTCGACGTAGTAGCCGCGCGCGTCGATGCCGTAGAAACTCCCGTTTTCGGGGTGCGTGAACAGGACGGTTCGCTTCAGCGCGCCGGTCTCGGCGGCCGCCGTCAGGACGCCGTCACCGACGGCGGCCTGCTGGTTCTCGATGTGTTGGCTCGACGTGCTCGCGGTCAGGGGCGTCACCGCGGTCACCTGCAACGCGAACGTGACGCTGGCGAGGAGCACCATCGCGGCGACGAGCGCTTCGAGCGCGTGGGCCTGTGCGCGAGCCACGGTCACCACACCCTCACCGCGAGCTCGTGGAGGTCGCCGTCGAGGAGAATAGCCCGCCGCGCGGTGACGACGCTCCGGGTGGTCGGGACCGGCTCGCCGGTCGTCTCGACGACGCTCCCGCCCCGCGAGAGCGTGACGTTGAGCCTGTACGACGCCCCGATGCCGGTCGCGGCGTTGGGGTCGGGACTCCCGTAATCACAGTCGCCGGGTGGGGCATCGGGGGGGTCCCCGTCGAAGAACGCCTCGGTGCAGGGCGCGTCGAGCACGTCGGGGTTCTCGTCGTCCACGAGCAGGCGCTGGGTGAGCGAGTCGGCGGCGCGGTTGGCGACCAGCGGGCGGTCCTGTTCGGCCTCGAAGGGGTCGAGAATCTGCGGGATAGTGCCGACGACCCACGCGACCGCGAGGAGGAAGATACCGACGCCGATGGCGAAGTCGATGGTCGTCTGGGCGCGGGCGCTCCGGCCGCTCGTCTCGCGGTGGCCGTCGCCGCGGCCGCCTCGCCGCGTCATCCGACCACCATCCACACCGCGAGCGAGAGCGTCTGGAGGATGACGACGAACTTGACCCCCGAGAGGAGGTCCGCGTTGCGGATGTAGCCGCTGATGAATCCCGACAGCATCGCCTGGATGGTGACGCCGTGGAAGAACAGAAGCGACAGCAGGTCGGGGTCGATGCCGCCGCCGAAGCTCGGCCCACCGGTCGTCGCGCCGCCGGAACTCGACGCCTGCGACGAGAGCCCGGCCATCACGTCGAGGAACTGCGTCTTCAGGATGGCCATCACCGCCAACAGCGTCACGTACGTCATGAGGATGATGGCGACCTGCATCCGGGTCCGCGAGATGCGCTCGCGCTCGATGTCGTCTTGGTTCTCGGAGGCCTGGGCGGCCGTCGTCAGGACCTCGGTTATCTGGCTCGACGCCTCCTGGGCCTTCGTGATGAGCTTGACCGTCCGGGCGAGCCGCGGGATGTGGTACTTGTTGTTGAACTCGACGAGCGCCTCCCTGAGGCTCATCCCGTAGTGGACCTTCGCGTACATCACCTCGAACTCGTCGGCGAGCTTCCCCGAGGAGGTGTCGGAGACGGTCTTGATGGATTCGAGGAGCGTCTGGCCGGTGTCGTTCGCGCTCGATAGCTTGCGGAGGTTGTCGGAGAGCTTTCCCGTGATTGCCGCCCGCGAGTGGACGTTCCACTCGTGGAAGACCGTCAGCGGCACCGCGACGAGGTAGACCGGGACGTAGAACCAGATGAACGTCCCCCAGACGGGGTTGGCTATCATCCCGTCCCACGTCGTCGGGGCGGCCCCGCCGGCGACGGAGACGGCGAGGAGCGCGAGCGCCGCCGGAACCGTCAGCGCGAGGGTGAAAAGCGGATGCTGTTTGAAAAACAGGTGCGGCCGGCGCAGGAGCTCTTTCGTCTTGAACGTCCCCTCGCGGGACTTGATGCGCGAAAAGAGGCTGAACTCGCCGACGTAGCTCTCGACGAGCCCCATGTGGACGAGCCCCTCGCGCTGTTGACCCTGTAGGCGGTCGCTCTTGTCGTCGGGGCTGAGGAAGCCGTCGCCGATTTCGTCCTGTTTCACCGTCGAGACGAGCACGAGGAAACCGACGCCAGTCAGCGGGATGAGCCCGTAAACGGTCGCGTACAGCAGGCTCGACTGGGCCTCCCCGAGCATGCTCATGATGACGAGGATGATGATGAGGAGAAGCGGGAACAGCGACAGCGTCATGTACATCTCGCCGAACAGCTCCATCGTCTCCAGCGTCTGTTCCTGCTGTTGTTTCGCGGTCCGGAGGTGCTTGTCCTTCTTGTCGTCGAGAAAGCCCTGCATGTCGCCGCCGGAGTTGACGATAGAGAGCATGTCCGTCAGGAACTGCGAAAGCTCGTCGGAGGGGGTCAAAAGCGCCTGTTGGCGGATGGCGTTGCGGTAGTCGGTGCCGAAGTACTCCGTCTCCTGGACGATGCTCTGGAACTCCCGGGAGACCTCGCCGTAGGTGTCTTCGGCGCGGGCCATCGCCTCCAGAATCTCCAGTTGGTTCAGCCCGCCCACAGAGAGGGCGTACATGAACGAGACGGCGTCCGACAGAAGCATGTTTATCTCGCGTTTCCGCGCGGACGCCGTCGAGTACGGGATGGCGACGAGCGTCCCGAACCCGCCGGCGAAGCCGAGCGACCCGAAGACGAGCCCCGAGAGGACGACCGCCGCGGGCATCACGAGGGACCGAAGCGTGGCCGCCGTGGCCTCGCTCCCGACCGGAATCCCGAGGCTCAGCGCGTCGGCCGAGACGAGTCCGAGCGCGAAGATACCGTAGCCGACGACCATGCCGACGAGCCACAGCACGAGGCCGACGAGCACGCCGACCGCGAGCGCCCGCGAGAGATAGAGCTCGACGGTGTCGGGCATCCGGGCCTGCTGGAGCTTCTCTTCGACGTCGGCGACGAACTCGCCGTCCGCGTCGAAGAGAAGCTGAAACAGCGGGTAGAAGGCGTCGCCGAGGGTGTCGGTACTGCGGTCGAGCCCGCCCGAGGTGTTCGAATCGAGGTTGCTCATCTACTCCCCCTCACCAGAGTCCGACCCGCGCGCGTCCGCGTCGTCGTCCGGTGGGTCGTCGGTCTCGGCCGCCTCGAAGCCCCCCCACGTCTCGTCTTCGTGGCCTCTCTCGTCGTCCGGATTCTCCCCGTCGTCCGGATTCTCCCCGTCGTCCGAGTTCGCGGCCCGCCCCGCCTCTGACTCCGGCCTCTCGTCGATGCCGAACGCGCCGAAGAAGTCGTCGAGGTCGGCGTCGTCGTTGGGGTCGGACACCGAGGTGGCGTCGTCGAAACCGAACGGTCCGTCGGCGTCTTCGAAGCCGGCCGGTTCGTCGCCGGCGTCGTCCGCCGAGCCGTCCGGTCCGTCGTCGCCGTCTGGACCCGCTTCCAGCGCGGGCGTCTCGTCCTCGCCATCGACCGACGAGGGGCCGCTCTCGCCCTCGATTTCGGGCGTGTCGTCGGCCGGGTCGAGTTCGGACTGGTCGCGCCCCTCGCCGAGTTCGGGGTCGCGGGTCGACCCTTCGAGCGAGTCGAGTTCGCCCCGCTCGCCGGGCGTCGCCTCGACGTCCGGCTCGTCGCGCATGTGGTTGAGCGCCTCCGCGACCTCGCCGACGTCGCGGCCGCGGTAGTCGGGAAACAGCTCGTCTTCGGCTCGACGGAGAATGTCCTGCGCCAGCTTCCGGACGTGTTCGGGCGGGTCGGGGCGGGGGACCATCGCCTCGCTTTCGGGGTCGATGTTGATGTGGACGGACTCCATCTCCCGGAGGTCTTCGAGGCTCCGTTCGAGGTCGTCGGTCGCCATCAGCCCGAGGATGGTGTCCTGGTCGTTGATGAACGCCTGAAACGTCGCCGCGACCTGCGTGTAGGTGTTGAGCCCGCGGTCGATGAGATACGCGAGGATGACCTGCCGCTTGAAAATCTCCAGTTCGAGCGTCTCGTGATTCCAGCCGCGGTCGAACTTTATCTCTTCGAGCGTGTTCGACGAGCCCATCTGGAGGAACTCGTCGGTCTCGGCCTGCCACTGGTAGACGTCCTGGACGTTTATCTCGTCGTTTTCGGGGTCGTAGTGGTTGATTTCGGTGAGCGACTTGTTCCGGCGAACCTTGTTGCCGCCGACCCGCGTCGAGGTCTGGATGGACACGAGGTCGAGGGCGGAGAACATCGTCTTCGAGACGTTGATGGGCGCGGTGGTAAACCGCTTGAGCACCTCGCCGACCGAGTCGGCGTGGAACGTCGTGTAGGTGGTGTGGCCCGTCGACATGACCTGAAACAGCGTCCGGCCCTCCTCGCCGCGAATCTCGCCCATGACGATGTAGTCGGGGCGCTGACGGAGCGCGGCTTCGAGCAGGTCGAACTCGTCGACGTCGCCTTTGTCATCGTCCGCGAACGACGGCCGGGTGACGGAGGCGATCCAGTTTCGCTGGGGGAGTTCGACCTCGCGGGTGTCCTCGATGGAGACGATTTTCGTGTTCGACGGGATGAAAAGCGAGACGGCGTTGAGCGAGGTGGTCTTCCCCGAGGCGGTGCCGCCGGCGAAGATGAGGCTCTTGTCGTTTTCGATGCAGAGCCAGAGGAACGCCATCTCCTCCAGCGAGAACGTCGACCAGTTGATGAGGTCGATGGGCGTAAACGGGACGTCCTTGAACTGGCGGATGGTGTAGTTCGTCCCGTGGTCCGACACCTCGCGGCCGAGGGTGAGCTGTGCGCGCGACCCGTCGGGGAGCGTCGCGTCGACCTGCGGGCGGCGCTTCGAGATGCCCTTCCCGGAGCGCTGGGCGAGTTTCACGACGAAGTCGTCGAGTTCGCCCTCGCCGTGGTAGATGTTCGAGATGATCTGCTCGTAGTCGGAGTGGTAGACGAACACCGGCGAGTTGTAGCCGTCACAGGAGATGTCCTCGACGTTGATGTCGTGTTTGATGCCGTCGATGCGCTCGTAGCCGATGAAGTCCCGCCGGAGATAGTACTGGAGCTTCCGGACTTGGTAGTCGTTCAGGTCGTCGGCGTCGTCGGCGAGGACCGCGCGCTCGGGCCGGGCGGCGATGCCGTCGATACCGCCGAGCGGGGCGTCCCCGTCGGTGTCTCGGGCGCGACTGCCGAAGACCGAGCCCAGCCCGAGACGGCTCCCGAGGCCGCCGAACCGCCCGGTGGTCGCGGCGGTCGTCGACGCGTCGGCCACCGAGTCGTTTCCGCCGCCAAAAAGACCGCCCAGCCCGAGTCGAGACGCGAACCCGGATGATTCCGCCGAGGATTCCGCCGTCACCCCGTCAGCGGCCGACTCGTCGTCGCTTCCGCCGCCCGCCGCCGATGCCGGCGGGTCGTAGAGGTCGTACCGCGAGAGCAGTTCGTACGTCTCGGCTTCGATGACCCGCCCGCGGTTGTCGCGGCCGCCCTCGACGACGCTCTCGTCGCCGTACTTGATGGCAGTCCGGAGCTTGTTCGTGAGGAACTCCGTCAGGTCGTCTTCGATGCGGTTCAGGTACGGTTCGACGACGTAGTACTTCTTTTCGTTTTCCTTGACGGAGTGGAAGATGATGACGAACGCGTAGGGCTTGTTCACCCAGTAGCGCTCGACCTCGCGGAAGTGCGTCTTCTTCTCCATCGGGACGGCCTTTTCGAGGTCGTACCGGTTCGCCAGCGTGGTCGTGCCGTCGACGCTGGAGAAAAACGCCTCCTCGTCGAACTCGGGGTCGACGTCGACCGTGCGCTCGTTGACGACCGCGTCGAGTTCCTTGCCGCGCTGTCCGGCCCGCGCCAGCGCGTTCTCGATGTGGTCGGGGTCGAAGCCCAGCGCCGCCTCCCCGTCGAAGGGGACGATTTCGCCCGCCGAATCTCGCGGGCGAGAGCCGTCGTCCTCGTAGTAGTTCTCGCGTTTGTAGTGTTCCCACAGCCACACGTCCTTGACGACGGGCGTCGTCTCGGGGTCGCAGAAGGCCTCGAACTGCTCGAAGATGTCTCTCGCGTGCGCGCCGCGTTCGCCGACGACGGCCGACACGTCGACCGGGTGACAGCCGAGGAACTCCTCGGGGTCGAGGTCGACGCGGTCCCAGTCGCCCCGAGTGAGCGCCGCGACCGCCCGGTCGTCGTCTTCCCACCGGGACGTTCCGGGCGCGTCGCGTCCCGTCCGCGGGTCGGTCCCGTAGAGCGCTTCTACGTCGTCGTCACTGCCGTATTCGTCGAGAAAATCTGCCCACGTGTACGACCCCACGTGCGCGTTCGACGCCTGCTCCGGAGCGGTGTCGTTCTCCTCGGGTGACGTTACATCACCCGTTAACGCCTTTCGGTCCCCTCCGTCGGCGTCGTCGGTTGCCATTGTGACGGGGTATTCGGGCCGATGGAAAAGTCTTTTTCTCAATCAACTCACAATTTAAGTCCTTTTTAAATCCTATTTTTATACCTGTTTATAAGTTCACGTCGTTTCGCACTCGGAGCGACGGCCGGTAAATCAGGGCTTAATCGTCGCGTGAGTCACCCATCCAGGTGACGGACCATCGCCTGAGGCCAGCGCCTCGCCCCGCCGGGGGTGGGTCGGCAGGGTGGTTGACGAACTGGTTAAAACAAAGCGACGCGGCGGGGGGAGTTCGGACGGGGCGGGCGTGACGGGAGTCCCGCGAGCGGAGCGAGTGGGACTCAGGAACGGCCGCTGGACGAACGAAGTGAGAGTAGCGGGCGTGACGGGATTGAGCAAACGCGGAGCGTTTGCGATGTACGCCGCGTCGGCCGACCGAACGAAGTGAGAGAGGCGGGCGCGGTGGGATTCGAACCCCAGTCGCTCACTCCGTTCGCTCCCTGATTCGAATCCCTCGTGCCGTTTTCACTGCTCACTTCGTTCGCAGGAAAACGGGCGTGACGGGATTCGAACCCGCGATCGAGAGGTTAGGAACCTCTCGCCCTGTCCACTAGGCCACACGCCCCACGGCGCTATCTCTCAGGACCGGTCAAAAATCGCGTGGTTCACACTGGACGGGCAGAAGAGAGAGAAAGTGAGCCGCGTTCACTTCGACGATTCGGTCGAAGCGGACTCGGTCGAAACCGAGTCAGTCGAACTCTCGTCGGTCTCGTCGTCTTCGTCTTCGTCGCCCGTCACGTCCTGCAGTTCGTCTTCGATCTCTTCGCGGCCGCGCTGGAACTCGCCGATGGCCTGCCCGGAGGACCGTGCGAGCTTCGGAATCTTGTTCGCGCCGAACAGCAAGACGACGATGAGCAGGACGACGAGTAGCTCGGGCCCGCCCGGGAGTCCCGGGAACAGTGGGGTGATGGTCTCGAACATCGCTATCTCTGCGTTACCTAGTGGCAATTATAGGCTTTTTGCCTTCTACGGGTTCTGGAAAGACGGAATGTCGTCGCCTCGGAACTCCCGGATCGGCCGAATCGACGCGTCTGGGCGCGTCACTCCTACGAAAAGCTTGTGGCCGGTCGTCGGACGCCCTCGCTCGTGCCGATGTTGGCGACCGTGTCGGGCCGTCACCGGCGGTCCCCCTGAATTTCCGCCGACGGTGATATAATGTGGACGGAGTCGAATGCCATCCGTATGGTCTCAGTTGGCGACGCCGCCCCGGACTTCACCGCACCGCTTACCGATATCGACGGCGACATCGAGTCGTTCACGCTCTCGGAGAACCTCGACGACGCGCCACTCGTCCTCGCGTTCTTCCCCGCGGCCTTCACCGGCACGTGCACCACCGAGATGTGCACCTTCCGCGACCAGATGGCCAACTTCGAGGACGTCGGCGCGACGGTGTACGGTATCAGCATCGACACGCCGTTTACGCTGACGGAGTTCGCCGAGCAGAACGGTCTCAACTTCGGCCTCATCAGCGACACGAACCGCGAACTCGTCGACGCCTACGACGTGGCGATGGACTTCGCGAGCCTCGGCGTCAACCGCGTGGCGAAGCGCGCAGTGTTCGTCGTGGACGGAGACGGCGAGGTCACCTACGCGTGGGTCAGCGACGACCCCGGCGTCGAGCCCGACTACGAGGCGGTCGAGGCCGCCGCCGGGAAACTCGAAGAGCCGAGCGAGGCCGCGTAGAGCCGACCCGCCGCGCGACACGGTAGCGTACCTGATTCGGAGCCCAAGTTCTTTTCTCTCCGTGCGACCACCTTGCGGGTCATGAGCGATACCGAAGACACGCTGAACGGCGGCCGCGTCTACGACCCCGAGGCGGACCACGCCTTCCCCGACGAGAAGCTCAACGAGGTGCTCCCTGTGCTCCTCGACGACGAGGAGGTGACGACGCTCCTCGAAGCGCAGAACGTGAATGCGGTGACGCGCAAGGGCTACAACGACCACGGCCCGAAGCACATCGAAATCGTTCTGAACCGCGCGCTCCGGCTGTACGACCTGCTCAAGGCCGGCGGCTGTGAGTTCAACGGCGCGGCCGAACAGGGGCTCGACGAGGCCGACGAGGCGGTCATCATCGCTCTCGCGGCCCAGCTTCACGACATCGGCCACATTGTCCACCGCGACAACCACGCCTACTACTCCATTCCGCTCGCATCGGACGTGCTCGACCGCTTCCTCCCCGAGTTCTACGACCTCGCCGACGCGGTCCGTATCAAGGCGGAAGTCCTCCACGCCATCCTCTGTCACCACCGCGAGGAGGACCCGCTCACGCTCGAAGCCGGCGTCATCCGCGTCGCCGACGCGCTCGACATGGAGCGCGGCCGGTCGCGCATCCCCTACGAGAAGGGCGGTCGCGGCATCAACACGCTCTCCAGCCGCGCCATCAACAACGTCGTCCTGAAGCCCGGCGAGGAGTCGCCCGTCCTCGTCGAAATCGAGATGGTCAACGCCGCCGGCGTCTATCAGGTCGACAACCTCCTGAAGGCGAAACTCGACGGCTCCGGCCTCGAAGAACACGTCCGCATCGTCGCGGTCAACACGAAGTCTGAAGACAGGCTCGTCGAGCGCATCGAACTGTGAACTACCCTACCCTACTCGCTCCCGGCTGACGCCGTTCGCTCCTTGAGGGTAGGGCTTCCTGCTTCCACGACGCGCTTTGCAGATACAGGTGTATCCACAGGGAGCGCAGTCTCCACAGGCGTTGATTCGGAGTATCCCATTCCTACGTCTTCGAGGCCACGAGAAAGAATGTTCCACGCTGCGTTCGCGTCCCTGTCCGCCTCAAACCCGCAGACGGGACAGGAATGTTCACGGACCCACAACGGCTTCTCCGTCGAGACACCGCACGACGCACACTCTTTGGTCGTCCCTTTCGGGTTGACTGCGACGAAGTGCGTTCCCTCCCGTTCACACTTGTATTCGAGCAACGAGAGGAACGTCCGCCATGCTGCCGACGCCGTGTTTCGACTGTTCGACGGAGACTCCATCATCCTCTTCACGTTCAGGTCTTCGACCGCCACGAAGTCGTACTCCCGAGCGTAGTAGTTCGAGAGTTTGTGCAAGAAGTCACGGCGCTTGCGTCGGAGGTCAGCATGACACTCTGCGACCTGCCGTCGTTGCTTCTCGTAGTTGTTTGACCCGTGTTGCTTCCGCGAGAGCTTCCGTTGCTCGCGTTCCAAGCGGTCGCGTTCGTCGGAGAGGTCGAGCGACCCGACCGCAGTGCCGTCGGTGTCGTGGGCATACTTGAGAATCCCTACGTCGATACCGACGCACCGCTCGGGATTCTCAGGCGGTTCGGGTGGCTCACAGTCCATTTGGACGCCGAACGTGGCGAACCACTCGCCCGTCGGTTCCTTCTTGACCGTGACCTGCTTGAGTGTCGCGTCGTCGGGGATGGTGCGGTGGAGCCGAATCGGTATGTCTGCGAGTTTCGAGAGTGACAGGACAGTCTGACCGCCCTTCTTGTCGAGCTTGAAGCCAGACTGACTGTACGTGAAACT
>ENA-ORDC01002422-ORDC01002422.1-marine-metagenome-genome-assembly--contig:-NODE-2422-length-11260-cov-3.876598_pt1 | contig 11260 bp, 11 predicted proteins | sample MGYA00237783_ERZ508515 | MGnify/ENA primary metagenome ERZ508515 (study PRJEB26186, sample SAMN06268792) | marine metagenome | isolation source: Eden Landing Ponds, San Francisco, CA, USA | place...
CCCATGGACCACGAGGTGGCCGACGCGGATCGCGCCGGCCAACTCCACCACGTCGAGCTGTACGCGTCGGATCTCGACGCGTCGATCGACTTCTGGGGCTGGCTGCTCGGCGAACTCGGCTACGAACCCAAGAACGAGTGGGAGACAGGACGATCGTGGATCAATGGGCCGACCTACGTCGTGCTGGTCGATTCCGACGAGGAGGGGCCGGCCTTCGACCGAAACGCGCCGGGGTTGAACCACCTCGCCTTCCACGCCGGCTCCCGCGAGCAGGTCGATCGGATCGCCGACGGCGTCCGGAAGCGATCGGACGCGTCGCTGCTCTATCCCGAGCAGCATCCCTACGCCGGTGGCTACTACGCGCTGTACTGTACGGATCCGGAAGGCGTCAAAGTAGAAGTCGTCGCGCCGGAGTGAGGAGGGCCGAACGCCGGGTCGAAGCGCCCGCCGCAGTTTACGCTGTCGCGTACCGTCCGTCCGCGGTCCGCTGGAGGTGCCCGGCGTTCTGGAGTTCTCCCAGGACGCTCAGGAGACACAGTTTGCCGAGGTCGAGGATCTCGTCGAGTTCGTCGATCGTCGCCGCGCCTGCGGCGTCGAGCGCGAGGTAGCACAGCTTCGACTGCGCGGTGCCCAGGTCGTCGGGAAGCTCGATCTCGGCGGCAGCGGCGCCGACGAGCTTCTGTTCGGCGGTCGCGCTCATCCGCTCCACCCACCGGCGAGGTCGCCGGCGACGTTCTCCTTCCAGTCGGTGTGCCCGCTCTCGCAGGCGGGGCTCTCGGCGAGGTGGTCGACGAAGCCGGCGCCGGGGTCGGCGAGGGCGGCGCCACAGAACGAGCAGGTCGAGGGGTCGGACCAGTTCGAGGGGGTGTTGGTGGCGGCCATGCGTACCTATTGCTCCAACGTCCCGGTGTATAAACTTTACCAGAGATATTATTATACACCTAATACAGTATTAGGATCTCTCCATGGTGGGTCGTACCGATCCACGAACGGCCGTGCGTGAGGGAGTGGCGTAGCCACCGCTGGGAATGTGATACGATGACGAAGGGATCCCGAGGGCAGTTCGACACGTCGCTTTGCTTCCGCCGCCGCTACAGCAGGTAGCGGTCCGGATCTGCGCCGAGGTCGACGAACTCGTCCGTCGCGTCGACGAGTTCCTCGGCCGTCGAGGCCTCGAAGGAAAGCACCTCCACGCGCACGCCCTCGTGGCGGAGATGCGAACAGAGCCGCGCGAAGTCGCCGTCGCCGGTACACAGCACCATCGTGTCGACGTGGGAGGCGAGCGTGACGGCGTCGAGGCTGATCCCCACGTCCCAGTCGGCCTTCTTCGAGCCGTCGCCGAACGTCTTGATGTCCTTGATGCGGGTCTCGAAGCCGATGTCGACCAGCGCCTCGAAAAACGACTCTTCCTCGGGCGAGTCGGCGCGGATGACGTAAGCGATGGCGCGGGTGATCTGACGGTCGTGGACGGCCTCCTCCAGGAGAGCAGCGTAGTCGATGTTGCGCGAGTAGAGGCTCTGGGCCGTGTGATAGAGGTTCTGCGCGTCGGCGAGCACCGCCACGCGCTGGCCCGAGTGAACGTTCTCCATGTGGCTCCGTGGTGGGGCCGCCCAGATAGCTCTTTGGCTCGGGCGCCGCTGTTGCCGGCCCCCACGGCTCGTTCGACTGGATCTACCCGTCACCCCGTTCAGGTCCACTCCCGGAGACAGTCGAACGAACAGAACCGCAGGTCGACGACCGGGCTCTCGCCGCCGTCGGTCGCGGTCTCGCGGTCGTCCGTCCCTCCCTCTTGCTCGACGTGGGCCCGCAGGGTGTACGCCGGGTCGTCCTCCCGTCGACAGTTCGCACAGCGCATACTCCCACTCCACACCGGATCACCGTTGTTATGGGCTCTATACGGCCGCGAAACCGGACGGACCGAAGGGCTGTTCAGACGCCCGGTGAGGACTGATTCGAACCCCAGTCCGACGCTGGGTCACGGCCATTTATCGGGTCGAGGACCGAACCCCGACTCATGACTCGAGATGTGCTGTTCGTCGGCGGGGGACGATTCATCGGCCGCCACGCGGTCGAACGGTTCCGCGACGCCGGCTACGACGTGACGATACTCACCCGCGGCGAGCACGAGAACCCGTTCGCCGCCGACGACGGAGTCTCCAGGATTCAGGGCGACCGCACCGACGAGGACGCCCTCGCGGAGGCCGCCGAGGCGGTCGACCCCGACGTGGTCGTCGACCTCGTGGCGTATCACCCCGACGAGGTGCGGACGGCGACGCGGGTCTTCGCGGACGTCGAGGCCTACGTCTACGTCTCCAGCGGCGCCGCCTACGGCGTCGAGGAGGTGCCAAAGCGCGAGGGCGAGACGGGACTTCACCCCTGCTCGGACGAGCAGGCGACCGACGACTCAAGGGAGACCTACGGCCCGCGCAAGGCCGAGGGGGACCGCGCCGTTTTCGACGCGGCCGAACGCGGCGTGAACGCGATGAGCGTCCGGCCGACCGTGGTGTACGGCCCCCACGACTACACCCGTCGGTTCGACTACTGGGTCCAGCGCGTCGCCAACTACGACCGCGTGCTCGTCCCCGGCGACGGCTCGTCGCTGTGGCACCTCGTCGCCGTCGAGAACGTCGCCCGCGCGCTCCTGACCGTCGCCGAGGAAGGGAGTCCCGGCGAGGCCTACAACGCCGGCGACTGGACGCTCCTCCCGCTGGCCGAGATCGTCGAGACGATCGAGGACGCGCTCGACACCGAGGTCGAGATCGTCACCGCGGGCGAGCGCGAACTCGCCGCGGGCGACCTCGAACCGACGGACGTCCCGCTCTATCGCGAGCGGCCGCACGTCCTCGACACGCACAAACTCCGTTCGCTGGGCTGGCACCCCGTCGCGCCCGCCGAGGCCATCGCCGAGACGGTCGCCCACTCGCCGGCGACGGACGCGAGCGCGGCCGACCGGGGCCCCGACCGCGAGCGCGAAGAGAGCGTCCTGCGTGTCCTCGACACGCTCTGACGCTTCGAGGGGAAACCGTTTCAATCGGGACGGCGAACCCGACAGTATGTTCGAGAAGTCGACGTGGATCCGGCTCCCGCGGAACGTGGTGGTGGGCCACGGGGTCCTGGCCGAAACTGCGGAGGCGGTCGCGGAGTTGCGCCTCGCGGGCGACCCGCTTGTCGTCACGAGTCCGACGCCGGCCGAGGTAGCCGGCGACCAGGTGCGCGCGGCCTTCGCTGCCGACGGCGCCGAGCCCCGCGAGATTCGGATCGACGAGGCCAGCTTCGGCGCGGTCGAGGAAGTCATCGAGGTCGCCGCCGACGAGTCGGTGGGCTACCTCGTCGGCGTCGGCGGCGGGAAGGTCATCGACGTGACGAAGATGGCCGCCGAGGACGTGGGCAAGGGCTTCGTCTCCGTCCCGACCGCCGCGAGCCACGACGGCATCGTCTCCGGGCGCGCGTCGATCCCCGAGGGCGACACGCGCCACAGCGTCGCCGCCGACCCGCCGCTCGCGGTGGTGGCCGACACGGAAGTCCTCGCCGACGCGCCCTGGGAACTGACGACGGCGGGCTGTGCGGACATCATCTCCAACTACACCGCGGTGCGGGACTGGCAGCTGGCCAACCGGCTGAAAAACGTCTACTACTCCGAGTACGCCGGCGCGCTCTCGCAGATGACCGCCGAGATGCTCGTCGAGAACGCCGACTCCATCCGCCCGGAACTCGAGGAGTCGGCCTGGATCGTCACGAAGGCGCTGGTCTCCTCGGGCGTCGCGATGTCGATCGCCGGCTCCTCGCGACCGGCCTCGGGCGCCGAACACCTCATCTCCCACCAGTTAGACCGCATCGCGCCCGAACCCGCGCTCCACGGCCACCAGGTCGGCGTCGGCTCGATCGTGACCGAGTACCTCCACTCGGGCCCGAAGGGGCGGTGGCGCGACATCCGCGACGCGCTCGCGAGCATCGACGCGCCGACGACGGCCGACGAACTGGGCATCGGCGACGACGTGATGATCGAGGCGCTGACGACCGCCCACGAGATCCGCGACCGCTACACCATCCTCGGTGACGGCGTGAGCGAGGCCGCCGCCCGCGAGGCCGCGTCGGTGACCGGCGTTATCTGACCGCGGTTGCGGGTGTGGTCTGATCGTCATTCCCCGTCTCGCCACAGTCGGGGGACGACGCGCTCGAAGCCGACCGCGGTGAGCGCGCCGAGCGCGAGCCCCCAGACGAGGTGACTCGCCAGGAGCGGCCACGTGAGGTTCGGGATCGACGCGGGGATATCGAGCAGGCGCAGCCACACCGGCGCGACGAGTCCGGCCGCGACGAACCAGAGCGCCACTCCCCAGGCGGCGCCGATGCCCACGTAGGTACCGGCCTCGCCGCGGTAGCGCTCGGGCGCCAGCGAGAGCAGGCTCACGAAGACGAAGCCGAAGACGACGCTGTGGAACTCGTGTGTGAGCCAGCCGATCACGGGGTCGGCGGTCCCGTAGAAGACGCCGATCCCCGCGACGGAACCGCCGAGCGCGATCGAGACCGCGCCGTAGACGACCCCCGCGAGGACGGCGGCGACGAGCGTGACGACCAGATGCGGCGTGGCGGGGCGAACGCCCGCGAGGTCCGACCGTCGCTGCAGTTGCAGGGGTTCGGGCGACGCCCGGGGGAGCGTGACCGTGACCGTCGAGCCGTCGTCGACGGCCGTCTCGACCCCGCCGCCGTAGTCCTCGACCAGCAGGCGGACGACGTTCAGGCCGAAGCCCGTGCCGGGGTTGTCGAAGCTCCCGATGTCCCCCTCCTCGAGCAGCGCCCGCTCGCTCTCGGGGAGACCCGGCCCCTCGTCGCGGACGCTGATCCGGACCGTCGTCGCCGTCGCTTCGACCGACACCTCGACAGCGGACTCGTCGCCCGCGTGGACGACGGCGTTCTCGACCAGGTTCCCGACGACCTGGTCGAGGCGGTCGTTGGCCCGCACCGCCGGCGTCTCCGGGTCGACGGCGACCGATATCTCGGCCTCGGGGTATTCCTCGCGCACGCGCGAGACACACGATTCGATGACGGCGGCGACGTCGACCGGGCCGGTCGCGACCCGCTCGGTGCCGGCGCTGCGCGTGAGGTACTTCACCTCCTCGATGGTCTGCTCGATGTCGGTCGAGCGGCGTTCGATGACCGCCGTGGCCTCGCTCCCCCGGTCCTCGAGGGTGGCGTAGCCGCGGATGGCCGTCAGGGCGTTGAGCACCTCGTGGCGGAGCTTTCGGTTGAGGACGGCGAGGCGGTTGGCCTGCTGGCGGAGTTCGCCGCGCTGGCGGCGGGTGCGCGCGGCGTAGAGCCCGGTGAGCGTGCCGCCGACGCTCCCGCCGATCAGGAAGTTCGCGAGGTACGTCTCCGACCGGGCCGCCGCCATCCCCATGTCGGCGGTCGAGCCCAGCAGCGTGAGGACGACGAGGACGAGCATCGCGCCGGCGCCGGCGACACACCACGCCGCCGTCGTGCGGACGAGCGCCCGTTCGACGTCGGCGACGGCCAGCGCCACGCCGAAGGCAGCGAGGCCGAGGCCGAGCGCCAGCGGGACGACCCCGGCGAGGTAGAAGCGCACGGGGTCGTCGTAGATGGCGAGCGTGACGGTGAACCTCGTGAGGAAGAAACCGACGCCGGCGATGACGAACCCGCTGTAGTTGAGACGTGTGTCCATCGTCGAGCGATACAGACGGAATGCGACGGCGGACAATAAGCGTGCGGGGCGGTGACAGTCGAGACGGGACGCCGCCAACCGTCAGTGACTCCGTGGGCCAGTCGTCGGAAGGCCCGACTGTGAGGCGATAACAGTTTCTCGAACGCGAGCGACTAGTCCGTCAGAGTCGTCTCGGTGGTCCCGCCCTCTCGGACTCGTACTTCGAGCGTCGCGTCGCTCCCGTCGAGCCCGAACGTTCGCTGGATCCGATAGTTCGTCCTCGCGTTGACAGTGGCCTCCAGAACGACGGACTCGCTGATCCCGGAGTCGGTGATGACGTCCTCGAATCGCCGTTCGTTCGGTCCCACGATTGTGACCGTGTCCTCGAAGTACGTCTCCAGAACGTCTCCGCTCTCGTACGTGTTGTCGGTTCCGACGTTCACCTCGCTGGGCCGGAACAGTCGGACATCGAGAAGTACCCGTGTCTCCATTTCGGTCGCGAATTTCAGATCCAGCGACGGCTGGCTGTCTCCGGAGAAACATCCCGAGAACGGGATAGCGATGAGCGGGAGACCGGTTTTGACGAACTTCCGTCTGCTGACGGTCATGTCGTGATATTTTTTTTAATTGTCATAGGTGCAACGGTCTCTCGCTCCGTTGCGACGGGACGAGCGGTTCATTCCCGTCCGCTCTGCTGCTGAACCCGCTCACTCCACGGAGTAGCCGTCGAACTTCCCGACGGCGTGGCGATAGGAGACCAGCGAGAGCGCGAGCGCGAGACAGACGGTGACGGTGACCCCGGAGACGAGCGCGGGGGCGTTCAGCGTCCCCGAGTGTGCGTACTCGGCGAGCGCGCCGAACCCCGGCACCGAGACGGCGACCATTCCGGCCGTGTAGACCGCCGAGGCCGACTTGTTCGGCACCTTGACGCTCCCGCCGAGCAGCCCCTCCGAATCGGGCGGATAGTGGACGCCGAGCGCGAGCGAGAGCGTCGGCGCCAGCACGCAGAGCGAGAGCGCGAACGCGACCGACGCGAGGACGACCAGCGGCGGCGCGGCCCCGAGGGCGACCCCGACGCCGAGCGCCCCGCCGGCGACTATCGGGACGCCGGGGAGCACGACCGCCAGTGCCTTCGAGCGGACGATCGTCTCACTGGAGGGCCCCGACGTGAGCACTGCGGGGAGCGCGTCGCCCTCGGTGCCGAGCGGGTTGAGCGTGAAGCCGCTCCCGATGGCGATGGCGCCGGTGAACGCGACGATGGCGGGGTAGAGCGCGGCCGAGAAGGGGCCGTGGTAGACGAGCTGTTCGGCCATGATCAGGCCGAGAACGGCGCCGGGGTAGACGTAAAACAGCGTCTTCGGGGTGCGCTTGGTTCGGCGCCAGGTCACCTCGACGAGCGTGGCCGTCGGGCGCGGGAGGACCGTCGCGAGCGCGTCGCGGACCGCGTTGGGTTCGTCGGCGGGCGCCTCGACCGCCGCGTTGGGAGTTCCGAGCGCGCGGTCGTCGTACCAGACGGCGTCGGCCAGTCGGACCGCCGCGGCGATCGCGACGACGATCAACCCCGCAGTGAACAGGACGAACGCGCCCGCACGGGCGGGCGAGGCGGCGCCGCCCGGCACCGTGAGCAAGAGGAGGTCGCCCGCCCAGGCCAGCGGGGTCGGCCGCAGCGCCGCCGTGACCTGCTCGCGGGTAAAGAGGACGAGGTAGAACACGCCCATCAGCGCGACGCCGAGGCCGACGCGGGCGTTGCCCGAGAGGTCGTACCCCTCCAGGACCCAGCGGGCGGCGAAGCCGACCGGGATGGTCAGGACGCTCGTGACGACGAAGATCCAGAAGCTCCCGACCGCGAGCGAGACGGCGGCGACCGGCGACCCCGAGCCGATGGCGAAGGCGAGCGCGGCGGCGAGTGCGGCCGGCCACAGCATCGCCGTCCAGATGAACGTCTGGCGGGCGGCGTTGCCGACGACCACCGCGCCCGTCGTCGTCGCTGTCAGGAACGCGACGTAGCGGTCCTTGAACTCGCTGTTGCCCGCCGCGGCGCCGAGCACGCCCAGCAAGGTCAGGAGGACGAATCCCGACAGCGCCGCCCGGCGGATCCGGTCGGCGACGACGCCCACTTCGCCGCCGGCCAGTCGGATCCCGTACTGGTAGGCGCCCGTCGTTCCGACGCCAGCGAGTTGCAGGCCGAAAAAGACCGGGAGCGCGACGAAGACGGCGGTCATCCGCGTCGAGTCGGTCACCCGCCGGTAGGTCTGTCGCAGCGTCGTGCGCGCGACGACCGTCACCGGTCGCCAGGACGAGCGTTGCATGGCTGTCAGCTCCGGTCGGCCGGGGCGTTCGGGCCGGCGGAAACCCCATCCAGCGTCTCGACGCCGCCCGCGTCGTCCGTCGTCAGTTCGAGGAAGGCCTCTTCCAGCGTCTCGCTGTCGCGGCTGGCTTTCAGCGCCTCCGGGGCGTCTTCGGCGAGCAGTTCCCCGTCGTAGAGCAGGCCGACGGTGTCGGCGAGTTCGTCGACCACGGGGAGCATGTGCGTCGAGAGGAAGACGGTCGTCCCGCCGGCGCGCAACTCGGAGAGGACGGCCTTGGTCGTCCGCGCCGCCGCCGGGTCGAGGCCGCTGGTCGGTTCGTCGAGAAAGACCACTGCGGGGTCGTGGACCACTGCCTGGACGATGCTCGTCTTCTGTTTCATCCCCGTGGAGTAGGTTTCGATGCGGTCGTCGACCGCGTCGAGGTCGAACCGGTCGAACAGGTCGGGGACGCGCTCGCGTTTGACCGTCGGGTCGAGTCCGCGCACGTCGGCCATCGCCGAGAGCTGTTCGCGGGCGGTGAGTTTCTCGTAGAGCGGCGGCGTGTCGGGCGCGTAGCCGATCTGTGCGCCCAGGCGGTCGCGCTCGCGGACGTCGACGCCGGCGACCGTCGCCGACCCGTCGCTGGGGCGGGTCAGCCCGGTCAGCATCCGCATCGTCGTCGTCTTGCCGGCACCGTTGGGGCCGAGAAAGCCGTAGATCCGTCCCTGCTCGACCGAGAGGTCCAGCCCGCTGACGGCCGCGACGTCCCCGTAGCGCTTGGTCAGCCCCGATGCCTCGATGACCGCCACGATAGACACAGTAGGGACGAACGGAGTGCTAAAGGTTGCGGTGGCCGCGACGGGCTGTTTCCGCCTGTGACCGCGCTTTCCTCACCTTCCACGCTGGTACGCTTCCCTCACCTTCCACGGTGGCGCGCGCCGTCGCGCCCTCCGTGGCGCGACGTATTCGCGCGAGGGACGAGCACCGAGGAGGAACGACGAGGCGCGCAGGAGGCTGGGGAGGCGTGAGGCTCGCGCCCACCCGAACAACCGCCGTTCACAACACGTCTCAGCAGAATCATCCTGGTGGACTGAAAGGGCGAGGCGCGCTCGCGTCCAGTTCAGTCGCCTGAGCGTGGCCCTATTCTCGCGGGCGGTGCGGAGAGCGAGAATATCCCGCTCAGCGACCGCGAGCGGGGCGAGGGCTTTCAGCTCTCACGGTCACCTGCGGTCGCGGTTGCGGTGGTGTCTGCGGTCGCGGTTGCGGTGGTGTCTGCGGTCGCGGTTCCGTCTGCGGTCTTGGTTCCAGTTAGCGAGCGGGGCGAGGGCTTTCAGCTCACTCCGATGAGTACGACTGCGGTATCCGCGGTCCGGCAGCGAGTCAGGAGTGGACCACGACAGATACGACACACTCCCGGAGAGTATTGCCAGCTTCGGGGCTGAACGAACGCCCACGTTTATCCGGGAGCACTCGAACGTCGGGACGAATGTCGGTCGGTGAGGTGTCACGGGAGCGGGTGGAGCAACGGCTGGTATCGCTCGACGAGGCCTTCGAGTCGTTCCCGGTCAATCAGACGACGCTGACGGTCGCACCGGAAACCTACCGACAGGTCCGCGAGCAAGCTCAACAGGGACTGGTCGACGCCTACGTCCAACTGTCCAACGACGCCGGCCAGGTCCTCCTGGGCGAGGGCGACGGCGGCGCCGTCCCGAACGTCGAACCGAGTCCCGGCGAGACGCTCGTCGACGGCGTCTGTCGCGCCATCGACGACCTGACCGGTGTGGAGTGTACTCTCACCGGCCTCGAACGGGTGACGATACTCGGCGTCTGTCGCGAGGACGCTGACGAACCCGATCCGGTCTACCGCCTGGTCGTCGTTTTCGCCGGCGACGCCGTCGGCGGCACCGCTGGCACCGACTTCGAATGGGTCGACGCCGTCCCCGAATCCGCCCTCCCCGCCCACTGAACCGGCGTCGTGCTGTCTGTATCTCTGACCGCCTGTGATGGACGTCCCCCAGCGCTCGCTGCCGTACCTGCGACCGGCGGCGACTCAGCGACCGCAGACCACACCGCGACCGCATTCGATCCCGAGAGATGGAAGCCCTCGCCGCGCTCGCGGTCGCTGTCTCCGGAAATCGAAGATTTCCGGGATCGAGACGGAGCAAAGCTCCGTCGGACTCGTCGGAAGAGCTTCGCTCTTCCGAGATGACGAGAGAGCTCCGCTCTCTCGAACCAAGCGGGATATCCGCGCTCTCCGCACTGCCCGCGCGGATAGCCCGCTCACCGACTGAACTGAACGCGAGCCCGTCTCGCCCTTCCAGTCCGCCAGGATAGATCTGTCGTGACGAGCGTTCGAGCGTTCACCGTCGAATCGGCCTGTGCGACCTTCCACGTCGAATCAGCCTGTGAAACATTATTTTCCTGGTGGACTGAAAGGGCGAGGACCGCTCGCGCTCGTGTAGTCGTCTCCGGGACCCCTATCCGCGCGGGCGGTGCCGAGAGCGCGGATATGTCCCGGAGCGACCGCGAGCGGGGCGAGGGCTTTCAGCGCACAGGATCGACTGCGGTCGCGGTGCCGTCTGCGGATGCGGTCGCAGTTTTTGTGACTCGTGGCGAGCGGGGCGAGGGCTTTCAACGCACAGGATAACTCGCGGTCTCGGTGCTGTTCGCAGTCGCAGTGGCGTCTGCGGTTTCGGTTACAACAGATCGAGAGGGGGAGCCTCGCGCTCGATCGGTGTCCGATAACCGTACTGGCTAAGTGCGCCCGAACCGAACTCGGGGGTATGAACGAGCGCGAACTGGGTTCCTCGGGCGTCACGGTGTCGGAAGTCGGCTTCGGCGCGTGGGTCGTCGGCACGGACTGGTGGGGCGACCACACCCGCGAGCAGGCCATCGACATGCTTCACCACGCCGTCGACCGCGGCGTCACGTACTTCGACACCGGCGACGTCTACGGCCACGGCGACTCCGAAGAACTCGTCGGCGAGGCGCTGGGCGAGTACCGCGACGAGGTGACCATCTCGACGAAGGTCGGCTACGACTTCTACAACAACCCGCAGGCCGGTCACGGCGAACTCCCCAAGCGGGTCGATTCGGAGTGGATCGAGACGGCGCTCGACCGCTCGCTCGAACGGTTGGGGATGGAGTACGTCGACCACCTGATGCTCCACAACGCGAACACCGGCGAGGTCGACGCCGACGTGCTGGAGACGCTCGACGCGCTCGAGGAGTCGGGCCGCGTCGAGTCGGTCGGCTGGGCGCTCGGGCCGTCGATCGGCTGGCTCGCCGAGGCCGAACGCGCCGCCGAGGAGGGCTT
>ENA-ORDC01002425-ORDC01002425.1-marine-metagenome-genome-assembly--contig:-NODE-2425-length-11246-cov-2.521264_pt1 | contig 11246 bp, 11 predicted proteins | sample MGYA00237783_ERZ508515 | MGnify/ENA primary metagenome ERZ508515 (study PRJEB26186, sample SAMN06268792) | marine metagenome | isolation source: Eden Landing Ponds, San Francisco, CA, USA | place...
CAGCCGCTATATCGAGGAATCGGATTTCGAGCTTCGGTATCCGGATTATCGGACAGGGTACGAAGAGGTGCTTCGTACCAGCCGAAAGATGAAAGATGAAAGATGAAAGAGATAAAGCCGGGCCGCGCGGAGCGCGGCCCGCTCATTTTTTCTTTGGGCTTGCGTCTTTCGGCTTTTGACTGGTCATCGACTGATCACTCAGTCAATCACCATAACCGCATCCATCTCCACACCGGCCCCCTTGGGCAATTCCGCTACGCCAATGGCTGCCCGTGCGGGATAGGGCTGATCCAGGTAGGCACTCATCAAGTCATTGACCAGGCCGAAATGGCTCAGGTCGGTGAGGTAGATGTTGAGTTTGACGATATTGCGCAGCGCACCGCCGGCGGCCTCGCACACCGACGCCAGGTTGTCGAACACCTGACGGATCTGCGCGTCCATGTCGCCGTCCACCAGGGTCATGGTGGACGGGACCAGCGGGATCTGGCCGCTGAGATAGACGGTATCGCCCACTTTGATGGCCTGGGAGTAGGGACCAATGGCCTCGGGCGCCTGATCAGTCTGGATAACGGAGCGATTGGGCATTTTCACAACCTCACGGGTCGGGGGCGCTTGCCCCGGTTCAGGCGGTCAGACGGCTGACCCGGACCACATTGGGCAGGGTGCGGATGCGTTTGATGATCCGCGCCATGTGCACCCGGTCCCGCACCGTGGCGGTGACATGGATAATGGTCAGGGTGGCGTCCTTCTCCGCCATGGTAATGGTTTCGATGTTCGAGCCCAGCTCGGACAAATGCGTGGCCAGCGTGGCCAGCACCCCTTTCTTGTTGACCAGTTCAATGCGCAGCGCGGCACTGAATTCCTGATCCACGTCCGAATCCCAGTGCAGCGCCAGCGCCTTCTCCGGGTTGTCGCGCATTTCGGACAGCAGATTCTTGCAGTTGTCGCGGTGGACCACAATGCCGCGCCCGGCACTGAGATGGCCGATGATGTTGTCGCCCGGCAGCGGGTGGCAGCACTTGGCATAAGTGACCAGCAGTCCTTCCGTGCCCCGGATGGCCAGGGGCTTGCCGTCCGAGGTGGCGCCGCCCTGCTCGCTCTCCGGATAGCCCGCGAGCTTGCGTGCCACCAGCGGCGCGAGCCGGTTGCCCAGGCCGATATCCTCCAGCAGGTCATCCAGGGACGCGTACTGATTGCTGGCCAGTTCCGCCACCACGCGTTCAATGGGCAGATCATTGATATCAAGATCATGTTCGGCCAGCGCTTTTTCCAGCAGACGCTCGCCCAGCTGCACCGAGTCCTCGCGACGCTGGTGCTTGAGAAAATGCCGTATGTTGGAGCGTGCCTTGCCGGTGACCACGAAGTTGAGCCAGCCCGGACTGGGCCGTGCGTTCGATGCGCGAATGATCTTGACCGTCTGCCCGGATTCCAGGGGCGTGGACAGCGCCGCCAGCCGGCCGTCGATCTGCGCGGCGACACAGGTGTTGCCCACAGTGGTGTGCACGGCATAGGCGAAGTCGACGGGCGTGGCGCCGTTGGGCAGTTCCTTGATTTCGCCCTTGGGTGTAAAGATATAGACCTCGTCGGGGAAGAGATCCACCTTGACGTTCTCGATGAACTCCATGGAGTTGCCGGCCTTCTGCTGCATTTCCAGCAGCCGGTTCATCCAGGCCTGGGCGCGTCCCGGGGCGCCGCTGCCCTGCTCGTCCTCGTCCGCTTTGTAGAGCCAGTGCGCGGCGATGCCGTTGTTGGCCATGGCCTCCATTTCCTCGGTGCGGATCTGGATCTCCAGCGGCAGCCCCGTGTGTGCCTTGAGGGTGGTGTGCAGCGCCTGATAGCCGTTGGTCTTGGGAATGGCGATATAGTCCTTGAATCGGCCCGGAATGGGGGTGTAGTAGTTGTGCACCGCCCCCAGCACGCGGTAGCAGCTGTCCACGCGGTCGACAATGATGCGAAAGCCGTAGACATCCATGATCTCGGCAAACGGCTTGCGCTGTTCCTTCATCTTGGTATAGATGCTGTAGAGGTGTTTCTCCCGGCCCAGCACCCGGCCCTCGATGCCCTCCTGTTCCAGGCAGTGTTCGATGCTCGCCTGCAGCTGGCGCAGGATTTCCTTGCGGTGCCCGCGCGCCTGCTTGACCGCCCGGGCGATGCGTTCCGCGCGCATGGGATAGAGCGCATTGAAGCCCAGATCCTCGTATTCCACGCGCATGTTGTACATGCCCAGACGATTGGCGATGGGCGCGTAGATTTCCAGGGTTTCGTTGGCGATGCGCTTGCGTTTTTCCGGCGGCATGGCGTGCAGGGTGCGCATGTTGTGCAGCCGGTCGGCGAGTTTGACCAGTACCACCCGGATATCGCGGGTCATGGCCAGCATCATCTTGCGCAGGTTTTCCGCCTGCTGTTCGGCGCGCGACTCGAATTCGATCTGGTCGATCTTGGACACACCGTCGACCAGCTCGGCCACCCCCGAGCTGAACAGCGAAGCGAGTTCGCGCTTGCTGGTGGCGGTATCCTCGATGACGTCATGGAGCATGGCGGCCATGAGCGATTCATGATCCATGTGCATGTCGGTGAGGATATGCGCGACCGCGAGCGGATGCGTGATATAGGGATCACCGGTGCGCCGGTACTGGCCCTCGTGGGCCTGTTGCGCGTAATCGAAGGCGCGCACGACCTGATCAATCTGATCGTCGTCCAGGTAGCTTTTCAGCCGTTTGACGAGGGGTTCAATGGAGGGCAATAGCGTGCGCCAAGGGTCGAAGTCTCGGATGCATACAGGGCAAGCCTGGAGCTGACGCCGCAAGGGGGCCGGGTTGGGCGCGCACCGCGCCCGCCCGCTTATTGCTCGCCCAGTGCTTCCGTAAGCAGGGCCAGTTCGTCCACGGCTTCGCCGCTTTCGGATTCCTGGGCCCCGGCCGCGGCCTCGCTTTCCAGCGATTCGGAGCTGGTCAGCCCCTCGGCGATCTCGCGCAGGGCCACTACCGTGGGCTTGTCGTTCTCCCAGCCCACCCGGGGTTCCTTGCCACCGGTCTGGAGTTGACGAGCACGCTTGCTGCCCACCAGTACCAGCTCGAAGCGGTTATCGAGCCGTTCCAGACAATCTTCAACGGTAACGCGTGCCATTTCGGTTCTCCTGTATCGGGGCGACCATTCTACTGCCGGCTGCGGTTGCCGGACAACAGCTCCCGCAGGGTGGATTCGAGCGCCGGCGCCTGACGATCGATATGCAGTCGACGGGCCTGGATAATGGCGGACAGATCCCCGCGCGCCCGGGCGAAGTCGTCGTTAATCACCAGATAGTCGAATTCATTGTAGTGCGTCATCTCGCGTTGGGCGCCGGCCAGGCGTTCGTCGATCACGTCTTCGTCGTCCTGGCCCCGGCCCTGCAGGCGTTGCGCCAGCTCGTCCAGGCTGGGCGGCAGAATGAAGATGCTGGTGGCCCCGGGCATGAGCCGGCGTACCTGCTGCGCGCCCTGCCAGTCGATTTCCAGCACCACGTCCTCGCCCTGGTTCAGGGTGTGATTCACCCAGTCGGCGGAGGTGCCGTAGAGGTTGCCGAAAACCTCGGCGTGTTCGAGAAAACGGCCCTCTTCCACCTTGCGCACGAATACCGAGCGGTCCAGGAAGTGGTAATTGACCCCTTCCTCTTCGCCCGGGCGCTGCGGCCGGGTCGTATGGGAAATGGACAGCCGCAGACCGGGCGTTTGTTCCACCAGGGCATTCGCCAGACTGGTCTTGCCCGCGCCCGAAGGGGCGGAAATGATGAAGAGTGTGCCGCGTTCAGCCATCTGGGCTCCTGGTCCTATTCCAGATTCTGGATTTGTTCGCGCATCTGTTCGATGAGCACCTTGAGTTCGACCGCCGCCCGGCTGGTCTCTCCCGCCACCGATTTCGAGGCCAGGGTATTGGCTTCCCGGTTCAGCTCCTGCATGAGAAAGTCCAGGCGTCGGCCCACCGCGCCGCCTTCATCCAGAATGCGACGGACCTCGTCCACGTGTGCGTCGAGCCGGTCCAGCTCCTCGGCCACGTCCATCTTTTGCGCCGTCAGTGCCAGTTCCTGTTCGAGGCGTTCCGGCTGGGCGTCGCCGGCGCATTCGCGCACCCGCTGGTACAGCCGTGATCGCAGCTGTTCCAGGATCTGCGGCAGCGCCGCGCGTATCCGGTCGGCCTCGGTGTGCACCGCGTCCAGGCGACTGTACAGCAGTTGACGCAATTCTTCGCCCTCGCGCTCGCGGGTGGCCACCAGGCTGTCCAGGGCCTCATCGAGCAGCGCCAGTGCCTGCTCGCCCCGGCTCTGGCGGTCTTGCTCCGCGGGCACGAGGACACCGGGAAACCGCAACAATTCCAGCGGCGGTACCGGCCCGGGTTGCTCCAGCCGGGCGGCGGCCTCTTCGCTCAGCGCCACCACCTCACGCAGGCGCTGTTCGTTCAGCTGCCAGCCGGTATCGTCACCGGTGCGCAGGGTCAGCTCCACCTTGCCCCGGGCCAGGCGCTCGCGGCAGCGCCGGCGCACGGCAGGGTCCAGCTCGCGAAAGGGTTCCGCCAGCCGGGGCGTGACCTCCAGATAGCGGTGATTGACCGATTTGATCTCCCAGCTCAGCCCGGCTGAGCCGGACGTGGTCTGGGCCCGCGCGAACGCGGTCATGCTGCGGATCATGGCCTGCTCCTGCGCGACGAGCCCGCATTGACGCGAAAAGCGGCATTTTACAGACACCGCTGCCGGAATTCATGCGCCGTGCAGAGCGCGCGGGCCTTGGCTACAATGGCGCGTCCTACCAACGCTACAGGAGCGAGCATGCGACCCTCAGGCCGCGAAGCGGATCAACTACGTCCCGTGGAATTTACCCGGCAGTTTACCAAGCACGCCGAAGGCAGTGTGCTCGTGTCCTTTGGTGAAACCCGCGTGCTCTGTACCGCCTCGGTGGAGCCGGGCGTGCCGCGCTTTCTCAAGGGCCAGGGCAAGGGCTGGCTGACCGCCGAATACGGCATGCTGCCGCGCTCCACCCATACCCGCTCCGGGCGGGAGGCCGCCCGGGGCAAGCAGGGGGGACGCACGGTGGAGATCCAGCGGCTGATCGGACGTTCGCTGCGCGCGGCCGTGGATCTCAAGCGCCTGGGCGAAAATACCATTACCCTGGACTGTGACGTGCTCCAGGCGGACGGCGGCACACGCACCGCCTCGATTTCGGGCGCCTGTGTGGCGCTGGTGGACGCCATCAATGTCATGCTGGAAAAAGGTCAGGTCAAAGAGGATCCGTTGCTGGGGCTGGTGGGCTCTGTATCCGTGGGGGTGTACCAGAACCAGCCCGTGCTCGATCTCGACTATGACGAGGACTCGGTGGCGGATACCGACATGAATGTGGTCATGAACCAGCAGGGCGGGTTTATCGAGATCCAGGGCAGCGCCGAGGCGGAGCCCTTTACCCGGGAGCAATCGGTGACCATGCTGGAACTGGCCGAGAAGGGGATCGGCGAAATCATTCAGAAACAGCAACATATCCTGGGCTGGTGAAAGACTATCAAGAGGCATTCATCCGTTTCGCGCTGGAGCGTGGTGCGCTGGGGTTCGGGGAGTTCACCCTGAAGTCCGGGCGCATCAGCCCCTATTTCTTCAACGCGGGCGTCTTTCATACCGGTGATGCGCTGGCACGGCTGGGGCGCTTCTATGCCCGGGCCATTGTGGACAGCGAGCAAGACTTCGATATGCTCTTTGGCCCCGCCTACAAGGGGATTCCCCTGGTGGCGGCGGTGGCCATGGCGCTGGCTGAAGAATACGGTCGGGACTATCCCTGGGCCTTCGACCGCAAGGAAGCCAAGGATCATGGCGAGGGTGGCAACATTGTGGGCGCGCCGCTGGCCGGGCGAGTGCTGGTGATTGACGATGTCATTACCGCTGGCACGGCTATCCGGGATGTGGCGGAGCTGCTGGCCGATAGTCCCGCTGGGCTCGCCGGGGTCTTTGTGGCGCTGGACCGTCAGGAGCGTGGCCGGGGCGACGCCTCCGCCATCGAGGAAGTGGAACACAGCCTGGGCGTGCCTGTCGGACATATAGTGGGTATGGTGGATATCATCCGGTATCTGGAAAACCACGACGCCACGAACCCGGGCCTGGAAGGCATGCAAGTGTATCGCCGGGCCCACGGAACCGAGTGACGCCCATGCGCTTGAACCTCCTGCCTGGCCTCCTGTTGTGCGTCCTGACCGCCGCCCCGGTGTGGACGGGCGCACAGCAGCAGGACAACAAGGGCCAGCGCGATGTGCCGCCGGGCGCGGTCTTCCGCTATGAACGCGAGGATGGCAGCACCTCCATCAGCAGTTCCCTGACGGACGAGGCGATCCAGCAAGGTTATGAAGTGCTTAATCGCAACGGCCGGGTCATTCGCACGGTTGAGCCGGCTTTGACCCAGCAGGAGCGACAGGAGCTCAAGGAGGAAAAGGAACGCAAGCGCGAGCAAAAGCAACAGCAGAAACGAGACGAGAAACTGCTGCGTCTCTATGCCGGCCCCGGCGACGCTCGCCGCGCGCGCGATCGCCAGATCGAGGCACTGGAAGTGAACATCAGCTATACCCGCAACTCGCTGGAGGGCGTCAAGGAAAAGCTCGACCGCGAGGTGAGCAATGCCGCGGAATTCGAGCGTCGCGGTGACCAGGTGCCCAAGTCCGTTCAGGACTCCATTGATCACTTTCAGAGCCAGATCGAGGAGTACAAGAAGGAAATCGAAGAGTACAAGAAGGACATTCAGGATGTCCGCGCGGAATACAGGCCCATCATTGAGCGGCTCAAGGTGATCGCGCCCGATAGCGGGTCCGGTGCTGGCACCGAAAGTGGCAACACCGGCTCAACGAAACCGTCGCCGTCGTCGTCCGACTGAGCGTGATTACTCGCGGAAGATGCCCGGTCGTAACAGCGGCCATTGCTCCGTCCACTCGCTGCTCGGGGTATCGCGAAAGCCCGAGCGCACGAAGCGTGCAATATGCCCCTCCGCTACCGCCAGCAGCAGATTGGCCGTGTGCGCCGGCGTGCTGCGGGTGCGCAGATTTTCCCGCAGCTCGGCATCGCGCAGGATCTGCTTGAGCTGGCTCTCCAGGCGGTCGAAGAACTGCTGAATGCGCTGGCGCAGGCGTTCGTTCTCCCCGATCAGCGCGTCACCGGTGAGCAGTCGCGTGATCCCGGGATTGCGCTCGGTGAAGCCTAGCAGCAGCGTCAGGATCTGCTCGATCTGATTGAGCGCGCCCTCCGTTTCGTCGGTAATGCGGTTCACCCGCGAAAAGATCGCTTCCTCCACAAAGGTGATCAGGCCCTCGAACATTTTCGCCTTGCTGGGAAAATGCCGGTAGAGCGCCGCCTCGGACACGCCCACCTCCCGGGCCAGCCCGGCCGTGGTAATTCGCTCACCCGGTTCCGCTTCCAGCATGTGCGCCAGCGACTGCAGAATCTGTTCCTTGCGCGAGGGTCGGGTTTCATTCATGCGTTGTCCCTCAGGTCCGGGTGATCAGGGTACCAATACCCTGGTCCGTGAGAATTTCCAGCAAAACCGCGTGCGCCACGCGGCCGTCGATGATATGCGCCGAGTGCACACCGGCCTGGACTGCTTCCAGCGCCGTGCGGATCTTGGGTAGCATCCCCCCGGCGATGGTGCCGTCGGCGATCAACTCGCGCACCCGCTGTGCGGTCAGGCCCGTGAGCACTTCGTCGGTGGCATTCTTGAGCCCTTCCACATTGGTCAGCAGGATCAGCTTCTCCGCTTGCAGTACTTCCGCGACCCGGCCCGCGACGAGATCGGCATTGATGTTGTAGGCAATACCGTCGTCGTCCACGCCCACGGGCGCGATCACCGGGATATAGCCACCCGAGCTGGCCATTTCCAGAACCCGCGTATCCAGACTCTCCACTTCGCCCACATGGCCGATATCGATGATTTCGGAGCTGTGCAGTTCGGGCGCGTCCTGATCCGCTTCCAGGTGGAGTTTGCGTGCGTGAATCAACTGCCCGTCCTTGCCGGTCAGGCCGATGGCGCGGCCGCCATTGGTATGGATCAGATTGACGATCTCCTTGTTCACCAGGCCGCCGAGCACCATCTGCACCACATCCATGGTGTCGCTGTCGGTCACCCGCATGCCCTGGACAAAGCTGGTTTCCTTGCCCAGGCGTTCCAGCAGGTTGCCGATCTGGGGGCCGCCGCCGTGCACGATCACGGGATGCAGACCCACCGCTTTCATCAGCACCACGTCGCGGGCGAAGCTGTGCTTGAGCTCCTCGTTTTCCATGGCGTTGCCGCCATACTTGATCACCACGGTGCTGCCGGCGAAGCGCTGGATATAGGGCAGCGCCTCGACCAGGACCTGGGCGGTTTCGCGGGCTCGGTTCTGATCCATATCGGCTCCGTTCAAAAGGGCAGCTTGAGCGACGAATCCACACTCGCCAGCCAGTCATGGAAGAGCTTCTGGATGCGCTCCAGCGCCGCCTGATCGCGTCCTTCAAAGCGCGCCACCAGTTTGGGCTCGGTGTTGGAGGCGCGCACCAGGCCCCAGCCGTCCTCGAAATCAATACGCAGCCCGTCCAGGGTAAAGACGCTGCCTTCGTCGCTTTCACCGGCGGTGGCCACCAGCTGATCCATGACCCGGAACTTGCTTTCGTCGGCCACCGGCACCGCCATTTCGGGTGTGGTTACGCCCGTTTTCAGCTGCTGGAAGAGGCTGTGCGCGTCCTCGCTTTCCAGCGACAGGATTTCGAGCAGGCGCGCGGCAGCATAAAGAGCATCGTCAAAGCCGTTCCAGCGATCACCAAAGAAGATATGGCCGCTCATCTCGCCCGCCAGCGGGGCACCCGTTTCCTGCAGCTTGGCGTGGAGCAGTGAATGGCCGGTCTTCCACATCAGCGGGCGGCCGCCCTGTTGGCTGATCAGGCGCGACAGTTCACGGCTCGATTTCACATCGAAGATAATATCCGCACCGGGAGAACGGCTGAGCAGATCGCGGGCATAGAGCATCATGAGGCGATCGGGCCAGATAATCTCGCCCCGGCCGGTGACCACGCCCAGGCGATCGCCATCGCCGTCGAAGGCCAGTCCCAGATCCGCGCCCGTTTCCTGCATCTTGTCGATGAGCGCCTTGAGGTTGTCCGGGTTGCCGGGGTCCGGGCCGTGATTGGGGAAGCTGCCATCCACTTCGGTATAAAGGGGGGTCACTTTGCATCCGAGCCCATCGAACAGATCTGGCGCCACCCCGCCCGTTATCCCGTTGCCGCAGTCCAGCACCACATGGAGTGGACGCGCCAGCACGATGTCGTCCTGAACCGCGCCCAGATAATGCTGGGTGATATCCGTTTCCGAGACCTGGCCCTGGCCCTGGGTCAACCTGTCCTGTGCGATGCGCTGGCGCAGTTGCTGGATTTGCTCGCCGTGCAGCGAAGCCCCTTCCAGCACGATCTTGACGCCATTGTATCCGGGCGGGTTGTGGCTGCCCGTCAGGCAGATGCCGTTGGGCGTATCCAGCACACCCACGGCGTAATACAGCAGCGGCGTGGGTACGGCCCCGATCTTGACCACATTGATGCCGCTACTGATCAAGCCCTCCACGAGGGCATCCTGAAGCCCGGGGCTGGAGTCCCGACCGTCGCGTGCCACCAGTATGGATTGCTGACCGCGTTCGACGGCCTCGCTGCCGATGGCATGGCCAATCAGCCGGACGTTGTCCACGCTCAGGTCGCTGTCGGTGCGGCCGCGAATGTCGTAGGCGCGGAAGATGGCTTGGGGCAACTCCACCCCGGGATTCGCCTGAGCCGACGCCGCGGCGGCTTGTGGTTCGCTGTCAACTTGAAGATCCGGCGAGCGCTGGTCCGCCGCCGTACCGCCCGGACGCGATTGCTGCACTTTCTTGCCGGCCGCTTTCTGAGCCAGTTTCTGGAGGTTCGTGGTAACCAGACGCAGCGGCTGGAAAGAGAATTCGCCCCGGGGCAGCGCATTGGTGTCCTGGGACAGCTCCCGGGCGAGGTTGGACAGAATGGCGCCATCCTTGCGGATGGCCTGGGCGACGGCGCGGAAGACAAAACCCTGAAGCAGCAACGCCACCACAAGTCCGCCCACTGCAATCAGCACGAATAATTGCACCAGTGCCGGATCCTGTGCCGACGACGGCAAGCTCAATCGCACGCTCACATTGAACGGTGCCTTGGCGGATGTCTCGACGCCGTTATGGGCGCTTCCCCGGGTGAAGAGTTCCGAGCCGCTCTGCTGCTCAATCTGCACATGGGCGCCCTGCACATCCTGGCTTTTCAGCTGTTCCTGCAACCGGGCCAGGGAAGTATTCACCAGAACCGCACCCGGGCCCTGCGCGGCTACGCGTGCACTCAGCAACCGGGGTGGCTGGCCCGGCATGAGCACGGGCGCTGGTGCTTTCCCGTCGCGAACCTGTTCCACCAGATCCCGGGCGGTAAAACTCAGATCGCGTTCACTGAGCGAGATATCGTCCGGCAGTATATGGACACGACCCGGCACCAGATCCGCCAGCCGCTGTTCAGCCTGGCTCACATTGTCTTCGGTGAGCGCCCGGCCGATCCATGCGCTGCCGGCGATGCGTTCCAGCCGTTCATCGGCATGATTCAGCGACAATTGCAGCAGGCTGGCCTGCGACTGGGCCAGCGTATTGGCAAGCCGTTTCTCGTTGAGTTCCTGATGACGCCCGAACTGCAACCAGGCAAGTACCAGTGACATGGCGAGGATGACCAGCGTGGTCGCGCCCAGGCCGGGCAAAGCAAAGGTCAGGATACCCGAACCGGCCTTGCCGGTTTTTTCCTGTTCGGGTGCCGCCTGTTTGCCGCCGCGTTTCCGCCCGGCCTTATTCGTGCTGTCCGTGGTTCCGGTTTCGTTCTTCTTTTTCATGCTTCCCCCGGAGGATGATTATTGGCGTCCGCTGTGGCCGAAACCGCCGGCGCCGCGTTCGCTGTCCGAAAATTCGTCCACGGCTTCCAGCTCCACCTGCATGACCGGCACCACCACCAGCTGCGCGATGCGCTCGCCCGGCTCGACGGTGAAACCCGTGGAGCCCCGGTTCCAGCACGAGATCATGATCTCGCCCTGGTAATCGGAATCGATCAACCCCACCAGATTGCCCAGCACAATGCCGTGTTTATGCCCCAGGCCCGACCGCGGCAGGACCATGCCCGCATAGCCCGGGTCTTCGAGATAGATGGCGATGCCCGAAGGCACGAGCACGGATTCTCCGGGTGCGAGCGCCAGCGGGTC
>ENA-ORDC01002427-ORDC01002427.1-marine-metagenome-genome-assembly--contig:-NODE-2427-length-11242-cov-2.998477_pt1 | contig 11242 bp, 12 predicted proteins | sample MGYA00237783_ERZ508515 | MGnify/ENA primary metagenome ERZ508515 (study PRJEB26186, sample SAMN06268792) | marine metagenome | isolation source: Eden Landing Ponds, San Francisco, CA, USA | place...
CCCGCACCGCGGTCGCCGTGACCGCCAAGCTGCAGTACTAGGCGCGATGCGCCCGGGCCGCCTCGTCGTCCTGCTGCTGGCTGCGCTCGCCGCCGCCTGCGGGTCCGGAGCGCCCCCGGCGCCGGCGCTGAGGTTCGATGCGGGCGCGGCCCAGTTCGCCTATCGACTGCGGCCGGGCGACGTGCTGGCCCTCGAGGTGTACGGCGTGCCCGAGCTGTCCGGCGAGCTGCAGGTCGGCTCGGACGGCCGGGTGCCGCTGCCGCTGGCCGGCGACGTCGCGCTCGACGGCCTGACGCCGGAACAGGCGGAGGCGCGGATCGTCGACGCGCTGCAGCCAGACTACCTGCGGGCGCCGCAGGTCCGCGTCGAGCTGCTGAGCCACCGGCCGTTCTACATCCTGGGCGAAGTGCGCCGCCCCGGCGCCTACCCTTACAGCCCGGGAATGACGGTGATCGAGGCGGTCGCGCTCGCCGGCGGCTACACCTATCGGGCCCGGGAAGAGCCGGTGACGATCCTGCGCCGCCGCGGCCCGCGCTCGGCGGAGCTGGAAGGCGACGCGACGACGCGTCTGCTGCCCGGCGACGCAGTGCGGGTTGGGGCACGGTACTTCTGAGCCAGCGCAGGCCGATACGCCCATCCTCTTGATCCTGAGCCGCCGGGAACGCGGCGAGTCGAAGGGTGCCTGTGCCGCGGTGACGGGCCAGCCATCCGTCATGCACTCTGTCCTGCGCGTCCGTCGACTCGCAGCCTGCGGCTGCGGCTCAGGATGACGTCCCGGCCAGGTCCCCGGCCCCGCTTTCGCTTGCGTGCCGTGCGGCGATGCTTTAGCGGATCGGCACGGATGCGCCGCGGAAACCTGGGACGGGCCGCCTCGTGCCGACGATCGATCTCGACGCCTTCTTCGATGCCGAGCTGGAGCAGCACACCCGGGTCGCCGAGGCCGTTCGCGGCCGGCTCGCCGCGCCCTTCGCGCAACTGGTCGAAGCGGCGGCGGCGGCGGTCTCGGGCGGCGGCAAGATCCTGCTGTTCGGCAACGGCGGCAGCGCCGCCGACGCGCAGCACATCGCCGCCGAGCTGACCGTGCGCTACGTCGCCGATCGCGATCCCATCGCCGCGATCGCGCTGACCACCGACAGCTCGGCGCTGACCGCCGCCGGCAACGACCTCGGCTTCGAGCAGGTGTTCGCCCGTCAGGTCCGTGCGCTGGGCCGGCCCGGCGACCTGGCGCTCGCGATCTCGACCAGCGGCCGCAGCCCGAACGTGCTGCAGGGCGTGCGTGCCGCCCGCGACCAGGGCCTGACGACCGCCGCGCTGACCGGGCGCGACGGCGGCGAGCTGGCAGCCCTGGCGGACACGGTGCTGCTGGTGCCGTCCGACGTGACCGCGCGGATCCAGGAGATGCACATCACCCTCGGCCAGATGCTCTGCGGCGCGCTGGAGCGCCGGCTGGGCCTGGTGGCCGGCGGGTCCTGAGAGGGCCGGATCCGATGGCCGAGCCCGCCGACAACGGTGACCTCGCCGGCAAGCTGGACGCGCTGCGTGGCGCCCGCGTCCTGGTGGTCGGCGATCTCATGCTGGATCGTTACGTCAGCGGAACAGTTGAGCGGATCTCGCCGGAGGCGCCGATTCCGGTGCTCAAGGCCGGCAGCGAGACCAGCATGCTGGGCGGCGCCGGCAACGTGCTGCGCAACTTGGCGGCGCTGGGCGTGCGCGGCCGGCTGGTCGCGGCGGTCGGCGACGACGCCGCCGGCGCCGAGGTGCGCCGCCTGCTCGACGCCGCCGCGCCGGAAGCCGCTCGTCTGACCGTGCAGCCGGACCGCCCGACCGCGGTCAAGCTGCGCTACCTGGCCGGCGGACAGCAGTTGCTGCGGATCGACCACGAGGTCACCGGCCCGCTGGCCGACGCGCCGGCCGCGGCGCTGCTGGCTACGGCGCGCAGCGAACTCTCCGACACCGACGTGTTGGTGCTGAGCGATTACGGCAAGGGCGTGCTGACGCCCGCCAGCATCGCCGCGCTGATCGAGGCCGCCGGCGCCGCCGGCGTGCCGGTGGTGGTCGACCCGAAGGCCACGGATTACGCGGTCTACCGCGGCGCCCGGGTGGTCACCCCGAACCTGCGCGAGCTGGAGCAGGCCAGCGGCCGGACCGCCGGCAGCGACGACGACACCGCCGAGGCGGCGGCGAAGCTCGCCGCGCAGGCCGGCATCGGGGCGGTTCTGGCGACCCGCAGCGGCCACGGCATGACGCTGGTCGAGGGCGGCGCCGACACCGCCCGCCACCTGCCCGCCGAGGCGCGCGAGGTCTACGACGTGTCCGGCGCCGGCGATACCGTCGTCGCCGTGCTGGCCGCCGCCATGGCGGGCGGGCTGGCCCTGGTCGACGCGGCGCGGCTGGCCAACGTCGCCGCCGGCATCGTGGTCGGCAAGGTCGGCACCGCGGTGGCGCGGCCGGAGGAGCTGCTGCGGGCGCTGCACACCGCCCGACTGATGGCGGCCGAGAGCAAGGTGGCCAGCCGCGAGGGCGCCGGCGACCGGGTCGCCGCCTGGCGCCGGGCCGGGTTGAGCGTCGCCTTCACCAACGGCTGCTTCGACCTGCTGCACCCGGGCCACGTGTCGCTGCTGACGCAGGCGCGCGGCATGGCGGACCGGCTGATCGTCGGCCTGAACTCCGACGCCTCGGTGACCCGCCTGAAGGGCGCGGGACGCCCGGTGCAGGACGAGGCGGCACGCGCCGCCGTGCTGGCCTCGCTGGCCAGCGTCGACCTCGTGGTGACCTTCGAGGAGGACACCCCGCTGCAGCTGCTGGAGGCCTTGCGGCCCGACGTGCTGGTCAAGGGCGCCGACTACACCCGCGACACGGTGGTCGGCGCCGACCTGGTGGAGCGCCACGGCGGCCGGGTGGCGCTGGCCGAGCTCGCGCCCGGTCATTCCACCACCGAGACGATCCGCCGGCTGCGGCGCTAGCGCCCGCTCGATGACCGCCGTCGAACACGCCCTTTACGGTCTGCTCTGGCTCTCCTTCGGGCTCGGCCACTCGCTGCTCGCGCATCCGCCGGTGCGCCGCCGGATCGCCGCCCGCGTCGGCCCGGCCGAGCGCCTGACCTACAACGCGATCGCCGGGGTGCACATCGCCGTCGTGCTGGGCCTCGGCTGGGCGCTCGACGACGGCGGCGCCTGGGACCTGCCGATCTGGCTGCGGCTCGTTCAGGGCGCGCTGGCGCTGGCCGGGGTGGCGGTGCTGGTCGCCGGCATGCGCGGCTACGACGCCGGCCGTTTCCTGGGCACCTGGCAGCTGCGCCACGGCGTCGGGCCCGAGGGCGACGACGATTCGGAAGGCCTCGCGACCGGCGGGCTGCACCGCTACGTCCGCCATCCGCTTTACAGCGGCGCGATGGCATTGCTGTGGGGGTTGGCGCAGAGCGACTTCGGCCTGGCCACGGCGATCTGGGGCACGCTGTACTTCTGGATCGGCAGCCGCTTCGAGGAGCGCAAGCTGCTGCGCCGCTTCGGTGCCGCCTACGCGACCTACCGCGCCCGGGTGCCGGCGTTCGTGCCTTGGAAGCTGTAGGGCGGGGCCGCGAAGCCATCCGCCCGCCGGCGGTGCGGGTGCTTGGTGGATTGCCGCTGCGCGGCAGATCCACTCTGCGAGCCCGCCGTTTTCTTTTGATTCGCGCCGGGTCAGCGACTATCAGTTGGGCGCGCCGTTTCGGGGGGAGGCGCGTTCGGGTTAGGGTGCCGGACGTGCCGCCGCCCGCCGGGCCGGCCGACCCAGACCCCGCCACTGGACCGCGCGTTCCCATGACGACCGATCAGGCTTCCCTGACCGATCTGCGCCGCGAGATCGACGCGATCGACGACGCCATTCACGACCAGTTGATGCGCCGCGGCGAGCTGCAGGCGGAGATCGGCCGTGCGAAGAGCTCCAGCGAGGTCTATATCCGCCCGGGCCGCGAGGCGAAGGTGCTGCGCCGGCTGATCGGCCGCCACCAGGGGCGCTTTCCCAAGGCCGTGCTGGTGCGGATCTGGCGCGAGATCTTCGCCGCCGGGCTGGGCCTGCAGAACGACTTCGCCATTGCCACCCTTGCCGGCAACGACAAGGCGCCGCTGCGCAGCCTGGCGCGCGACCACTTCGGTACGCTGACGCCGATCCAGCCGATGGGCTCGGCGCAGCGGGTGCTGCAGGCGGTTTCCGACGGCGCCGCCACGGTGGGCGTGCTGCCGATGCCGGAGAGCGAGGAGAAGGATCCCTGGTGGCGCCGCCTGACCCAGAGCGGCGAGCGTGCGCCGCGGATCATCGCCCGGCTGCCGTTCGCTGCGGAAATCTCCACCGCGGGCGGACACGAGGCGCTCGCCGTCGGGCTGGCGCCGCCGGAGGAGACCGGATACGACCGCAGCTACCTGGTGGTCGAGACCGCCACGCAGACCAGCCGCTCCGCACTGAAGAAGGCGGTCGAGGACGGCGGCTTCACGGTGCTGGACTGGAAGTACAGCGCCGCCGGCAGCGGCGACGCGCTTTACCTCGTCGAGGTCGACGGCTTCCTTGGCGAGGACGACCCGCGGCCGGGACAGTTGCCGGAAGCCAGCGGCAACACCATCCTGTCAGTCTGGCGCGCCGGCGGCTATTCGGCGCCGCTGACCGCCGAAGAGCTGGCCTGACCCGGGCCCGCCGCGCGCCGGTCAAGGGCCCGTACGCAAGACCCGAGCGGAGGACGTGAGACGATGGCGCCGACCCCGCGCCCCGGCATCCTCGACATCGCCCCGTACGTGGGCGGCGAGGCGCAGCTGCCCGGCTTCGACCGGCCGGCGCGCCTGGCCTCGAACGAGAACGCGCTCGGCCCCGGCCGGGCGGCGCAGGACGCGTACCGCGCCCTGGCCGACGAGCTGCACCGCTACCCCGACGGGGGCAGCGCCGAGCTGCGGGCGGCGATCGCCGAGACGCACGGCCTGGACGCCGAACGCATCGTCTGCGGCGCCGGCTCCGACGAGCTGATCGCACTGCTGGTGCGCGCCTACGCCGGGCCGGGCGACGAGGTGCTGTACAGCCGGCACGGCTTCCTGATGTACCCGATCGCCGCCACCACCGCCGGCGCTACCGCCATTGCCGCGCCGGAGACCGACGATCTGCGCGCCGACGTGGACGCGCTGCTGGCGCGGGTGACGCCGGCGACCAAGCTCGTGTTCCTGGCTAACCCGAACAATCCCACCGGCACCTACCTGCCGGCGGACGAACTCGAGCGGCTGCAGCGGGGCCTGCCCGAGGAGGCTCTGCTGGTGCTCGACGCCGCCTACGCCGAATACGTCGAGTCTGCGGACTACGCCGACGGCGCCCGCCTGGTGGAGGCCAGCGGCAACGTCGCGATGACCCGCACCTTCTCGAAGATCCACGGGCTGGCGGCGCTGCGGCTGGGCTGGCTGTACGGACCGGCCGAGGTGGTCGACGTGATGAACCGGGTACGCGGACCGTTCAACGTGTCCAAGCCGGCGCAGGCGGCGGGCGTCGCCGCGGTGCGTGACCGCGCCCACCTCGAGCGCTCGCGCGAGCATAACGCGCGCTGGCGCGACTGGTTCCGCCAGCAGGTCGGCGGCGCCGGCCTGGAGGTGCTGCCGTCGGCCGCCAACTTCGTGCTGGTCCGTCTGCCCGACACCGACACCGCCGAGGCGGCGGTGGCGCACGCCCGCGCGCACGGCGTGCTGGTGCGGCGGATGGACTCCTACGGCCTGCCGACCTGCCTGCGCGTCTCGATCGGTCAGGACTGGGAGATGCGCCAGGCCGCCGAGGCGTTCGTCGAGTTCGCCCGTCAGCGCGGCGCTGCCCCGAATGCCGCGGAGGCGGGCCGGTGAGTGCGCCGCCGGTCCAGCGCATGTGCCTGATCGGGGTCGGCCTGATCGGCTCCTCGCTGTCGCTGGCCGCGCAGCGCCAGAGGCTGGTCGGCGAGGTCGTCGGCTGCGCCCGTTCGGAGGCGACCCGCAGCAAGGCGCTCGAGCTCGGGCTGGCCGATCGGATGGTCGAAGACCCGGCGGAGGCCGCGGACGGCGCCGACCTCGTGGTGGTCGCCACGCCGGTCGGCGTCTACGCCGAGGTCGCCGAACGGATCGGCGGCGTGCTGCAGCCGGACGCCGTCGTCACCGACGTCGGCTCGGTCAAGCAGGCGACGATCCGCGACATCGGCCCGCATTTGCCGGACGGGGTGCACTTCGTCCCGGGCCATCCGGTGGCAGGCACCGAGAAGTCGGGGCCGGAGGCCGGCTTCCCCGAGCTGTTCGAGAAGCGCTGGGTGATCCTGACGCCGCCGCCCGGCACCGACGAGGCGGCGGTCGAGCGGGTAGCCGGACTGTGGCGCGGCTGCGGCGCCTACGTCGAGCGCATGACGCCGGCGCACCACGACCGCGTTCTGGCGATGACCAGCCATCTGCCGCACCTGATCGCCTACACCATCGTGTCCACGGCGGCGGACCTGGAGCCCGGCGAGATGGCCGAGGTGGTGAAGTTCTCCGCCGGCGGCTTCCGCGACTTCACCCGGATCGCCGCCTCGGACCCGATCATGTGGCGCGACATCTTCCTGAACAACCGCGAGGCGGTGCTCGAGGTGCTGCAGCGCTTCAACGAGGACATCACCGCGCTGCAGCGGGCGATCCGCTGGGGCGAGGGCGAGTTCCTGGAGGACCGCTTCCGGCGCACCCGCGAGTTGCGCAGCGAGGTGGTACGGGCGCATCAGGCCGGCACCTTCGACCCGCGCGAGCCGGACAAGGCCAAGGACGCCGGCTCTACCTCCTAGGCGATCGGCTGGCGCTAGCGCAGCACCGAAGGCAGCGGCAGCAGCGGCACCGGGCCCAGGTACAGCCGCCCCTCGCGGAAGCGGATCTGCAGCTGCACCCGGGTCCGGCCCGAATCGTCGGTGCTGCCCAGCGCCGAGATCGCCAGCTTGGCGTAGGCGACCATGCGCGGCTCGACGCGGCCGGACTCGGCCAGCCGGTCCAGCGCCGCGCCCAGCCCGGTGACCTGGACCGCCAGCTCGCCCTGCGGCCGCAGCTCCCGGTCCAACGACAGTGTGCCGTCGCCGGACAGCGTGACCGGTGCCCAGTCCAGCTCCAGGTGGTCCAGCGCGATCTCCCCGCCGCGGGCGCGCCACGCCCGCAGGTCGCCGGCCGTCCAGCGCCGCGGCAGCGCGCCCACGGTGGTGCCGCGCGCCCGCAGGTGGGCGATGCGGCGGCCGAACGGCACCTTGAGCTGCGGCGGCAGCTCCAGCCCGTCGGTCTCCAGCGTGAAGTCCAGCTCCTGCGGCGCGCCGTCCGGCCGGCGCAGCGGGCCCAGCGCGACGAACAGCGCCTCGGCGGAGGCATCGCCCGGCGGCAGGCCGGTCAGGCTGACCTCGCTCAGCGTCATCTGGCCGCTGCGCGCCCCGCCGCGCCCGAACAGCACGCGCCCCTGCGCCTCGGCGGCGTCCGCCACCAGCTCGCGGCCCGTCGGGGTGATCGCCTCGTGCCGGCCGGGGGCGGTGAAGCGCACGGTGAAGGGGTCGAGCACGCTGGCCCGCGCGGCGACGTCGGGTGCCTGCCAGGCCCAGCCCTGCGGCGCGACGACGCGCGGCTCGGCCAGGCGCGCGGTGAGCTGGACCGGGAATCCGCCGACCTCGGCCACGGCGTTGTCGAAGGTCCAGCCGTCCGCCCGGCGCTCCTCCAGCCAGGCCGTATAGCTCTGTTCCAGCGCACGCGCCGCCCACAGCCAGGTGCCGGCAACGGCCGCGGCGGCGAGGACGAGCAGGATCAGCGGGATCAGCACGAGAAGCTTGCGGCGCATCGGGGGTCCGGCGGTGGGAACGGCGGGTATCCGCACCTTAGCGGTTGCCGGGCCCGCTGTCGCGGGGGCGGTGAGGTGCGTGCGCCGGCCTCCCTTGCGTACTCGGCCGCCGCGGCTATCCTCGGGGCGTCCCGCCACGACGCCCCTTGCAAAGCATCCGATGACCGCCGTCCAGACCCACACGGGCAAACCGCGCCTCGATCCGCCGCCGGGGCGCGACTTCTGGGTGTTCGGCTACGGCTCGCTGATCTGGCGGCCCGGGTTCGCGCACGTCGAGGGGCGGCCGGCCATGCTGCACGGCTACCACCGGCGCTTCTGCGTGTACTCAAAGCGCTACCGCGGCACGCCGGACTGTCCCGGCCTGGTGCTCGGCTTGGCGCGCGGCGGCTCCTGCCGCGGTCTGGCCTATCGGGTGCCCGCGGCCGAGGGCGAACCGGTGATGGACTATCTTTACGAGCGCGAAATGGTCACCGGCGTGTACAATCCGCGCTGGCTCAAGGTGCGGCTGGACAATGGCCGCGAGGTCGCGGCCGCCGGCTTCGTGGTCGACACCGCTCACGCGCAGTACGCCGGTCGCCTCAGCTACCCGGAGATGGCGCGCCTGATCCGCCAGGGCGAAGGCGGCCGCGGCAGCTGCATCGAGTATCTGCGCAACACCGTCGAGCATCTGGACGCCCTCGATATGCACGACCACGCCCTGCACCAGCTGCTGCGCCAGGTCGAGGCCGGGGGCGAAGCCGCCTAGAGCGATTTCACCCGTCGCCGTGCAGGCCGCGGACGAGGGGCAGGTAGTCGGGATCGGTGTCCGGGTCGAGCAGGCCGTGGCGCAGGAAGAAGTCGATCAGCACCGGGCCGACGTTGAATTTGAAGTCGTCGCTCTCGCGCACCCGCGCCATTACGTCGGCGATCGGCCACAACTCGAAGCCGGCCAGCTCGCCGTCGGTGTTGCGCGGCACGAAGTCGGCCGGCAGCTCCAGGTCGAACACGAACAGCGTGTCGTCGCGCAGGCCGCGCTCCAGCTCGGCGATCTCGGTGACGTAGAACAGCGCCCCCACGGGCCGCGCCTGCCGCGCCAGCCCGGCCGGCACGTCGGCCTCCTCCGCCGCCTCCTTCACCATCGTTTCGTCGACGGAATAACCGTGCCCCAGGCCGCCGGCCACCATGTGGTCCAGCTTGCTGGGCGCGATCCGCTTGTCGGCGGCGCGGGTGCCGATCCACATCTGCAGCCCGTCGGCGCCGCGCACGAAGCCGTTGACGTGCACGCCGTACGACTTGACGCCGAAGATCGGCACCATGCCGCGGTCCAGCTTCAGGCGGGTCGGCGCCGCCCAGCTCTCGGACACGCCGTAGGTCTCGCCGCGCGGGGTGCGCACCGCGCCGCGGCCGGCCAGCGCCGCCATCGCCGCGTGCACCGCCTCGCTGCGGACGTCCAGGTCGCGCAGGTCGTCGGCCAGCGCGACCGCGTGGTCGCCGACCCGAAACACCTCGGGGAATTCCGCCAGCAGCGCCGTGGTGTCCGCGGTGACCCGGCCGACCTGGACGCCGTCGATCGTGAACGGGCGATAGGCCGACGGGTCCCAGCGGTGGATCGCGGCGAGACGGTCGAGGTAGCTCACGCGGCGCTCTTCTCCGAGGTCAGCACCGCTTCGACGCCCCAGATCTGGCGCAGGCGGGCGGCGATGAAGCCGCTGGTGTGCGGGTCCAGGCCGGTCACCTGCAGGTCGATCGACAGTTCGTCGCGCGCTTCCCCGACCAAGTCGGAATGCCAGCGGTCCGGCACCAAGCCCCGCTTGGCGAAGGTCTCCAGCACGCGGCTCATCAGTCCCGGATCGGCGGCGGCGCGGATCGAGTAGCAGGCGACGCGCCGGCGCAGCGCCTCCGAGGCGGCGGCATCCGGACTGTCGTCGGGATCGGCGGTGGAAAAGGTCTTAGCGAGTGAGTCGGCGGACATGGTTCGGTCCCTGCATGCTTGGCCATTCGAAATCGGACAGGTGTCCCGGCGCCCCGGTGGGCACCGGGCCGATAATTCGAATGACGAAGCCGTGCAGGCGGGCCGCGCAACTCATGGTGCTTGGAAGGTACGGTCAGTGTCCCGCGCGGTCAAGCCGCGGGCGCGGCGACGCGGATGACAGGTTGATTACAAAGTAGGCAGAGCGCGGACTCGCCCGAGCGCCGTTGCACCACAATGACTGTCCCCAGACTTATCCCCCGAATCTGTGAGAGTCGGCGCGCCGCGGATGCCCAAAGAGGCGGCCGGCATGGTGCCAGCCGCCTCTCGAAACACTCTTATATATCAGGATGTTGTGCCACTATTCTTGCTGCGCGTCCTTATCCTGGCCCTCGATCTCGATGAGCAGCCTCATCTCGTCGCCGACCGCGGGGACGTAGGCGTCCACACCCCATTTCGAGCGCTCGATCGTGCCGCGCGCGGAGAAGCCGGCGGTCAGGATGTCGTCGTACTGCGGCAGCGGATTTGGGGCCATCTTGTTGAAGGTGACGTCGAGGGTCACTGGATGGGTCTCGCCGTGCATCGTCAGGTCGCCGGTAAGGGTGCCGGTGGTTTCGCCGGTCTTCTCGACGCCGGTGGATTCGAAGGTGATCGTCGGGAACTCCGCCGCGTTCAGGAAGTCCGGGCCGGCCAGGTGCTGGTCGCGCTTGGCGTGGTCGGTGTCGATGCTGTCGGCCTGGATCGTCAGCGACACGCTCGCGGCCGAGGGGTCCTCCGGATCGAAGGTGAACTCGCCGGAATAGTCCTGGAACTGCCCGATCATGTTCGCGTAGCCCAGGTGGTTCAGCATGAACACGATGTTCGAGTGGGTCTGATCGATCGTGAAGGTCTCCGGCTCGGCCTGCGCCGCCGGGGCGACGGTGAGCGCGGCGGCGGCGCCGGCCGCGGCGGTCAGGGTCTTCAGGGTCGCCATGGGATCTGAGCCTCCTCTGTGGGTCGCACCGTTCGGGCGATGTGCGTGGACGCTGGTGCAGGTGTGCGCGCGGGGCGCCGCCGCCAAGCGCCGCCGCGTGAACGGTGTGTTGATGTCGCAGACCGGTTGTGCGCGCCGCAGGCGACCGGACGAGCGACCACGGAGGCACGGAGCGGCCGGCGCGCCGGTCAGGGCGCCCTCAGTGTCCCCGTGCCTCTGCGGTGATCCTTCCTGAAGGAGCTTCCGCGTGGCCCCACGCGTCCTTCGATTCGGCCCTTCGGGCCGGCTCAGGCTGACGGCGGGCGGAGGGCCAGTGGGGTCAACCGCCGTTGTCTTTTTCGCTGCCGTCGGCAGACCCCTCCGGCGACGGCGTCTCCGGCAGGCTCAGCAGGTACTCGGCGATCGCCTCGCGGTCGGCGGAAGTCAGCTCGCTGGTGCCGTCCTGGATCACCGCGCTCATGCCGCCGCCGGCGACGTCGCCGCCGGGATAGAAGCCGGTCTCCAGGAAGAAGGTGATGTCGACC